>JAAUXU010161986.1_pt1 | contig 18155 bp, 24 predicted proteins | sample 7278151 | NCBI WGS metagenome assembly JAAUXU01 (sample SAMN14350113, study PRJNA611818) | marine sediment metagenome | isolation source: surface marine sediment (1.8m) | place: French Polynesia: Moorea | collected 2018-08 | reverse complement strand
GCTCAACAGACTACCAGTGGCAATTTTGGTGGGCTGAGGCAAGGGGACGTCTTGTGTATTGCAATGCTGCCCCCTGCGGGGACAGCACGTGCTTGCAGGACTCACTCACGTTCGCAATGTGCAAGTATATAAGTGCTGAACACAACTATCTGAAGAGGGTAAATTTTGCTTCTTATGTTTACACATAGTCAAGGGTCCCCCACAACGTAGATATTTAGGGCCTGCATAGTCCAGTGCTGCGGGGTAGCCAGTCGAGCTTCACTGTTTGTTAACATGTATTCATAGAACCTTAGGTCGAACGTGAAATAAAAAGTGTGCTACACATCTAAAAGTGTCTTTTTTCTTGCCCGAGTGGACGCTGGGGCCGAGGAGGTCGTCCTCAGACGAGCCCTTCCTTGTCTAGTGATGAAGAAAAGTGACTGAGCAACGGAGTCGCGCCTTCTTCATCCACTCTTACGTGTGTGATGCACTTAACAGAGTAGTGAGGATGCATTCATTTCGGTGGCCTGAGCTCCACAACATGACTGCGCTGTCTTGATGGGCCTTCAGCATCAGTGAATAACACTTTTGCACTCCCGAGGTTCAGCCTGCATCACCTTATCGACTGCTTCGCATAGTTGGGCGTCCCTGTCTTCCTCATGACCATGGTCATTTGTTGTCCGACATGAATTAGTGTTAGGTCTATTTGGACTCTGTCATCGCACCCTTCAGCCCGAAGTTCCTCTTCCAAGTTCAGCGCCATTTCCATTAATGTTGCGATCATGTGCGTGGAGAAGCAGCCAGACCAGGATGTCGTGACTGAGGGAGTGAGAATAACTGATCCATACAGAGGGACGCAAGTTGCAAGTACAGGGTGGCCAACATGTTACACTCCCTTGCCTTGATCATGACGCTCTTTCAAAGGGTAGAAAGCTGAAATTTGGTACGACAATATTAGCCTCAGATCGCAGGAGAGTCAACGGTTTGGTTTCTCCGTTATTTTAACTTTCCAACCCGGATTTGAATGGTGTCGTAGGTTGTTGTACAGGAGAGTGAATGATGATCAGTGGCTGCTCCACTTTCTGGATGACGTCATTGGACTGTGCTGTGCAGCTCTGTAGCCTGGAGTCCCAGGTTGAGGAGACGTCTTCTGCCTCGTCAAGATCCATAAGTCTAGCAATAGAAGTAGTCAACTCATGGAAAGACTGCGTCAGCTATGAGTCCTCAATGAGTGTATTGAGGATTGAAGGTGATCCAGAAGATGCTTTGTTGGCAAGATTGGTGAGGGCATCGACATTTTTTGTGAAAACATTACAACTTGCATATTCACTAAAACTAATTATTCACTAAATTCCAAATGAGGCCATAAGTGATTGACTAATGTGATCACTGACGCGGCCTTTGTGGCCTTGCGTTGCACCCTTGAGGCTCGACCAATCGCTTTCCATATGGCACAAGATGCTGCCCTCAGGGACAGACGATCATGGGTTAGCGCGGGATCCGCAGCTTCCCCACAGTGTTGGTGCAGCTCACGCCGAGGTCATTGAGCACTTTCCCGACAATGCCAAGGACCCGTGTCCCAGGACCCGTGCATGGGACAGTCGAAATGCGTTATGACCAGGCTCCCAAGACCATTCTTGGACACCGCAACTATGTAAAAGACATGACTGGATCCTGGTTCGCGGCTTCGTCTGTAACATGTGCATACCTAAGAATGAACTGACAGCAACACCAACTGGGCAAAAAAGTGGTACCGGCTGTCGTTGAACTCGCGGCCGTTTTATGGCACTGTCGTTGCAAGACTCGGTCGTTGTGGGTGACGAGCGGAAAAGGTGTCCGACGGTGAACGCAGCTGTGTTTCTGACTGTGGGAGCAGCAAAAAATGAACTCTGTTGTGCACTTTCGTCTTCGACATTCAAAGGTTCAGCTACGTACGACCAGAATGAGTCTTGGCAGTAGCTGGGCTCTCACCGAACAGAATGAACAGTAGTTTCAAGCAGATCCTTCTGTACTTTGTGGCTTTACTCAGTGCCTCCATCCTATGGCAGTTGTTGCCAGACGTACGTACACACAAACAGACACCCACTTATACACACACACCCACTTATACACACACACTTATACACACACAAACTTATACACACACACACTTATACACACACACACTTATACACACACACACACTTATACACACACACACTTATACACACACACTTATACACACACACACACACACACACGCAGAAGTGATTTTCTGACCAGGGTGCTTGGAAATTAGCCAAGAATAGAGCTCCAAATGACTGAGTGGTCTTGGTACCTCTGGTCGCCCACCCAACCCAACCCGAAAATTGAATTTGTTGCTACCATATCACGGACATGGCTGGCGAGATCTCCACGGTCAAGTTCATTGACAACACCAACGCTATGCGATGGAGGCATGGCGGGAGGTCAGGTCAGCCAAAGACATGGAGGCAACGCAGAAGCTCATCGGAAAGGCAGGGTAGAGCTTCCTGTAGCTGTCCCCTGTTTAGTTAGTTCCCAGGCACCCTGTGTTAGTTCAACAGTGTCAACAAACTTCACACATATTGTGTTTTTTAATACCGTCCTTTTTAGACCGACAGTACAGTGCACAAGTATGAATTACAAGAGCCGGTGATTGCCCTGAAGGAGGTTTCTGCCAAGGAGACTAATTTGAGCAAGGTGACAAAGTTGACTGAGCAAAGTTTGCATCAGACTTAGAGAAAGCTTCTCTCCAGGCCTTGCATGAGCGATTAGCAGCTGCCAATCCGAAGAACAGGACAGGTCGGGTGTATTCAACTCGTCCAACCATCTTGAACAAGCTGGATGCAGAGCTGGTAATAACGCCTTAGTATTCTGATGAGAATGACCTTGAAAGGTTGAGTTTTCTGCACTGTTTTCTCTGAATTGCGCCCTATCAAATGGGGTGTATAATGTTTGTTGTTGCTCATATTTCTATTTGCAAACTCATATTTCTACTTCGAAGATCGTTGAAGACAGCAATGAGTAGTACCCAAAAGTGCGACGAGCTATGATCATCCCTTCCTTAGCTCAAGAGGGGCTTTTAGTCAGTCCTTGTGGTCAAATATAGACGGGAGGATAACTTTACTCCTGCTGTGTGGTGCGCAAAGTCTTTTTTTATCTTCTTCTCTGACCATGTTCTAGTGCGCTCTGAACTGACAACACGATTGGTTTGCTTTCCCGCGTACAATAAGCACACAATATCTGCTTAAAACGTTCTTGTTGACGTCGAACCCACTTGCTGCAATCCTCATCCTCTGTGGTGTTGGAACCAAGGAGGGATCACACCTGAAGGGAACCTCAGCAGAATGATCTGAAGAGACCTTGGACATCAGTTAGATCAAGCATGTACGAGTGTCCCTGAGGGGCTGAGGAAGATTGTTGCAGCACGTGGGTCCAATGACAATCGTGACGTCATTCACGGTCTTGACTTCAGCTTAAAGGAAGTGACTTCGACTATGAGCTCGATCCGGACACCCTTGATGCGATATCTAAAGCCAAGGCTGCTAGCAGAGCAGCTCAGAAGGATCGCTTGGCCAGGTTGAACCAGGGATGCCAAGACTTTGCCGGGCCGATGGAGAGCTATTACGTCAATGACAATGATCCCAATCGGATGAGGAACAAGTGGTATTCGGAGAAGTATCATTTCTGGGCATGCGTGCCCAACAAGGTATGCTCATTGCTCAAGGTACAATGTGAGTCGCAACAAATGTCGGACCTCAACGAGTTCTAGGTTGGTTCTACCACTTGGTTCGAGCATGTGACCAAGCTGTGTGGCATCCCGTTGGGCAATGTCCTTCTGACCGATAAACACGAGGAGAACTTCTTCATAAAGCACTATCTGGAAGTCCAGGACGTGATGAACTACCGAGATTTTGTCACCTCCTACGTCTTCTCGGACCTTCCAAGCAGTCTCATGAAGAACACGGACTTCATGAAACGCACCCTCAACTTCATCTTTGTGAGGAATCCGTTCACCAGAATCTCATCAGCATATCTCGACGCCATGCCAAAGTAAGACATCAAAAGAGTTGCTCTTCTTGCACACACGGACAGGGTGTTCCAAACATACATCCCATTCTAGCTGTTCAATATGTCCTTGGGGGATTCCAGTCATTCTTTTTTGCACGTTTGAGGACAAAATGGGTGGGTGGGGTGAAAGTCAATGTGATGTTTCGTCCTGGGTGGGTGCGTCATTCATCATCCTGATGTCTGAGACGCAGTTGGAACCTGTGTAGCAAGATGCGACCGGACGCTGGGCTGACCTGGCACCCGGAGAGCGGGTAGCAACAGCTGCAACAATGGCGACTCGACGGCTCACAGCTGACCCTCATCACCTTCCATCTGAAAGCCTCCTTTTCTTGACCACTGCCCTTCAGACCCTATGCATCATATTTAACATAACCCATTGTTGCTCCGCGTTAACCTCATCAAAGACTTGCACCATTAACCTCTTCAAAAGATCCCTCTTTTATGCAGCAAACTTTATAGTTGTGTGCCTTAAGCACAGGTAGCAGGTAGAGTGGGAGCAAAATGACATGGGGAAAAGAAGCCCTGTGTCAGCTGAGGAACACCCTTCGGTTCCTGTTTTATCCTTTTTTTTCAACATACATATAAGTAGATCCATAAAGCTATTTATATATGGAATGGCCACAAGTAGGTGGGCTGGCTGGGCTGGTTGGGGCTGGTGTGCTTGCTCCTACACTTCCTCTTGCATGATGCCTGCTCCTTCTTACTCGCTCTTTCACTCGCACTCTGTGAATGTGGTTGGAAATGGTCACACTGCAGAGGAACTTTTGGTTCGCATTGCACTGTTGTGAGGAGGCTTCGGATGAAGGCTATGTTATGGTCTGATTGTCCACTCAGTTCCATTCCTAGCCTGAGTGGACAATCGTACGTGGACGATCTTGTGTGCACTGGGTAACCCCTCCCGGAACGAGCACTTGCCTGAGGATTACAGTGGGCCACCCTGTAATCATTGTCTTGATTCGCTCCCAATGTGCATCATCTCTCAGGCTTAGAAGAAACATTGGTGATGACCCAGCCAAGGTCCTACAGGTGGTGCTGGACTGGGTGGAGGGCGGTTTGGCCCATGACCGTCGCCACATCAACTTGCAGCACGCCATTTGCAGGCCCTGCTCTGTGGCTGGGGGGATCGACTTCATCGTCAAGCTCGAGACCTTCGACCAAGACTTCGAGTACCTGGCCTCACTTCTGAACCTCACTGTGCGTGGACAAATCACGTATGCCTAAGGAACAGGTCCCATCCAATTATTGCTCGCCATCCTATAGATCTCGAACTCTTGCCAACTGCTGATATTGTCGATTGTGGCAGGTGTAATGTATCGTATCTTAAGTTCTATAGTACATGTATTTACAGCACATACAGTATCTCATGTCTCTACAGCACAGACGATATCTAAATGCTAGCTCGGAACTCTGGCCTCCATTCCTTCTATGTGCACACCTCTCTTCATCTCTGCTCAGCTAATGTTACAGTATCCGAAGAACAATATTCACTCTCGAACTGACCCTCTCTGAGTTCGTTTCCTTTCTACCTCATGAGTCAGCCTCACCCTCGGTACATTATTACACAGGTAAATAAATAAGTGAAGGGTCTTTAAGTCAACTAACACAAAATTTTATCACCTTTTATAGCCCTTATAGCAAAATATATTTTGAACGATAAGAAAAGTAGTGCCCATTAGCCTTGACAACGAGGTGCAGTAACCCATCAGCAATATTGGATCATGATCAAATTGAGGAAAAAATTGGCGGGTGAAGTTCACTCAAAAACATACGAATTTAACTTAAAAAGCTCTAGTGCTGCATGCTGCATCAGACTCTAGTCGAATCGAACGTTTGGTGAAAAGATCACACTTGTCAACTCTGGACAAGCATGTGGAGCTGCTTTATTTTTTCCCCACCAAGCAGGAAGCAGCTGAATGTCTGAAACTGGACAGCATCCCGGAGAAGGTGTCAGGTTGAGCCTTGGACCCCTTGACCTGGGTCAACTTGCCCTCGAGCCCATTCATGCTTTCATTCCTGCTGACTTCTCCACCCTTTGCTATTTCGAGGCATCCAGCTGCTGCTTCTTGGTTGATGCCAAAATTCTCCCGCCAATTTTTCATATCCTGTACTCATCATTTTGTAGCACACTTCAGTGGAAGCTTACTTTTTAGCAAATGGAATTTTGTGACTCACTACTAAGTCACCATTTTTCATTTGTATGTTTACATGTCATGTAGGACAGATTGATTTTCTGTCACTCCACAGTGGTAACATATGGACCCCTCAAGACCATACATATTCTGAAGGAGCAGGTTTCAGGCCCCATTTTGTACAGGTTCAGACCCAGGTTCAGGTGCGAGAGCGGTTTCACTAACCAATGGATTCAGGAAGTCCTGGTTGCAAAAAGCAAGAACAATTGGCTGTTCCTGGTCATGGTTCAAATGCAAAATTTCGTTGTTTCACAGGCAAAGGAAGGAAAAAGGCATCATCAGTTGTTTCATAGTATCTTTCAAATGCCAAATTCGTAGAAAAAATCTTGTTTTGGATGCACGGCTGTTTGTTTTAAATTTCAGGGCCAACATTTCCTTCCTCAAAGTGTTACTTATTCACTAGGGAGAGGTCACCAGAAGTTCCAAGTAAAGATGCACAACTGCTTTTCAAGATGTCATAGCATGGTACCAACTGAGCCTTTCCATTCTGCCTCTCCTGATGCTTTCAAAGGTGTTCTGCCAGGCAAAGGGTGCATTCGAGCTCAAGCAGAGCCCAACTGCTGGTGTCTTGACACCTTCAGTTCGCTTGGCTTAAGAGTTCAGCCTTGACACGCAGTCAACACATGGGTCAAGAGCTCGGATGCCACAGCCCATATCTTGGAAGACTTTTCAATGCATGAACCCAGGCAGGTCAGAACTCCTCAGAAAGATTTGAATGGTCTCCAAGGTCTGGGTCTGTGATCAGCAGAGCTGAGCAGATCGAAGTAGGGAAATCTCATGTGTGCTGATTGTTCAAGTTTCCTATTTGTAGGCTTGAAACTTATGCAATATGCCTAAAATTTAGACAATATTGCATCTGCTCAGTCACAAACTCATAGCCCCTCTCAATGCAAGAGACAATACCAGCAAATGGCAAGAATTGGCGATCACCGGGTCAGTGCACCTGGATCACCAACGACCAGGTTGGCACGAGGCTCTACAGATGGTCATGATACAGAGATGCTTGGTTGAATGGGTCTTTTTTTGAGGGTGACCCTGTCGTTGCAGGCAACAGAGTCTGTTGCCAGCATCAGCAGGATCACTTTGACTTGACACTTCTGGAGCAAACTATCGATCTAAACGCCAGGTAACTTCTGCTTAGACCAATTGATGCATTCAGGTGTTTCCGTTTCAGGATCGCTTAGATGTGGAGAGGCATTTCCACACGGGATACGCCGTCAACAGTAGTATTCCACTAGGACACAAAGAACAATTCTTCTACAGCCAGGTCCCCAGGTCCATGATACGCAGGCACGTAAGCATGGTGGCCACCTTGTGGCTGTTCCCCTCAAGCGGTCAAAAAAAAATTGAAAATGCTTCCAAAAACGCACGGTATTTCAGTAATTTTGTTCCCTCTGACAGGTGCTCAAATACTTTTGGAGGCAAGTGTGCATCAGGAGTGATTTCTGAGCCCAACTAACAAGTCCCACATTTCAATGTGGTGAATAATCTGACCCAGACCATGAGTAAAAGTGATTAGGTTACGCCAACCGATGGCAACCCTGACTGACGGCCTTTTTCATTAGCCTTTCCTTCCATGTACGCACTCAGCCTCACTCTTTACACTGATGCTCTTGCTCGAAGGTGATGAAATATTGACTTGCACTCTTTCATTTACCAGCAAAAATACCAGCTGGAAGTGACCTCACAGGTGGCGAGTGACAAACTGCCAACTTTAGCTCACTGCTGCAGTTATCCTTGGGTGGCACGACTCAGTCATGACATTGAGAATCTGTTTGAACTTGAGGCCACAGGTAGTACTGATTACAGAGGGTCAATCAGGCCAAGAGCTGGAAGAGTGCCAATCTCAGCTCCCTCTGGTGTCTTGGGAGAGTTTTGCTCACAGCTGGGAAAAACTCCTCATTATTTGGCTGTTTCTAATAATGCTTGGTGGCACCTGGTGACTTTTTTTTAACGTCTATGACTTTTTTTTAGGATATACGATGCCTTTCGAGTGGACTTTGCCTTGTATGGCTATGAAGAATCACTCAAGACCTTCCTGTCTTATTCGAACATTGTCTAAAGCTGATGTTGTGCATGTATGCGTCGTGGCGAGTCCATCTTTGTCAAGACCAGTTGACACTGTTATGCGTCATATGTATTCAGTTTGTATGTCGATGTGCACCAAGTTTCAATGGCGTTCAGAGCATACTTTTGAAAGGCTAATGGTAATTGAAACATGTAGTGATCTTGTGGAGACGTACCCAGACGTGACAAGGTTGGTCGGTGCAGGAGACGTGACTCGAGTGCACTCTAAAAGGTCCCTCTGAAAGGCAGCCTTCAGGCCAATAAAAGCTAAAAGCTTTTCTGAGGCATAAATTAACGCACTTAAATCATTCGGCGTGATTGACAATGCTGCTCACCAGCTCGGAAGATCTTGATCAAGATTCCAAGTTCCCTCTGTACTGAACTTCTGTTGCACCAAAGCCGATGCACCTCGCTTTCAGGGCTGATGCTTTGTCACTTGTTAGAGATGAGCTGTCAATGCCCATCTGAAGATGTACGTAAGTGAAGATCGAGAGCAGCCTCGGTTATGTTCGAACGACCCTCGTCGCAAGTCATCGTTCATGGAGTCCTGATGAGGGAACCAAAAACCATTTTGAGGCTGCTCCTACCAATGTTGGCCAACGGCTGCCTGAAGTTCACGATGCACCTGGACAACCTGGTGAAGCACTTCGGAATGGGATCTCTGGAGCTTTGAAGCAAAAGGAAGCTGATGATGAAAATGGTGTCAACTTTGCCTTTCCAAAAAACAAAAACTCGCTTTGTTAGCTGAAATTTCGACTTTCGTTAGTAACTAGAACGCAAAACAGAGGCTTTTGCTGTAAGAACACTCTTAAAGACGCTCCTACGCTCCAGCCCAGCTGTTTGTGGGTGACCGCGACACCTTCCTTGACCAGACTACATATCAGCGTTTCCCCTTCCATTGACTTGTGTCATAAAGAATAGAGAAGTCATTTCTGTCCTTATTGACAAATGTCATATCAGCTCTTTTCAGCTCATTGATTTCTTTCATGCCCTCCAAGCTGTTGTTTATCATCCTGTCCAATTTCGCCAGTGTGCAGGACTTCTACATTGGAGGAATGTTTGTCTTTGTCCAACCCAAGGTCTGTGTGTCAACTGTTTTGCATTAGACGTCCTTTTTTTCGTGTCAACGAAACAGGACCTGATAAGGTGTTGCTCGTGGCAGTTGACACACTCACCTTGATTTGCACAAAAGCAAGTACACTAGCTTGATGCTGGAGCGCTCAAAGTTCAGTAACCCTTAGGGGGGTTCATCAAACACATCATTTTCCACCTTTTTCAGCGGGTTTTTCTCTGTGAAATGGGCTGAAACTTTCTGTAGGGTCTGCATGATGGCCGTGAGGTACGATATGGAGGACAAGGTGCTCAAGAGGATCGGGACAGACCGATCCTTGCTGCTTGCATCAAGGCTGCTTGCATCAAGGGATGCAAGCAGCCCTTAAGTGCAACGAGCTGCTGACTGTGGAATCTCTTGCCAATGGGAGAAGAACGTCGAGGACGAGGACGTCGTTGCTGCCTTCTGACTGTTTGTTGCCTCTGCTGCCTGCTCAGACAGCCTCCCTTCTCTTTGCCGCTGCTGTAGCCAAGTGCTAAGGCTGTCGAGGGCGACGGGTGTTGGGCATGCTGTGACCAGTCATCAATTCATAGGTCGCGCCATCACAATTCATGTCCTAGTAAGAATGACTGGCTCGAGACCCCTGAATGAAAGGATACTGTTCATACCGATTAGACCAGGCGCGTCAGGCTAGCCAAGTTAGGCTGAAATCTGACTAGGCTTCGTTGGTCAGCTTGGACAGGTTTCACCCCTTGATAACCTCTCTTGTCCACCCCAACCCTCCTGTCAAGGGCTTGCAACTTTTTCTCTTGCCTTTCACCGGTGACGACGTCACTGGCTTGCAGCAGTAGTGGCTGCAATGAGCTGCAGCAGGTCGTCGCTTGTAATTTCATCCCTGGCTCCACCTGTAGCTTCTCAACATTCAACCTGTGCAGCTCTGTTCTGCTCTTGCTGTTAGCTCTACCAGGCTGCAAAGGGCGAGAAGAAAAGATACATTGCAGAGCAGCAGCCGCTGGAATGAGTGGTGATGGCTACGGGCCCGACTTCTACGAGTCCCAAGAAGGCTGGGCCTTCTTTTCATTGTGCCTCCAAAGGATCGAGCCACTGTTACACACAGGGGGGAGAGGGGGATTGCGATCTCTCACCTGTTTGGACAAAGGTAGAGGGAGAGAAACACTGACGGCAACTTTCCAAAGTTTCTATACAAAAAAGCTATAGCACCTTGCTTTTGCACTACTTCAAAACTTTGTGGAGCTGAGGTGAGTGACCAGGTCTGTCCTGATTGGCAAGCTTCCACAGCTTCTGGACCGACATGTCCGCCTCCACCAGCAGGTCTGACGTCGACTTGTGCTGCTGGCGGAGTCTTGGGCTCGGGCCACGCCCAGCCCGGGCCCCTCATGAGTGTATGTGTTGCCTCAACGAAGAGTGCTATGTAAACATAGGACCCTGCCGGCCTTAACGTTGAGGAAGTCCTCGCTCAAGAAAAGTTGTGGGTAAGATGAAAGCATGATGAAAAGTCTTGTATGCTGTCTGGGCAAAAGTAAAGATCACTGTAAATTCCGCACGTTGAACACAGTTCTTTGCCCTCCTCTTTACACTGCTCGTTCTTCATGAAGAACGTGATTGTCAGATCTCTACTTTGCCAGAGCCTCCTGAGACTTTTGAGTTGTACTTTACAAGAAAGGACTCAGTCAGGTCAACGAAGATAAATCGCGAGATAGGAGGTTCAAAGTTATCGTGTCCACGCTGCTCGTGCGATAAAAGGCGACGACGGAAGCGACGTTATCAAAATGTGCGTGCAGAAAGCATTTTGAGTCTTGACCGTGCCTCAAGGATAAATGAGAGGTCTCAGTTCTTTGCATACAGTGCATTTGTGGTATCTCTTTTCATGACGTAGTCGGCGGTCCGGCCGAGCCCAGGTTCCACTCGCCCAGGTGCTTGGACGACACCGTCATGTTGGACGACGTCTACGTGAATGACTGGCTCTGGGATATGGACTTGTGGCTGCCCCAGAACGTCACCTGGTCGTCCTTCCAGGAGGAGCCGTCACTCACTGGTACACGATTTGGCCACGTCATCGACCTGGCTTATTCCCTTGCAATGGCCCCGGTGTTGTTCGCCTTTAAGACGTTCGTGGAGAAGAAGATCATGCCGCCTATTGGCATTAGCCTGGGAATATCTGAGAAGAGGCAGCCCCACCGTGACAGCTCCGCCACACCCAGTGGAGAGGCTGACAGGGTCCTGGAGAAGGCCTTCAAGGGGGTGCAGAACGTCAAGAAGCTCGACCACCAAGTCTTGGTGGAACTCTCCAAGAAAGTGGATATTAGTGAGAAGCAGGTAGAAAGATGGCTGAAGAGGAGGAGGGCCGGCACACGCAAGACCAAGCTGGAGAAGTTCTCAGAGTCGGGGTTTCGGTCTCTCTTCTACACCTCCATGTATATATACTGCACAGTGATGCTTTGGAACAAGAGCTACTTCTACGACATCAAAGACTGCTGGTACCTCTATCCAAAACATGGAGTGACTGACGACATCAGGCTTTACTACATGCTGCAGTTGTCCTTCTACTGGTGTCTGCTCTTCTCACAGTTCTACGATGTGCGTCGTAAGGACTTTTGGACCATGTTTGCCCACCATGTTGTCACCATAGCCTTGATGAGCGCATCTTGGATAACCAACTTCTTCAGAGTTGGCACGCTGGTGAACTGGGTCCATGACTGCTCTGATGTCTTCCTGGAGAATGCAAAGTTGTTCAAGTATGCTGGCGTCGAGAGGATCTCTGACGTCCTATTCCTCTCCTTTGCTGCCAGCTGGACTGTGCTACGGCTGATGGTCTACCCCTACTGGATCATCGGCTCCATCTGGACGGACGCAGCTGACATCCTTGGATGGTTTCCTCTGTACCCCGGCTTCGTGGGTCTTCTCCTTGCCCTTCTCGTCCTGGACATCATGTGGTACTACTTCATTGCCAAGGCAATCGTGAAACTGCTGAGAGAGCCATCGAGTGCTATCGAGGACAACAGAAGTGACTCTGAGAGTGACTGATAACAACCTGCACAGGTCGCAATCTGTAAAATTATGTGTATTCGTTGTTGTAGATTTGTGTGCCGTGACGACTCATACATTAGCAAGAACTCACTCAAACTATTGCCTAACAAGATTACAATACAGACGAAGTTATAGAAAGCAGACTAAAATCATTATTATGAACTTCAGGGCACATAGCACAGGCCGTAATCCAGTTGTTCTTGCCAGCGTCGTTGTCCAGATCGCCGACTTCTTTGGCCAGTCCAAGCGTTGTCTGCAGATTGTCTCGGACCGCTGTCTCGCTCGGTCTTTCTGCAGATTCACTCAACGTAGCAACCTCATCGCCCCCAAAGCGTACCGTCTTTGCGCACCGGAGGGAACCCTAGAAAGGGGGGGGGACTGGGGATTCCCCCAGGAAACTTTCGGCCATTTTAACCTCTCAAGAAGTCAAACTGGGCAGTCACAATCGTGCACCTCTGTACTCAACATTGTCGCAGGCATCACATCTTCTCGTCCCTCATCCAAATGCCACTTCAAAACGCTTTAGTCCAGTGCATACAGTAAGGTGATGTCATCCTTGAGAAGCCGACTTACGACAGGAGCTTGACAATGCTTGGCATCATCAATAAATGGCAGTGGAGTGATATGGGCGCCCCAGGCTCAGCTGACAGCTTTTGAGATGGAATGGTCATCCGGCATCGGTCATCCAGACAGCGCTGGAAAGAGATCATGAGCAACTTGGCGACTCAAAGTGCAGCAGCAAGCCATGAAGGGACCCATGACGAATTTTCAACTTTTGACGAGCTCCCCGAAAAACCGGTCGGATGCAGCCGCTTCACCGTCCGTCAGGTGGAGCTGCAACAGCCGATGCGCGCGCTCATTCTGCTGCTGTCTCTTCGCCGACGCACTGTTCACCAACATTGGTCTCTCCTTCAAGGTCAATCTGTTGCATGCCTGCCAAGGTTTTCCCCCGTTCACGTCAGAAGCGATCCATGGTGAGCCAATCTGACGGCCCGGTGAGTCAGAAAGCCAGTCAAGCTACAGGGTCTTTCAAAAAGAATGTTATTAGTTTTTTACTGGCAGATTCTGCATTTTTGGTTGCAAATCAGTGTGGAGTGGCTCAAATGAAAGTTGAATATCTGACAAAATGTTGCTCACTCATGGAGTCATGCTCACTATGCCCCAACTCTCACAATTCCAATCTAAAAAAAGGTAAGAATCACTGCATAAGCAGTACAGTGGCAAAATACTAAGACCCAAAATATTGTGGGAATGGTTGGACACCACGACTACTGATGGTCCCAAGATGGGGCCACACTAAATGGGCAGTCATGACATTGCTCCGCAGTAAATTCTCGCTATGCTGAGATCCCCTGGCCAAGCAGAAGCCCTGATCTCAATGTGTTGGATTACTTCTTTTGGGGTCATGCAAGCCCAGAAGTTTTTGGTCAGAATGAACAGAGCATTGAAGAAGTTCAAAACATTGTGGAGAATGTTGCAGCTGCACTGGACCAAGGTGTCAGCTGCTGTAGGCAATGTTCTTCAGGGGGCTCAATGTTGTGTAGCTGAGGGTGGTGGGCTCTTTGAGCAAAAAAATGTGAAGAAAACCAAATTTCTTCAAGATGTAAAAGTTCAGCATGCACTGCCTCTCACTCATGTACTGCCCCCTTCTCTTCTCTCTGTACACTCTCCCTAACCGGTAGATTCACCCCTCAACCCTGATCACTTTCCTGCTCAATGAGTTCATGGTCACCAACACTCACACTAGACAGACCCTGACCTCAAGGGCAATCTTATTGAGTATTTTGCCACTGTACTGCTTATGTAGTGATTCTTACCATTTTTGAGATGAGAGTTGTGAGAGTTGTTGCATAGTGAGCATGACTCCATGAGTGGGCAACATTTTGTCGGATATTCAGCTTTCATTTGAGCCACTCCACACTGATCTGCAACCAAAAATGCAGAATCTGCCAGTAAAAAACTAATAACATTGTTTTTGAAAGACAGCAGCAGAATGAGCGCGCGCTCGAGCACCTGCATCCGACGGTGTTGCGCCTGCATGTTGACCTTGGGGCTCGTCAAAAGTTAAAAATTCGGCATAGGTCCCTCCATGAACAGCTCAAGTCGGTTTGGTGGAACCAGTCGGCTTGGACCGTGAATAGAGACAACTGCTTAGGGATTTAGGGAGCCAAAGACGTGTACATGTGAAGCACGATCGTGGAAAGCAACTTGCGCCAGCACAGTCTGCCAACATGGCCTTCTTCATTCATCCCGATCATATCTTCCGCCACGCCAATGAGTTGATAAATGCCACCCACGGGGGCTACCTTCGCGGCCACTTACAACTTCCGCAACATCTCTGGAGGCCGTTCTTCATCGAACTGACCATTATCCCCCACTCAGGAAGTAACCCGTTGCTCTTGTTGCCGAACCTATTCCACGTGACACAGATGGAGAGGGGGAGGGCAATGCGCAAGTCCACCGTCAAGAAGACTTCCTGGAAAGTTCGCATAAGAGTGGAGAATAACGACGCGGTGGTGATTGAGGATGGCAAGGAAGTCAAGTTCGACAACTGCGTGCGCGACGGCCGCCTGTATCTCGGCGAGGATGGGCCCCTACTCACCATCATCATACCGAAGCAGAGCGGCGCTACAGGTGACACCTCAGCCCCCATTCGGGGCAAGTGCGTTCACAACTGACTCCTCATGTTACTCTTTTTTACTGAAAAGGCGTGCAAGTCATGGACGTGCTGTTCGATCGGCTGCCCGACAGCCAGCTCTCGGTGGACGCCGACCAGATGTTCAAGGCCTGCACCCGCAATAGGGATGTGCCTGATGCACATCTCGAGATGCACCGGTGTAGAATCCAGGCAGAGTTCCTCAGCATGGACGGTCAAGTGCTGTGCCCGCCCGTCGTCTCAACTGACGTCTGTAACGTGAAGCATCCCGACGTTGGAGCAATAATGATTCATGCTATTAGCGATCCAAGGGCCGCGTGTCACAAGGGCGGCGGCACAATCGTCGTCACCTCACATTTCAAGTTCGGCAGCTTCAGTGTCCGTAAGGACGGCCTGGCCGTCAGGGCCGTCTTCGTCCTTGAATACGACGGCGTCCACCATATGGCAGAGACCATCTATCCGGGGTTCAACCAGATCGTGATCGACCACAAGACGGAAGTCTACCAGTCTTCGATGTCCTTCAAGGTGCCGCCTCAAGATCCGCAGGTAGCGTAGGACTGGAATTGGCAAATGATTCCTCTCACGTTATCCACTTTCGAATGACTCTCATCACCAGGTTGTCCACCAGTTGAGAGGCAAGAAGCTCCAGATCGCTCTCTACAGGGACCATGACCGCAGATTTGGCAATTTGACCAACGCCCCATGCGATTTCGTCTATTTTTTCCATGAGGACAACTACTGTCCTTCCTGCTACGTGAGCAGTTTGGTAAGGGTGTTGTCAACCTCGTCGTCGTCGATCGCCCCCATTGGCCCGGCGAGGATAAATCACCGCCGCAGGAACACGGAGTTGCCGTCATCCTCCGGAACATCGCCCAACGATTCCTCGGATGATTCTTTGTCGCCGCCGCCAAAGGTACCACGTGTTCACTATACTTCGACGTCCAGTGATGAGGACCCTGAACCCAACCCGACCGAAACCGACCAAGATTTCCCCGACTTCGGCCAGGAGGTCGGTCGTTTGTTAAGCTTCCTCCCACCACTAGATTCCTCCCATTTTGTGGACAATGCAGCATGGGACCACCCACTCAAGGTCACAACTGACTCGGCGAATGGTCGATCCCCGTCAAAGGTGGTCCGGGAGTGTCCAGGTCCAGTCAGGGAAGAAAACCCTTTCATGCGTGAGGACACATGCGTCCCGTCCATTTGCCGAGCTGAGTCTGTCGCGCCAGGGCGTATCACCATGCGCAGCAGTTTCCTCAACTTCCCGCCCGCGTCCGTTCAACTGTCGACACCCGACATCGACGAAGCGTTGGGCCTAAAGATCGCCAGGGCTAGGGAGGAATTGGGTGATGTCCTGGATTCCGCCTCCTCCTCCTCCTCCTCCTCGGCAGCGGAGTCCTCGACTTCGCCAGAGGTCGAGTTGGCATCAAAAATGGTGAACTTGTCTGTTTCAAAGGGAAACAAGACCTGTTTGGGGGGACTCATCGGCGCCGTCGCTCGACTCTTGGGGTCCAAGAAATAGTAGACTTCTTCGTGTCACGCATCATCAAGTGGCGACAGAGATTCTGGGGCTCCGGGGGCTTGGCGATCATGGTCATCATGGTCGCCAAAGGCTTCCTGGCTTTATGCGACGTAAACTTGGACATAAGATTAAGTAAGAGGAGGACAAGAGCGATGCCCAGCATGCGCACAGCGGCACTGGCGATTTGTCCACAATGTTTATAGCGATGACAACTATAGATGTGACACTGAAGACACAATGAAATCAAGACACTGTCAGTGGCCATCGCATCCTCGACCTGCAGCTTAGGCACGGGAGAAGTGATCTCCCGCGCTGAACTAACAATGCTTCAAATAGGCTGAGTTTCCACTATTAAGCTACTGCTTGAACACTTGCAAAAGGTCGGATTGCTGATTGCTCAATAAAGTTTCATCACTGCTATTCTTCATCGTCATCCTTTTTCTTCTTCTTTCGATGGCCCTTCGATAGCAGCTCCGTCATGAACTTCTTCATGTCCGCGTACTGCACCTCGAACTTCTTGGTGGTGTCCACGTACGTCCCGTCTTGGATATACCCTGCAATTGGCGGCGTACGAGTCGGACCGCGCATTTTAAACACCTCCAGGCCAGCGTCGAACTGCAACACAGACAAAAGGCTGTTCAGCCCCCACCTCAGTTCTCTTTGGGTCGCGTGATTCACCTGGATGGCCTGAACGTAGAGTTTGGGTGCGGCCACCCTGAGCTGCTCGAGGGCCCGTTGTTGACTGAAGATGACTGTGTCGATGGCCGCGATCTCCCGTCGGTGTCGCTGGCCGCAGAAGCGAGTCCAGTCCTTCAAGAGGAGGGCGCGCTGCTCTTGGACTGCGGGGTCCATCACGCCCACCTTCCGCTGCCTTGAACGAAAGCTCTGATCAGTGAGCTGTTATACTGACGCTCTAATGCTGACTATGGTCAGTATAGCAGCTCACAGGCTCTGATAGCAAGTGGTACTGAGGGAGGAAGAGAGTCCTCTCCTTGTCATATACAACACGTGCTAACTTCAATTAACTTAAGGCATGGAGCCTGCGGGCACAACAGACGGGGAGGGATACCTCAGCGGCATCTCCTTGACAAGGTCCGGCGACACCTCCAGCTCCAGCAGCGGCCTGGGGATCCTCGGCTTCTTGGCCATCTTCCTGAGAGCGCGATCGATCCTCACCTTCCGCCGCTCTTCGCGCATTTTGATGATTGCTGGATCCAGCTTCTTGCGTTTCTTGACACCGGGCAATCCCGAGAGCACGGCCGACGCATGGAGCAACCGGCTTGGCCCCGACGGATGCAGGGAGAGGACCGCTGAGGACAGGAGCGACCACATCGACATCGTGTCTGCCGTCGCCGTCACTTACTCGTGTTGTCGTTTGTTTTGAGTCAGTTCTCCTGCTCGGCCTTGCTGTACTCCGAGCCACTGGGATCGCCAGCGACGCTGATTCCACAGAACAGCGATTCAGGCGGCGCAGTTGTAACATGGCGCAGAACTAGCGCCACCTGGCGTGGTGAAGCTCGGTGTATTATGCAGACTTGCGCATTGGGGGGGGGGGGTGTCAAAATGCCATTG
>JAAUXU010081425.1_pt1 | contig 18161 bp, 18 predicted proteins | sample 7278151 | NCBI WGS metagenome assembly JAAUXU01 (sample SAMN14350113, study PRJNA611818) | marine sediment metagenome | isolation source: surface marine sediment (1.8m) | place: French Polynesia: Moorea | collected 2018-08 | reverse complement strand
GACTTGGGGCGAGAACAGTTGACACATTCAGTTGGCTCTGTCTGTTCGAGGAGCAGTCAGCTGCCCACCTCGGTAGAAACCCACGGCTATCATTTCCCTCGCAAACTGTATTTTCTACACATTTGTTTACTGCACACGTAGCAGCATTTACCCCGCATCTTTCCTCTGCATACGTACTTTCTACATACATATGGAGTTGCTAGGTCCGTAATTACTACGTATGTTTTACGTCCTGTGCGGTACAGACGGAGTAAGCACGCACTGACGGACGTCGGGGACGGAGCTCTTACTTTTTATATAAGATACGCATGTCCTGAGCAGGTGGCTGCGGTCTTCTGCTAATGTCACTAACATTGCATGAACATGATGATTCGCTCATCTCAGTTGCTGTCACTAAGCTGGGTGAGGGTAAAGAAATTAATGTTCAACAACAGCGTTACACATACTATCATTATTATATTTGGCACGTTTACCGCTTGAATGCTCCACTTCTAATTTACAATTTACAAATGATGAACGCGGTCATTGACTAGACTAACAAAATACATGCTCACTACTAAAACGCACAATGAGGAAGCATAATAATGTAAGGTAGTACATGTTATGGAGGCGTACGTACGTAGGTACATACATATATAATTTTATCATGTCATAATTTTACTGTGTAGTTGCTATGACCTCTCTCGAGCTGGACAAGTGACATCCAACGCGATAATTGTAATAATATATACTACTACAGTAGCAGCGTTGCATGAATTCAGCTACATTACATCATCGTAATACCCTATAGAGGACAGTATAAGATATGAAAATGTTTTGAAAAAATCGACGAAGTAAAGTCACAACTTGGACGACCATCTTTTTCCTTAACACCAAAGAAACACAGAATGCAATAATGCACATGACGCATTTAAAACATTAGATTCTTCCGTCTTCTTCTTCGGAGTCTTTGGTTGTATCCGAATTCATGTCGACAACATATGCATAAAGCAAAGTCTTGAGATTTTCCTCTTCTTTTCAGACAAAGCACTCCTGCTTGGCTGCCAACTGGTATTCCATCTCCTCGTTCTTGTAAAGTTCGGTGGACTAAAAAAGAGGAGAATTCAATGCATCTTTAAGTCCATCCTACAAAGGAACCAGATGAAAACGTACACGTGCGTTGCAGTTGAAGCCCCAAAGTAGTGACTTTGTGGTTGCCACTTTGAGTGCACTCAACTTTGTCAATGTCGTCGAAAAGGACCAATTCAGTCAGTTAGTTTGAGCTATGTTATGAGCAAACAAGCTTTGATGTTGGCACAAGAACAAGATAGGGTGAAAATGCCAGGGAACTGTTGAGCACCTATGAGAGGCAATGAGTGGCGACCTCAGTCGTTAATTCACTCCTCATTAACTCTTTAACCTCGTGTGAGGACTGACAATTTATGTGATTTTTGTCGTTGTCTCCTCATGCACTGAGTGAAGCCAAGTGATCTCGGAACGCGCAGTGCAGTGGTGAGAGCAGTCTGGAGACAAAATTGCGTAAAGACGCTGCCAAAAGTGATTTTTAAGCGATCTCGTCCAAGACCGCTGAGCCACAAACCGTATCCGTGGATACTGTGCAGTGCGGCTGATGTACAGAATGCATAAGTGGCCTGGACGGAATTGATCTCCGTCGCTAAGTGATGACTTGATGACTCACTCCTTTGGAATGCAGTGCGACTGAGCAGTCACTACTTTCTAGACACCACCGTAGTTACGTAGGTATGAACGTGAGCTCTTACTGAATGGATGTATTTCTGCAGGTCGTGCATCTGACCCTCGTGGAGCTTTCTGAGCTTTTCCTTCCTCTTCTCCTGCCTCATGGCCGCGTTCTTCCGCTGGTCGATGAAGATCTTGGCGTTGTTGGAGTGCTTCTCGCGTAGCCTGCGATCTTTTTCCGCCGTAGACTTGAGAGTTTTATCGCTCTTGATGTCTCGAGAAGTCGCAAGAGACAGCTGAGTCTCAGCAGCCTTCATCTCTTTATTCTCCCTGTCACAATGAGAGTCAAGACCAGTCAGAAGTTGAGCAGCGACCACACAAGCATTGTGTACTCACGCTACACCACCAACAACAAGATGGGCAGCCGAAGCTCACCTGTCAAAGATGGCTTCCAGGTCCTTGAACTGCTGTGCTTGGGCTATCTCCATGAGATTTTTCAGGATGTCCAGTTGGATTTGAAGTTGTTGCTTCATAAGGTCCAGCTCCTCTTTGTGGTGCTTCGCCATCATCTCCGACCACTGCTTCGTTTGCTCCACAATCACAGTCTTAACAGTGGGATCATTCACAGCGTCATTTTCCCTGCGACAGTCAATAAATATAGGATTGGTCACTTCACACTCTGTCACTCGCAAAAACTCACTTTCCCTTTGACTTGATGAGCTTGTCGAACGTGGAGACCTGCGACTTCTGCACCGCCGTCCTCTCCTTCTGGTGCTTCTTTCTCAGCGCCTCCAGCTCCTTCTGATGCTTCTTCATCAACTTCACGTAGGGTTTCTCCACTTTTAAGCCATCAACCGTGATGGGGTCGAATTTAACCTGCATGGCAAGACATAAAAAAACTTGTTCAAAAACGGATGTATAAATTATGATACAAACTTCTTCAGTAAGAATTTGATAACATAGGTATGAAAGTTTTCACAGCATCTCGTCAAAAGTCTCTTCTGTTGGGCAAGAAGTCGTTGGGTGCCACTTGACTGTCCATATTGTATGGTTTGCCACCCACCTCATCGTTGTCATCCTGTCTCTTGGGCGTAACACCCGGCAGTCCAGGGAACTTGGGCAGGCCGGGCGTCACCTTCTTGCTTGCTGCCGAGCTCACGATGATATCCGAGGATATGTCGTTCTCATCTACGCCGATCGACTTAAGCTGCTCCGCTCGCTTTTCCTGGTTGGATAGGTACGCCCGCGGGTCAGACAGGGCATCCATGAAATCTGCAGCAAGAAGATTTTCAATCAATCATCATTGTGCCCTCATGAAAAAGGCTCCAGTGGCCTTTACTACTCAGAGCACTTCTTCTTGTACCACCTCTACAGGGCCATCTGAACTTGACAGCTTATTTTAAATGCTGATTTCTAAGCACTGACTGAGACTGCAAAGAATCTAAAAATGGTATCAGAAAGCACATATTGTGAAGATTGATATGAACTCGTTGTCATGGAGTCAACCGCCAAAGTGCTTTGATCCTGCAGAGATCACCGCACATGAAAGAATGCAGTGAAGAGGATGAAAATGTGCGCGTGAATGTGGTGCCATCATGAAGGCAGCTGACTACAGGGTGTGTGTATGTGATCATCAGCCTGGATGGGAGTGGCAGCTCTTAAGAGTGACAGGATGATGGCTGTGAGAACAAAGTGACTGACGAAAACGATCCTCTAAAAAGTGGCTTCAGGCCAATTGCATCACATTCTAGTCAGAATTCCTGTGTGATCAACAAGTGACATGTCAATGGGTGCTTTCTAAGACCATTTTTATATTGAACGAAGCTCTTTTTGTACGAGCTCACCGCTTAGTCCATCGGGGATGTAGACCTTGAGCTCGATGCTGCAGAAGAGCATGGGCAGGGACATGGGGAAGTTGCCCTCTGTGCGCAGGCTGATGTGTCTGTAGCCAGCCTGAAGATAAAGAAGAAACACTGTAGAAATCGCTCAAGGGGGAAAGTCGGATGAAGGGAACAAAACATGTAAAACGTTTTTTGTTCCAATGAAAAGTCCTCTGATGTGAAAGGGATGGTAAAACACCTTCACCTCAGATCAAGGGAAAAGTTTTGTCCCTTTAACGAGAGTTAAATTTAAATTTTCTCGGCAAAACAGTTAATTTTCTGGTAGTGACAACTTTTTTTTCTTCGTTCTCTTTACTTCATCAGCTCACAAAGACTAAATGATACCAAAGTGGAGACGACTAAGAGAAGATGTTTGTTTCCCCTCGACATCACTGTATACACGAAAAGAAGTTGACACAGCTGATACAGGAGTAACTAGTGATAGAGAGGAAAAGCCTCCAACGCGCCGGTAAAGTGAGTGAACAAGAATCATCCATCAGCAAAGGTGTCTCACCTGTAGATCTTCAAAAGGCAGGATTCGCTGACCCAGCATCCTGTTGCTGCTGTCGTCGTAGACGGCGAACCGGAGCACCGCCAACTCTGGTAGGACGATCTGTGAAGTCAAAGGCAAAGCTTTTCTCTCTCTTTTTGCACATGTCAGCGTTTTGACTAGACTGCACCTTTCTGAAGACAAAAGGCTCCTCATTGTACATAGGATTGAGCCCATTGGAAGGAACCACCTTGGTCCTGAACTCCTTGCGGATGGTGTCCGTCGGCAGACCGTACATGTCCACCTCCACGTAGGTCCCAACTTTTTTATCCGACAAGAACTGTCCGGATATAACCTAAGGAGAGGGAGAGAGGAAGAAAAAAAAAAGCATTCAAAGCCCAAATTTACATAACGATGCATGAGCAAGTTCAGCATTAGAGAGAAACTTAGCACAGGCAACAGAGAGAAGTTGGGGTTAAGCCTTCCCTACCCATACTTGTACAGTGTACTGGAAAGGAGCAAGATAAGAGAAGATAGGACGCACACAACACACGTCTGCTCCGTGCTCAGGCTCCCGGATTTTCGAATAGGTCTCGTTAGGTCTTATCTAGAGATCATAGATCTTATCTAGTGAAGCACATCTAAAGTAGGGCTTCAGAGGCCATCATTGAGGCTGAAGGAGGTCACATTGCTATTTTTTTTTGTAAGGAGTATATTACAGTGGTGATGTTTTCTTGCCCATTTGACAAAGTTGGGAGACGAAGTGTAGCTTCACAACCACTGTTCAGCAAACTGGGTAGGTGCAAACACTACTTTCCCGGCAATGTGGCGACCCTGAATTTTTCATGACTGAATTCCACCCCGTGCTGTAGTCAACACTTGATTCGGTACACTTTTTTCCCTGCCAACAGCCTCTGATGTGAGGGCTTCAAATGTTTGCACGTGTGTTTGTGTGTACTATGCATACGTTATACCTGTACTGTACACTGGGCTGCAATGACCCCATCCACCGGGGTTTCCGCAAATGGATCGAACTGCTTGTCTTGTCTCCGCATAAAGTCTGGCTTGAGGAGGTAACCACAGTTGCCGTTGTACTCGAACTTGCCCTGGTTCAGCTGCATTGGCAGGTCAGACGTTTGGAAGTTAAGAGATACCAGCTGGCAGCCAGAGTTCCAGAATATCTGCCAGAACAAGGACAGCGAGTCAACATTAGGTCATGTCGATATCAGGAGAACAGAGCTTTGCACCTGCGGCATGAAGTTGGAAGAGTCCACCCTGGATCCCTTGGGGTAAATTCTGCTCAGCTGTCGCTTGTTGTAATTGACAAACTCAATAGCTTGTGACTTGAGGTAGCCTAATGCAGAGGTCTCTGGGAAAGAAGACATCTTGAAGGAGCACTTCTCCTCCTCGCTGACTTCGAAGCCTTGAAACTTCATGGGCTGAGTGTAGACGATCATGGATGACAAAACAGGATGGACATTCAAAGTGGAGCCCTGAAAGAAGACCAAAGCGTGGTGGTTCGGGATGAGATCGTATGATGTGATTTTTCATCTTCTAACAGCGTTCAAAGTTCTGACCTCTCCGTACAAGCTCCAAATGCTGAAGCTGAAGCTCTAAGCTTTAACTTCTCTTCAAATGAAGAGAAGTTGAAGCTTAAGTCTAAAGTGTCCTTTGCACCATTCAAGCTGTTCGTCTCACCGTATACATGGTGGCAGTGGGTAGGGCAGTCAAAGCGGCTGAAGAGTTGCCAGTGGAAGCAGCCAGCCCATTCGACGCTGCTGTCACATCGCCACTGTTGGTGCTTGGCTCCTTGTTGCTAGTAGCCACAGCAACCATGGTAGTAGGGATTGCAGAGGCGTCCTCGTGTTCCTCGTCGGACTCCTCGGTGGGCAGCTGGCCACTCCTGAAGAGTTCAAGCTCAACCTTTTCTACCTCTGGTCGCAGACGCTTGTTCTTGATCAAGATCTTGTGCTTCAATCGGCTCGGTGGGGGGAGTGGAACGTTAGGAACATTCTGACAAAAAAGAGTGAAGACTCTGCTGAGAGGAGCAACCTCGGGATTCAGCAACAGACAATATTCATAACAACTTGTGACAAAGTGAACTGATGCACGCTCTTTGACTGATCACGAATTGCCTGCCAATAACACGTGCAACTTTGTTCGAGACAGAGCGATCGATGAAGCGACTGGTGCATTAAGGCATAGATTCTGCATTCAGGCACTTGGAAAGAGTGCTACAGCAAGTATACATAGATGCACCAAAGGAAAAGCAAAAAAGAACCTGCCTGCCCTAAGAATACCGTACCATCGGATGATACACACACGTGCTGCTCATACGTAATGGGGGTCGTATTTAGCTTCCCATCAGCTTTAATAGCTGACAAAATGTCATCTGTTGTACCCAGACCAACTACAGCAGCAAATGGAGCCTTTTTACATATACTTCAGAAAATGTCTCTTGAAAAATCAAAGTGATCTGCCTGGCTCGGCAGGCTTTTAAAAATACCAGATGAAGGTAACTGAGACTCTCTGGCCGCTATTCAGTGAATACATTAGAATTCATAAAAAAGCCAGAAGGAAAAAAATCGAAACTTCGCTATGTAAACTTTCCTCCGCTGTTTACTTAAAGACATAGTTATTGGGAGTGCTTTTAAAATGCCAGCGCTGACAAGGACTCCATTTTCAGGGCTTTTGAACGTCTCATTTTAGAGCACCGTCACCCTGGAAATTGATGGCACGAAAGCCATCACAGAGCAACCGTTTCTGCCTTCTCATCTTGCAATCTCGTCTAGATCATTGATGGTGATTCATTTTTTGCCAACTGTGCCAAGAGAGCACCTTTTTTTCACTCCAACTTGAGCCACCTCCATTGCTTGGCCACAACATCCCGATCTCGCAGCTTGCGACGTCCGATTGGTGACGTCACAAGTCAGTTTCAGCGGGCAGCTGAATCAGGTCCACCCTGTACAACATACAGATCCAGCTCTCACTCCCGTGTGGGTGGGGTTGGCTGCATACGATTATGTTTGCTGACAATGCAGCGCCACAGAAACGTCATGCATGACAATCACTTCTGGCCCAGTCACGTCAGTTCAAATAAGTACTCATGCTTACGGTTATATTAACCATGTGCCCTAAGAGAGAGAGAAAGCAAAAAGCAGGCAGAAAGAAACTTTCTCCCTGGCCAATCGTGGCATACAGTGTGAGGCTCAGAAAATGCGACGTGACGTCACGGAGGATTTTTGGCTGTCAGGATGTTTCTTGCTCACACTGTACATGCCAGAGCGGGGAGGTCGTTAGTACGAGTAAATGGCTCGTGGGGGTAAGAAAGAGAGATAGAGAGAATAATTTAGCTACCATCCAATTCGGGAAAACTACAGTGGTGGAACCAATCCCTCATTCTCATATATACTCATTTATCATGAGCGAGCAACTTCTTGACTGTAGCCAAGCGCTAGAAGCGTCGTCGTTAACGCAAAAAAGGCACGTATACAGACGCAGATTTAAATGAAAAAAAAATGGCTCTCACACTTAAGGAAGAACAAAGAATATGACACTTTGTCTTACTGGATAGTCTGGCAGGGGCTCTTTGAGCAGCATGTCCCCAAAGATTTCGTCGCAGTACTTGGCCATCTTGTACTGTTGCTGCCTGCTGCAGTGGTTCTCGAATGACAGGATAACGGGGTACTCAGATGTGATGAAAGCACAGTCACGTATGGCATAGATAACATCCTGTGAGGGGAGAAAAGTGGTCATGTGGAAAGAATGCAAACAGAAATTAGTGATATTACCTTGAACAAGATGTCAGTGCACATGGCCATTCCATGGGTGATGATTGGCTCGTTGTCTGGGTCTTTCCCATCCCAGCAGTCGAGCTCGACACATCGACAGCCAGCCAGAAGGATCTAGGATTTAGGGGGGGGGATGATTAAGGCTCTTTGTGAAGACTCATTTGCATGTGAAATGGCTGTTTGACAGCGTCTTACTTGTCTGTACATCTCCACACTGGACTTTCCCCTGAACTGCCTGCCCGTCAGGTAGGTGTTGTGGCTGGAGTTGATGTAGTAGTGCGGCAGAGGCTGGTCCATGTCCTGGTAGATGTCCAGCCGGTCCAGGAACACTGGGGCGTTCTCGTCGGACATCAGATAGTTGGTCAGGCCCTCTTTGCTGATGGCCCCTGTGGAGAAAGGAGAGAAATCAGCCCACTAATCTACAGTATATAGTGGTGAAGAGCTCTTTGGCTTTCCCCGACCTGTAGTACAGTACCACAAAGATTGCCCGCTGATAGCTGATGCTGTTTACTTTACTCAATGTTCAAAATGCGCCATCGAGCGACGCAGCAGACGAGAAAAGTCTTTCGTTTGCGCATGAATATACGAGATGAAAGACTGCAAGCTTCTCCATCGACTTGTCTGCAGTGATCAAGGCCGTCATCGCTGATGAAGTGACAAATCTTTCTCCTTCTTTTGTCTGCCAAAAGGCCAACTTGATATCTGTCTTATTTCTTCTCTGACCTCTTTTAGCTATTGCAGTGTCCGGTTCGTAGACAGCTATGATCTCCTTTCCTCTCTGTTCGTTGTAGTGCGGGTAGAGGATTTCATTGAGTCGAGGGTCACGTTGCTTCTCGTTTAAAAACTCTATCAACTTGGGGATGGGAATCTCTTCACTCTTGCCACCCGTGCTGGAAAAAGCAATGATTGAAAGTTTTTAGGTGAAACGTGGAAAGTTTCTTTTCTTACGTACATGGACTGGAACAGCTCGTCAATGTCTGTCCTGGGACAGATGATCTTGTAAATGCGGTAGAAAATCTCAAATGTAAAGCTTTCCCACTTGATGGAGTCGTTCTGGAAGAAGAAGAAGATCAGCAACATGTAGTGAAATGTAGCCTCCAATTTCCTCTCTCTCTCTCTCTCTCTCTCACACACACACACACACACACACACACACACACACATACACACACACAGCTGCATCTACTCGTTCTGTTGGAAAGCATCCATCATGACAGTAGGAAGGAACAAGGTCTTGGTGGTTATGTTACGGGAAAGTTTCTTCCTCGTTGGTTGGTTACCTTTCCACTAGGGAGATTGCATTCTACTAGCGTTTGGTAAACCAGCTTCTCTGTCTTTCCCGATGCAAATGTCTTGGCGATGGCTCGAACAGACACGTTCCCGTCCACTGTTGTCGTCATCCGTAGCCGCTTCCAACTGAAACGTCATCTTCCGCTTAAGGGTACGTCCGCAAAAGCACATATTTGTCACATATCTAAACAGTGTATGTATGTTCTGTTCTATGAGCATTGTCAACACATACCTGGAACATACTGGCCACCATGGATAAAGAAAAGATGTACCTTCTAAATGCACATACCTCCTACATACCGACCTGTCGATGCTACAGGGTGATGAACTTTGGGAGTAGGAACTTGAATTGCAAGGCCAATTGCGGGATGTTGCCACAAAGGGCCTGAATAGCTCTGCCAATGGCAGCGTTCAAGCTTCATCCCACCAAAAAACGAACATTCGACATGGCAAAAAGATACAAAAATCCTTCATTTCTGAGGGAGTGGCTGACTGGGGATCGACTGGAGCCTTTATGGTCAAAGCCCGGCAGATGCCAAGGAAAGGAAAGCTCAGGAAAGAAAGTTAGTCTCATGTAAGACTAAGAGAAGGAAAGAAGGAGAGAAGGAAAGAAGGAGAGAAGGAAAGAAGGAGAGAAGGAGAGAAGGAAAGAAGGAGAGAAGGAAAGAAGGAGAGAAGGAAAGAAGGAGAGAAGGAAAGAAGGAGAGAAGGAAAGAAGGAAGAAGGGAAAGAAGGAGGGAAAGAAGGAAGAAGGGAAAGAAGGAGAAAGAGAAGGAAGGAAAAATTTAGGAGCCCCCTACTTTTTGGCTATATTGAATTAGCTAATGCAACGGCCGCAGCCGATATGGATGAGGCAGGACATGCCTGTGCCAGGTTCAGGCAAAGGCGAAAGAGAGCTTTGGTCATTTCCCAAGCTTTCCCTTTAAACACGCTATAGTGATCTGCTACCTTGAAAAAAGGGAAAGAAAAGACAGGGCTTCCCCTTGTTGCGAAGTCGAGGTTATTTCAGTGCTCTCCACTTGGCAAACTGGCAAAGGTCACTCCTGTGTTGGCCTCGGCCTCGGCCTCAGTCACGCATTGCCTACCATCAGGGCACGCACTACGCACAGCACGTACGTGCTTAGCACTCGTGTTTTGTTCATTGCGCAAGGAGAGAATGCTCGACCTCGTCTATGATTGATACTTACTGCTTTTCCAAGTTGGTCTTCGGACAAACGTTATTGATCTTGACATTGTTGGTGAGTCTTCGGAGTCCGCTCTTCCATGTCTGGAAAGTTTTCATGAAGTTTCTTCCATTGCTGTCCTTGTTCTCCTGCCTCCATTTACTCACCTCAGTGATCTCCTTCTCCTGGAAGACGAAGTGGCACAGAGTAATGCTGACCACGTCCAGGCCGCTGCAGACAGTGATGCTCTTCTCCAGCAAGTCATCCCCGTGCTTGGAACGCAGGGCCTGGAGCACACGAATGTCCTGCAAGGAGAGAACTTTCCAGTCTCTGTGCATGTTTCTGCCACCGAAAGTCTGTCAGTGTGTGCGTGAGCGAATGCATAAGCTAACGTACACGACGCACCCACCCTAACACCGCTTTTAAGGAAATTAACTTGGGTGTACGATGTACGAACAGCCAAGGCTGCAGCGCGAGGTTAGATCCAGAGGAGCAAGAGCATTCGGGACGCCTGAGTGTGCTAAGACTTTGACCTTGCTGACCAAACCTCCAGCTGCACACAAACACTGACGAAGCGAATCTGGCGCAGTGAGTCACATGGAGAAGGCCATAAATGGCACGATTGCGAGTTTTTCAAATAACGTACGATGGCCAAGTTGGAATATCTGCAAATCCATGGGCGTCTTTTTCCCTTCTGAGGAACGTTCCAGGGCATTCTTTGCACAATACAACTTTGCCATAGCTTTTTTGCAGATTATACGTCAAAGTTGTACTTTTCAGCCTTTGATGTCTGTTGTTGTAAAATCTTACAGCTCTGGAGTTCAATGCCCTCTTTCGATAACTTGAAGTCATTTATTTTATGAGTATTTGTGTTCAACTTAAGGTTGAGCCACCAAAGGCCTTCGAATGCTCTGGCAGCACGAATATTTTTCATCCTCACTGTACATCAACATTAGCGATGAGACTTACAGGTGATTTTGTCCCAGACTCACCTGAAAACAGCTACATGACTTGTGCTTTATCAGCAATCTGGGACAAAATCAAGCTAAAATCCCAACTCTGAAGACACCAGGCAAGCAAGTAGACAACAAACCTGAGGAAGTTTTCCTGCGCGTATGTCATTGACTTGACAGAGCTCGAGCACGTCTCCTTCCTGTCGACGTCGGAGAGAAGAAGAAAACATTGTGCCATTGTCGTCATCACCACATTCTTGACACTCACTCACCCTGGTTTCTGACTTCCAGTAGATGAAGAAGCCGCAGTCGTCCACCTTGACCACGCACTCCTGCTCGCAGTCCCCGTCCTGAAACACACACCACACACACACGCACACATTAACGTATTGGTTGACACATTTTTTTTGTCTTTTTTTTGTCTGGGTGAAATGGAGCACAACGACGAGCTATCAATTTCAACATGTGTTAGTGTGAGGTACGAGTGTCAGAAAAAAAGGCCGGCCGGCCGGCCAGCCAGCCAGCCGGCCAGCCGGCCAGTCAGGCCGCCATCTAGGGGCTCGCAGCCTTTAACCATCTTGTCATAGTTGGTCGATTCTGGTACTTGACTGTCGTGGTTTTTGTCGTCGTCAGAGCTGTCAGGGTCGTCGTCCTCACCTCTGTCCATCTATCTGCCACCGTCCCCCGCTGCAGCTCCTCCGGCACGGGGATGTGCCAATTCAGCTTGAAGGCCTTTGTCATAATCTGTCAGGTTTCCGTCTCTTTTTTCTTCTCTCAAACGATAGTGGAGAAAAATTTCTCCTCCCTCTTCAGCCTTCCTTGTAATGGGCTGAGCAGAATGCAGCTGCAGGCAACGTCCTCCTTCATCTTCTGCTGCTTTCTGGCCTTGCTGCTGTTATTGCCCTCCTCGTCGTAGCCAAGAAGAGCTTCTTCTTCTTCTGGCGCTGGAACAACCCGGAGCCCCTTTTTTCAGCCTGGAGCAGAGGGAGAAGAAGAAGTGAACTCCTTGAACACTGGCCAAAGGTCATTGCAGCACAATCAGGACCGAGACTACACAGATACAGATGCCAGAGCTGAATCTTTCTCTCTCAATCTCTCTCTTTCCGTCCAGCTTCTTCCTGCACCAGTGCAGTTTAAGTCAAGTTCCTCTTAGTTTTGACTTAAGGTGTAGAAAGCACATACTTTACTTACGTCAAGCCCAGCAGCTTTTGAGTGTGGAGTTTACAGGCCTCGTCTCTGCCTATGCAGCAGCTCCTCCTGCTGTATTAGTCAGCATGTTCACATGTGTGCCTGTGCATGCCTTCGCTCTCAGACTGAGGAAGGAGGCTGACGCAGACAAGTCTTTCTCTCTCTCTGCTCTCTTTCCACTACAACAGCGCCTCTCAGTGAAAAAAAGCTGTTCCCAGATCGAGCTTCGTGCAGAGAGAGAGAGAGAGGGCGACACTTTGTTGGGCACACCGAGAGAGAGAGAAAGAAAGAGCTGCTGCAGGCCTTTCCTCTTCTCTCTCTCTCTCTCTCTCTTAACCCCCTCCTTCTTTCCCTGCCCCCCCCTGCCTCTGCGTATCGCTCCATGATATTTACATAGTAGAGTTTCTCTGACTCTCTCTGCTTGCATTATTTTCAGTGTTGTGTCCACGGAAGGATCTTGAGCACACGACTTTGTCTTTTAAAGAGTCGCTCAGCAGTGACAAGTGTGTACCTGTGTACGCACTTACGAGCAGTAGTGGATGACATTGCTTTCCCCCTGGCTCGCCGACTTCGCTGGTGAGCCACGTGACCCGACCTGGTGCATTTTTGGGTCCCGCTCGTCTGACAGCAACACCAAAAAAAAAATTGAAAACGGAAACGTCCTTTCAAAATGCTGTTTCCCCAGTTCGAAAGTCGCTGAAAGCTTTTGGATGGGGAGAAGATGAAAAAAAAAGGGGAACGATGATGTTTGCTTGACCACCTACTTGTGTACACATTGATCGCATCGTAAAGTTGGTCTCAGTCAAAAAAAATCACTCGGATGAGCTATTTTTCTTCCACGCCCATTAAATTTGTTACATATGGACACATAAAAGGAATGTCTTTTCAGACATACTTTTGCTCCGGAGCTCAAATCTATTTCTCCTTGGAGTACGAGACCATCAGCGGCCCTGGAACACCGATAGCGCGTACAAAAGCGGAAAGTTTAGCAAAATGTTGGCGGAGACGCCGAGCGGGGACATGGACACTACGGACACCACGGACTGCGGGGAGGCCACACGGAGGATGAGGCTGTTCTGCTGCAAGTCTCGTGCTGCTCTGAGTCAGAGTCTCTGGCCAGCGGATGAAGCCTCCAACTGTAACTTTCCGCAAAATGCCTCGGCACGATTGTCTCATCTGTTGACACGTTGAGCCTGTGGCACCTATTGAGTCTGAGACTTTCCATCACTTGCGTCACCACCACCCCCCAAGGGGGCCATGACACCCTTTGTCCTTTGCCTCATGTTGATCCCAAACTCTGCCCTCACCAGCCTCTCAATGATCTGATCGCGTCTGCTGTCCTCGACAGGATGGCAATCAAGCGAGACCTCATCACCTGCAACGACAGGGGTTCCCCTTTTTGCTCTTTGAAAGCTTCAACAGCTCCTGTCACTCACTTCAATTTCAGCACCTACTGTCTTGGGACAACTTCTTGCGCCAAGGTCTTCCTGGCCCTGATGTGCGTCGTCTCGGACACTCCAGACTGGCGTGAAAGTTCACGGACGCTGCGGCCGTGGTCAATCTTCACTTTCAATGACTCTTTGCTGTGCACACTCGTCTCGGGCTCACTCCCTGCAGGCACGTAGGTGGCGCTGCTGCCAGCCTCATGATGATGACTCCGTGTGTGTCTATCCAGGCCCAAGGCAAGGCCTGCAGAGACTCCTCTCTCGTCGTGCCGGCCTCGACGCTCTCAGGCCTGAGGTGACGTCGACCAACGACGGCTCCATGCAACTGGTTGTTTTGTGCCTTGGCTGCTTTGTTTTTTTCACTTGAAAGCACTCACGCAGTCGTATGAGGAGTACCTATGATAGTTCCCCATAGCAGCATTCGCTTCATTCACACAACTTTCTGACTGAGATGAACTTCATGATGCATTGTGCATTGTGTGCTAGTCTGCAATTGCTAAGCTTTTGTTGAAAGAAGATTCATCATGCTCGGTATGGATGGAAAGGAAAAAAAAAAAAAGGTGAAATCTAAATCTGCCGAATTTTGTACATTTTATGAAGGCATCATCAATATTTTTGAACAGAGTGCCCAATATTTAGATTCTTATCGGCGCACGCAGCTTTTGAGCACCCGCAAAATACTTACGTCTGCAACAAGAGTAAAATGGGCGAAAAGTAGAGGCTTTCACTAAAGCGAATTTCACTCGAATTGAGCCTCAAAGAGTTTGGACGTAGTTTTGAACACGTTCAAAGCCTCAACATGATACCGATACGAGTGATCCTGCCATGGTCATTTTTACTATCAGTTAAAGCATTTTCTCAGTCACAATCGGTCAAAAGCGGACCTTCCAAAATTTTACTCATTACACCTTTTTTTGAGTACCTGCTCAGAAGTACCGCTTGAAATTACTTTCTAAATGTCAGTACAGGCTACTGTTTCATTTTGCGGGTATCAACCTCTCATTGGAGAGCTGCCCAAGCTTTTGAAGGTGATCAGTACATAAGCTGGACTCGCCTTCGTACCTTTTAACCCCTTTCATTTCATAGAAGTATCGAGCTCTCGATTGTCGTCTTGTTTTTGTTTTTTTGCTTCTTATGATGGGCAAGTGCTTCTTCAGCCAATTCTGAGACTCAGACCTTGACCGCAACATAATTCTCTTTCCATTGATGTAAACATCGCTTCATAACATGCTCGAACCGGAGAGTTATGAGGCGCTTTCCTGAGGAGCCTAAATATTGAGCACCCTGCACTGTCTGTACCCGGTGAGGAAAATGCGATGTGAGTGAGCGAAAGTCTGTCTGCCTTTGACTGTTGACCATGGATATATCCATCCTTAGGTGATCTTGTAGGCTTTGAGGTGCCTTTTCTTTTCTTTTTCTTTGCTCTCCAGAAATTAGTCCGACAAACTCTGCTCAGAGAACTTGAGGAGAAGTTACCATTTGAGAAGTTTAATTTTCGGAGGGCTCAACTTTTGCAGTAGGACGATTTTGACCATGTCTCATGGTTCAACACTGACGCAGAGATCTTTCTGGGAAAGCAGAGCCATCACTTTCTTCTTCACTTGCACACTGTTTATTTCGCCAGCCTTTTCCTCCAATATCAAGCGCCCGTGAGTGTTTCGGACAATGCTGGAAAAAGGGTTCATGTGTTATCGCAGATCTCCAATGTTGAGCATTCTTGGCCATATATTTCTTGTGTGCGAGAGAGGAAAAGAGTCTGCCAGCAGCGATAATAAAGGCCATTTTTATAATTGGAACAAGGAGAAGGCCTCAAAAGAAGGCCACACGCGAGCGCGCACGAGGCCTCAGCAAGGCCCGAACAAAGGAATTAGCTTTCTCACCTTTCTCGAGAGATTTGTGTAGAAGTCTTGATACGACCTTTTGTGCTCGTCCCTCCCTGACAATACAGGTGGTGCTGAGACAGACAAGACCTTGAGTCTCTCCATTATCACTTTACCCAGCCCAAGAGCCATGAAAAGAAACTCATAAAGGCCGATTTGCAGCTTGCTTGCGCGTGTCCATGTTGTAAACATTGTCTCGCATGAAAAGAGGCGCCCAAAACAGTCTTTGCGCCAACAAATCCGATCAGCAAAAGCATTGTTGGGGCACCAAATGCGCGCACAATAGCAAAAAAGAAAAAAAATGCGTCTAGCGTTTAGGCTCTCCTCTTCCTGAGCTCATATTTCCCTGGCGAATTGTTTCACATTTTCTGTGGAGCCTATCGGAGCATGGACAGCGACGACGACGACGACGGCGATGAGGAGAACGACGACGACAGCACCAACGGCGACGACGCTTCTTCCGCATTATGAGAGCAACTCCGAGGCCCCCCTGTTTTTTGCTCCAAGATAGGGCCAAAAAATGATGGATTACACATGTGGGATGATTGTTTTCGTCGAAGCTACACACGTTTGAACGTTGCTGAAGCTCCTCCCCCACCTCTTCTCTTTCTCTATCCAAATCCAGATGTCTGTCGGCAGTTTGAAGTGTGGAAATCTGCATTGACAGTCAGTACATCTGTTGCAAGGCACTGAGGAAGAAGAAGGACGAAAAACCTACACAGAGCACCTATCGAACTGGGAGAGTCATCACTCCTCTTTTCTTCGCTCTTTTCCCCTGTATGGTACAAAAAAAAGAATGAGAGAAGAGAAAATAGAGGTTTCGGGACCAGAGAATCTCATTCCGAGGCCTACTTTGGGCCTGCTTTCGTGTACTCCAATTTCCTCTGGGGTTGGACTAGTCCATTGTGGCAGATCTCGTTCGACGAGCTTCACTTCGGCATGTCCACAGAGAGGTCGGTCACTCTCGCTTGGACTCTCACTCAATTGGTCCCCCCCTTAAGGAAATCCTGTATCATGATATGTTTTGGTATCTTCACATCAGGAGAGGCAGAGGAGAAGGAAAAAGACTCCATGGCTGTTGTTAGTGACAAGATTTTGCAACGTCCTTGGAAGAATCCACAACCAAAGTCTCGACCTGAGCTCAGCTGTTCCTCCCCACTACCCTCTTGGCACTCGTAGACACTGCTACAACCACAACAGTGATGGACAAGGGCAAAAGTTTCTTCCCCGGGGCGTTTCTATGAAAGCAATCAGTGTTGCATACCTAACCACCTGTCAGTCACATTCCTCATGTCCAAGAGCCTCCCCCCCCCCATGAACACCGGGATGGACGGGGTTCGGAACAGGGTGCAAGCATGTCTTCTCCATATTTGAAGACTAGTGGAGGCACCCGGCATGCGAGGGTTGCGGAGGCAAAACTACAATACAAGCCCGTGGACTTCCGCGACGTCCGCACGCTCGGCGCTGTGCACTTACTCAGCACGTGGATGCCAACATCCCCCGGGTTGCCGTCCAAGAACTCCGTGCTAATATCCCCCGGAGCAAGAGAGTCACGGGGAGCACATTTTTCATGGCTGCCTCACCCCAGTGGTTGAACGTCGCGGGGCAGAATTTCCCATGGCACCCCCTGCTTTACTACGGGTCACTTCTCCTTACAGTTCTGACTTGGGTGGGATTTAGATTAGGGTGATTTAGATGAGTTGGCTCGAGCTTGTGAACCAAAATATGTGATCCCACCCCTGGTGATGCCAAGTGCTCGACAGAAGAACGCGTCTCCCCCACCTGAAGGTTCCCCCTCGTCTGGGCCAAGGCTTTTTGCTTTGTTTCTGCTCCTCCTGACGAGATCCTCACCAATCACGCCACCCACTTCTCCTCTTTTCTCACGAGTCACCATGATCACTGTGGCCAGGACAAGGGGACGTTTCAAAGTGTCAGCAGAGGAGGCAGGAGAGGAATTCTCTGCCTCGAACAGTTTGCTCAAACCACAATTGCTACACAGTTTGCGCGCGAGACTTTTACGGGCTCGTAAAGTTTTTCCAGGACACTTTTGCCAGCATTTATGATGGTCGCAGTTTGTTTACTGCCACTATATTTTTTAAAGCGAACATAATGCTTCAAAAAAGCTTGCCAATTATTCCTGTCAGAGCGACATAGGATGGGAACGACCACTTTTTTGTTTCTTTTTCCACTTTGCTCTCCACTTCAGTACTCGCACACACTTCAATATCGACGATCACTTTTTTCCAGCAGCTGGCGCGTTTTTGCTGGTGGCGCCCGGCCCAGTCCAGTCCGGGCCCAGAGCAGCGAATATTAGGCCCATGCGACAGATGAGACCATCGATATTTGAGACGAGAGTGGTGACTTTTGCAGTCCAGTGGATGCCAGACTTGACTGACACAGAACT
>JAAUXU010139486.1_pt1 | contig 18165 bp, 14 predicted proteins | sample 7278151 | NCBI WGS metagenome assembly JAAUXU01 (sample SAMN14350113, study PRJNA611818) | marine sediment metagenome | isolation source: surface marine sediment (1.8m) | place: French Polynesia: Moorea | collected 2018-08 | reverse complement strand
TCCCCTCCTTTCCCTCCCTCCCCCCCTCCCCCTCCCTCCCCCCCTCCCCCTCCCTCCCCCTTGCCTCCCCCTTGCCTCCCTCCTTCCCCAGGAATGGTTCTTCGTTTAGTTCCGCTGGCTGCGTTTGAGCTTGAGCACAAGAAAGATGATGGGAAATGACGTTGCTACGTGCTAACTCAACTCATGACAGGTTAGCAGCGAGAAGCTACTTAACGGACCGAGCGAAAAGGCAAAAATTACGTGATGGCAGAAAATTTTTCACGCTCACAGGAGATGAAGGGCCTTTAAAAAGGGCCGGTTTACACGACTCCGTCTCTCTTTGAAGAGGGGACCTCGGGCTTGGTTCGGAGACGAGAAACATTGGTCCCCTTTTTCGTCAGTGTGACCGAGTCTTCACCACTTTCTGCTGAGTCGATGGCTTAAGCAAGTTCCGCTCAAGCTCTTGATAGACAAACTCTTTCGTCGCCGCCAAAACTAATGTGCTCAAAACCTTGCTCAAAACCAGAGTCTATCAAAGTGGGGGGAAAGATTGGATCTCTCTTTTGATGTCTCATTTTCTCTTTCTCTTCCTCCTAAAGTTTTTCTGCCTACCCCCGATCCTCCAATCAGACTTCCGAAAAGAACGTGTGGAACAAACTAAAGCTGGCAGTTTGGATATCATTTCCGGGGACAAAACTTTCTTTATTAACAGCTGCCATGTAAAGCAATCGGAAGGACTTGATGAGGGCGCTGCCGGGCTCGATTTGTTTGAGTTTCACAGGATATACCAATAAGGGCCTTCCCCTCTTACTTTTCGCCTGAAAGGATTAAATAATTATCTAGATGGGAGATCTAAATGCAAAAAAGCCCTGAGCATCACCTGCAGGGAGTAACTAGAAATTCGTTTTGGCGGTTCCAAACTCTCAGGAGGGAAATCCGAGGATTACAAGCATTGTGTCAGACGATGCTATCGACTTAGGATCCCGAATAAGTACGGGGAGCTACAAATCCGTGAATACATTTATACGAACAATTCACGTGGCTCACCTGCGTAGACGACTGCGTTGGGAAATTTGCATTAATCAGCACCATCTTGCGTGTGACCGCAGGTTGACAGCATGAGTAATTCCGTATTTTCTGAATGACAGATCGACACAGCATCGGCGGCCCGCCGCCGCCGCCTCCCCCTCCCCCGCAGCACGCCCCACCCACGCCCACCAACATGGCCCCACTGATCGTCCAGCACCCGTCGAGCAAGGTCACGTCGCCCAGCGAGCCGGTCACGCTCAGCTGTCACTCAGACGGACGCCCGGAACCGATGATCGAGTGGTGGAGGCTGAGGAACACCAACAGGCAGCCCGAGAGGGTGGAGACCACCAAGGAGAACGCCAAGTCGAACAAGTACGTACGCACATGCTCCGAGCTGCACGGAGAAACGCTCGTGCTCTCACTGGATCAGTCAACCCTGGCTGTGGTGAATGACTTTGCCATATCGAGATTCCTCACTTTATCCAAGCTTCTTACGCAATACAGGACTTAATGGGAAAAAGCACCCCGTACGCAATGTGACGTCAGTCTCGAATCTTCACTATGTCGAAGGTTGACTGTGCGTCTTACACACGTCACAGTCACTGGCAATGTCACGATGGCAGACATGTTGAGCTCAACTGCGTGGCCTTCGCAGCTCCGGCCTTCTTTCATCTTTGCTTCACACATGAAGCCCGAAATGATTGCATAATATCTAAATTTCATTACCACCACTTGAAATATGCAAGTTGCTTGGCCTTATGTTATGCATTTCTTGTGTGCGCCGTGACATTTATTGTCTCTTCCACAGGATCCAACTGCCGAATGGTTCCCTATTCTTTCTGCAGACCAACGAGCAGAAGGACGCGGGCATTTACTGGTGCGTGGCCAGGAACGAAAATGGTGCTGCCACCAGTAGAAATGCATCCTTGGAAGTCGCCTGTAAGTCTGCTTAAAAGTTCCTTCCATTAGCACACGACTCCTTGTTATCACCATGGCTTGATATTGGACAGTGCAAAACTGCATAACGTAATCTATTCAATCAAGAAGCAAATTGCAATTTTTTTCAATGGGGGAGAAGAGGGGCGACCTCTTGAGGTTCTAGTACCCCTTCCCCTCCTCCTTCTCCCCCATCTCCGTGTTGTAGCAGGAGAATTCAATTTTCCTCAATTCTCTCTCCCCCCCCATCTTCCCAAGGGTGAAAAATCCAGCGGAGAAAACCTCAATTTCCGATCTCAATCGCTGACGGCAGCATGAGAGCAGCTACTTTTTATACACCTCCTGGCCAGTTTTGCCTCGGAAGAGTCGGTGAACTCTTTGGGGGACTTTTGGAAGAAGTCAAGTCAGTCTTGATTTCTGCTCCTCACTCCTGACGTCGCCATCGACAAATTGTCGCCACCGACTCAGCTGAATTGCTCTGCTCTCAGGTGGTTTAGTTCCAGACGGATTTTTGGAAACGTCCTCGGAGCGACCTCATCTGTCCGTTTTCGCCGACCTCGACCTTCAACCTCCACCTCGCTCGACCTCTGCCGGCCCGTGCAGGCACCGACTCCCCAAACCCACCCCTGTCGTTGCGAATGAACGGAATGCCTGTCCGTAGAGCAAAGCACAAGTAGCCTGAATAAGAGAGAGAGAAGTGGCCTCATAGGTCAGAGCCACCTACGCACGGCAGAAAGGCACTTACAGACTTTTAGAGTGGATTTCTTTTCTTTTCCGCCCTGAAGTTTTTGAAAGTGACACCTTTCAACTTCTCCCCAGGGACCTTTGGAAGCAGCAGACCTCAGAAGACCAATATGCTAATCAGTCAGCTCATGCGTGTGTGCAGAGGCTTGACTTTCTTTATATGTGCTCTTCCCTCGGCTTATCTGTCACACATACCGACTCTACTGTTTGAGTCAGAAAGAAAGTCTGCGTGACTTTCCTCCCTTATCAGGTTTATCACTTCTTTATCCTTTGCCCTATTTCTTTTGACACCTCCTCTGCTCTCAGTCAGTGTTCCTTGACCGCGTCCTCCTGGACGGCCGACCTGTAGGCCTTCCCATTGTCTCTCTCTGTACGTACGTACTTGTATTAGCTGCCCTTCGAACACTTTTTCACGGCTCGCACGGTGTTTGCGTCGGACCCAACTGTACATATCTGCACGTGCGTGACCTTAAAACACTCCTTAAGCCAGCTTATCTGACGTTACTTGGTTGCAGAAGTAACAATGAAAAGTGTATTTTCTCTCTCACAGTTTGCAAAGTTTTTGGCAAGGTCTCCCTAGCGAGATCCTGTCAATCATAGAAAGCTCAGCCAAAAAGAGCAATTTACAGCTCTTGGCCCCAATGCGAACAGTGACACGCACTCGCAAACTAGTGCACGGCTAGCAAGACTCAATGGGCAAATTTTGTGAGCAATAAACTCTTCTCCTTGGCTCAGTTGCTGGCTTGTTGTTGTTGTTGTTGTTGTTGTTGTTGCTGCTGTTGCTGTTGTTGCACTCCCTCTCCCTCTTTTCTCTTTTTTATATGCACACTCGTGCGCTCGGACACGCATGACTTCCTTAATGAGCGCTGGCCATAAAGCAGCTCCTCCTCAAAGCTTCCTTTGAGTATTCATTTTCCGGGGTATCTCATGTCCCATTGCGAGAAAATTCATATGATTATGCATAAGCGCAAGAGGGGCCCCCATGATGGAGGGTAAGGGGGACTTTGTCTGGGGAAGCAGCCATTATCCTCCCCCTCCCGGAACACCCTGTTTTCACCCTCCCTCCCTCCCCGACACTTTTGGGCGCGTAGGAATTTATTATGGTCGTCATGGACACAGCTGGAAGCCCCTCGAGGTGACCAAGACACGATTCGAACATGGGCTGAAATCACACGAATATCGTAACCATTGTCAAAAACCGCGGTAATAATATTTGCATGATTTGTTTGGCACCGCCTCCCAGAGCTCCCCCCTCCTAGAAAGAGTATAAAGCAGAAATATAAGTTAAAAAGTTTAAATTTTTGGCAGAGAAGAGACTTTTCAGTGGAACCTCGAATGAATGACTACGTTGATCCGATTGTCTTTTTGCCTGATCAATAGTCAATACTTTTCTAATCAATTCTTGCATCAATGCTACTGCATAAAAGATCTCCACCAATCACTCTGTCTCTCTCTCATTTTTTCTTTCTCTTGGCGTGTGTGTGTGTGTGTCTGCGTGCGTGCGCGCGCTCGTACGCTTATCACACTGCGGCTCATTACCCAAATACTTAAAGGGGCGAGAAAAAAAGCATTTTTTTGCTCCTCCAGGGAAAAAGAGGAGTGAGGATGGTCGTGCCTCAGCCTCAGCCTCGCGATCTCGTGTAAAAAAAAGTGAGGGAAACGAGAAAAAAGTTTCCAGTCAATAAATCTCTCTCAGTATCGGCTCCTTCCCAGCAGTAGCCAAAGCTATCTAGTAATTTGCCCTTTATTCTCCTTGATTACGGAGAAATACAATATTTTTGGGTAGGCCTTTCAATCCTTGTTCTCTTGCGAGCTCCATCTCTGCCAGAATTTATTGAATCTTGGCTGGAGAAAAAAAAAGGTAGGGTATGAATGACCTCTTGATGTGCCTTTCCTGAAATCTGACGTCCCGCGCGTGAGGAGAATTTCTGCCAAAGGAGAGGAGGAAATATTTGGATGGGTCTTCCTTTGCGAGTGTCTCAAACAGGTGTCACTTCTTTTTCTCTCCACCTCATGCAGAGCGCGGCTCATTTTTCCCCCCTTGCAAAAAAAACATCTCCATTTTGTCGCACAAGATGGGCTGGTTGGGCCGGCGCGGGCGGGGTGGGGGAAGTCCCCCAGTCCCTGAAGCGCCCTTCAAACGTTTCTCTGCTCGATGTCATCACTTGGCACTTCAGGTCAGTCTTTCGGCAGTTGCTACCGAGAGTCGCCGCTCGACTGGGGAGAGTCCGAAGGTCTTCCTCTGCGTGTACGAGCATTAGCAGGCTGGCAGGCATCCCCGCCGAGTAACCCTATTACGCATAAAATTCTGCAAAATCAGAGACCGGCGACAAATCAAACGAAATGGCCTTTCAGCTCTAAGCCACCCTGTATATACAGCAGCGCATCAGATGCTCGCCATAAAATCGGGAAGAAGGGGATATTCATAAACATGTGCCACTCGTAGCCAAGGCCAGGAAAAGGCCGTTTCCAAATAGCCTTTTCCGGGGGAGGAATGGGCTGGAAGTAAAGGGGTTACCCTGGTCAAAAAGGATACTAATTTATAAAATATGCCTATGCAGCGAGGACGTTCCTCCCCGGGTGCGGTGCAGACTCTGGCGCTCGTGGACAGCGCGGAAGTTCACTGTGAAGTTCGAGCACATCGCTAGTACCGTTGTTCTCAGGAAGCCCCTTTTTTCTGTATGGCACGTACGCTCAGCCCCTCTCGTACAAGCAATCAATTGAGGAAAATGTAAATGGTGGCCTATAAAAACCTCTTAAAATTGCCTAGCAGCAGTTGGAAGGAGGCCTTTCCCCCTTTCTGCCTGGACTCCTGAAATAAAGAATGTCTCTTCGGGGCATTAAATTGCACGGAAAAGCGAAAATATTCATGTGGGAAAGCCACAAGAGAGGGAAAGAACAAGAATGGCAGAAAAACCAATGGTCCCTTCACAAATGAGCCTTGGCAGAAGGTCCTCCCTCCCTCCCTCCCCCTCGGGGCCAGAAATCAGGGCAGCAAATCCTAAAAATGGGCTTTAAACTGAGCGAAAAGTCACAATCTTTGCGCCATCGCCCTTGAACTTGATGGCGGGCGAGGAGAGAAGTGGTTATTACGACGTTTATCACTCGCGCTGTCACAAGAGGCATAATTTGAGGCCTTAAGGACATTCATATTTAGTGCACGCTGCTGCCTCCGGCCTTGCCAAGGGTGCCAGTGCCAAATGGACCAACGTTTCTCTCCCTTCCCTTTTCGTTCCATTGCGTTTCAATTTCTTTTCTTTCGTCGACAAAAATAGCCAAATCGGATTATCACTGGGCTGCTCATAGCCTTCATTATGTTCAAGTGGGGGGACGACGCAGTGGAAGCTTCACGGAGATACAGCGGCACAAGATGAATCGTGCAACTTGCTCAGCTGTGCAACTCCATCAGTCGTGCAGTTTTTCACAGTCTCGGACATGCTCGTGAGTTCCCTTGCACAGCGGAACAGAGTCAGACGTGCAACTTGCTCAGTCGTGCAACCCGGTTTATCGAGTGCCTTTTCCAGTCCCGACTGTGGCAGATTTGGCATGTCCCACTGTACAGATGAACGCGCAGGACCGAGATCAGTCGCGCGATCGTGCTCCAATCTTTTAGGAACGCGACTTTGTCGAAGTCTCACGTATAAGCGCGTTGCACTGTATTGAGTTCCAGACTGAACTTTCTCATCTGTCAAGCCTGGTCGTGATTAAATCTATGTATGCACAAGTTGATTTTGGCGTACTTTTGCAGTCCTAGAGAATGATTTTCCCTCTGACGCGCGTCCGCCGTTCGCCTCCATCCCGATGTCGCTCGAACCCGACGGATCCCGAATACCCGTCTACGAGGGCGTCTCTGGGTCAACTCTGGAACTCCCGTGCACCCCACCCGAAGGAAACCCCGCGCCAGCGGTCGCCTGGACAAAGGATGGAAGGACCATAGAGTTCGTGGGGCTCAAGCACACCAGGCAAGTAGCAGACATTGGTGGAAAATATATGTGAGAGGTCGGTCAATAATATTGACATTCTACGTGGTTACATTTAAAAAAACCTGGTTTTTCTGCCAGCGCTTAACGAGCGCAGGCTGACATCTTCTGCTGCCACTCGAACAAGTCCCTGTTCGTGAGCTTCTCCCTGACACTGGGGAGGCCAATCTTGACATGTTGGTAGCCGCCTACAGAGAGTCAATACCCATCCCCGCCCCCCAAGAATGACACAACAGTCAGCAGATTGTTTACCAGTATCATTCATACGTACGCAATGACAAAGTATGGTAAAAACTTGGCCAAAAGTTGTTAGAACGCGGGAAAGGGGGCGGCAACACCACAGATACCCTCCGTAGATGGGGTCAACGCCGAGCGAGACCGTTTTCGTAGTTATTTTCATCATATTTCTCTCATTCAAGCATTGTGATAACTCCTTCCGGTCACCTCCGACTCCGCGGGCTTTCTCCATCTGACGAGGGCATCTACGTGTGCGTAGCTTCCAATCTGGCTGGAAGCAGGCAAGCCAAACCGATCAGACTCCGAGTATTAGGTAAGCTTTCATACGCTGTCTCTTTTTTGTCGACCTAAAAGCTCCCTAAGAAGTCAAACAGAGACATTTCCCTCCCCCCCTCTTTTCCAAAGGCAAAAGCCCTCTAATTCTCTCAATTGTGGTTTCTTCGGATATCTACAGCTTACCAGCCCTCACACACACACACAAGCACGGAGTTCAATTGATTGCTGGTGCTTTACGGAAAGAGCCAGATTAGCAGAAGAAGCCCACAATTTCTCCTTTAATCCAGTCACAAGGCGGAGGTCACGACCATTAGAGAGGCAGAAAAGTTGGAAGAATGTGATATGGAACGGGAGGCTATAAAAGATGACTGTTATTGCTAACAGAGTCCTCAAAATGCCTCTTCCACATAACGACGGCCATTGACATTGGCCCTAATCGCGAAATTACCGTACAAGTATTAATCACGGAAGAGCTGCCATCTTCGGCTGCGTAATTGATTCCTCAGATCCGAGGAATATCTGTCATTAGTTACTTTCCAATCTTCTGCTGCTTTCGGCAAAATCCATCAGGCTTATCTGTTCCTCCCGCCCTACCTCACCCGGGGATTTTCCTCTGACTGTGGAAATGGAGCCACAGGCAGACAGATGTCCAGACCCAGAGAGAGAGAGAGAGAGAGAGAGCAAATTCCAATGGAAAACTCCACAGGATGATAGAAGGTTAATCTGTGCGGACATTTTCCACCCTCAGAGCCTCCCTTCTTCGTGACGTCCCCGCGCAACCTATCCGTCCTCGCCGGCAAGGACGTCGTCCTCTCCTGTGTGGCCGGAGGACAACCTGAGCCCTTGGTCACCTGGACCTACGGGGGAAAGCCGGTCGTGGAGACCACTCAAAGGTAATGGCCATCACCACCATTTCTACATGTTTCCGACACAATCAAAGTCCAAATGGACTCATACACCATACTAGGGTTGGGTCGGATCACAAAGAGAGATTCTAATTCGAATCCAGGGGTTTTTTTAGGGCTCACAGTTCATTTTCCCGAAATGAGACAGTGAATCAAAAGTCAAAAATGCAAAAACCAGCATGAGCAACGAAACAGCAAGACTGCTCATTATACTTAATCCTAATATGATTTGGTAGAGTTGTACTCTATCCAAGTTAACTTGTTGCCATGGTTTTCCTCAAATAATGTCTGCTTGCAGTGAAAAGTACACTTAAGAATGATATTCTGTATGTTTAAATTGCATTTAAAAAAGCAGCCTCGATGTCTACGAGAAGCTGTTTAGAAAACTAGCAGAAAAAGAGTTCCACATCTGTTATAATGAGAACAGCATTTCCATTCCAATACAGCCAAGAAAGAATCTGTTTTGGACAAATCGGGGGAGTTGATCATATTATTTGTATTCTATAAGAAATCCGATGCATGAATAAAAAACTGGAATTCATCTAGTGACCCAACCAGGTTTTTTTTTATAAAATTTGGAGGAAAAGATAGGAGGTTGAAAACACAAACTAGTTTCATCCCTTGAGGCTTGGTCAAGATCGACCCAGTGGTTTCTTAGTGGTGAGGGACAACAGACAAACAGACGGACTGAAGTATACGATGGTATGTATACATAGTATATGTGTGCATAGTATGTATACATTAGTATACGATGGTAATTTTATAAGAAGGGGGATTCGGAACCGACCCATCTCTCTACCTCACGCACTTGGTACCTGTACCCCAGGCAGAATAGGCACTCTTTGGAAAGCCGCTGTTCAATTGCCCCACATTTCATTTGATGCAAATTTTTCGCTGCAGGGCGTCGGTGGCGTTGAACGGTTTCCGCCTCAGAGATCTGCGTCCATCGGACAGTGGGACTTACGTATGCGCAGCCACCAGCGCCATCGGGACCGCGTACGCCAGGGCACAGATCTACGTGCAGCAGAAGCCGCAGATCACGCTGCCTCCTAGAAGAAACGTGTACGTCTCTCCCGGAGAAGACATGTCTCTGTCCTGCAGGGCCTCAGGGAGGCCTGATCCTTTGGTTCTGTGGCTGTACGAGGATAAGCGGACGTTTTTGCTGCCCGGAGATAAAACTGGAGCTCTAGAAGTCGACCTTGCTACGGGAGACCTCGTGGCTACCAATGTTCGCGTCCCGATGGACTTTGTGTGCTTGGTCACCAATGAGGTTGGCTCGGCAGTGGCGAGGACCGAGGTCAGAATAAACAAGGACACCGATGGGAGTCTGGGTGAGACTTAGTTGACACCAAGATTAAGCTATATTTTTTTGAACTGTGCAACTAAGTAAGGGGTGCCCTTATCTTGTAAAACACATCTAGTACACAGAGCCTTGAAAGGCCACATGATGGTTGAAGGAGGCCACACCGAGGCTGTCAGTGAGATGACCTCAAAAAGTGGATTTCAGTGTTGACGTCTTCTTGCCTACTGGTTGTTTTCTAATCTAAGTGCTTCACTAGATAAAATCACCCTACGCAGTCGACACTTCTTATGGCGAGAGGTTTGGGCCAGCACAGAAATGTCAGCATGAGCGATGTCGACTGTCCCGAAGTACAAAAGTGTGCGTCCAAGTATAAATTCGTTGCATGTGGAGCTAAATAGTCACTGAACAGTGAAGTGAATTTTGTCACTGCGCAGTAAAGTTTGTGTCTGTACGGGACACTTTGGGCGCCATCTCCGAAAGTCGGTGTCGGTGCTCAGCCACTTAAGTCGGGTTAGATTAGCTTAGATTAAGTCTGATTAGTTGAGGAAAACGATAGCAATGTTGGATAATTACCGGGAAAGCCTGAGCTTTTGGGGCAATGACATTTTGCAATCTGCAAAATGACCGCGCAGAGATTAATTTCACTTCACATGTGAATAATTTAATCGCACGGTTAATTACACACCACTTTTATCTGCTCCCCTCCTAGAACTCGGATTTGGTGACAGCAACGAGGTGTCCAAAAGTACTCGGGAGCCCCTGAAAGGCAGTGTCTTGATCACAGAGGCTGAGGGTGTCTCTCCCACATCCATTCGAGTCTCGTGGAGGCTGACTGAGCCTCAGGACGTTCAGGTAGGCTTGCGTATGCAGCCAGACCAACTAATTGCAAATTGTCTGCATGAAATCTGCGGTAAAGTGCAAGTGGTAAGTTTTCTTTTATCTTACATTACTATAGCTAAACTTACTTCAGCTTTATCAAAGGCTACATTAGGGCATTTTAGATAAAAACGCCGATGAATTTCTTAAGTCGAGGAAAAATTAGTGCTGTGCTCTTTCTTTTATCCTTGCATCCCAAAGGGCGTATTCGTATGATATCGGTATATCACACCTACGTGTGCTTGCAGTCCAACCTAACCTTTAAACAATATGAGGGGGACACTTTTTGTAGTCCTGACTTTTGCAGCACGTCGATGGGTTCTACATCCTCTACCGCCAGTCGACTAACCCAGCCCACACCCATGTCCCTCCTCGTGAGGGATTCGCCTCAATTACTGTTCTCCATGCCGCTGCTACCAGGTAGGCCAGGTGAAATGACTCATTAGATCGCGTATGAGACCTAATTGAGATATTACTCACACCAGCTACAGCGTGAGCCGCCTTCAACCGTTCACTCCATACGAGCTCCTGGTGATTCCGTTCCAGTTAGGCTCGGCCGGGACTCCCTCTCCTCTGGTCATGGCCTACACACAGGAAATCAGGCCCACGCACGCGCCCACTGGGTAATGACATTGGAAAATGTGTGAAGTGACAAACGCAGAAATTTCTAACTTCTCAGGCTGAGCTGGAAGCAAATGAACGGCAGCTCCGTGAACATTAGCTGGGCGCCATTGGACCGGCACAAGTTCAAAGGGGTGCCTAAAGGATACAGGGTGAGCCAAATGGACTAATTGTGGGCAGGCAGCTTCAGGGAAGAAAAAAATGACTTGTGCAACAACTACTGGCAATTCTGAAAGTCACCCCCTCTCAATTACCACGAATTATTATTGCCTCCCCTCTTCTCTTTATGAGTCTTCCGTGAGCTATTTTCTGGGCCAATGAACCCGCGCACACGCACAGGAAAGATTTCACAGTAATTCCTTGAGCAAAAGAAGGGTGAGGGCATTAGAGCAAAATGGGAGGGCAACTGAGCAACCCAAAAGGGTCAAGCAGTAATGATCATGCACTCCCGAAAAGAAATTGCTACAACTGGCACAAACTTGTCCCACCATTAGGTCTTGATCCTTCAGCATGGCCAGCTGGCCTCAAATCTGAGCGTTGGCCACGGTGACAACAGCGTGGTTCTCTCTAACCTAGAGCCAAATCATATCTATCAAGTTCAGGTGAGGGAGCCATCATTGTGATACCAAAGAATGCTCTGAAAGTAGTCATTTGCCTTAGGTGGCTGGTTTCAACTCTCAGGGACTCGGTCCCTACTCCTCGACCCTTGAGGTGAGGCCCTCGCCTGTGATGACCTCGTCTTTTACTGCTGCCGCCGCAGCCTCCGCGGATGACCATTCCAGCTGGGTCCCTGCTGACCTGGGAGAGGACCGGCGTGACCTTGGTCAGGACGATGACTCCAACGTGTCGTCGTGGCTCTTGCCTCTGACCGTCTGCTGCGGGATTTTGACCGTGGGACTTCTGGCCTATGCAGTCTATGTCAGGAGGTTTGGAGGCCCAGTTAGCACAAGACCGCAGGTAAATCAAGCTGTGCGCAGTTCTGTCTATGGCATAGAATACTGCGTACGTACTGCACTGGAGATCTCCTTTGACTTGAGCTGAGGCGCCCTTCGCAATTCAACATACAGGACGTCTCCAAGAGTCTGTAGTTACTGTGAGAAAGAAAGCGTTGCTGGAACCCATGCACTACGAGGGAGGGTAATCATCGGGCTCTAAAACTAACAACATCTAAGGACACCCTGTATGCGTGCGTGTTCACTTGACACACTTGTATTACTCAAATGTGTCAGTATAAGTAAATACTCTAATGAAAAGAGATCTTTTTGCAGTACAAAGACAATATTTCTTGTCTTATGAGGAGGCAATCTAAAATTATGTCTGTAGTTACTAGACCTTATGTTCTACATAATACTAGGCCTTCTCCTTTTTCCTTGGCTCAGTACCACTATACAAGTTATCGCAGGAGGGGAGGAGGCCATAAATCGGGGCATTATTGGCTACCTACCAACAGTACCGACCTCTCTGTTGTTGGTCACTGTTGTTCTGTTTATGGGCCAGACGTGTGAGACTGCAAAAAATCCCACACGGGGTGAAGTAGAAATCGCACAATCAGGGGAATCTACTCCTTTTCTGGTTCATAGGATACTGATTTGATGCCCTTTTAACTGCAGGCTGTCCATTTTCTCCCTAGAGAGAGAGGAATAATAGCGGCAGCCAGCTGTGCTTCCCCGACTGACCTTTTGTTGCTCTCTGTCTTTTGCTTTCTATAGACCTCTGCAATTCTCTTTTTAGATCAAGATGCCCGGATACTCTTTTTCTCTCAAGAAGAAGAATTGGGGCAAAGGACAACATCACAGGGAGTTCCAACTCATGCCCACCAATTTCGGTTCCAGACAGAGGAAGGTGAGTTTTGACTAGGTGCTGAAGGCACCAGATGCCCTGCGCAAACACCGAACCCAAAACCAGTACAATGCACCACTGACAGCGGTCAAAACCCTCAGTCCCAAAACCAGATCGACACTCTATGTACAGAAAACACCATGAGCAAAAAGATCACCTGTAACTAATGCAGACAGATACATAGAGCATAAATGCAGCACCCAAGCACCATCCATAGAGTATGCGCACAGTGTGCGTCCATACTGTATCAGGGTCGAAGCCAGAGCGAGCAGAGCTGCCAAATACGTAAGCAAACAGATCTTCGAGGAAGAAAGCATTGACACCTGTTTCATCGCTGAAGGACAACATGGTTCGGACAATGGGCGTGATTCGAATCACTGTGAACTACTTAATGAGATGGAAGGCTGCTTTTCATGAGATGAGAGGTCAATATTTGGCTTCAAATACAAATTGTGCAAATCATTGTGCCAAACGCGCTGGAACGTGAGAACACGTTTTTTGCTCTGCTAGTCTACGATTCTCAAATGCATGGTCTCTCTCATTTTAAAGACCAGGTTCGAAACTTTTTTGGAAGAAGAATTCTGTACATTGCGCCCAAATCAGGCCATTTCCCCTACATTGCACCCAGTTAGACTTTTTTCAACAGCTTCAAGAAGAGATGAAGCAGATCGCTCTGGAGGAATTTCAAGTCCCAGCGGATGATAACCCTTCATTCTGGGTGTGAAAATGGGCTCAAAAGTGCCCATCTCTCGCTCCAAGTCTCTGGCCGTCATTTTGAGCACTTAATGAATTGTTGAGTGAATGTATAATCATTGTTGGACTTGAGGATGTTCCAGCTTTGTCATTTCTGGTCTGTTTCATATCACTCTTCTTGCAATTGAAAATCTTGAAAGCGAGTCAGGTGACGCATTTGTACATCCTGCATAGACGGAGCTACTCTCTTCGGGTCACTTTTTTGGTCCACCCCGTACCAGGAGTACAAAATATGCAAAGTATGCACAGCTCTAGACTTGATAGTCTTGTTCCTTGCCTTTTTTTCAACCAGTACGAATATACAGTGTGTCCATAAATTGATAGAGTCTTTGAAACTGCGCTCTGGAATTACAACAATCGATTCAGCGGTTTTGCCAGTGGAAACACCTTGCATACACTAGCTTTTATACTTTTGGACATCCCCAGGTGCAGAATGCTCGTAGAGAAATTTCTGACCAAGCAATCGTCATCTGCTTCATCAAGGATGACAGTGACATTACTGGTGAGTTCAAATTGGGCTTCTCCTAGACCAATGCTCACACTTTTTCTATGGGCGACAGATCTGGTGATGGGGTGGACGGGGGGCAAACCCCTTGCCGCCCCCCCCCCCGAAGAAGCTCGAATTCTCCCTGACCCAATGCCAAGCAGTGTGAGACAGTTTGTGGCTGAATTTGATATGCACGTATATGCACATTCATTTCAATTATGGAAATTAGTGTATCAAGAAAGTGAGAAACATTGATGGATTATTGCGTCATCCGAGTTTCAAAGCAACCAAGCTAAAAACTAAGACTCTCTACGTTTGGATAACGTGTAAAAAGCATGACGCCATCAATTTATGGACACTCCGCATTGTATGCATGGACTAAAGGAAATATGGACCGTTATTTACCATCAAACGAGCAATGAGCAGATGGGCGTGTGGGTGAAGTGTGTCTGTGACCACGTGTCCATGCACTGTTCTATGCACCCAATAGTTTTGTCTTCTGGTAGATACCGCATAAGGTCAGAGGCCTGCTGAGGTTACACTCCCATTTCCTGTCTTAGGCACTGCTAGTAAAAATGCGGGAAAGGAAAGATTTGTGTGCGGGAATGTGTACATGCTACCGCTGTCCGTGGGCCATATTGATTGGGTGAGAGACCTATTGTGCTACAGCCAGCGAATGGGGCAATGCTTCCCAGGGGAAATATACTTTTCTGAGGGAATTTCCTATGCACCTCCTTATCTAACGAGAACGGACGCGCTGTTTATTTTATATTGGTTGTTTGTTGTTGAAGAAGAGGCGATTTTATGACAACTCTGAGCTGCCACTTATACCTGCTTCTCATGCAGCATTCGCGTCAGAGACCCTCATCGTCCTCAACGTCAGAAACCACGAGTGAACGGAGAAAAAGCGGGAAGGGAAGGAAGTTCTTGGAGGAATCCTGTGATGAAATCGACTCCTGCGACAACCCGGACAAGGAGGAAGAGGAGGAGTCGTCGGACTACGCCTACATCGACCGCTCCACTCACAGCATCATGGGCTACTTGAACGCCAGGTACCTCGTTCGAGTCCTGCTCACCTGAAGCCCCGACTCATTTATCACTTAAACAGGGGCGACGACGAATTGGCGCGGCGGAGGCGCTTGAATCTCTCTCCTTACGCCACCACAGAGGTTCCACCGAGGAGGGCGAAGAGGAAATCGATGTTGCTGGAGCAGCAGCAGGCTTCGAAGGTAAAGAAAGGTCCTTCCGAAGGGTCGCAATCTGAAAAAAAGCTATCGCATGAACAAGATTGGCTGAAGCCTTCGCTTTTCAATGGCTTGAGCTCTTTGACGTCGTGTAGACATACTGCACACGTGTAAACACAATGTCGTAGAACATTTCGACTTGGAAAAGCTAGATTTTGTAGAAAGTAGTGATGCCTCCACCAAAAAAGCCTAAATCCTTCTTTTTTTCTGGGTCATGGCAGCAGTACATTATGCGTGCGTCTCTCTGTTGGGTAGGGGAGACAATTTCTCATTTTCTGCAGCTAAACACGTGCACTGAATGTACCTTAAAGAATGCTGCAGAAATGAGCTCCTTCAAAATGCTAATAACATTAGTGTGGTTGGTCATGGTGCACATCTTTCTGACTCATATGGTGAGTACGGACTAGAAGGTTTGGGTCTCCCCCTCCCCTCCCCTCCCCTTAGGTACCACAACCCACAGCATACAAATGAACCCTGTTGTTACTTGAGTGTGAACAAAATGGTAGAAAAGACAAACTTGCACAGTTCTGTATGTATGTATGTATGTATTAGTGCAGCAAGTACACATCAGGGTATGTTCGCTAGAATCAGCTTACGTCAGAGAAGAGAACTTTTTTAATGGTGTGTCAACTCCCTCATGAAGTTGCTTGGAGGCAGCAGCAGCATCCTTGTCTATGTAGGCAGTCGGAATCAATGCTCCGTAAAGATCTTTCTTTCTGTCTGAGTGAGTGAAAGAGTCGCACTAACTTTTGGTGCCAGCAGGCACTCACAAACTCCTGCGCCAAAGAGCCTCTCCTCACTTTACTATATATTTCTCTGTCCTCGTTGATCTGGAGATTTAACTTGGCCTTTACCCTTCTCCTCCCTTAGGCCTGCCTACTACAGCAGGTCACCAGAGAGGCAGAAAAATCCGGATAGAGCAAGAAGGAAGTGATGTCATCTTCCATTTATCAGCACAGCCCATCATGACACACGAGAGGGACCTCTCAATATAAGGACTTTCTCTCTCTCCAGCTTTTCTCAACAAGGGCCTGCCCATTTCTGCCACTGTATTTAGAGAAGGGATCATTAAGTGGCCAGAATGATATCTTTCAAACAAGGCAGCCTCTAGAGCAATCGCGACCCCACTGACTCATTGTGTATTTGTCGATGAAGCCCAGGTCACAGATCACGTTTTTTTTATTCTTCAGCTCTCCGTTCGGTCACTATTGGCGGCACGATTCGTTCGTGCTCCACAAGAGAGGAAAATTTCCTCTTCATGTCAATGACTCCAGAGAGAGACTTTCTAGGCTTCCGTCCGAGAGTCCCTCTGAAGGTGGCTTTACCAAGGACAATGGATGTCCCATTGCAGCTGTTTGTGGACGATGATGCGTGCGACTTTTACTGCGTTCGTACACGCACAAGCGTTATGTGTACATTATCATTTCGCCTTGGTCTTGCTACTCTCCTCGCTCCTCCTTCTACCCCAGCAAATAATGCAAGCTAGCTAAAGCCAGATTTATAGGGAGGACAGAACAAGGACAGCTAGCAACAAATAGCCGGACATTATCTATATATACCGTAATGTGCGTGAGCACACACACACGTACGTACCCAGCAGGAAACTTCACATGGCGCCTTCTTGTTCTTATTGATGGCACCGCTCTCCTTTTTGTTCCAGAGTTCTAGACACGAGAAGAAAAATTAGCGTTAAATTATCGGGCATAAGCGCTCAAAAAGTTTGGCCCAAGCTCAGGAGTTTATGCACAAAAGGAAGTTCTTCTGTATACATGCTCACAGAGAGTGAGTATGACCGTGCTTTAGTCGGTAAAGTTGTTGTTTACTTTAGCCGCTCTCTCTCATAGAATGGCCTTTCCAAACTTGGTTGGAAAGCGGAACAAATACTTGCTCAAATGGCCACACACGCAAAACAAGTTTTCCTTTTTCCCTCATCCAAAACCGCGCGCATTCAGAGAGGAGTCGTAAAACTTTTCGCTTCTTCTTTCAACCATCAAAGTTCGATCGCGCAAAGCCGTAAAAATCTTTGTTTGCAGTCGATTCTCCCCTTATCTTGAGGCGCCGTTTGAACGGGACCGACTGCGTCGTGAATGCTCAAGAGTAAACGTGCGAAGGCGCCCGAGTGACTGCGCAGGTTCAACAACTGGAGACATTTCCGCATAGACGGGAGAAAGGAGTTCATTTTTCCTGGGATATGCAAAGCAGGAAAAAAGAAAGAATGATGATATGGCAGACTCAACATCCTCGCTTGGCAGGTGTACTGGTTATGTGTATGCAATTCATGGACATATGGGGGGAGTGAGTGAAAAAGACGAGACACATATGATAAATTTATGACCTTCCTCCGCGCTGTCTCTTTCTCTCTCCTTTTGAAATAAAGTGCTGGCTGCGATCCATCATGATTCGTGTTTCGGGTACTCCGCTCCCCACATTTCGACATGTGAGCACAGCCTCTCCATTCCAGACTGCGACACACCCTCATCGTCACTCGCACCACGTCCTGTTGAACAAGGAGGCTGGATCAGAATGTCTCCTGGAACCTCTGCTCAGCTTGACCCCCCTCCAAAGACAGCTGTCCAGACCGCCGGGGGGCCTCTCCTTCGTCCACTCCAACAACAACAGCTGCAACGCATCCTCTGATCACATTTACGCCATCGTGGCCACGCCGGAGGTTGCGGGAAGGGAGGGCTCGGCGGCGTTCAAGAGTCGCAGCAAGAGCCGGTAAGCAAGACCTTTCTGCATGACTGTCCAGTTTGCTGTTATCAGAAAGTTTTCTAACATGCTGCTATTCATAAGCTAACGTTATCTTGATATGTGTGTTTCCATAAAAAGAAGTGACATATCAGTACGCATGATAAAGTATCTGGTAAGACCTAATACAGCACAAAATGTCAATGCTAGTATTAGTGTCAGCACTATAGTGAAAGAAGAGACTATCTCTTAACTCTTGTCAGAATAT
>JAAUXU010027408.1_pt1 | contig 18179 bp, 16 predicted proteins | sample 7278151 | NCBI WGS metagenome assembly JAAUXU01 (sample SAMN14350113, study PRJNA611818) | marine sediment metagenome | isolation source: surface marine sediment (1.8m) | place: French Polynesia: Moorea | collected 2018-08 | reverse complement strand
CTCCTTTTGAGCATTCTAGCACCAAAATGGGCAGCCTTGACATTGACCTTGTGTACTCAACATTGTGTCCCAGGATCACATCTCCGTGTTCTACATCAAAATTCCACCTCAACATGCTTCAGTACAGTGTTTCAGGTCTCGTCATGCTTGACGCATTTACTTACGGCAAGGACTGTATGTTCCGTCTGAAGTGAAGTCACGGCCGGGAAAATTACTTACGGCAAGGACTGTACTATGGGCGATCCAACCAGCTTAAAAGTCAGAAATGCCTTCATTCGCATTTACACAAACGGATTATTGAAGTTTTAGCATGACTTGATCAGAAATTGTTGCAAGAGGAAAAACAGTGAAGCCCCGCACAGTTTTAGCCCAAGGTTTGGTACTGGTCAATCGTCAGGCTACTGTGGCTCCTAAAGGAGAGGTCGGAACCCCCAAAATAGAGCTTTTGCCAGTACTGACATCCTAAATATCTTTTAAACAATCCAGTGTTAGGTGTATAACGGTTCACACGAATGAGGTCATGAGTCTCCACTTTTACCTCAAGTGGTTGGTCATGCCTTTAACTGAATATTCGAACTTGCTGTAAAACGAGCAGCCCTTAGGTCCGTGTTGAACCCCAAACAATCCTTTGAAAGGTACTTTAGCAATAGAATACAAATTAGAGTTGTGCCAACAAAGCTTCACGCAAGATTTGTCCAGCACCTCCACTTGCTGTCCATGTTGTTATTGATGAAATTGTACGTGTTCCACTTGTCGCGGGGGGGGGGTGTCCTCACAGACGCCTATGAAATTTAAGGCTAAATAGTACACACCCTGTACACTTACGTACAGTGCAGGACCGAGCTCATATCAACAAATTCGAAACTATTTAGTACTGTCGTTATCGCCCATTTAGGACTCTTTTCAGTACGACTGTGCTAAACTCTGAAATGAAATTTCAGGGCAGGAAAAACAATGACACTGAACTTCAGCCACATTACGAGAAAAAATTCAGGATACCAAGGTGAGGACGACAACAGACAGCAGCTTCCGTGGATTTTAACACGAAATTGAAGAAGTCAACTTTGGTCAATGCACTGTCAGTTAACGCTCAGTGTATCAGTTGTATGGATCTCTGACCAGTCATACTCATAGTCCATGTTTGGCAAGAGCTGAAACGCTTGTGGACGCTGCGAAGGACACTACTTCACTTCACTCGACTGGAGCTGGTATGCTTTTGTCAAGCAAGTCAGGTCAAGTGAGACGAAGATCTGTTCAACCATCAAGAAGACAAAATAGAGCAAGTGTGGAAAAAGGCAAACTATGTCGAGTAAGATACATCGTACTGTACAGGCATGTTGGTCTTGACTGACATGAGGACATCAAATTTTGTCCATCGTCAGTAAAATGAATAAGAGTGGAAAGGACGCTGACCTTGTTGTCTCTCCATTGCTTTGTCGTGGATGACTTCCTTGGGGCTGGAGGCAACGACGAACCTTCCCACGTCAACCACCTTCGGTCAGATCTTCATAGGTACACAACTTCGGATTCTGCGTCCAGTTCTTTTTCCAATCTCCCAGAGGTGATGTGTCAAGCAAGGTTGGCTCTGTAGGACTAAATGTAGCGCGCACGTTTTCCCCAGCCAGCGATCTGCCTATGCAGTGAACTCCTTAGCAATCTCTATGATCCTGCCTGTTCATGACATCAGCAGGTCCTATGTGCAGTGCAGTGACAAACGTTCCTATTTGCGTGCTGTATTGACAACAACGCTCTATCCGCATCACAGCTGTAAAGTCTGGCTGAGGCTCCTACTGAAACTGTCTGGTCGAGAGTGGTGAAGAACAAGAAGCATTTTATGAGGCTTTCCTATGAGATATTCGTCACTTCAAAGGGGGTGGGTGGGTTGGAAATCCCCCCTGTCGGCAAAAAGGGCCTCGTACTTGTACTGGTACGTGATCCTAGAAAGCGAAGCGCATCGTGACTCTTTTTGATCTTCTTAAAGAGCTGTAACGAAGAATGAGACGATGTCAAGGATGACACATTTCGCCACATTAAAGAATGGAGGCGTAAGAAAAGAAATTACTTAATAATACGCTGAAATGTACTTTACTTCTCAGCTGCAAAGGATATTGGCACGTTGGGAAAGCAACAGAGGCCTCAAGTCTTCTTTTCATTAGATGTGAAAATAAATTGAGGAGAATTCCCCCACCCACAAAAAACGCAAGCAATCAGCTGGATCTAGGTCAAAACATCTGACGAGTTTTCGGCCTGTAAGGCATAAAATTGCCATTGTCAGACGCTCCCTTAAACTTAGCTTGCCGAGTAATATGTGAGAGTTGATTCTTATTTATTTATGCATTACTCTTGTAGAATGTTTTTAGACGTTTGCTTTGCACTCAAAGCAGCCTTTTTTTTCGTGTCTGCTCTACGACTTCGCTCTCTTGTTCTCCTTCGACAGGTTTGTCAAAATGTACAAAACAATTACTCGAGCTACACATGATAAAGAAGAGTCTCACTTCTTTCCCTCAAGTCTGTCTGTCTCTCTGGTAAATGTATGCAAAAGCTGACTGACAGTCAGAAGTATTTAGCAGTGCGCTGTGCAATGAGGTGTACAAACGTGCAAAAAAAAGAAGGGGGGGCGAGGTTCAAGTAATTTAGCTATTTCTCGCTCTCGTTCGGACCCACTTTTTACCTTCAGCTTAGCTCTGGGACACATTTTACAGCAGTCGTAATTACGTTGAGCACACACACGCGCGCACAGGCGCGTGTGCTTGTTATCTGTTCGCACGTTGTAAAAACTTGGGAAATACGCATCATACTGTTTCTGATTTGTGCCCGCGTTCCCCCCCCCCCTCGAGAACGTACTTAGTTTCCACGCGTTATATTACAGGATTAAATAAGGTCCTGATGAGATCTTTCGCAATTATTTATCCGTTAATTACTCTCGGAAAAACTGCAGGGGTAAACTCATTTAGTGATTGTGCCCTACAGGAGCAACATTTGGCCGGGAAGAAAACTCCTTCTAAATGTGTGCGTCATTTATACTTATTCTCATGCTTTTACGGGTTCGGTTTCTCCTCAGCCGCAAGCACATTAATGAACATGAGCGAGAAACCAAACATGTATGAATGCATGTTTGTAACGTTATGTATGTAGTCAGCGCATGGTTGTTCAACATGTGCGTGCGCGTGCAACAGAGTGAGAGAGTGAGAGAGAGAGAGAGAGAGAGAGAGAGAGCGCTCATCTAGAGGTGCCCAAAGTTGGGCCCTCCTCACTCCTCTGCCGTCGAAGGTAGAGCGGAGAGCGCGTTCAATTTTCTCCTTCGCCATAAGTGAAAATTTTCTCATTGTCGTCGTGACCAAGTGCTCATGGCCACAGTCGATGCAAAAAAAGGCCGCAGAAATTTTGCAAAAAGTTTTCATCCCTGTGCGTGCATCACAATCGCCTCTGCAGGCCATATGGACAAAGGGGAATCAATTCCACTTTCGGCGGAGAGAAAGCAAGAGGATTTAGAGAAATAACTGACACATCGTGGGTTCCCGCAAAGAGATTGAGCCAAGGTAAGCGCCAGAAGGATCTTCTTTGTCGCCGCCTCCCATGGCCATGTCTAAGAGGCTTCCTGTTCGGGGATGTCCTCAATCTTGTAACGCATCTTTCGTCAGGCAACATCCAGACTATCTATTTCTTGATCCATCACAGGGACCGAGAAAAGGAGTTTCCTGCTTACATCTGCTATTCTTCCTCGTCTTGGTCATCTTGTGTACTGTAAAAGTCAGGAGAAAGCCCGTTCTTGCTTGCCATCTCCTTTCATCGTCCCAGTGACACCTCTTTTATCCTCCACATTCAATTTGCCCCTGCCTCATGACCTCGTCCTCCCTCCCTCCCTCCTCCGATCACATATCCATGTATTCTCCTGACCTGTTGACCTTCCTCCTGTCCTTGTCTCACGTCGTATGGGCCAAATTTTCGGGAAACTCCTTGTTCTTATACTCGTACTAAGCTGCGTAGAGCTTGTGGTCCTTGTGGTCCTCATTCTGGTGTTGGATTTATGGTGCATTGGGAACCAATCCTAATCTTGATCTATAGCCGTCTGTGCCTTCTGCGGGGGATCCGGGTCTCAATTTTTCAATCGTAGAGCAATGGAGATGTCAATTGCGCATTGGGAGCTCAGTCAGGCCCTAATACTCCAGACATCTTGAGTTTTGTCAGCTTGCCCGCTCGCTTTTGGCAGCTTCATACCTGTATTGCTCTGCATCACGCACCAACCGGACCTATCCCTACGCCGGTTCTTCTTCATGGCTGCCATGAACTCAATAAGAAGAAGTCCGTACGAGTATTGAGCATCATCCCCATGGGACATGTTGATTATAGGCCACCCTGTCTGTACTGCTCTGTACAGTATGTGATCACTTTCTCCTGCGCTTGCGCGTGTCCGTGAGGTCGTGAGGTTTGTCCTACACATTTTGGAGATGTGTTTTTACCAGTAATGAGCTTATTTGGAGGAGGAGCTTTCTGGGACTTGCCCGTCATTGCATACACAATGCAAGCTGCATCTGGCATCCGCCATATGTACATTTTACTCATGATGCAAAAAGATATCGGATTTCTGCAAGTTCAGTCTCTCGAAGAAGAATTCCCGGGCTCTACGAGGCAATGCTTCTTCTGTTATATGCATCACATTATGGCACAAAAGTACGAAATACTTTTATGCACATGCCTCCAGATGTCAGGAGCGTTGTCACAGGAAACAAGCCTTACACTTCCGCTATTTCTTGTCAAAGGCGAGAAATCTAATTCCGGGTAACCTAAGAAGGAGCGAGGAGCTTCTGATACCAAACACTGATTTCCCTTGATTTTCGTAAATTATTCCCCCAACTGAAGTAGCCTGCCTGAGGCTTGATTGCGCGGGAAAGTACAAAAAAGCTGCAGTAAACATTGCCAATGTTGTGGAGAATTGAGGAAGGAGAGAAAGAAGAAATCGGAACAGGATTTCCTCTCAGTGGAAAGAACTCCTGCTTAAGAGTACAGTTAAAGCATTGCTCTTGTAGCACAATTGGGGATTACATTTATGAAAAATGGCCACTTGAGCGGCAATGTTTCCCATGGGAATTGGGCAGAACTCAATGCCAATTTCTGTCTGAGATGTTATTCTGCCTCCACACTGCTCCTCAAAAGGCAGCGCTGGCTACAATGTGTCTATAATAAATCCTATTGTGTAGGAGCCACGTCACTTTCCCCTCGTGCACTGCAGCAGAGCGAGAAATCCCGACAAATCTGTCTTTAGTAGGATGAAATCGTAGAAAAAGGGACAGCCCGGGCAAGGCACCCATTATCATACCCCTTTAAGTGGAGGGGGCCCACTTTCTGCTTCATACTGTACTACATTCAATGAGTTGCAGCGCAGAAGAAACGTTTTAACGGAAAGTCCGATTTTCGAGGGGAGAAGGAATATTTCCTCAGGAAATTTCGGACTTTTTTCACGCTTCCTTACTATTTGAAACTAAGACGCATCATCATAGAGGGTGGGGAAGTCGGTCAAACAGCCACTGAGGATGCTGTAGTCGTGGCTGGCGCTAGCAAGATCATGTTACACAGCCCTTCTCTAAATAAGGTCCCAAATTCGACTGACGCACCAAAAATCGCACGTACTGCAGGTATGGTATTGGTAATAAGAAAGCAAATGTAAGCTTCTCCAGCCACTGGTGACAGAGATGGTGCCTCCTGGCAGAGCCGCTGTCGTCGAGCGGCCTGAGTTCATTACTGTTTGAGGGCAAAGTCAAATAACTACCTTCGCATGTGAACTCCCGAGGCCTTGTCTCAACTCCTGGTGGATGTGCCACTCGAGCCAACGTTGTACCCCAGACAAAAAACCACCCTGCGATAGCAGCCACGTCTTCGGTCCCTGCAACTCAAAACTTCTCGTACAACAGGGGCATCATTTTCGATGGTCTTATGGTTTTCTGGAGCAATAAGGCCACACTAGGTCGCGCGAGAAAGGCCAGAACGTGCTCCGCATGAATATTGGAAAATGCCGCTTTTTTTTGCATAATAAATGTTTTTTGCATAATACGCGTTCTAGTACGAACGCGAATGATGACAAAATAGCCAGGTTTTACATATCATGCAGGATCCATCTTTACCAGACTGCATACTTGGATTATCGCTCTAAACGTTCGGCCTAATCCCGCAGACATTGGCCAGCCATGCTACGAATTTTATCTCGACTTTACAGCCCTGGAATTTCAGGAAAAAAAAAAATCGTTACTTTTTGCATTTATACATGAGCAAGAAATTGTTGCTATAGCATTTTTCACTCCATAATGAGGCTGTGGACGAGCTAAAGAAAAAGCTCATAAGAAGGAAGAAAAAACAACTTGAGTCTTTTCAAGTGTTCTCATAACTCTTTGGCTTATTTGTTGCCAAAACAAAGAAGAGGATCTGCAAGAGATGGAGAAGACGCTTACTTCTCTTTCCAGACGCTATTTAGACGAGCGCAGCTAGAAAATAATGGCCAGATATCAAACTTGAATAGCTACTCAAGCACTTTTCTTCCATAAGCTGCACCGTGAAAGAGTTCAACATCCGCTACACTTAATAACACAATAACAAGATATTGAAATTCATTGAAGCTCCCTGCATGGGACAGTCTTGTCATAAAAAGCCCTCCAGAAAAAAAAAATATTAAAACTGAACAAGAAACTACTTTTGTCCTGGGATGAGAGGGAAAAAGTCCTCTTGTGTCCTGACAGGCTTCGAATTTCGTAGAAACTGATCTTCTTCCCACTGTTGAAAAGAAACTTGGCGAAACTCGCAGAAGTTTTCGTTTTTTTCGCATGAACGATGGTAAAAAGAAGGATCTGCCGAAATTGTTCGTCGTTAGACCAATTCTTACTCTCCCCCTGGGCCCAGATATTTGAAAAAACTAACCGGACACATTTTCTTTTTCTGCCATACGATAAGCAAATAGCTATAGACGTTGCCGCGACCTTGAAATTATGCATAGGAGATTCCGTGGGGGACCAGGGTTAAAGGCGTCCCTCTCTACACGTGTGAGGCACGACAAAGGCCCTACGACAAAAGGGGGGGGGGAGTCCTCGAGTCCCCCCCCCCCGGTATCATGAATGAGCGACCACGTGCTGACATATACGCATTATGCGAAAAATGTGTGAGAGCAAACAAACCTTTAAAAAGGGTTATACTATATCCAACATATCAATCAAAATCGTATGAAACCAACGATCTTCTTTTCCTCTGTTTTTCCAGAGATGCATTCTACTCCAGGACGTCTTATTTGCCAAGGAAAAAAAGATTTCAACAAACTTTTTAATCTCAAGAAGATTCAGATCGTCAGAAAAGTTTAGGTTCGCACACATTGAACCCTACTCATTTCGCGTGAGAGAGAACTGTGCATGTGAGTGACTCTTAGGCACAACCAAGACGTATGCGAAGTACATAAAAGAAAAGGGGGAGAACCTTCCTTGTCTCTTTCTTTACAAGTGTCACCTATTACACAAAAATATCTTCAGTACAGTCAAGGCATTGCAGCGCTTCAACATATGGTGACTGCCCCAGGGGACGTTAGGAAGGGGCCAACTTAATTGACAAACTTTTTCGCTGGCTTCCCGTGGAAAGAATGAGTGAATGATGGCCTCGGGCTGCAGAGGTTCAACCTCATAAGGCACCATGACCACGACCACAGTGCTCAAGTCTTCTGTAGGCAACGTCCTGAGTGAGTCAATAAAATGAGAACGTCACTGCTGTGAGTCAACTGATTTGTCTAAAAACACCTTTTTCCGTCTGACAGTGGGGGTTAAGACGATGCTCAGCAATGGAGGCCCATTGCTGAGCTCTTGATATTGTGTGGTAAATCACGCCTGCAACATTATTCATTCTCTAAAGCTACAATGTGAGCCAAAAAGATGGCCAAAGAAAAGCAGGGGGCTGGGGGAAAGAATGATTCCCCAGGTGCAACAGATTTCTGTCTGGAAAGTCAGCTCAGATGGCCTCGGTACAATTTTTATTGACTCACGCTGTTGCTGACGGCGGCGGCCGCGGCGGCGGCGGTGGCGGTGGCGACGACGACGACGGCGACAGAGGCCTTTGACGGCATGACCCCTTCCCGCGAAGCTCCTGGCGGGTACATCCGCCAGGTTGACTACGATGGAAACTTTAGCGGTACCGATTGGTTCCTCAACGCCTCGAGCATCGACACCGCGTCAGAAGTCAACGACTACAGCGGCGACTACAGCGGCGACTACAGCGGCGACTACAGCGGCGACTACAGCGGCGACTACAGCGGCGACTACAGCGGCGACTACAGCGGTTACTACAGCGGCGACTACAACGAATCGGGTCCGACTGGAGGCGCCAATCTTAATCAACAATTCAAGTGAGTACACCCCGTAGTGTATATAAAATGGTTCCTTTTTTTGTTGGCCCTCTGGCTGCAGCCAAAAGCCTTTCGTCACACTTTAGATACATTCAAGTTTTTCCCCCTTCACCATTGTTGAGTAACATCTTAAAAAGATTTCCTTTCAGACGTTTTGCTTCATGTTAAGTTTTAAAGAAGGTGGCAAAGACTTCAATACGTAAACGCTGCACAGAACCTGCACTAAGTACAAGAGAAATGATGCTGGAAAAGAGGAACCTAACGTGAAAACCGTAACTGTGCCGTAACTCTGCACCTGCTGCTGAAAATAGAATTGCTGCACCTTGCAAGATGGACCTTTAGAAAGCGCCACATATTAATTTTCCCCCATTCAGCCGCAGCGCCTTAAAGTACGAGCCCGAGCAACGCCCACTTTACAAACATCGCCCATTGTTAGGGCAGGACACAGCAAAGTTTTGAACTTTTCTTCGCACTGAATTGTGTGAAATAGGGCGAAAATTTGAGCGCTTATGTAGTCTTATGATTAATGCAAAGTTACTCGGGACTTCAGATTTAGCCTATTGGAAAGCCTTTCTCATAGGATGGTCCCTAAGCCTACTTGATCGCCCGCGCATCCACACGCACTGTGGGAGAAAGCACGTGGCAAAAGTATTGGAAGTGACAGAATATATGGCGCTGCAATATGTACGACTGAGGCGGCAGAAAATGGAATTCTATTACCCGGACCTTTGTGGTGTCTTTGCAAGCCACGGGGGGAGAATGGGTTTCATTTTCTGACCAGTCTCTTTCTTTTTTGTTCTTTGTCGGACAATGGAGGCAATTTGAAATATTGATTTGTCCACGTATAAAGAAGACATGTGGGCTGGATACTTAAACCCGCACGTACACAGTACGTATACTGGTTGTCCCAGAGGTCTGACGAAACTTCTTGAGGCTCCCTCAGAGATGAAAGGGTCCTCGGAATGACGCGACACCCGGTACAATGTTAGTGTGCAGTGTACTTTTACAGAGTACAGTGAACGCTGTGCACATGGTTCTGATTGTCGCCCAGGCAGTCTGCTTGACCCAGTTTCTCTGAACCAACCTGTACTCTTGTGGTCTTTCACTTCCAGAAGCGCCTGCCTGATAATGTACGCCATCATTTTCGTGGGGGGTCTGGTGGGAAACGCTCTCTTCTGCTACATCGTCATTTCTTCAAGATGTAAGATGACACATGAAGATTTCGTCATTCTAATCACACTTTTAATAATGCCCTATATATCAACCTAATTTTAGCCATGAAGAATGTGACGTACCATTTGCTAGTGAATCTCTCAGTGTCAGACCTCATGATCACCTGCCTCTGCGGGCCGATTCACGTCGTGGTAACCCTGGTCCTGGGTGAGTTACCTTGAGCCCCCTGCTCCCTGTGTGTGCGACATCCAATGTTGTGTTCTCCTCTCCCCCCCTCAGGCTTCTGGCCGTTCGGTAAAGTCGCGTGCATCACCTACGCATACCTGCAGGGCATCTCAGTATTTGTCAGCTCTTTCACCCTCGTCGTCATCAGCTTCGAGAGGTTCTCTAGCAATGTTCTTGCTTTCACCCGGATTTGTTTCTAACCTGGCCTGTCCTTCATTTCCGGCCAATCCTGGGCACGATTCTGACAGCTTCTCTAGAACCACAGAATAGTACTGACCGAAAGTCTATGAAGACACACTAAAAGTCCCCGAGAATCCTGCCCAAAATTGACCTCAGCGAGGACGACCTTTTTTTCTTTTGTCTGAAAAAGATTCGCTGTTAACAAAGACGCTTGACGCTCCTGTTAGGTACATGTCCATCCTTCATCCCCTTCGCCCGGTGATCCCCAAGGGTAACTCAATGTTGGTGATCGCGGCCATCTGGGCCGGGTCGCTCCTCGCCTCCATCCCCAACCCCATCAAGACGTCGTACTTCGAGGCAGGCGAGGGAATCATGGTGTGCACAACAGGTAAAAAATGGTTGGAATTCCAATTTTGGAGAGCAAGTGAATTTTTACCACGGCATTACATTGTTACACATAGTTTCTTACGACACCATTATTTTGAACATTAGGCCGCCTTTATGAGCACATAGTATAGTAAACACTCCACTTATGTGATACTGAAGAAAGCAGGAATTACCTGCTCCACCCTCAACGTAGACACTCCTTTATTTACTGGAATGAGTGCAGAAAAGAGCATTTCCAAGAGTGACAAGAAACAATATTCAATTGAACTTTCACGTCCGTGTTGGTCTGGAACCTCATGGGGGTCCAGGTCCACCTGACTTCACTAGGATAGAAGCGTATCTTACGTCATTACCTGATCTCCATGTTCTTCCATGTTCACAGCTGTAAATATTTGCACTTTTTACATGAGCCTATTTTCTCTCCCAACTCTTGCCAAGAAAGCATGTCCGCAGACATCAATCACGGTTTTTTGTCAACGGAGATGACCCCTTTGCTGCAAGCGTTCTTTAGAACCCTGGCCTTTTTGTATCTAATGCCTCTTCTGTGTACAGTCTGAGGAAGAACAAGAGGGGGCGTCCTTCCAAGGCCTCCGACACGTACTCGGCGTGACCTTCGGTGGCCTTGATCAAGGATCTGCATGACAATTTTCAAGAATGAGCTGCCCATTTTCTTCCTGACAGCACTCCTCCCTCCACTCAAAAGTTAGATCCAGATGTCACTGAACTGTCCTTGGCGAAAGTACTTATCGCGGGGTTAAAATGGGTTGCATACCCTGAACTGATACAGGTTACGGTCGAATTTCAACCTTTCAAAATTTCTACGAAGGAGTGACTTTGAATACGTAAGATATCATTTTCTTGACCCCTTTTGGTCAAGCTGGTGCTCTCAAAGTGTGTTTTTTTGTGGTTTCTCTCTCAACAAATCGGCTGAAACATTCTGGGGACTCTCCCCCCCTCCCCTTTTAAAGTCTCTGAGGGAGAACTCGCTCCCAACCCTCCCCTTGGAGGGAAGAATGCAAAAATCTCACATTCAGGCCCGTCTGTTCTTAATCTTTCTTCACTCGTCCTTTCTTCACTGCTGTGCAAATGCTTTGTGCACATTAGTGCTGCTCTGAATCATTCAGGGATTCGAATCATTCTTCGACCGACCCCTCAATGATTCAACGACCTGGCTCCACACACCAATTCTTTGTACATCATCATCAATGCTCATTGATGTGCGTTGACGCGTCCATCACATAACCTAGCGATGTCATCGCCCGAATGATAGGGTTTGGTGCGTTTTGCCGGAGTTGGTGGGATGGAGAAATTTAAGCTGATTTTGTTGGAAAAAAACACCAAAGGAGGAGAAGAATGATGCATTGTGGCATCGCCTCACTTTTGCTGCCCTAGCGTGAAATGGACAGACTCAAAGTTAAAATGAGGTACTCAATCTTGTGTCTTAGTGTCCCTATGACCGATTTGAGGCACAAATCCCATACCAGAAACTGCCACTGCAGTGTATGCAGTCCACTTTTATGCGACTGCATATCTGACCCCAAGATGACTTCAGTCCTTTTGTTCTGTACAAAATTGTGTCTGCAGAGGACCTTCCAGATTTTTGTTTTCCACCAACCCTCAATTATTCCAGACGTTTTATATACCCTCCCATTCTGAACAAGAACTTTAACAGCTCTTAGGCCTCTCTTTTACTTTTCGATTAATGAGAAACATGTCCTTCGTCACCCAAGGCACTGGAAGGGTGTGCGGATTAGTTATTGTCATTGGCTCAAGACTGTGACAGTGTAAAAGTCGTCCTCACAAGGAGCCTCGTCACCCTCTAGAGCAACCATAGTGTCAAGTTGATGGGGGAGGCGAAATAAGACTTACTAAAGGGACAAGTCCAGGCCCATCCGAAGGTCCTTCGAAGGCTTTTTTTCATTCTTCAGAGAATAATATTCCTCTGGGCGACAAACATGAGTGTTCAAAAAAAGAAATGCAGAGTTGCAGAAAATTCCTTGTGTATATGTGCGTGACCTAACTCCATCTGCTTTTTCCTACCTCTTTGTTTGCGTCTGTCATGCATCAAGGGAGAGATGTAAAGAAATATGCTAAACTACCCTCCTGTGGTGGTTGTGGTTGTGGGTGGTTTTCCTTCTGAAGAGAGCAAACAAAGTTTGGAGGAAATGCAACTTTTCTGTGTCCCATTTAATTGAACAGAGTGCATAGGTGGAGACATCTCTTTTTTTCTGCATTTGACACCTTTCCGAGAAGAAGGAAAAAAGTCTCATCGACAGTTTGGACGTGAGCAATTTCTCGGCGTTATCTGGCTGTGCCAACATGCAGAGCAACACCACAGGCGCTGCTGCCACTTTTTTGCACACACAATTTGCAAATGAGGAGGCGTAGGACATTTTTTTCTCCAGGCCATTTGTCTCCGCCGTCAGATACGCTCTCGGGCAGACGACAACTATCCGCCGGAAAGTTCGTCAACTGTTTGTACTGTCGGGCTCCAGTACGAAGTGTGTGGGCTTTGTCTCGTGGAGTCGTACCTCTTCTATCCCGGTGGGAACCTTTGAAAGTTCTTTGCATTGCTGCGCACAGGTACAGAGGAGCACATCTTGATCTTGCTGCGCGGCTTCAGGTGCATGCTTCGAGTGTGGCTCAAGAGGCACTCGTGGAGGAGCCATTTGCGAAATGACCAAGAGCGATATGGAACAATCCTTTCCCCAATTTCTCTCTCCCCCATGCATGAGAAGCTCCTTCTTCCCCCTCCCCGACCAAAATTGAGTGGAGCGTGAAATTTAATTTGTCAGCGCGAGCACTTTTCTTTCATGTCGACACACAAAGACAACGGAAAATAATGAGAAAAATCCCTCCTCCTGAAGGAGAAAAACTTATTTTTCGCAGACATGGATCTGATCTTCCACGTGTACAGCGTGGTGTGCCTGTTGATTCAGTACGTGCTGCCCGTCATCCTGATGACGTACTTCTACTGGATGGTGGCCAAGACAATCTGGGCCAGGAGAGACATCTGCGAGATGATCGACGGCTCAAACCACAGGTTCAACAAGGAGTTGCAGATGTTGAAATCCAAGAGAAAGGTGAGCATGAGTAACATGTACGTGGGCTGTTCGACAGCTGCTAGACCACCGAGCATGCGTCTTTAGGCTGTATTACATCTAAAGTGTACAGCTATTACCATAAGTTGTTACTTGGTTACTTTGTAATGTTGTGATCAACACAGGTTCAAGCAAAGTCTGAGCTTTTTATTAATGACATGACTTATTCTGCCAAACTTTACCACGTCTGAGCTCCAATAAGCTTTTGAAAGTAGTGTGCAATTCGAGTAGGGTCCCAAACACCAGGGCCATTTTTTTAAAGTACCCTAAGGAATTGTGATGAACAGAAACCAAAGTTTGGGCTTCACAACCCTATTTCATTCGTTTTCTGCCATTAAGCATAACAAAATGCGAAGTTGAGAGGGACCAGGTGGCTTTTTTAGGCGCAGTATTTGTTTCCACTCAAGTGTCCCTAGTCTGAAAGGGTCCCATTGAAAGTGGATGCAGCCAGAAGTTTAACTAAGTTGACCAAGAAGACGGACTTGTTTTCTGATCACGCACGACTGCAAACTTTTGCACGGACTGCACGGAAGATGCAATGAATGGAGCCCGGGGGGAGAGGCCGGGCGAGCGGGTGCTGCAGATATGCAGAAATGCTCATGCTTGACGCAAAGTAGGAGATAAAAGGACCCGCTCAACAGCGGAGACTTTCCTGAAAGGCTACTCGGGGTATAGCGACGCGTGATAACTCCTTCCGGCCACTGAAACACAAGAAAGTTGGCACAAAAGAAACAAGGAGAGACACTTGTTTCAGAGGCGTTTGGCTCGACACATTTTACGTCATCTGGTCATTGGACAGCGACCGGTCAATCACTGCCAAGGGTGTTGTTAAAGCCACAAAGCCCCATTTTTGTGACCTTGAGTAAGGCGGGATGTGGCCTTGTCCTCGCCTTGGAGGACACATGTGCTTAATTCAGCTTTGTCAAGAAGAACATGGTTGACACTTCCCAGACCTCCGACCGCCGGCAAAGCACCAGAGCATTCTTTAACAAGTGGCTAAGGGGTTTCTCTTTTTGCAATCGCCGTTGGCCCAATTTCCGACTTGTACTTTGGCCGCCACTGGCTTCTCCTCCGTGGGGACCAAATGCTCGTACTCTATCAGGATGAACGGAAAGAGCAAAACCAACGTCTGCATTTCACAAATTTTCTCTGGTGGTGACGTCAGAACTCTTGAATATCAAGAGGCCTCTTGACGGGAGAGAAAAATTTGGGCTCCCAGAAGACAAATTGTTGGGCAGATATACAGTGCCGTTCAACATTGAGGGCAGTGTGTAAGTATATGTGCATAAGATTTCTGACACTGCACAGTCAGTTCTTGATTTAACAATCCCCAAATTAATGATCAAGTACTGTACACAAAGGTGAGAAAGTAAACGACGATCTGAAGGCTTTGAGAGTGACTTCGAGGTGCTTGTGCGCATGTGTGTGCGTGCATGTGTGCATGTGTGTGCGTGCATGTGTGCATGTGTGTGCGTGCATGTGTGCATGTGTGTGTGTGTGTGGGGTGTGTGTGTGTGTGCATACATGTGTGTGTGTGCATACATGTGTGTGTGTGCATACATGTGTGTGTGTGCATACATGTGTGTGTGTGGATGCATGTGCGTGCATTCCTTGCATTCATTTTTTCAGTAAACACACAGTCCTGATAGAGTGTGCCGATATTCGTTATTTGCACCCCATCAGCAAAGCGGAAAAAATGGCCTGTGGTGGCGCCCCGTTGGCACCCCCAAGGTGGGAAAAGTGCCGGGCCGGGCAGTTCTTACAACTTTTGGGTGGTGAGGGGGTGGCGGGCCGGGCAGTTTTTACAACTTTGGGGTGCTGTGAAGCAGCCCCGACGGGTAGCATAGGAGCTACTATCCGCGGGGTCACTGTGGTGACGGGTACGTCGCCTTTGGGAGCCCATGTATTCCGCGGAGCCTCACGGCTGACTACTTTAGGCTCCGGTTGCTTTGAGGGCTCCCCTTTCACCTCACTCTCGTCACTGCTAGAGTGACCCAAGATAGAGGTATCAGTCTCGGAGTAGGAGGTGGACGGTGAGGACATGTTCACCCTTTGAAAGCCATTTATTAACTGCCTTCCCTTGAGAGGGAGAAGGGAGAGGAGAGAGGTTGCGTGTGCACATGCTACAGTAAACATCAGCATATACACAGACACAATGAACACCTGATATATGCAATTACATAATACCATAATACATTACATACGATGCACACAAAGATAGGGTTAGTGATAGCACGTGTGATTGGGTAAGTACTATGTATCCATACTACATAAGACTACAGTCATGATCAGCAAAGTGGTCATCAAAGGCTGCACGCTTCACCTCCCCATTGAGGGCTTGCCCGTCATTGAGCTGCAGGCCCTTTCGCAGAGATGCCGATTCATTTGGTCTCTGGTTTGTCGGTATTTGTCAGTAGGGAATTCCAAATGTGCCGGAGGACCGAGAGGGACTAACAGCTGCCGGAATCAGCCACAGTTCGAACCCCTTCACCTGGTAGATGAGACAGATTCTAATGCAGCTGCTGGCCAAGGCTTGTAGGAGACCCAGACATATGCCGAGGCCAGCGATCCACAGCCAGGCTGCCCTGACCAACAGGATGATGAAGGACACTCTAGCCAGGACATCATCCTGTAGTCAGACCACAGCTCCCTCTGGTAATCCCAATCTGAAGTTCCAGATGCCCGACGCCCCTTGGTATCCGTGGCAGTTGGCCCGAACAGAAACAGCCATTGCCTGTGCCTCCCGAGAGTGCATGATGAGCTTGACCTCGCGGTGTCGAGTCCTTTGCTCCTCGGAGTAGAGTTGGCCGCCTAGGGTGCTCACGAAGTCCTCATCGTGGAATGGTTCCTGGTCAGTGCGCAGCAGTTCAGGGGCCCCGCATAGTGCCCCTTTCAGTGTAGCGCAGTACCATTGACTGTCAATCCTCCATCTTGGCGGGGTGATGGGGTCACAAGGAAAGATGGTGGCATAGTCGTTGAGCACAAACATGATTGGGTCGGCGAACTGGATCCTGTTGGCTTGACATTCTACCCACACTGGTATCTTGTGCGTGCAGTTCGGGTAGTCGGCTCGCGTCGCTGGGGTTGCTTGGCATTTGGTGATGTAGATGGTGGCTCCACTAGTGGTGACCCTGTATCCTGGTCCCAGGAGATTGTTCAGGGCATACTTGTTTTGATTGTGGATTGGTCCCGTCAGGATGTTTCCTAGGACCTTCCTTTCCAGTTCAGAGTCCCTGCTGTACTTGGGCGAACCTTTCGCACATTCTCATGTTGGTGGTGAGGTGCACATGCTCCAGTTGGCTGTGGATGGCGATTGTGTCCATCAGGAAGTCAGAGTCCCAAACCGCTGGCTTCAAGACATCGCCAAATGACTTTGGGATCACCAACCGGCCCCATTGGGTTAACCCGCTGACCCGTTTTGTCCCACTTTGGGGTAACCTGCTGGCCTGTTTTGTCCCGCTTTGGGGTTACCCACTGGCCCGTTTTGTCCTGCTTTGGGCTAACCTGCCAGCCTGTTTTGTCCCACTTTGGGTTAACCCACTGGCCTGTTTTGTCCCACTTTGGGGTAACCTGCTGGCCTGTTTTGTCCTGCTTTGGGGTTACCCGCTGGCCCATTTTGTCCCACTTTTGGCTAACCTGCCAGCCTGTTTTGTCCCACTTTGGGTTAACCCACTGGCCTGTTTTGTCCTGCTTTGGGGTCACCCGTTGGCCTGTTTTGCCATTCCCAAATGTAAATGGAAAAGGAACTCTTCCAACAATTTCTAATTGTTCTCCAGTGATACCTCATATCTGCAACTTGTCCATTGCTTTCATGGGTAAATCAACTCCATTGGATAAAAGTGAATAAAATAATGAGTAAGACATCGCTGTTCGGGTTGCTCCTGTGTCGAAGATCCCTTTTACTTTAAACTTTAAATTTGTTGATGGGTATATATGGATGGAGGTTGTCCCTTACGTTCCTCTCCAGGGCTTTCACGGCAGGCATTGATACTCTCATCACCCACCTCGGGACTGTCGCGCCCTCCTAGTTTCCCTTGTCAAATGAGTACGTCCTCAGACAATGCTCCGGTTTGTGCCCTCCTTTCTTGCAACGAGTGCAAGGTTCAAGTTCCAGATCATAGTTTTGCATTGGGCATGCTTTACCACTTTCTCCAAACGCTAAGTGTCCTTGGAGTCCACATTTCCAGCAATCATTTGGTCCAGTGTTCAAGTTGTGACCGTTTACCTCCTCCTCTGTGGCCTATCCTCTTCGACTGCATAGTACACATAGACGGCATCTTTGTCGGGACAATGTTCTTTGACTTGCACGTACTCAGGATTCGGCCGCTGGGATGATCTTATATTAGGATATTTATTCTTAGGTTGAGGTCATCAGGAAACAGTAGCCACATGCGAAGCGTTCATTCGTGTGTTCTTCCTGTTCTTTCTTTCCTCCGTGTACCGGGTGCGTGGAAATACCTTGTGCATAAGTTTAATTGGCTCTTGAGCTTTTAAATTTGCAAGTTTGTTATTCTCCTTCTCATCAGCTGTAGGCTTAACTGGTAGGCATTGAAGAAAACCAAAATAAACAAAATCGGTCAACCACAAGCAGAACAGCAGCAACATGTCCGACTTGAGGGAAAAAATTCTCGCACGGATTTTAGCCGGAGACAAGGTGAGCGACATCTCGGAGCGGTTTGCCGTGCACAGAAACACTGTCACGAACATCCGAAGGCGCTACCAAGCCACAGGCTTGGCCAAAAAGG
>JAAUXU010135657.1_pt1 | contig 18185 bp, 5 predicted proteins | sample 7278151 | NCBI WGS metagenome assembly JAAUXU01 (sample SAMN14350113, study PRJNA611818) | marine sediment metagenome | isolation source: surface marine sediment (1.8m) | place: French Polynesia: Moorea | collected 2018-08 | reverse complement strand
CCTTTATCTCCCATTCGACGTCGGGTTTCGGGAGGTTTGCAAATGCTTTGAAGGCCTTGATGAAGTCCTTTCCCTCGTTCTGTCCTTGTTGCCCGCCTTGTCCTTGTTGCCCGCCTTGTCCTTGTTGCCCGCCTTGTCCTTGTTGCCCGTCTTGTCCTTGTTGCCCGTCCTGTCCTTGTTGCGCGTCTTGTCCTTGTTGCGCGTCCTGTCCTCGTTGTCCGTCTTGACCTTGTTGTCCGTCTCGTCCTTTTTGCCTGTCCACATCATTTGAGGACCCCTTGTTGATGGATTTCTCGTATTTCTCCCGCGATTCCCGGAATTCGTTCAGTGATCCCTGTCGATGTTTCTCCATTTTCTCAAAGCTTTCTTTGTACTGATCGGATTGCTGGTGCAAAATCGGATGGTCAATCGGGCCCCATTTTTTATCTTTGGGGTCATCGACTCGACCCTGGGGTCCCCTGCCCGTGTTGTGCGGATTCCACATGGTGGCGGAGGCCAACGCCTTGCCCGCTCTTTCGCCACTGATGCTGTCAGTCTTGTCACCGATCAGTCTGTTCAGTCCGTATTTGATGTGGTCCTGGTTGATGTAGTTCTGCAACTCTTTCTCGAATTCTTCTTTGTCCTGTTTGTAGCCCCCCACCACGATCTCCTTGAGGTTCGGCATGGGGTTGATGTGATGGTGGGCCTGTTCCGTCTCGGCTATTATGGGCCGGCCATTTTTATCTAGAATGGGTTTGCCATGCTCATCTTTCATGGTGGAACGGGGAGGCTGAAAGAAACAATCACATATAGATGAGGGGAGATACGAATTGACAGGGATATATTGTCCTAGTCCAGTCAGGTGCGCTCAACGGCGGCCGAAAAATGCGACTTCGGGATCACTAGGAAATCTGGGTCGGGTTTGCTCCATCAGATCTGACCCGCTGATGACTGCATTGTACGGGACTTCCTGCCCTTCCTCCAACCCTGCCACCATTGAGCTGAAAACCCCTCCAGAGGAGGCGCCAACCCGGACGCTCAGTCGTGCAAGCACAATGGTAGCAATTCTTAGCCCCAGAGATCTCGAGGTGCACGTTCTGGGTCAAGACTGATTTCGCCGACTTCGAAGTTTCAGCGCAGCTACGTTATTGTAGCGCTATTGTAACGTACGGTAACATACGTTATTGTAGCGCTATTGTAACGTACGGTAACATACGTTATTGTAACTTACACGATACTTCACACTTGTGCTGGTAAATTACTCGCCAAACAAATGACGGGGCCATTATTCATGGTACTCCTTTCCCCAATAATATGTCATGACAATTGCCCAACTAAATGCCATTTTACCGTACCAGGATTTTGTCCTTCTCCTTGTGGGAGCCCTTGCGGCCGGTTTCATCCTTGTCGAGTTGCGTCACCATTTCGTCGGCGTCGCCTTCCTCGACTACCAGTTCGAAAATCTTTCGGCCGTGCTCGTCCAACTTCACTTTGCCGTTGTCATCGTATTCGTAGACCCGTCTTAGACCAGCCACAAATGTGAGTCGATGGGCGGCCTCCGGGTTCTCCTCTCTGATCCACCTCTGGGCCGCGAAGGCCTTCAAGTAGTTGGGCCCGTTGGATTCGATGGTTCGCGCCGTTTCAGACCGAAGTTCTTGCACTGACTTGAGTTCTCCGCCGTCTTGCTGCTGCAAGATGTGTCCGAGAGCCCCATAGAAGCAGTCCAGGCCGACGGTCTTGGCCTCGACGAATTTGCCGCTGCCCGCGTCCATGTAATACGCGTGGCCGGGTAGTTTGTCGTCGGCACTGTACTCCACGAAGACTACTTGGACGTTATTCGCCTTTTCTTCTTCGGTCTTGACGTAGTCCTTACTGTCGACCACTTTCAGATTGATCCCCTTGGCCTTGGCGGCGGCCATCATGGTGGCCAAGTCGGCCGCCCCCCCGTTTCGGACCAAATCGGCTGCCTCGGCGACTCGATCGTCACTGCTCGAACCTGAGGACGAGGAGCTGCTGTAATAGACCATTTCGGCTTGCGAGTAGGCGATGCAGTAGTCGTTCCTGTTGTAACTGATCTGCTCGGCGAATGTCCTGTACCTTCCGTAGCTCGTCATGAAGGCCCTCTCCTCTTTAGTCAGGTCCTCGGCCTCTTTAGACGACAGCTCGTCGTACTTCTGTTGGTCGGCTTTGTGACTCTCCGAATTCTGACCTTGATCCACCAGGTGATGTTGGATTCTTTGGGAGGCCTTGGCCGTGACGGCGCTCACGGCGTACGTGGACCACGGTTGGAGCAGCTGCGAGTTCATGACGCGGACGAGCTGTTCAGCGATCTTGTTCGTCACCGACTTCGTGATCATGCTGAAAGAGCTGGGCTCGATCTTGGAGAACTTTTCGTACACACGACGGACAAAATTAAGGCTTTTTTCAACATCCTCCTTCGCAACTCCGGTTAGATCTTCGTCGTCTTCCCGCTCCCAAGAATCTGTGAACCCTTGAATCCTCCTATTCAGGATATCGTTGCCTTCAAACTTCAACAGCTCATCATTGTTACCAAAGATCTCGTGACTCTTGAGCTTCTTGGCGATGGCCTTGGCGTGGTCCGAATTTATCTTCATCTGGGTGAACAGGATGATGCTGACCGTCATGGTGTTCTTATCGGTCGCTTCCAGCTTCTTGAGCAACTCATCAGCGACTTTGTTGGTCAGTGTGATGACTTCCTTGAGTCCGGCGAGCGTGCCAATCAGCCTGATGGTCATGGTGGCCACCCCCGCATATCGGCCAGAGTCAGCCAACAGACCCTTGAGCAAAGGCAGGCCGATGGCGTCCCATTGTTTCTGCATGAAGTCGTGGCGGGGATTGATGGTGTCGGAGACGATGACGTCGATCCTGGACTTCAACTGGGAGGATCCGACGGCCAAATCGATGGCCTGCATCTTGAACAGGAGTCTGCGAAGATCGCCGTTGTTGAGGAAGGAATTTCTGACTGTCGATTGAACTTGATCGACGATGCAGGGCTTCAACAGGGAGAACGAATAGTCGGACAAGAGGCGGACCCCGGAGTTCAACGTCTCTCTGGCCAGGGCCTCCGACCCCTTGACGGCCACGAACTTCCACGCCAAACCGCTCAAGTTTTGTCCAGTGGCAGTCAGAGTCTGAGAGACAGTTTGTCCCTGACTGAGTACTTGCTCTCCGGCCTTCTGGATTCCGCCAGCGGTCATCGAGGACACGCCTTTAGCCGCATCATGTAGACTTTTCTTCACTTTGGCGTATCCCGCGGTCGCGGCCGAGATGGCGATACTGACGGCCTTCTGGGAGACGTAGTCGTTCCACCGGAACTGTCTGGTGCTGAAGGCGCGATACGCCGTGAATGCGTCCGCCACGCCTTCGGTGATCAAGCCCATGCCTACCGAGGCCCCGAAACCGGTGACGATCAAGCCCGCGCCGGCGAGGACCTGAATGGTGGCTAACCCAGCCACCGCGCAGACGCTCCACCAGGGCACGAAGAGATTCTCATTGATCTCGAGTATGAACTCCATACCTTTCGAAACGAATTCGTCGAGCTCGCGGTTAGGGGTCGAGTCGGACTTGTACATGTCGCTGATGTTCTTCACGTCCATTATTTTCATGTCTTCTTGGGTCAGATCGGCGTGTTTCACGACGTGTTGCACTTCTTTGCACGACAAGTCCTTGAACTCAAGGGTAAAGTGGAAGTTGAAGGCCCGAAGCACATGAATCACCATCTCGGCGGCCTCCTTGTCCATCTCGTCGAAACTGAAGTAGTCGGCCCGGCCTTCATTGATCCCACTGCCACGGAAGTCGTAAATATCCCTAAAGTGAAGGACGAATGCAACCTTACTGTTCTCTCCGCAGCCCTTAACTATGGCCTTCGCCTCCTCCAGACTTAGGTCGTCGAATCTGATGAAACAAGGGGATTCCTTGGCTTTGGATCGCTTGTTCAGTTGATTCAAAAGGGTTTTCCGATCGACTTGCTCAAAGATTTGACAATAATTGTTCCTTTTGTTTTTGTCATTGCAGTTGGTGTTCAAGGTACCGAACTTGAGGTCCTTCCTGGCTACAATCAGCTTGCATAAAGAAGACTTATCAAGGACGAATTCAACATCGCAAGTCCTGGCCCTGACTTTCTCCAACTCGTCTATGGCGGCCTTTTGTTCCAACTGCCCCAAAGCCATATTCAACTTAAAAGACTTGGATCGTCCTGAAGACTTGAACATCTTTGACAGCTCATTCTCGTTGGCCTTCTTGATGCGGATGTCATAGCGACGAGACTCATCCAACTTGTCATTCTCGACGATGTCCAACAAGGCGTTGAGCTGCATGTTCTCATAAACATTGATGGCGCCTTTTTCGTCGACTTTTTTCACCGTGAGATCCGCTTGGAAGGATGAAGTGATCCTGAGTACGTTCCAGTACGACCTCTCCGCTTTAATCTTGGCGATGGCGGATTCTCGGCTTAGATCGTTGAACTCTTTGTCCGTCTGGAACAGCGAGGCGTTCACCTTGGCCATGTCGACTCGCATCATGTGGACTTGAACGCCCTTGTAGCCGTCGGACAGCTTCCCGAACGCGTTCGACAGGGTATTAACAGCTTGGTCGATGTCACCGCTGTCGTAACGATGGGTCAAGTGATTGAATGTCACCGAATAGCGATTGTCGTCATCCAGTGAGAGGTCTTCATTCTTGAACGTTTTCCCACTTTCGGCCTTTTCTTGCTCTCTATAGCGGCGGAAAAGTCTTCTCGATCTCTGCTTGTCATCATCGGGGGTCGCGATGGACTCGGTCACGAGGTCGATCAAGCGTTTAGACGATTTGATGGCTTCGATGCCGCTGTTGACGCCGTTGATGTAAGAGCCCAGGATCGTGGACTTGGTGTCGAATTGTTTGTCGAGGTCACTGTCCTCAAAGTCCAACTGCGTTTGCCGTAAAGTTTGCCGAGAAGCACCAAGGACACTCATATCGTTGGAGAGACAATCCAAAGCCGATTTAAGCGACTTAAGAGACCTCTCTTTGTACTGGCTGTCCAGATCTTTCTGCAGTAGAAGGAGGCACCACGCGACACCGACATGTGCGGCTCCCGGGCAATGGACGTCGTTGTTGCCAACACGATCATCCTCGTCTTGGTCTTCACTTTTAGACGACTCCTTCGTCTTCAGGTGCTTGCGAAAGTCGTCTTCCAATCGAATCGCTTTCTCGAAGTGGCTCAACGCCTTCTTGATGTTGCCCGAGCTGTACCGCAGCACCTTCTTCCCCCACTCGTCGGCGAGGATGTTATTGGCGATTGAGATCAGATAGTAGGGGTTCTTGATCAACTCGCCCTTCGCGAAGTCGTTCTGAAGGCGTTCGATGAGTTTGTCGCACTCGGCCTCGGCGTCCCGGCATCCGATGACTCCTTCATCGATCTTGCCGAGGAACTCGGCCCACTGCTCTTCGACGGCGGCGAGGACGCTGGTCTCGTAAGTTGTGGGCAACAACTCGGTGAACAGGTTTTTAAGCTTTCTCCAATTGCTGTAGGTGTCCTGGCGGATCTTGACGCGGACTTTGTCGTTGAGGAACGAGCAGAATTTGTCGAACAATTTGTCCTTAACTTGAATAAGTCTCAATTCCTTATCCCTGAACTGCTCCAACTGAAGCGACTCTGCCTTGTCCCGCTCGGCTTTGACGTCGTCGTTGCTGCTGCCTTGCTCCGCGGAGGCGTTCAGGATCAAGGCGCCGGTTCCGCGCTTTCCCTGCCTGGCCGTCCTGCCGAAAGCCTGGTCCTCCACGCGCTGATTGTTCGGCAAGAACGTGATGATGACGTGCAAGCCTCCGGTAACTTCGATTTTATCCGTGCGGATGTCGGTGCCTCTCCCAGCCAAATTCGTGGCGATGATGACCTCGCCGGGCGAGATGTTGTCCACGTGCTTCTCTTGATCCATGCCGTTCATGGTGTACAATTTAAGGGCTCCTGCTCTCATTCTTCGCTTCAACTTTTCGTGGATGAGATTGGCCTGCTCGATGGTCTCGCATATGACCAGACAGCCACGGCCCTTCTTGACCTCGAGAACCAAGCTGGACAAGACCTCGCGCAGCCACCTCTCCTCGCTTTCGGCCACCGTGACGGCGGACTTCAGCTCGAAGAACTGCTTCTCCCGTCTCGAAGGGACATCGACGACGTCGACCTTGTAGACGTCTTTGAGGATGGTTCGGGCCGCCTTTGAGCCCAGGGTTCCGCTCAGCCCGTAGATCCGCTCATACTTGTTCACAAAGCCGACGTTCGACAAGAAGTTGGTGGTCAGCGTCTCCGACGTCACCTCGAGGTTGTGCTTCAGCTGGAGAAACTGATGTAGTCCGTCGCTCCAGACGGTGGAACTCTGAACGATGCCGGTGCTGTTGAAATCCACGGGCTTCACCTGCCCCTTGTGGACGATGTAGTGGACGTTCTCTTGGTAGTTGAGAGCCTCGACGGCGTTGGCGATCCACTTGGGCTTCTGCTTCTCGACAAAATGAGCGAAATTGCTGGGAATGTATAGTCCACTCTCCTTAATCTGACATTCCAGATATTTCTCCAGCTCCCGTGTCAAGAAGTCATCAAAGTCGTCGACCTGGGAGCAGATTCCGTCATCTCCATGGTCCTTCTGTTGGGCTCTGTCTCGAATGTAGCGTTCCAGATCAGCAATTCGCCGGATTTCCCCCTTTTCATTGGGGAATTGCAGCGTCATTCGCTTATTGTCGAATCCCACCTTGCCGCGGAGGAAGAACATCTTGTCGCCGAACATGACGAACTGGCGTCTCAGCGTGGTCAGTCGTTGCCAGATGAAGACGTAGATGGCCTGGAAGTAGGAAGGAGTCGACAAAGAATTATGGACTCCGGCGCAATATTACTGTCTACTACTGCAGCCCCTACCTGGAAGTGGTCCATCCCGGGCACCGTCGCCGACAGTCGGGCTATTTTGGAGCCGTCGTCGATCAACATGCTATCCACCTCGTCCACGACGGCCACGGCGAACACGCGGTCGCCTAAGGTGCCCAATTTGCTGTAATTGTCTCTCAGGATGTCGAACTGGAACTGGGACATTTCGCCATAGACCACGTCGGCGTCGTAGCAATCCTTCTTGCCTTTGACGTACACCGTCTTGTCGTTGTTGTCCGCGCAGGTCAAGTTGAAATATCTGTACAGCTGCGCCTTCTCCTTGGCATCCCTCTCGGCCAACACGGGCGAACTCGTGATCACGTCCACTTTCTTGCCCCTCAATGCGTTGATAATGGCCAAAATGCACGTGATGGTGGACTTGCCCTCGCCGGTGGCGACTTGAAGTAGTTTGCTCCGGTCCCCCCTGAGCGCGATCAAACAGCACAGGATTTGAGTGTGGGTTAAGGTGTGGCCCGTGATGAGATTGTTGGCCCGTAAGACGACGGCGATGCCCTCATAGTCGGTGAATGTCTGGCCAGTGTCTTTGATGTGCTTGGCCCACACTAAGATGGGCTTCTCTGTCCACTCCAGCTTTTCCTTTTGGCCTTCAAAAATGTGCTTGTTGACGTCGAAGTCTCCATCGGCAACAGCCTTTGATAGGTCTCTGTCATCACCGGCAGCGATCTCGGCCAAGAGCTCATTGAGGTCCTTGACTTTGCCTTCGCTCTGAAAGTGGTTTTCGACGACCAGCCCATTCAGGTTCTTCATGACATCTTCAAAGTCCCTGGACTTCTCCAAAATGTCCTTGCACCTTTCCAAGTTGGACGGGGCCAAACTGTAGCTCAGAATCGTGTTCAGAAAACTTGACATGTTTTCGAAACCGTAGCCGATCGAAACGAATGTCTGGACGAAGTCTCTGAGATGCTCGAAAGTCCAACCGATCTCCTTCAAACCTCGAGAAATTCGCGCGAACTTCACCTCCTTCTCTGCAGTCTTGGGCCTGGCCAACCTGTGCAAGTATTTGCATTCAATCGAGTGTCTCAGTTCTTTCAAGCTGCCGACTTTGCCGCCGAGGATGGCGTCCGCGCTGATGCTTTCCTTCAGGCAGAACTCAAGGATATCTTCGAAGGCGAACAAGTTCTCGATGGTCTCGATACGGTCGAGGATTCCGCCGATGCAATCACAGGAGAAGTGTGTGCACAACTTCTTGATCAGTTTCTTCGAATACGTCTGCTCAACCGCCTTGGAGAGCCTCAAGTTCAACTTTTTCCGGGTCCAGTGGCTCTTCATGGCCTCGGACGGCGTGGACCTGTGCGTGAGCAGAGTGCGGCGAGTTTCGTCAAAGTCCAAGTCGGGAATCATGGACAACAACTCGATGAGGTCTCCGTGGTCTTGGAAAGAACATTTATGAATCAAAGACGCGAGTTCAACAGACTCTATGGCCGTGAACTTTTCTCTGACCGACAACCAGCTCGTGTAGACTTGAACCTTGTGCATGGGCAGCGACCGTGCGTTCTGGGCCTTGAGCGCGGCGCAGACGTCGGACAACAGGAGCTCCGTTCTCCACTCGAGTCTTTTAGTCTCTTCAAACACCTGGGTGTCCAAGTATCTGACTGACACAATCGTCTCCAGCAAGTCCAGGAGGTCTTCATCCGGCTGCAGCTGCAACGTGCCGCCGACCTTGGCCATCACAGAGGTCACGATTATTTTGCAGTAGTCGATGAGAATCGATTTGCATGTCACATCCCTCCTCATTATTCCGAAAGCAAATCCTCGGACGCGCTCATCCTCATTGCCCACATTGTCCTTGACGATTTGCAAGCAAGCGTCGGGCAACTGGGACAACTCGCTGGCGTGGAGCAAGGCCTCGAAGAAGTCCGGGGCCAACTCCGCGTCCCACCTTCCCTTGGCGAAACTTTTCCGAGCCAGGGCTTCCAAACAGGCCATATTGCATTCTCGCCTCTCTTGGACGAGCAGACAATAGCACGGCAAGGCCAGGTGCAAGGCCTTTTTTTCGTGCTTGAGCAGCACCTGCTCGATCAAGTCGACAAACGACTCGTTCTTCGAATAGATCTCCAGGTCTCTCGCCGTCAAGATCAAGTCTATCAGGTCGGGCAGTTTGTTCACGTCGGCAAGTTTTTCACTGTCGTCTTCTACCAGACCGAACAGATCTTCGGGCTCAATTTTCAACTGCCGCAACTTCTTAGCAGCTGAGCCCTTTAAAAAGTTCTTAAGGCGCTTGTCCTTGAGCCGTTTAGAGCCCCAAACGTCGTGGGCTCTCCCGCCAAGTTGCTTGCCATCGGTGACAGCGTCGTCGAGCAGTCGCAGACAAGACCGTTTAAGGGCCTCCGACATGGTGCTCTCGTACAGGATGGCTACGCTGTCCAACAGCTCGTCCGCAATTGCGCTCTTGGACTTGCAGCTGTGCAACAAGTCCAGAACTTGTCCACTGAGCTGACTGCTCCGTCCGTCGTCGAGGATGCCCTTCAGCTGCCTGTAGTTCTCGTCGATGAGAACGATTCCACCACCTTCGGTATCCCTATAGCTTTGCAATTGAGCCAGGAGGTTCTCGGGCGAGGTCACGTTTAGGTTGGCAAGCTCGATCCTCCATCTGTAGCCCTTCTTCCGCAGCAGCAAAGGATTGCAGTCATCCGTTATGACCGTTTTAAACATGTCTCTCACCTCGAATCGGAGGGCGTCGTTGCTCTTGTTCGTGTCGGTGCCGAGTGTGACGAGTTCCTCCAACAGGTTGTCGTCGATTCTCTTCGTGACCCCGACCAACTTGCGGACGACCTTCAGGCAAAGTTTCTGTACATTCCGACTGTCCGATCGCATTTCTCTGACGAGGATCTTGTTGACTTTGATCAAGAGGTCTTTCGCGCCTTGGTGGTGATGATTGGCCTCAATTAAGGAGCCCAACGCGCTCAGCAACTCCTGCCTCCAAACTCCGGACTCTTCCTTGTTCATCAACCGCCCGATCAATTCGCTCATCACGTAGTGCGACAGAGTCTCGCCCTTCTGGGCCAAGTAGATGAACACCGGCAACACTTCCTCCTTCAGGCGTTTCTCCTTCAAAGCCGTATTCAACTTGGTCAGGAGCGAGCCTTGGAGATTTTGATTGTTTTTGGATGCGTACTCGAAGATCTTGATGAGCGCAATGTTGATAGCGTCCTTTTTCTGGTCAGTGGGGTCAAACATGTCCTCCAGCTTGGTGAGGATACGCGGCTCCAGGATCTCTTTATTCTTGGCCATCGTGGCCAAGATGTTGAGGACCGTCTCGTCGTGAAGTTCTCGCTTGAGGGCGATTTTGGCGTCCATTGGAAGGCGCACGCCCGACTCGACCGACCTCTGAAAGAACGCCATGAGCTCTCGGCGGATCTTTTCGTCTTCAGTCAAGTCAAGGGCATAAGCGGCGCGGACCAGTTCGGACTGGCAGAAGATGTCGTCCGGGAGTTCCTGTTTCCTTCCAGCTTTCTCCACCAGCTTGAAGGAGTCGAATCTTCGTCGGGCGTTCACGGACGAGCGGAGGTAGCCGGAGTAGACGTCGAATGTCTTGCTCGTCACAGGCACTTTCCCGTCGAGGATGACGTTTCTGAGCACGGAGAGGGCTGCTTCGAAGTGCCCGGAAACGCTCAGGAGGTTCTCGAGAATTCTTACCGTGTCAATGGGTAGGGTGAAGGCGTAGGAGTACGCCGACAAAATCTGCAGCACCTTCGGGGCGTAGTTCTCATTCATGCCGAGGATGTCGTCAAAGAGCCGGAACAGCTCGGGATCTTTGAACTCGGACTTCTCCTTCTTCGCCTCCTGCAACAGCGCATTCAAGACGTTCTCGTTGATGTCCTCTTTGTAGTTCTCCCGTCCAAGCCTCAACGCCTCGGCGGACACGAAGGCCTTGCTCATGCTGTCCAAGTGGATCGACTTAAGGCAGCTCGGCAGCTCTTTAGCGGCCACTTTGTCGCAGCCACGAGCGTAGGCCGCCCGAAGGTGGACTCCGACGTCGTAGATCGTAGCGCTCTCGAAGAGATCGAGCAGGCGGTCCAAGTAATCATCCTTGTCAAAGGTCACATACTTGGTCACGCCGTCGAGGCACTTGGCCGCCGTGATGCACGTTTGCTTCTCGTCTAGCTGTTGATTGTTTCCGCTGAGGACGATGATCAAGTTGTCCACTGTGACCGAGGTGAGACGGACGCGCTTCTCAACGGATCTGAGTAGAATTTGAGCCGCGTGGTAGGAGATCTTATGGGCAAAGTCGCAGTTGTTGTCGCCGCCGTCCGGGACAATTCCGATCCGTTCTTTGTCATCGTCGTCGTCGTTGATCTCAATGACGCTATTCCCGTGCATCTTATTCGAAATGTGTTGAAGGACGTCCTGAGCAGAGACAAAGAGATCTTTGTTGGAGGACAAAAATCGGTTGAGCATGAAGACCAGGAAGCTGGCGCAGTCTTCGTTGCTCATCAGCGCCGTGTAGAGGCCGACAAGTTTGTCGAGAAAGTTCTGGGAAAGCATTGTTGAGTCCTGGGTCGTCTTCGACCAGCCTCGTTCGAGCCATCTACGCGATTTGTCGGTGGAGTAAAGCAAGGCCGTCAAAATAGCTCGAACCAGAACCACATTCCCGCCGACCTCGGCCGTCGTTTGGCAGATTTCGACCAACTCCGTCAAGTGCACCTCCGTCAACGGTGTCGTCTTTTCGTGCTCTAGGTAGATGTTCACGATCTCCATGATTCTGCGACTCGATTCGGCGTCTGTCGTCACATTCGGAAGACAGATTTGGATGAAGGTCGTGAGGGTGTCCGTCGTGAACAACTCCTGCGCCCGCTTGACGTCTCTAACCTGGTCTGTCATGAACTCTAGGTAGACTTTAAGCTCTTCGTCGCCCAAACGCTGAAAATTGTGCCGCAACTGGTTGTGGTAGGCGTTGAACATCCTCTGGTAGTCGAAGTCATCGAGAGTCCGAGCCAAGTTGATCAATTTAAAGATGTGGTCTTTGAAGACTTGACTGGCGCCCACCCCGTCCTCTCGGGTCTCGGCGTAGTCGCCGATGATCTTTAAGCGTTTCTTGGTCAACACCCTCGTTTTGTCACGGAGGGCGCTGTGATACAGAGCCTTGACGGCCTCCACTCGGACCTGGTTGATCTCGTCGATGATGAAGGCCTCGATTTTGGCCTTGTCGTACGACTCTTTCTCCCTTCCTTCGATCGACGTGCTGAACCAGCCTTTCACTGTGTACTTCTCGACGGCCACATCCGCGATTTGTCGTATGAAATCCTTGGCCAAGCTGGGCTCTTGATACTTCATGAAACCCGAATAATTGCCCACAATCGTCTTGACGAAAAAGCTCTCCTCAATCTTCTTCCTGTTGAGGTCGAGAAGATTCAAAAGGCCGTCAAAATCCACGACGCACTTGGTGAGCCTCTTCAGAGCGCTGCTCTCGAGCCGCTGCTTCTTGGAGGCCTTCAAGAACATGGCCGTGCACATGCGGTTGATGAAGAACGAGCAGACTTTGCGCTGCGCTGGGGTCAACGAAGAAAAATAGTAATGGGTACCGAGAAATTTACTAGGCAGGTATCGGTTCTTGTCCCCCTCCTTGAGCAAGTCGCCCTTGATGACGGAGGTGGAGTACAGCTGGAGGACCTGAGGCCATGTGGTCTTCCAAAAGGATTGGTCGTTCCCGCTCTTGCTTTCGTCCTCATCGGCGTCGTCGTCCTCCTTCATGGCGGCCTGCTGGGTCGCCCTGTTCCTTTGTCCGGTCTTTTTGAGGAAGTCGAAGTTGGCCTCCTGCTCCTCTTCGGACTGCGTGGTCGTCTGCTGCCTCGCCCTCACCGTCTGAATGGTCTTGCTCACCGCCTGTTGGTTCTTCTTCACCTTTCTCGGCACGACGGACTTGTCGTTCATTCGTAATTCATCCAAGTCTTCGTCGTCCCTGACATTTTCCTCGTCCACCCTGTCTCTTTTCCTGTCCAACTTGCCGATGAAGAAGGCCTTGGAGTCGGCGGTCAGGCTGGGCATCTTCAACAGGGCAGATAAGAGCTCCTGGCATTCGGATTGGTGTTTGTCCATCTCAGTCTCGTCCAGATTGTGGACGTAGCACATCAGCAGCTCTGTGATCACTGACTCGTTATTGCGGCCGCCCAAAGGCCGCTCGCAGAGGGCCGCAATGGTGGATATCCCGATCGGATTCTTACGGCCTTTGCTGTTTCGGATGAGAAACTTGAATGCGGAGCAGAGGAGTCGTGTCCTTGCCAAGTCGTCATCGCTGCTGATGCCATTCACCTTTCTAAGATTGTCCACCAAATTCGGCGTGAACGTCTTCGTCAACTTCTTGGCGAAGTCCTCGAAGGTCAAGTTGAACTTACGGACGTAGTAGGCCAAAAGCCGAAAGTGCTTGGTGAAGAACACGTCTTGATCCCCGTTGTAAAGGCCAGTGAGCTCGTCCAAGGCCGCGTCTCTGTCGAATTGGTAGGACAGAGATCGCTTGAATTTGACGGATTGGAACTTCTGGAACTTCTGGATGGCCAAGGAGGTGGTGAAGACGATCCTGATTTTCTTCCGTGCGAGTCTCCGGCCTTCGTAGGGACGAAAGAAGACCAGTTCTTTTCCCTGGGGAGGCCCTGGATGAGGAAGATCGGCCTCGAAGGCCTCGCCATTCGCAGATTTCATCGTTGATCAGTTATTCTGCGAATTTTGATGTTTCACAGTCATCGTGAAATAGACATAAGCATAACGGTGCCACCGTTGAGTGCCCGGATTCTCGGCTCAATTGCTCCATTGGTGTCGGGTTGCAACCCCGTCCAGGCCAAGCCACTGAGCAAGAAGAAGATCTGTCTGCTGAGTGTCGAAGCTGCGCCAGCAACCGACCTAACTCACACTTAGATCAGATTGGTCAAGCAAAATGTAAGCTTCACCGACCGAGGAAAGAAAGACTTGTTTAGATTAGAGTGAAGTCTGTCCACATTCTCAGCGTATCTTGGAGTTTTCCAACTCCACGACTTCCCACTTTAAGTGTGCTCCAACGTTGCTTTTATTCAACGGGCCATAAAACAGAACCGGACACAGTGGCATCCTGATAGGGCAGTGCCAGAATAATCGTTATAAGAGAGTTTTGTTGTGCCAGCTTAATATGAGATGCTTATTTTGGAGGCGAGAGAGTTCGTCGATTCCCAACGGGAGTTCGGTTTAAGTGGGGGCTACTGTAACAGTTTGCATTAGGCTTGCCCATCCCATGCCGGGTGAACGACATCTCTGACTTGAGGTGGGACGACTCAAAGGGTTGATCTGGGGAGAGGGAGAAAAATAAAGAGTCGACACCTAAAACATTCAGAAGAGTTGTTTCAACTGCGCTCAGTTACCTCGAGTTCATTTAGCTTTTACCTGTTGTGTGACACCATGCATGTTGTGTGTGTTGGTGTCAGTGCGCGGACTGATGAATATGAGCACTCATGACGACGGTCGTGCCGGTAATTTAAGGTGACAGACAGGTAGTAATGACCAGTCACTGAAATACACGAGTCCACACTTTCACCCTTAGCCTTACTTTTCGATTCTTGATGCATAGGCTCTTTCTGGGGCCCAACGGTTCACGACTCGAATTCGCTGATTTGTCCAACCTCTAGTCCGACTGCGACTTCAGCCTCCTCGCTACAAGAAGTTGACTAATGCATAATGATGTCGAAAAAAGTCGGATCACCAACTTTCGAGCTACAAAAATAGAAGCACCACAGCTTCATGGCCCTTTTTCTTCAGAAGCAATTTGTGAATGTTCAGTCTTGGACATCCACACTGAAGTTCGGACTCAAAGGGTGGGGTGGAGCTCAGCCCTAGTTCAGGAATCTGGTTCTGTCTAATTCGGACTGTTTGATAAGGTGTTCGGGGTATTGGGTTTTCGGGCTCGGGCTCGACCCGATGACATCCCTACCAATGCATTGCTAAGGACAGGTGACTCGGGTCGTGACTCCCTCTCCAGTCAGACGAGTGCCTAGAGTAAACTTCGCTGGGTCTAAACAGTGGCAAAATATAAAGTGTTGCATGCGTGCGCGCTCGTGCGAGCTGCTTCTCCCCTCGGCTCTCTGTGTACCCGCCTTCGACCCCGTTGAGTTGTTCCCACCCAAACCGGCGGAAATTCTTCCGGATGCGTGCTAACCGTGCAACCTCTCCGATTCATCAGCTGACGCAGTGAAGCCAGTGAGCTGTTAGTAAGACTTACTAACAGCTCGCTGAGTGAAGCAGAGTCTATAGAAGTGTGAGTGTGGACAGTTTCAAGACCTCCTTGTCTGCATGAAACGGAGGATCCTGCTGGGAATATATAGTGTGTTTGTTCAAAGGTAAAAACAATATTAGCTGGCTTTGAACCATCAGGATCTGTAGCCCCCGACTAACCGAAACAGCTGTTTGAGGAAGTCGATCAGCTGCTCAAAACCGATTTATCTGTAGCTCGGCATACAGCTTGAAGATTCAGGTTGGCGACGCACACGACTTTGAATACTTGATATAAAGCTCGAGGGCCGAATGTAGGTGTGTGTCTATCGATGTCCAGCTTTTGTGCGGTCGATGAGTGCGAAGCGTGTGGACAGAGTGAAGTGCATGGATGAGGTGTAGGACGGACTGAAGCAGCGCTTCATCCCGAGCAAAGTCGGTAGTCTACTGTAGCGTCTCGCCCTGGGGCGCTATGGGCGCGTCTCCCTACGCGTCCCTCTCCGGAGTCAGGACCGATTCTCTTAATTAAGACACCATTACGCCGTACAGGAGCCATGAGTTTACTCTCAAGTCACACTAGATAAGGAAGAGGTGTGTTCTCTTCGAACTCCCGGGAGAGACTGCGCTCCTATGGTAGCGCCCTCTGGTGGCCACAGCCCTAACTATACAGACTAAACCTATAAGGTACTACTGAGTACAAGCTACGCACATGCCTAGTGGTGGGTATGTCCTAACAATACATCGGTACCCTATACTGTGCTGTGGCGTCCATGTGTCTGTAGTCACAATCTACGTTATGGTGAAGGCCGCATGCTTCACTACATATAAGGGTCGGATGTACATCTGCGCGTCCGTCTATCCGGACTGCGTGGGGAGCGTGGATGACGACTTTGAGGGCGACTTTGAGGGTGAATTCGAGAGCGGTCGTAGCAATGGCAGGGGCGAGGGCGACTGTAGCCATGACTTCTAGGGCGATCGTAAGCACGTGGATGGCAAGTTTGGGGACAGTCGGCCCTGAGGTGGGACACGCAGGCGTACGGACAGATACACATACACACAGTGATTTTTGCCATTCTTCCCACCCAGTGAACCCGGTATACCTGGTTCGCATACTACCAGCAGCATGTGTACGTGCTAGGAAATTTTATATTAATAAATGTTTGTCTCTATCCCCGTGTACCCCAGGACCCCGAGCAGGACCCTGAGCAGGACCCCCACCATGGCCTCTGCGACAATTGACCCAACAAGCTTTTCGCGCCAGTTGCGATGCGACCTGTTCAGCGGGAAATTGGAGATGGGCGACCTGCCCCAGATCGTGGAGATCAACAGCTCCGGCGTCTATGTGCACAGGGACGGGAGCCGAGGTCAAGACCTTATGCAATGCCTCAAGAGCAAAGGCCAGGATTGGATGGCAGCGAAAGTGGCAGTGAAAAACTTGGGCGGGACAGGCCCCGGTGACTTCACGTTCAACGTGGGATTCATCTTGATGGAGCACTTCGAGTCAAGGTCCCAGTTTGACGAGCACTTCTCCTGCGAGTGGCAGTGGCCGGACGACCCGAAGGATCTGGCCGAAAACTACGTGGAGAGAGACGGCGAAAAGGAATCCGCCAGCTTTGAAGAAGTCTTGGAGTTTTTCCGAGTCGGACTTGACTGCAACATGAACTACTACAAAGACCACACGGATGTGGAACGGGATCTGGGCCGGAAAGTGGACAATCGAGAGATGGACTTGAAACCACTCGAACGCGAGCTCCGTGCCAAAGCCGTGTCCGCACTCTTTGACCTCAGTGATGACAATGATGTCGAGGGTGGAGGCGGAAGTGGTGGAGGACACGTGACTTTCAGTAACTTTCGACCCTTATGGAGTGATGGAAATGACACTTTTGCCTCAGCCAGAAGAGGAAGATATTATTTCACATTTCATCTCGGTTGGTCATAGATTCATTAAAAGCCCAGCAAATCATTGAGAAATAGAGTGAATCACAATAAATGCACTATTTGATAAACTGTTGTAGATGCTGCTTAATACGCATATTAGCAAAAGTGTCATAGTAAGCAGTTCATCTCATGAATTCCAGCTTCACTTGGATGTTTTCGGACTGATGCATTTGACCTACAGTATTCAGCGGGAAGATGCAGGGGATAGCATGACACCTGTGAATAACATTCAGCCTTTCTAGCGAGGCAAGGACACGTTTTGTTCCTTGCTGGGGCACAGAAACTTTGTTTTATGACAAAATAGCAGAGAAGAGAGTGAGCCTCACAAGGAACTACTAACCTTGCTCAACCCGCTCACCGATGGAGTATTTCTCGTAGTGCCTCAATACCTGCCAAATGAATTTTGCATCAACTTCCAAATTGCAAGGTCGTGAGGTACACATGATTTGCCTTGTTTTCACTCAGGTCTTCTTCTGCCTCCGGCCATCTCAGCCTCGGACATTCCAAGGCCTCGGACGGGACGAGTCAACTCCGTCCAAAATCAGAAAGTATAAGTAGTGCTGCAATGTTACAACCGTGCAATATGGGCAGTCACTCATCGCTGATATAAAAAAAGCCGCATCCTGAGGTTCGGGAAGCTTCTGGCATCAGTCAAGCAGCCTTGACTTGTTCTCATGCACAATATCTCCCGCAGATTCCACGAGGACATTAGTGACATCAACTGCAACGACGATGGTGTCGTGTCCTCACCGTGCTTTCAGTAATCTCAAACAATCTAACTAAAAAAGGAGAAATAAATGTGGCTGAATATATTCCATTTTGTACTGCGTAGCGCAGTGCAACTCGTGTCAGGATGCAGAACAATGCAAAAGGGTCCACATACTCAGGGATAATTAGTGAGTTGAGGTGGTTTCCTTTTCAATGATACAATGATTTCCTTCTTGGAGGGCCTTATACAGCCCACCCTCTGACGACCCTTCCCTACATCTCATGCCAATTCTGCCAATTGTCCCTGTGTCTCAGTCTGTCTCTCTGTCATAAGGTTGGCACTCCCACCACTCGACAAGGCCTGACGTGGCCTCACTTCTGCGCTCGTTGGGATATTTTGACATTTGATATTTGCAGGGATTCAAACACAAGCGTACGATTGTGTGATGTTCGTAAGGATGGT
>JAAUXU010135089.1_pt1 | contig 18195 bp, 17 predicted proteins | sample 7278151 | NCBI WGS metagenome assembly JAAUXU01 (sample SAMN14350113, study PRJNA611818) | marine sediment metagenome | isolation source: surface marine sediment (1.8m) | place: French Polynesia: Moorea | collected 2018-08 | reverse complement strand
TCCTGTACTCTGATGCACTGGCCTTTTGATGAGCAGCTAGAAACATCAACAGTCAGCACTTGATGTTATCATGCCTTGAATGCACATATTGAGGCCACGTGGCTTCTTTGTGTCCAGATTACAAAGCTTAGCAGCAATCATTTTTCCAAAAGTGTGTAGTTTGCTGAAAATCAGCAAAAGCCTTAATCTTTTTTGGAGTCTGACTGTACTGTACACTGAAACAAACATTAGTACTTTTGCAGAGTAAAGTAAGTGACTTTGAAGAGCTCTGCACGAACTTCTGGCTATGAGCTGAACCATCATGCCACCAAACCTCAATGTCTTTCAGACTTGTACTTATTTCTTTGTCTGCAGCTGCCAAATGGTCAGGACAATCTACTTTAGGTGGGAAGTTGAAACTTAAGTCAAGAGTCACTACCTTGATGCTAATGTAATAGTGGCACGAATCCTCGCAAGCGTTGTTGTTTTTTACAGAGCAAGAAACAAACCTGAGGAACTCAGAATTTACATGAGAATTTTAATGTAGTTTCAATTTGTAGTCACGCAATTGCAACTGCTGTACTGAGTGATGTAGCTCAATGTGCGGGACTACAACCGGATCATCGATGAGCAGAAGTTGACGTCATCCAATGCCCCATAAACAGGCCGCGTGGCTTCTGTATTGTTTTCTTTCTCTCGTCTGAGAAAGAAGACGACGTGCAGAACTCTTTCTCCTTGCTGTCTGTCGACTCGCTCGATGTCGCCGTCGCCGTCGCCGGCCCCTCCCTTGTGGGGCTGACTTTGGGCACGTCTGGGTCTGCTCCTGCTCTCGACCCTCTGCGGAATGAAAGTTTTTTGAAAGGCAGCTCCCTCCTTCCTCACATACTGCTACACTGTACTACAGTACACGCCGACGTACAGTATGTACTCCTCCAGACGTTATGTACATACGTCCGCTCTACTGTACTGCGGGGAAGGCAGGAGTTTCATGCACGCTGAGCAGGATAGCCCCGACTACTTCCTTTCCTTCTTCCTTTCCTTTTGCCTCTCGTGCATGGAGGAGATGGAGGAGGGCAGAGCCGTGGCTGAGAGGGAGACGACGAAGACGCCGCCGCGGAGAGCAGCAGCAGCAGGCAGATGTGAGCGCGTGTGTACAGTTGTGGGTCTACTACAGTGCAGTACAGTCAGTAGGAGTTGTGGCTGTCGCCGCCGCTGCTGGTGCTGACGCTGCTGCTGTCATAGTCGCTGCTGCGGCCACTGCCGCTGCAGCCCGCAAGAATGGACGCTCGATCGACCGCCCGAGCTCGGAGCACGGCCAGAGCGGCGCGTCGACCGCCCCAGAGACGTGGGCACGGGGAGGCAGCAGCGGCTGCCGTAGCAAGAGCAGACTGACTAAAGGTGCGGGGCAAAAAGTAGGCGACGGGCGAGACCAGGAAGAAGAAGAAGAAGACCCAAAAGTTCACGACGCGCGGACTCCCCTCCGAGATCTTCCGTTCCCCCGACTCCATGGTAATCCTACTTGCCGGGCAAGGCTCACCCGGGTGACGTAGGACGCCTCGAGGTCGGGTGCAAGAAAATAATACACACACAGGGCACGCCACCTGAAGTGTCCCGTTCCAGATCTCCCAAGAAGTCGCCGATAAACCTCACCCGGGAACGATGATATCGCCCCCAGATTGATCTCCCTCCCCACTTTCCCAGAAGATCTAGAGCCCTCCACCATGAGAAGTCATCTGCTCTGCTGCCTGGCCCTGTCGCTGGCGGCCGCGGTCACGGCGGAGTACGTATGGAACGGGTCCGACTGGGTCTGGCAAGAAGAAGTGAGTCCCGTCGATCTTAAGCCTCATCCTACTAGTAGTAGTTGCTTGTCGACGTGTGCTTGGTGTACCCATTGCCCACGGGACCATGTGTCTTGCACCTACAGTGTGCACAAGTACATGCTGTAGTACGAGTGGATTGTGTACATTAAGTGTAAACGGGAGACATTCTTACCCATTTCACCATCCTTTCCAGGTGAAAGAAAGCAGCGATCCCAACGTAGAGGGTAGCGGCGACGACTACTCCTGGGACGACGACGACGACTCCTTATGGAACGATGACGATGACGGGAGGGACGCCGGAGAACAGGGCTCCGGCAATTTCTATGACGATGATCGAGAGCCTGATGACGAGGATGAGAGTGATCCCACTGAATGGAATCAACAGACCAACAGTTTCGTCCCCACTGACCCGAAGCCGGACCTCACGCGAGACGTAAGTTTATTTGCTCCATAAGCTATGATGTTTAGGGAGATGTATCAATGTGTCAGTAAAGCAAAGCGACTGTCGAATTTTTACAATAACGCATTCAATAGAGCCTTGTCTGCCGTTTGCACCCTAAAAGAAGTGAACAACAAAAGATCTGTACTCGAGAAGTGAGAGCTCAGCGCCAATTTGCAACGTGTTAAAGCCAAAATGAGCCGTTGAGAATTTGCTCAGACTTGTGTATAACGATTGCTTGTATATTTGTTTATATTACTTTGTACAGGACTCCCGGGACAATGGCTACGAGAAGGAGGAAGACTACTTCGAAGAGGTTCCTCCTTCCACTGAACGTCCAGAATGGCAGCAGCCGCCATCAGATCCAAGACATCATCCAGCCGACAAAAGCCGCCACTCGACGTCCTTTTTTGCCCAACCGGGCACACTTGCAGGTAATGACAGATGCTATGATAATAAGCACTATTGTTATAATGCACAGATGACTGGTGGGGAAAAATAATTGTGACATTTGTCGCTCCACTGCCATCATGACGCAAATGTTTTGCACCTTTTCTTTTTTAGCTGTCGTCGGTGGCGCCGTCGTTGGCCTCCTTTGTGCCATCCTGTGTGTAATGTTCGTGGTTTATCGCATGCGCAAGAAGGACGAAGGCTCTTACGCGTTAGACGAGCCGAAGCGATCGCCCACTATCAACTCCTACACGAAGCCGCCGACGAGTAGAGAGTTCTACGCATAAGAATGCGTGTAAAAGTGTTGTTCGATCGGTACGTGTATTACTTTTATCGAAGGAGAGAAGACATTGACACTATACCAGGGCCGATTCACGAAAAAGTTCACAATCGCCATGTCTCCAATAGGAATCAAAATGGTGCATAGATCGAATCTTTCACTGAGGTATTGTTATTATTATCATTTTTATTATTTTCTGACATTCTCGGGGAAATGAATAGTTGTAGAGATTTGGGCCGCTGTTAGGGCACCCCTGACATGATTTTGCGATGGAGCCAGCACATTGGGGTGATCCGGATTTTTATTTTCTGGCTGGCAAAACACCAATGTGATCCCTACTTCCTCCTGTGAGGGGCGATGGGCAGTTGAAGACGACTGCGTTGGAAAAAGCATGATCTATTAGAACGTCAGGCTCTTCCAAAACCTTGCTGGCTGTCAATTCCACACTGATCCCGTACATGCAAGGGTCTCTGCAAAGGGTCTCAGCTGACAGCCTGTATATCATATCTTGGAACGTATGCCGAAAGATGTGCAACACCCATAAGCCAGATGGGTAACTAAGTTATGAAAAGTAACATAAATGGTTCTTCACACAAACTAATCTTTAAGAGATATGGCAGTTGTGAACTTGTTCGTCAGTCAGCCCTCGTATTAACCAGTAATAAAGTTTTAAATACAAAACAAATACAAAGACTGTAGTACTGCGGTCGTTGTCATGTTGCGTTTTAGCACCGGGCCTGACTTGATTGTCTGTGTCAGCAGTAAGTGAACTCGCGAATTGCTGGTGGGGCACAAAGACAAGACTTACTTAATAGTTTCTTTGTGTTGTTCTTTGTAAAAAACAAAACATTCTTTCCGCCCTCTCGGGCTATTGACGGACTTCCCGACGACGTCGACGACGGCCGCGACCGCCAGTCTGACAGCAGCTGCACGGTAGACAGGGTTTTTTTTCCTCGAAATTAGGCCTCACGTTTCACCCGTCAGGGGAGGAAGCGACCTGGGTGACATGTGAGACCATTTTGAGGAGTCGGCGGACGTGTTTACATTACTGCACATACTGTACGTAAAAGTATACGCATGTAAGCATCTCTACTGTGCAGTATTGACATGGTGTAGGTGCTGCGTTCGCATCTGAAAAGGCCAACCTTCATAACCTTGAATCTTCTCGTGTCAGTTCACAAGTTTGAAAGACATAATGTATGCGTGAGCGAGATCCGACGGCTTAAAAACACCCGGAGAGCAAGATCGGGGCAGTCGGCGACCTCTTTTTCTCACGCCCTCACCAAAAAAGGAAATGAGCGCTCTCTCATCTGCGTCCAAGGATGTATATAATATAGTAGACTAAGGCGTGTGCCTAGGTCGTACATACGTAGGGTACATGGACGCTATGTACATGCCTACACGGCCAATAACACGAACTGGAGCAAGACAGAGTTTTATCCTGCTTTCTCTCCAGAAATTAGGCAGGCCCAAGTTGGCCTCCGTCCAAGTAATGGGAAGAAGGCTAAGGGAGAGAGCGAAATTTACTCTTCAGTTTGTCACACGAGCTGAAGATGCAGCGTGGAGGTGTCGACGTCATCCCGAAGGACACGAAGGCTTTGGCCACCAAGTTCTTTGAGCGCTTCTTCGCTGCAGACACCTTCGAGGAGACTCTCACCTACTTCAACGAAATCCTCAGAGCCCTTCAGATTAGGCCGGGGAGGTTTAATCAATTTTATCCTGTGATAAGGGTGAGTCAACTGGGAGGCGATCGCACCTGGCGGCCATAACTTTTGCTTTGTTCTCTGCTCCATCCTCAATGGTCTGCTGCACTATATAGTCAGTACTGTGCGTACAAACTTTTCATACGTACTGTACGTATGTCTTTCCAAGAGTGAATTAGTGCTAGCCGTTCGTTGCTCACAACGTGCTCGACTTTATGAACTCTTGATATCCATCGATATTAAAAGATACTTACAGCAACTCAGCTGTTCGGTCGAGTATGACAGTGCATGCCGTACTTTATGTGCCGCACATAAGTTTCGACCCCAGTGCTCATGTCTTCAACTTGCTTTCAGCAAAGTATCATCCACAATAGCGCACAGGCTTTGTTCAGACACATCGACGAGCGGAGGAAGAACCCTGTGTACCAAGATGGACAAGCAACAGCTGCTCTGACGGTAAAGGATGGAGAGATTGCAAGCTTAAATACTTCAAACCAATTCCGCATTAGTGATCATGTATGATTGTGTGTAGCATGTACGCACTGATGCTCCGAAGTCGGTACTACGCAATGTCGTTATGCTACGAGGCGACGGAGAACCCGAAGGTGAAAGAAAGTCTGCATGTCATAGTAGGTCTCCGGGTCGTCGCATATGCACAAAGCCTCTGTTTCCTTGCTACGAATATCGGTAAGCGATATCTGAAAGCTTGCCAAAACAGTTGCTCCAGCAGCAGCAAGGATAAATAGGAAAGAGGGGATGGGGAAACGTCACACCACCGTTTTAGATTGCACCCGGGGTGTGAGATGCGTCACATGCGTTTATTCAGAACCAAACGCGCACACAGACAATAGTGCAGCGCCAGTACCGTCGAGTGCATAGTAACAAAAGATAACCTTGGACTGCTGCTAGAGGCTGGAACATTAGTGTAGGGATATTTTGAGCGTGACGCGTCTTTGCTCCCCATCCTAGGTTATATCCATCTCCCTTCAATGTGTCACCGCGAGCAGTAACAAAAACATGTGAGTGTGACCTTTGCCTCTGCCACAGACCTTGGTCGTGGGCTGTGGACCATGTGGGCTTCGCACGGCCATCGAAGCCCAACTGATGGGTGCTCAGGTGGTTATGCTGGAGAAGAGGACATCCTTCACAAGGAACAACGTTCTCCACATCTGGCCATTCGTCATAGAGGATCTCAAGATGCTGGGCGTCAAGATCTTCTTTCCAAAGTTTTGTACTGGAGCCATGAACCACATAAGTAAGCAAGACATAGAATACCAGGTATTCCTAGTGTAACGAACAGACCACTTGTTTATGACGTATGTTTCTGAGGAGGAGGGCAAAATTTTGATGAAGACCTGTTTAGTCAAGTCAATGACAATTAATGTGACAGCCTCTCAGTGCTTGACAGCATTGGCTACAATGCGTCAGTATTGTCAGACCAAAGACATTGACGCCAAAGGTAAATTTGTACTCCTGCTCATGAGTGTTGAATTTGAGTGTCTCAAAGAAAAGTTATAGAGGAAAAAAAGCAGAGTGAAATAGCAGATTTTTTAGCAACTACTCTACAATGCCTGTAATGGGCTTGTGATAAACACAATAGAGCAGTTTCATTCCCCTCAGTTGTGTTTTTGCCTAATCTCGATTTTGTAAAGACTCTGAATTTTGTTAACTTACTGCTGCTTACCAACAACTTCATAAGATGGGACGTTGACTGTTCCGTTTGTTAATACTGAAACAGGCTACAATCATCATCACTGAAGTACTTCAAGCGGCACTTTTGTCATGATGTTTTAATGGTCAGAGATACACGTGCCCATTTGACCGAGCCCAGTAAAAGTTAATATTAAAAGATAGAAATTTTGTTCTTTGGATGGAAGCTAAATGGTTTGTGATATGAAAAGAGACAGCAAAACGACTTGGTTCATTGTATGAAAATTCGTTGCACGAATGTTCGTTATACGAGCAATAACTAACGATACGAATGTGAGTCGTGATGTCTTTTGACATCTCTCCTCACTCTCCGTGTTAGGCATCCGCCGGCTGCAGGCCGTATTGGCCAAGGTGGCGCTGCTGCTGGGCGTGGAGATCCACCTGGGAGTCGCTTTCAACGCCCTTGACGAACCTCGAGATCCCGGAGGCTTCTGGCGCGTCAGGACTTCTCCCCATTCTCCTAGAGTCACCTCCCTCGCAGTCGACGTCCTGGTGGGAGCTGAGGGGAAACACGTCACCGTGCCAGGTATCGACACAGTTGGGATAGTGACGTCTTCTACATATCCTGCCCACTTTACCTACGTACGTACGCACACTGTATTTTACTGTTTGCGCATCTTCGATACTAATCTACGCATTTTGGAGGAGGAGAAAGAGGCACAACAATATTTCTTTCCAAGGGGATTGACTCAATAAGTGTTGACTCTTATTTTTTTCCTCATCCAAGTGCAGGGACGTCAGCTCGGTACTTGTCAACTTTTTGACCAAGTGACAACAGGATAATTGGACATATTTTTCGGCTGTTTCGGCGCCGGCGAAACACTGATTAGCCCCGTCAGTCAGCATTTCCATTGGTCGCCTCTTCCTCTCTCACCCACTAATCCTAATCCCTCTTCGGCGTCACAGTGGACTCCTCCTAACGGCTGCACGCATGGGAATGTTGACTTTCTACCCACACCGACTTGAGTGTGCTGCACGTTATCGACCGAACAGCTTGCACATCTTGGACGTATGTACGTGAAGCACGTATGATGTCTCCATTGATCTTCGTCATTGCTGGGTCGAAACCAGAGAATTCTTAACCACGCAACCTTTCACTGTTGTTTCCGATTTGGACGGGAAACAAAGCTGAGTCGAATGATAAGGAATGAAATGACTGTTGTGATGGGTGAGACAATATCGCAGACGAAATTGTCGCTTCCAAATCGGCATGATCTTACTTCGAGGAACTGCAAGGAACTGAGCGCTTTTAGTACTGTCCAGACAGAAATATACACCCGTAACATAGACCGGTGCAAGTGCCGACCTCTTTTAGAACGCAGTACGTGTTTCAGGAAGTGTATATAAGTAATATGCTCTCCTCGCCTATCAATTCTTCCGCTTTGCCTTCACACTTCAGTAGTATATTTTGATGTAGAGAACCTCTGGATTCAGGGGTTAAGCGGCATCCGCTGCATTGAGGTAAAAGTGCCGAGTAATTGGCGACAGCGTTTGTATTGTACGTGAAGTACGAAAATATGTAATTAGAGTACAATTGACAGGATTTCCGCGCAAGGAATTTCGCGGTAAGCTCGCCATCGCCATCACGGCCAACTTCGTGAACAACAACACGACCGCAGAAGCCGTCGTGGAGGAGATAAGTGGCGTAGCTTTCGTCTATAAGCAGGACTTCTTCAACGCTTTGTACGACGAGCTTGGCATCGCCCTAGAAAACATAGTCTACTACAAGGACGAGACGCACTATTTCGTCATGACAACCAAGAAGCATAGTCTGCTTACTCGAGGAGTGCTCAAGAAGGCAAGATCATTGCTGTGAAGACAAAGCAATTGTAGCTGTTATTACTGTCTGACCGTACGTGTGCAGGACTACAAGGATCCTATGGCGTTGCTTAAGCAGGAGAACATCAACAAGTCTGCCCTCATGGACTATATCCGCGACACTTGCGACTACTGCACTGATTACCAGCTGCCGAACCTGCAGTTCGCGCTCAACCACCACGGCGAGCCCGACGTCGCCCTCTTCGACTTCACGTCCATGTTCGCAGCCAGAAACTCCATTCACGTGAGGGAGCGACACTCTAAGCAGCTGCTCTCTTGTCTGGTCGGAGATGGGCTATTGGAGGTAAGGACGTTTGACGGTACTACGTGCTTCACTGACTGTTCTTTACTTTGACATTTATTTCTTTATATTGTGCTCAGCCTTTTTGGCCAACTGGCACTGGCTGTGCTCGAGGCTTCCTGGGTGCTTTTGATGCCTGCTGGGCGATGCGAAACTGGTGCGCCGGGGAGAAGTCGGTGCTGCAGGTCTTGGCCGAGAGAGAGGCCGTCTTCAAGATGCTGGCGCAGACGACGCCTGAGAACATTGGGAAGTCATTCAGACAATACACCATTGATCCAGCCACACGGTGAGTGAGTATTTCAGCAAACTATCAACAGGACGGCCAATGTGTACTTTTTATGCCTTTTGTGCGTCAAACTACACCTCCAACATACGAGCACACGGACAAATACGTGTAATTTGATGACGCAGCCCTTATTGACTAAACACGCGCGTGTTTACTTCTCTCATCTTCTCTCTCCTTCTCTTTCAGATACACTCATATCGATTATCGCCTGATGTCGGCGCAGAAAGTGCTCAACCTTTATGACAGTGACGCCAGCGACAACGGCTGGCGGCCGCCCATTATGCAGCACCATCAACAGCGGATCAACTTCAATTTGCGGTCGCAGCCCGGCCTCCAATATGACTTCAACTACCTGGAAGGCAAAGCCGCTGAAATGGGTCGCCAGCTGTGTCAACTCGAGCCGAAGAGGATGAAGGAGACCGTGGACCTGAACTTGAGAAGCTGCGCATCCAGTCTGGTCGCTCCTGACAAGCCCAGCATTCACGAGAAGCCTCGCAAGGAAGCGGAGGCGGTGGGGAGGCTCACGGAGGAGAAGCTCCAGGTGCTCCGGAACCCTCCAGAGAGGATGTACAAGAGCAAGTTGTTCGCTGAGCCTCCTCCTGCCGTGGGCAAGCTGACCGAGGACAAGCTTGCAGTGCTCAAGAATCCAGAACAGAGGACTGAAATGCAGGAAAGAAAGAGGTTGGCCGAGAAAAAGGCCGCTGCCGACCGGGCCATCAGCAAATTGGCCCTAAGACCGGACGAGGACCACGTCATGGAGAGGATCAGGCAGCAGAGGGAGAGGGAAGAAAGGCAGAGAGAAGAAGAAGAGAAGAGACGGAGGAAAAAGAGGTTACAGAATGACGTGGTCGATATGGAGCTGGATGAAATGCTGGTGCAGTTGGAGACGGACGACGAGTTTCAGCGACTAACGGACAATGAGAAAATGGCCTGGCTGGAGTCGCTGTTTTATTTAGACACTGGGCCCAACAGCAGGAGCAGCAGCCGGAGCAGCAGCAGCTTCACTCACATCAACGCTGGGAGGAAGAAGAGCAACAACAGTCTCAAAATTAACAATAGCTCTTCTGCCACGACGAAGAAGACGGAGGAAGAGGAGCCAAAAAGCGTGAAGCCCAGTCAAATTGCCGCGGCCAAGAAGACGGGTGGTGCCAAGACGGCGGAGCCGCCGCCCGGCGTCAACGCCAACCTGGTCTCCTTGGCGCAGTCATTCTTCGCCAATGAAAACAAGCCGAAGAAGAGCGGCAACGCCGCCACCAAGGTGTTGTATAAAGTCGACAACAACAATCAGCTCCAAAAGCAGCAGCAGCTGCATCCAATGAAGCGAGCGCCTCTGGTGATTGAAGCAAAGCCCGAAAAGGAAGCTCAATTGTTGCCGGAGAGGGCATTTTTTGAGCCGAGCTCGCCTGGAGCACCAATGGTGGAAGAAGACGGTCCGGAATTTCCGCCGCCGCCCATTCCGCCCAGATCTAGCCAGACCAAGACAGCGATGCTCAGGCTCATGGCCAGAACCACCGACATCATGAAGAAGTGAGAGTCGATTTAATCATGAGAGTGGATGTGATCGCAGAGAGTGACTATTTTGTTAGAAAGAAATATACCGTCATACCGCATGCGTCGTCCGCAGCAGCACCGCAGCAGCACCGCGCAGCACCGCGCAGCACCGCGCAGCACCGCGCAGCACCGCGCAGCACCGCGCAGCACCGCGCAGCACCGCGCAGCACCGCGCAGCACCGTGCAGCACCGTGCAGCACCATGGCAGAAGTTATTCCGCGCAAGATCTCGCACTTGAGAATATGAAACTTGAGCGTTTTGGAGGAAGATAGGGAGTGAGTAGAAAGATGAAGAATCTTGGGACAATTTTCTCGAAACTCGAGAATGCATTGTCACGCGCACTTGGTTTACTTCTCCCCGCCTTTCTTTCTCCCGATGCTATCAGGAAGCTGTCAGCAATCTTCTCGCCCCCCTTGAATAGGGCGTTGTTCTCCTGACGGGCGATGAGTAAGCGGGTTGCTATGAAAGGAGGAATTGAAATTGGCGGCAGCGGGAGAATTAAGGGGGAAGCCAGGGGAGATTCCTAAGAGCCTATTTGTCTCATTAACAAATGTTGTTGTTAGCTGTGAAGAACTAGCACTGACTTCCCACACATGCGTGAGCACAGGGGGGGGGGGGGCTGTCCAATGTTGACACTGTGCAGAGTGGACTTTGGGTCAAAGTTGTGGCCGGCCTGCGAGAAGGAAGCATTGACGAGATAGCAAAGGTGAGGATCGCAACCACTCGTGACTCCATCCTTGGTCAGCCTTTGTCACCATCTCCAGTCGTCGCTGCTAAGAGAGCGTCGAAGGTTATGTGGACAACCCTATACTTACAGGGTGAGGAAGGTCAGCTGCAGTCCGTGGCCTCGAGAGCAAAGTTGCATTTAGCCGTCCCCACCCTGTAACCTGCCCAGTGAGTGGGCAACTTTTGGTTCCGTCACAACTGTCCGGGCGTCTCGTACAAACCCGGAGCTTGAGGCGCTTGCAACCAATCAGAACAGAAGACGTTTCAAGTTTCAACGTATTCACAAACTCTTGACTCTGCTTTCCCCGCTAACGGATGTGAGACATGCGGATTCTCCCCCTTTCAATCTCACCAAAGTCCCCTCGCTCAATTATCTCATTTGCGCTCTGCTGACAAATTAATTTTCTTTCCCCAAAAGAGGTCGTTGCATTAATCTAGACCAGGGCAGAAGGAACGAGAGCGACAGCTACAACGCGAGCTACAACGACAGCGACACCGACAGCCAGAGCGACAGCAAGAGAAAGCCAACGCGCTACTAACGAACTTATTTCTGTATAGTTACAAAGAGCAGAGAGACAGCGAGAGCTAATGATCGTTAATAACTTAATTCCGGGTGGACTCGCCAGCGCTGACAGCGCCATTTCCCGCACGCGTTGGCGCGCGCAGGGGTAATGAACCAACTAAACACATCGGCCCAATTTCCAACGTCGGCTGCGTCGGCGTCTGCGACGGCGGCAGTGGCGGCAGCGCCGCCGCCGCGGCCGCCACCGCCGTCGTCGTCGCCACCGTCGCCGCCGTCGTCGTCGCCGCCAACGCAGCCGACGCAGCCATCGCCACCACCCGCCCGCGCAGTCCGCGTGTTTCGCCGGCGAGCGTTCTCGTGTGGGCGGGGCCTCAGAGCCCAAACAAAGTCAATTTCGTTGGTTCGATGGCGCCGCTGGCCACGCCCACCTCTGCTAACAAGAGGCCAATAATGCAATTGTGGCCCTCTTTAGCAAAGTGGCTTGTAACAACACACACGCACCAACTCGTGGACTCTACAAAATAGCCGTCTTAGTCCACTAATTACGCCAACATGATGGAGACGGCCGCGCCAGGCGGCGCAGGCAGCGGCAGCGGCGGCGGGAGCGGCTCGTTGGAAAGCTTCGCGGCCGCGGCCGCGGCCGCAGCGGCTGCATCGTCCACAGCTCTCACCCACAAGAACCCGTTTGCTATCCAGGAGCTGCTCGGCCTCAGCGACCATCACCAGCAGCAACCTCAGCAACAGCAACAACAGCACAGTCACCACAGCAGCAACGCCGATGCCAAAGACTTCAAGTTCAGTGTGGCGGCCAGCGCGGCGGCCGCCGCCTTGGCGCAATCCTCGGCCGTTTTTAGCGGCGGCAGCGGCGGTGGACTTGGAAGTGGCGCTAGTGGCAGCGGCGGCGGTGGCGGCGGGAAGGGCAGTATTTTCAGTGATTCATACAGTAATAACGCGGCCGCGGCGGCCGCGGCGGCGGCCGCCAACAGTCAGCGAATGTACGGCGTGAATGCCTTCTCGCCCACCTCCTTCAGCGGGATACCACACTTCTTTCATGTCGACCCCAGCAAGCAGGATCCCTACGGTAAGCACAGTCAGTATCTCCGTCAGGTTCACGTCGGACATGTACGCCTCCCTGGGCCTCCACATGAACGTTGCAGTAGCAGCAGGCAGACTCAGTCCCACCGATGGCGCAGACTTCTGCTTCTGTCCAAGTTCTTGCCCAAAGCAAAGTCTTTACGGACAGTTCTTCGTCAGGTCTTTGCGCTCTGGCTTTTAACAACTGACCAACCCTGCAAGCGAATGTCTACATTGTCTACAAAATAGTCCTACAATGATTCATTTTACTCGCAAATCTCCAAAGAACACGTACGGCTGTCACCACTTCATCCACGCTGATCCGGACGCTCTCGAGGGAGCTCCGTCTTTTACGGGCGACTTGACACTCAATAGCATTAAGCGGACAAGATTTTTGCATCGCCGATGTGGCCATCAACAATCAGGCTGTCGACTGCTGCTCTGTTTCACACACATTCTGGCGCGCAAACGCTCACAAAGAGGCAAAAGTAGATTCCGCTGTAACAAAGTCATACAAATATTTGCACAGCCGATCGATCGATGATACACGCACTTTTTTCCGGGATGTTCTGCCCTGACTGCTTTGCAGCAGACATGAGACAGTTTTTCATGGAGAGAATGACTGGAAAGTTGCGAAAATGCTGTTGTTAACGGAGTTTATTAGGACAACAATGAAAAATTCCGTCAGGATCTCTTTAACCAAGAGTTCACTCTTCTGACTGTAGGGCGACTTCCCGGGCAAGTGCAAAAAGTACTCCTGTGCTTACTCGGGGTTTTGGTCTCCTAAGCAGTCTTTGGTACATCCACAAGTCCCAAACTGGCGACGATAGCTGTATAAATAACAATACATATAAAAGAAGCAAAATAAATACAAGTACTACGGGCCCGAGAAGACATGAGGAATGTAGCTCATGAACAGTCGTCGATCTGCCTGCGTCGAGTCGGACATGAGAGGTCGCTCGAGACTGCCATCCCCATCCAGGACTTGTTGTCGGACTCTCTGACGTAGCCATTGACTAACTTCGACTTCTGATGGCTCGCATTTGGACGAGCTGGTCTGGATGAAGAAGCCAACCATTTCACGAACTAGCAGACCAGACTTGCCTACGCTCGTGCAACAGAGACCAGCCAAGGATAGTGTGAAGAAATGCAAGGCTTAGCGGACACACCGACAATGGCCTTAGCGTATGCGATGCATGTAATTGAAGGCTTCGTGCGTACGCGTACATATGGACGGACGGGTACTGACAGACAGACGAACGTGTGCTCATTTCACAGCAGTGTGCACACACAAGGTCTCCAAGAAAATCAGTCCTAGGCCCGTTTCCTCGTACGTAAGCACCGCCTGAGCTAAAAACAGCCACATGAGACATGTAGAAGGCCGGCCTTTTCTTTGGGATTAAACTCTAATGTGCTAGATCCTGCCTAGGCCTTGCCGAAGCTCATGCATGAACACTTGGGTCAAGCACTCGGCACGATCGTGCGACGTTCGTTTATTTTTTTTGTTTAGGATTACAAATCTTGTGACCATCACAAGTACACTCTTGAGATTGCAGTGTCAACTCGTGCAACCTCTGTGTTCACAACCCCTGTGAAAACCTCCGGATACCTCAAGTCGTGCAATTTCGAATGCAAAACCGTCCACCATTGGTCGATCCTGCACTCGCACGCGTTTGTGTCCCCCTTCACTTCCATGTCGACCTTTACGTGCTTCACGTGGCACGAGTATTCGTACTGCAGTTGTATTCTGTAAAACAAATAACCATTAATTACTTTGAGCTACTTCTAAGCACATCAGAGCTTTTTATTTCATAGCAGCACAAATGTAAAAGAAAACAACTAAAATAATTCCCCTCAAACAGCTGCCATTAGTCTGAATTACAGGCCGTTGGCGGGGCGCCATGTCGGCGGACATTGGTCCGGTGCCTTTTGGTGCAACGGAGACCCAGCCAGCCTCAATGGAGGCTGTGAGAAACCTGATCAAGCTTGGTCAGAATAGGGTATGTGTATATAAGGCCGGCAAAAAATCCCAAAGAAGAAGACGCTCTGCTACTTACTTATGATCACATCAAAAGTAGGGCTGAAGAAAAGTGTAGAGGGAGGTGAGAGCCACCTTGTACATCTTGTCATCACTGCCCGAGAAGTTGGCATGCACCAATTTATTATGGGCGAGTAAAGTTCACATTTTCAACGAAACGGCGATGACGCTTCGGTACTGGGGGGGTTCCACATGAAATTGTACACTCAGACCAGGAATCGGTGCAAAAATCAGACCAAGTCGATGCCAAGAGTAACAAACACTCGTGTCGAAAGATGGTTGGTTGAAGATGCTCACTGTAAATGGCAACACTTAAAATCATCCAAAGCCTCTTCAGAATCGTGCCATTCGTACCGAAAATTAAACTGCAGTGTACAATTTGTCAAGTGTGAAGCTGTAATCATGCTATGCATTTATTTTCTCTTATTTTATTTTCGCTTCAGGCTGCATGTACGGGATGAGCGGCGACAAGTCGTCATCAGCCGCTGCCGCTGCCGCCGCTGCCGCCGCCTCAGTGGAAGAGCAATGTAACACACTGTCAAGTCTGGTGGCAGCGGCCAGCGGCGGCGGCGGCGTTAGCGGAGCTGGTGGCGGCGGCGGCGGCGGGTCAAAGAAGCGCAAGAAGAAGCGTCGCCACCGCACCATCTTCACCTCGTACCAGCTGGACGAGCTGGAGAAGGCGTTCAAGGACGCCCACTACCCGGATGTCTACGCCAGAGAGATGCTCTCGCTCAAGACGGACCTTCCCGAGGACAGGATACAGGTTGGTGTTCTCACTTTGTACGTGCCAAGTGCTGCGTCTTGGCCCAGGCGACCGTGTACAGCTAAGCGCAGTGCATTCCCCCCTCCCCTCTCTCCACACCGACGTTCGTCGTCGACAAGTCCGCCACGGGCGGCTTCGCCTGGACCGCCGTTCTGGCCGAGTCCGCCCCGCGACGTCTGTCGACACGCGTCAGCAGCAAGAAAAGAAAATATTGCATTGAATAATACGCCCTCGTGGCCGATAAGCAACCCTTAATGAGAGGCTCGAATGTCTGCCTAAAAGCGCGCGAGAGAAAGAGAAACCCAATGCGTTTGGAAATGTTATCTGAGGCACGCATCTATTTAGTATATCTTGGCGCGTGAAAAAGGCATGCAGCAACTTTTCGCGTCGAAACACCGCCGCAGCCGCCGTCCTGGCGTTCGCCCCCGCCGTCACCGCCGCGCTCGCCCCCGCCGACGTCGCCGCGCTCGCCGCGCTCGCCGCCGTCTGGGCCGACCTGGCGTTATCTCCCACTTCTCCGTCCCTCCCTCTTCCGCTGTCCGAGTGCTTTCTTTTCCTTTCTCATTTTCGTCGTTTCGTCAGCTCAGGTTTCGCCGTTTTCACGCCTTATTTCTGCGTGTTTGATCGCTTTGCTGAGGGTTTGTGCGGCTCCACAAAAGACCGAGTTCGTGTTTATGTGTAGAAAAGCGCGTGGAATCTGCGTCATCGTGATGAGCAGCGCTTGGTGCTTGGATAACCGGAAGCGCTTCCGCACTGGATTACAGTGTGTGCCCATAACAATAATGTATCATTTTTTTTTGGGGGGGGGGAGGGTAATAATGTACTTTTTTCTTGCACACTTTCGTCAAAATTATTGATGCTCACAGTACAATTTGGGACGTCATTCATGCCCCACCAGCACCGTCTGGAGTGTGTGGTTGCAACTGGCCTGGTGGAGAGCCCAGTCCACGCCCGTTAAGAGGCACCAAAGGGCTAAGATGAAGTGCTTTATAAGCCTCAGTTACCCGTTTTTTTAAAAAAATTACAAGTGTTTATATCGTCATGCCGACGGACTTTATTCTCCGGCAAAACGGTGCCCGTTTCGAATTGTGTTCCCAGCTGTGTGTCCAGTTTGCTTTTCATCCCAGCAGGCATCTTTGGCCTCTTTTGTGCAAGACATCTGAGCAGGACCTTGCGCTAAAGAAGTACCTATTGGTGCCGTCCTCCGTCCGTTCACCGTCTTCTATAAATAGTGGGGTCAATAAATATAATGGATTTTGAGGAGCTTCTCGAACGCGACGTCCGTTCGTTGACACGCTGGAATACGTAGGCCGACGTCCATCGAAACACGAACATTCTTCACGCTCAATTGGGCCTCAGTCTCGTAGGGATTTGAGGCCAAAGACGAGGCCTCCAACATTGAGACAATCATTTTTTATAGCTGTTGCTGTGGTCACAGTGTCGGTACCTGACTAAATTTTGAGATGACCACACCTTCTGAGATTCCAACTGATTCTGAAAGATATACAGTAGGAAAGCACAAAGTACAAATTTCAGACTTCTACTGAAGCAGCCTTAAGAGATGATTTAGGTTGTATTTTTCAACTCTTTGTATTATACACCGAACAGCTGTTGTACACAGGATGTTTATGCCAAGAGGGCGGGGCCGTATTATTCCTTCAAAAACGCATGTTGGCACTGTTAAAGAGTCTGATAGCACAAAAGCAATTTCAGTTAGTCAAAAGAAAGTGAATTACAACTACAACCTAAACTTCCAATCAATATCTCTTAAGGCAGCTACAGTAGAAGTCTGAAATTGTACTTTGCGCTTCCATAATGAATATCTGTCAGAGTCATTTGTCATCTCAGAAGGCGTTGTCACCCCAAACTCTAGTTAGGTAGCGACACTGTGCAGGGTGCGTGCATGGAGCCTGCACCTTCAGCGCTTCAATACTGCTGCCGTGCATAAGCTATAAAGTGCTTAGGTGTAGAATCATTTTCCTTGGTCTACGAATAGGTACGAAATCCTCGAGATCGGTGCTAATTTGATGGCGGCGGCGACATTTTTTCCGACAGCTTCTATCACAAAAGCCATTAGCTCACATCCTACGCTGATGCAAAACTGCGTGAGACTGTATTGCGCACCTCGTACGAGTAATAGTGCACTTAGCCTCACGCCATTGCCATTGTCTGCTTTTGCAGATTGCTGATAAAGTACAGTAGAATCTCGAAATAACAATGTTGTTTGCTCGGCTGCCGTCTTGTTATTAATTAGAGACTTATCATAATTGCGATGGTGTCGACTTTAGGTCAATTTTGGTACAGGGCTAAGTCGTCGTTATATAAAAGATGACTTTCTGCCTTTGGGAGGTACTACTTGAAGATTCCACTGTACGCGGCGCAAAAAGCCACGTTCTGTGTTCTGATCGTGACTAATATTGCGCGGAGGTAGTGACAAGCTAAGGACGTTCTGCAAAAAATGACTATGCATTTGCTCTATACCTTGCTTTCTGACACCATGAAATTTACGATAACGACAGGTCGTTCGTAGTTGTACGTAAAAACTCCGAGTCCCAGTAGAAATCGAATCCACTGAAAGAAGTTTGGAGATGCATTGCACAAGTATCCGACTAAGCAGTAATTTTTGTACCAGACTTCGCTCGAGTTGTAGACCCTGATCTTCCCAGGCAGATCTGTCTCAATAGGGAGATATGTAGGTACGTACTAGGGATAGTCGAGTATTGTAATCTATAAC
>JAAUXU010097883.1_pt1 | contig 18203 bp, 23 predicted proteins | sample 7278151 | NCBI WGS metagenome assembly JAAUXU01 (sample SAMN14350113, study PRJNA611818) | marine sediment metagenome | isolation source: surface marine sediment (1.8m) | place: French Polynesia: Moorea | collected 2018-08 | reverse complement strand
TCATCAGTCTGCAACTGCTGCCAAGATTTGAGCAGCTCATTTGTCCCTCCCACGAAGTTAGTGCCGTTGTCCATGGCCACCATCTGGGGTCTGTTTCGTCTAGCCAAGAAATGTTCAAAGGCCAGCAAGAAAGAGTGGGCATCCAGTCCATTTAGGACCTCAAGATGCACACATCTGAATGTGCAACACGTGAAGACCAAAAGGTAACGCTTCCTTCGAGCGTATCCACGAGGCATCTTTGTCAAGAAGGGTCCGTCTGTGTCAATTGCAGTGAACTTGAATGCATAACTGTCCTCATCTGGCACCCTGATTGAAGTGTAGGGAACGTGAGCCTCGCATTGAAAGACATATCCAATATTCTTGACAATGCCTACATGGACAAGTAATGTATGAGTCCTTGTACAACTTGGGCCGGCAAGTGCAATCGTTTATCCTTTTGAACTCATTTTCAAGTACAGCTACCAGTAACTTACAAGCTACGGCACACGTAGTGACAAGTCTGGTAATGTGATTACATGTTGGTATTGTCCTGAACATATGATCATCTACAGCAAAAAATACCTAGACTTTCCGCTTGTGACCTAAAAACTGGGAACTGCTTGAGAAATCGTGTCAGTCAAGTCATTCCTCATTTCCAGCTTGGTCCTTAGTGAGTGTAGCATGCTTCCCAACACTTGCTCAGTCATCAGACATACATGGAATACAGTCCTTGCCGTAAGCAAATGCATCGATCATGACCAGACCTGAAACTCTGTACTGAAGCGTGTTGGAGTGAAAATTTGATGTGGAACGTGTAGATGTGATCCTGGGACACTATGTTGAGTACACAGGGTCAACGTCAAGGCTGCCCATTTTGGCACTGGAATGCTCAAAAGGAAGCCACCTGAAGGGGAGGGGGGCATGCCAAACAGAAGAAAAATTTGGCTTTTTGAGGGGGTAAAAGTAGATGAAATTGGCTGGATGCAATTCATGGAAGAATCTGGACCCCCCAGGCCGACATTTTCCTGTGGGATTCATTCCCTGGCCCTCCGGCGCCATGAGCAAGAATGCAAAAACCCAATGTCCGTTGAGAGGCTGCTAGGTTCAGAGAAGCAACGAAAAGAGAGCGAAGGGGTGACAACTTGACAGGTAAACAAAATTCATCGATGACAGTCAGGAAATCTCAATCAGGTCCAAGGACGATCAGAACAGCCAAGATCTGGACTGCCTTCTCTCGCTACTGCTGAGTCTGATCAGGTCCGCAAAGCTCCGGACTGCCATCTCTCGATACTGATGATGACAATCTGGACTGCGTTGAGATTTCCCAACGTGTCCCAGTATCACATCTACACATTCCACATCAAAATGCCACCTCAACACATTTCAGTACAGCGTAGAAGGTGCCGTCATGACTGACGCAATTACTCATGGCAAGGACTGTACATCTTGCAATGGGATCTTCAGGCCACCTTGGAGTTAAACTGAGTGCATGTCATGACCATGCAGTTGTAACATAGAGGTGGTTATTGCAGGTACTGCAGAGTATTTGCTTCTCCACTATCCTGGCAGCATACCTAGATATGTAGCCAACTGCTGTTATTTTGCATATGGAAATGGTTAAATAATTTGACAAAATCATGCTCATGTGGAGGCTCTGTCCTGCTCATTGCAATATGCTAATAGACAAAGTCCAGATCAGTTCTATCTATGGCTTTCTCCTCTAGAGTTGACCTGTAGTGTAACATCCAGGTGTCAGCCTGTGACATTCAGTTTCCACCAATCCCGTCAATCTGATTATGAACAAGAAGTCTCTTGTAACTAGACATGATGACCCTTGCTGGGGGATTATTATTTGTAGCGTGCAGCCATGGGGACCCTCCATGGACCCTACGTATCCCATCAGACGTGACAAGAGCCATGTCACTAATAACTCTAAGACCCAAGACACTCTTAATAGAGATGGTCTCTGAGAAGGTTCATGAATTAACTAAAGATCTTGTGCAGCCCCTCATCCTTATCTCTGTGTGCCGGCCAGCAGGGGTGAGCTGGCCTCCCACAGGTCACAGACTATGTTCCCCAAACTGCCGACACTAGTCTCAAGCTACAAGGCATAGTTCCTAGTCCCTGAGTCCCTAGGTGCTGCAGTCAAGAACAATCAGCAGTCGCCACCCTGCCCTATCCTGGTGCCGCAGTCAACAGCATTTTTGGAGTTTGTTGTGTTCACTTATACTAGGCATTGCCCACTATTTGCTCCTAAAATGTCAGATCAATCAGAGATGCATTTATAACAGCATTTTTGGAGTTACAGAGTCAAATAAACAGTTGTATGTACTGCACTGCTGCAGATGGAAAACGACCTTGCAGGTAAAAACTTTTTTAGTAAAATCCTTTGCCAAAAATCCAGGATAAGAAAAATGTTAATTTCCAGAAAAGCACCTTTTCGAACTGGCCTAAGACACGCGTACAAATTAGAGAGAAGATTCTCGAACGTTTGCTGCGATTAAAACCTCATTTGGCATTTTCTATTCGTATGTTACGATCATAATATGACGATGACTTGTGTCGTTCCATCGGACTTTTCGACATCCTCGGGACCTTCTCTTCCTCCCGGCCTGACAGGGCGTTCTGTTCTCCGGCACCAATCCGAATATCCCCGTAGTCAAGGTCGCGACCTCGCTAATGTCCGAAAAGAACGCTTGGCAGTACTCGGTATTAAAACAGGTTTCGAGGCGGGACGGTACTCATCTCGTGGCACTTGGGAAGTGATACCCATCTCTCGCCGGGTTCCAAATCTCCGATCACTTTTAATTCGTTTTTTATTGGTACTTACTGTACTTAAGTCCACACAATACCGAACAGCTGTAGTTTGCTTTATTACGAAGAACCTGTCAGATGTGTACGGTAGTCCATGGAATGAATTCTTGCTACAGTGCCCGACGGACAAGAAGCCCTCTGAATATTAAACTGCCCGTCTGTTCGGCGCAGATGAGGCCGGGACTGAAGTTTTGGTACCGGAATGCGCCGGTTGAATGGATTAGCCGATGGGTAACTGACCCACCATTGGTACCTGGTACAGGCTGGTGCCAAGTAAGCAACCAGTCGCTGTAGGCTTAGAGATGTCTTCTTCGTCGTCGTCGTTGCCGCCATGATCCTCCACTCAACTGACTGACTGACTCGTCGGGCATCACGTGGAAGTGGAAGACGACACACAGTTGCGCCGCTCGTTAAGACAAGTTGGCTGCCTCTGTAGCAGCACGACAATGTTGTTTGTAGCAGTGACGGACAAAGTGAATGGATTTGAATCATCGAACGGGAGTCGTACAACACTCGCAGCATGAACGCAGAGAAGTATGAATCCACCATTACAGCACACTAACTCCACACATCTGAGGATCGTGTTGCACGATCTTGGCAGTGCTCAACCACGACCGTGCGGCTCCCGTCAGCATGAGCAGCGCTGGCGCCCGCCGGCTGCCCCGTCTTCGGAGTCCTCGAGACAGTATCGGCTCGTGAAGTCGAAGTCTTTAGCGTCGAGAGGTCGTTCTCTGAGAATGACGTCACGTTCTGCGACACATCAGCAGACCGGGGTTGATTTGCACTTACTTCTTCGGCACGAAATCGTTCTCCATTGCCGCCTCCATTCTCTTCATGACCATTTGCACCAGTCGCTCGACGCTGTTGTTGAGGCCGTGACCAGTGCACGCCGATGTCTCGAAGTAGACGAGGCGGTGCCTGGTGAAGGACGTTGCTATTAACTGCATTGGCATGACGCCAAGACGAAAATGCGTACCTTTCAGCCAGTGCAAGAACATCCCTCTTCTTGACGACCCTCCTCTCCTCCATGTCGGACTTGTTGCCGCACAACACCACGTCAGGGTTGTCAAAGAGGGAATGAGTCTCAATCTGCACCAGCCAATTGTTCACGTCCAAGAAGCTGACATAAAAAAAATGAGACATGTCCTAGCTCAGAACTCTTTCATCACCGGGCACCTCTGTTCATTAGTGAGGTCAAATATCAGGATGAAGCCCATGGAGCCCCTGAAGAAGGAGGTGGTGAGGCTGCGGAAACGCTCCTGGCCTGCGGTGTCCCAGATCTAAAAGTCCTCAAACAATTGCACTCGGCCCCTTACCTCCATCTGCCTTCAACCTGACCTGTATCCGAACTCGTTGGCTCCTGCTGCCGTCGAGCGGTTGGTGCACAACCTTCATCTCCCTGAAGTCGACCCCGACAGTCGAGACGTATCGATCGCAGAATTCTCCGTCCGCGAGACGGCGGAGGAAGCTGGTCTTGCCCACGCCGCAATTGCCCAAGATCAGGAACTTGAAGAGATAGTCGTACTCCATCTGTACTGCGCTGCCGGACATGTCGAACCCGAGGAGTCGAACATGGAAGCGAGGCCAACGACACCAGCGATGAGGTTATTTGTTGCGACTGCCGGAGAATGCACGTCTTTTACATGCGTGTTGAATGAAACTTTGCTCTCTCTGTCTCGCTCGCACTCTCCAGCCCCGCGTGCATGTGCGACATAAGCAGCGACAACACAGATGTTTTCGGCACCGAATGACATTCGCATTAGTCTCCTCAGCGTGGTGGCAGAGCGAGGAGTCGGTGCTAGTCCGTGACATGTGGTGCGCTCTGACGCTGCTGACTCGTCCTGTGTTGCGTCTGTACGCTCGGCAGAGGACGCTGACGGCCGTGGACACCAAGACGCAGAACATGTCCTGGATTGCCACCGCCATCGCAACCATGAGCCGGACGCTGCTTCTGCGGCCAGAGAACTTGCCTCTCCCATTCACGCTATTGAGCATAACTCCGCCTGTGATCCTGTCCTTCGTCGTCCTCCTCGCACGAGTACTACGGTACTTTCGCGCTCTCAGCCGGGTGATCCTGGAAAGACACGGTTGCCACGGAAAGCTTCGAATAAAGGTGATTCGAGATCTTCCCCAGGGCTGGCACGATTCAGGATTTTCTTGAATCACGAGTCGGAGATTCTTTTGCCTTTTTGCCTATCCGAAATTCATTCATAAGTTGACTCGATGCATAAGTTGAATCATCCGATTCAATGAAATAAATCGTCGGGTCACTGATTCAAGCGATAAACAAACATGATTGCATGGAGATATTTTTACTCAGACGCATAATTATTCCTAAGCATGCATACTAGTAGATTTTTGTTGGTGTTTTCAGGTGCTGAGATGGCAGAATGCATAACGGAACAATCAAGCAAATGCAATAATTCGGCAGGCAGACTCATAGTTTTCTAATATTATCACTGATAAGTGACAATTCTTTAATATTGCCGCAATAAAATTTCTGAGTTGATTCAAAATTTCCTAGCTCGATTCCAAAGTTTATCTCCCTGTCCCCTTTTTCCTGATTTTGAATGGATTTAAGACTCATGAACTTATGCCAGCCCTAATCTTCCCTGAAGGAGTCGAAAGTCATTGTCAACCTCTTGTAACATCTCTGACCTTCCGGTTCTTTCCCTCCGCCTTACTCACTTTAGTTTAGTTCTTTCGAACGCGGTTCCTTCTTCACTCTCGCTCTATTCTTCCTGCCGGTGACACTCAGGACGCTTTTTCCTTTAACATGGCCGAAACCGACCAGATGAGGTTCGTCTTCGAGTTCTCCGTCAAGAATCACACCATTCGTTTCACGTCGTTGCTGTGTTTCATCTTTTACCTTTTTTGTTTTTCCAGCACACCCGCGCTGACGCCGCATCCGCCGGCGCCCGCGCCCTCATCGTCAAGTGGCAACAAGGCGGCTAAGTCCACCCCGTCCGTCTCGACGGTATCGTCCGGTCTCAAATATCAGGAGATGTCGCCCGAAGTGACGATGGTGGAGTTCATCTCGACCTCTGCCTCATATCACGGTGTCAAGGAGATGGACATCTGCCAGCTCGAGTGGGACATCTTGTCGGTAATCAATAATCAGCCTTGGCGGAGCGCAGTGAGGTGGAGTCGAATTGATCTTTCCCTTTCTAAAATGTCGCTCTTCTCAGGTGTTCCAGAACAACATCATGCCCGCCAACGCTGGCGCCTGGTACATGGCCAAAAGGAGGTATTACATGGACAACGATTACGCTAATCAGCTGCTGCCGTGCGTGCTCAAAAACTACCCGAAGAAGTTCGCAGTCAAGGGCCAGACCGTCGAGTTCTTGGAAGTCTACGCCAAGGACGTGAGTTGTGTCGCGCCACTAAGACTGGAAACAACACTAAAGTTACTTTGCTGTCTAGGTTGCACGCAAGAAACTGGCCGAGATAGTGACCCAAGGACTGGTGGCGTACTTCACCCACAAGGTGGAGGAATATGGCGTCTACTTCTTTGACCCGCACTACTATGAGACCACCGAGCCCTACCACGCGAACCTTCGAGCGGTGTGTAGAGAAGTGTGTAGTTGTGATGGTACGTGCCTAACTTGTACATTTGATAAGGTGACGAAGTCCCCACATGTCCACCGTTCCAAGCTGCTGCCAGAGTTCTTCCAAATGTTCGAGAAGCAGTTCGTCTACCAGCAGCACTCTCCGTATTTGGTGAGGTTCGATGTTATCAGTGAAAGCAGCATTGACTTCTTTAACTCCGTCCTCGCTACCCTGCAGGTGACCATCTCGCACACTCCAGTAGAGGTGAAGGTCAGCACAATCGGTGTCATCGTGTCCATGGTGGACAACCAGTTCGGCGTCCTCCAATTCCCTTCCGGCGCAGGCACCGAAAAAGCCTTCTTCTCGGCAAAGTCGCTCTTCAAGGATGGATGGTCCTACCAGGGAGATCCAATGAAGCTGCCGCGTGAGTCCGACCTGGTGTTGGCCAATTTTCATTAGTCCGTCATGCACACTTTCTGTAGCTATGGAATTCGATGGCTACCGCGTTCCCACCGGTAGTGGCTGCAATGATTACACGTGGTACGCCGTCTTGGTGTGGTGTGGAAGGAAGCCTTCACCCAAGTACTGCTCCACCAAGGAAGACCTCACCTCCAGTCCTTATTTCCAGAACAATCAGGTGAGAAGTAGCGACTTGGGCTCCAGTCTACTTAAACATACCCATCTTAGTGAACTGAACGGGATTGTTGTTGCTGCAGATGATGTCCGGATCGATTCTTCCGGGGAACTTGTTGAACAGCGGCCGCGTCACCTACGAGGACCTGGTCAAGACCAAAGACTACTACTACAGACACCATCACAAGAAGAGGGATTCGCAAAAGGGCGGTTGCATGCAAGTGGGAGAGGCGAGAAAAGAATTCGGACTTTTTTAAAATAAGTAAACAAATAGAATGACCACTAAACCTTTTCCAGGTGTTGAATATTCGCAAATACGGCGCCGTAGTCAGCCTGGGCAAAGACACTGGCAAGGAAGCTTTCATTTGTGGTGAGCAATACTCATATTTGCACTTCAAGTGGTCCAGTCTACTTTCCATGCCTTTTGAGCAGTTGGATGCTATTGCAACCAGCACAAAAATGGGTTATTGAAATGGGTACCCACAGTTACTGGATGACAAACGACGGCCTTCACAGCTTGCTGAGGTATCCTACGTCACTGCTGCAACAAAAAAACCATACGACTTTACCTGGGCATTCAGTATCAGTGAATGAGTGACCGCGGACTATATGCCGTATTTTGTTCCACTGTAGGTGATATCTATGAACAGTCTTATCTACCTTGACTAAAGACAGTCAGGTCTCCTAGACCTCACCCCTCAAGTTCAGTGGTGTAAGCTAAATTCTGCTCAGGTTGGTCGCATCGCAACACCCGCTTCCCGGGCAGTACCTTTCTGTCGACGACTCAGGGCGTTGAACTCGCCCTCAAGGATCTCATCACCTTCTGTCTGGATCCGGCCGCATCGGACGTCAACGGCATCTCGAGCAGCGGCTCCAACTCGTCCATGCCCGTGGGTTGCAATGTCACTGTCCTCAAGCACAATGCCACCAACAATTCCAATAGCAGTGCGGCCAGCATTATGCCCGCGGCCGCAAGCGACCCCGGCGCCATAGTAGGGTCAGGCGGGACGGGGAAGAAAAAGAAAAAGGTCAACAAGAAAGCGAAGGCCAAGAAGGACAGTGGCAGTGACGAGAAGAAAGCGGGCACTGATAGCAACAGCAACGACCGCGGCCAGAAGAGCAACAAAAAGACCAAGAAGCAACGCACGGTAATCAAGCCTTATGTTGCAACACGAACAGTCGACCTTATGGGGTCTTGATCTTTTTTCCAGCCTCACTACACACATTTCTTGCTGGTGAGCGATGTTGACGATGAGGATGATGACCTCGAATACATGAACGCCATGACTGAGGACTTGCGATATGAGTATGGGAAGTTGTCAGACGATGAGAATCTCGAGAATGAGCTGGAAGACCTCAAAAAGGTGATACTTCTTGACCAAGTTACTTAAAATCAAAGTTGCGGTTAGGGATAGCAGCAGCCTTTCTCCCTCCTCCTCTGTTCTTCAGGACGCAGCCCAACCTTTTGAGGAGCACCAAGTAGAGGAGCTGAGAAAGAAGCTGGACGAAATGGACTCCAGGGAGGAGGCGCCAGAAGAGAAGAAAGACGATAAAGCAACGAGGTCGGAGAACGACGACGTCGACGATGGTGAAGACGTGAAGGAGGAAGAAGAAGAAAAGACGAAGGAAGCACAGGACGGTGATGACAAGGAAGTAAAGGAAGGTGATGACAAGGAAGTAAAGGAAGGTGATGACAAGGAAGATGCCTCTGAAGAAGTCCGGAAGGAAGAGGAGGCAAACAAGCAAGACTAAAGAAGCCACGTTTTTGTATGTATGTTTATATGTCCTTAGTTCGCCAGAGAAAGAAATTTCTCTCATGGCTGCTACTTATATCGTTTTCGCGGTGTCCAACTGTCCATCAACTGTTGCCTATTGGCGTCCACCATTAACTTTTGCCTATTGTTTCTCCTGATCTTTTTTTTTCCCCGAAAATGACACTTTTTGTGCTGTTCTTTGTGTGCGCAGTTTTTCACTAGCGAACAACCTTGCTACCAAAGTGTGCGGAGGCGCCGATGTGGATCTCATACGTTTTCTTCGTCCAGAACTATAATAAAGCGAAGTGTGGCTCTTTACACTTGATCAGTTGACATGAGTTGCTTGAAGTTTATTTATCCATCGTGAAGTTGCAGCTGAGACGTTGATAGGCGAGTTGCGTTCCAAGTTGAAGCCGTCGTCAAGGAAGCGTCTGGTTTCGCTCGGGGGAAAGATGGACGTGAGGACGCTTGAGTCCCTCCTGGGACGTTGGCTTCTCCTGGTGCTGCTTTCGCTGGCCAACCGCACAAAAGCTGGAGAGGGACTCGCCCAGGTTTCACCGGATGTCGAGAGCGAGATCTAGACAAGGAACTGGAGAAATTTTCCGAGCTCAATCCGAGTCTGGATCTTCAGAAAAGTTTATGAGTATTGACGTCAGTAAGACTAGTCTGTCTGTGTTATAGCACCATTTTTCTTTTCAGGATCTCGTCACGTTTTGCTCTCATCGATGACTCGGGCTGGGTCCAGCTGGGTCCAGCTTGATCGGCGGTCTACGCACTTGCCCAGCTACCGAAAGGATTCGCGTAATTTCTCATCCACAAAAACTGTGTCAAAGTCCTCAGGATGTTGTTCACCTGCGACCTGGAAGACGGCAAGTTTGCCTCGGACTGCTTCTCCTGCTTCGCCAACAACACGTCGCAGTGAGCTTACAGATGTAGATAGATTCGTTCCACCCAGTGCAGATGCTCTCTATTTTTGTAGGCGGTCAGAGTTCTTTTCGCGCAACCATCTCATCCGGTGTCACTGTGGTCTGACGGAGGATACGAGCGGGGCCACGGACAAGCGCACCCGCTACCACCCCAGTTTGAACGCGCTCGTCTGCAAGTGACCACCCATCAGACTTCCGAAAACAGTAAAAAAGGAAAAGAAAGTCGCTTAAGAGACACCACATCAGTCGTTGTGCGACAAGGCCCAACTGCCTTTGGCCGACTTGTTCAACCTCATGGAGTTAATCTTGGAGCTGAAGCTGGCGGCGCTTTCACGGATCATCGGCCGGCAATGGACTTCAAGCAAAGAGACACAAAATACACATGCAAACACATCGGGATGACTACTATGTGTTCTTGACCGTGCTGGACTTCCTGACTCGAAGAGTTGTCCTGTCCAGACGAGCAGTTGTTCTGCAGAAGGTTCAAAGACGACAGCAGCGCTGACAGGAGACAGGTAAAGAAATGCCAGACGTCACCAAGGTCCCAAAGGTCTCTTCTGGACAGAACGTGTATCGCAAACGGGCACTCCTCCTTCGTTACGAGGATCTCTTCCGGGATCCTCCGAGGGTCGTTGGGGATCTCGACTTCTTGAAGCTGCCACCAACCTCCAGGATGCTCGAATATCCTCTTAATTACTTCACCTACAACGGGATCGAGGAAGAGGAAAGGGCTGTGGAAGTGGAGAAAAGTGACTTGGGAATGTGCGGCTCACAACATCATAGATGATTTTGTATCATACGCGCAATCTGCACTTTCCATGTCATTACCCTTAAATGGTCTTGAGACTGTTGCGTTCGGATGGAAGCTGGAAATGGCTCTCGAGACGATGACTCTAGTAGAGAGACTCTGCTAGGAGGGAATGGAACACCTGAGATATCAATATTAGGGATTTCAGGGTCATCGATTAAAGTGGTGTAAAAATTTATTGAAAATAATCTTACTTTGAGACGCTGCGTTATCAGATTCACAGTTTTATCACCTCAATGACACCACAGAAACATATTGAGTGCGCCACTGTTGAGTGGACCCAAAAGACTTTTACCAAACGAAAAAGGTGCTATAATAATAATAAACATAACCGCGTTTACGGAATAACAAAGACTTGAATCACTTAGTTGTTCTCAGCCGCCGCCATCCTCTTGACCTCGGGCAAAAATGTCTCCCACTGCTGCGCAACCTCCTCCTGGGCCTCAAGCATTTTTTCGAAGTAGGACAGCAGATGTTCTCGGAGGTCCCGACGACGTTGAACGTCAAAGGATTCGTACTAATGGATGCAAAGCAAGTTTTACACTAGGGCCAGACCAACAGTGAACGCTCGCTTCACACTTAGAAGCGAAAAAAGTTGTGGTTCTGAGTGCTACAGCAACTCTCACCTCCTTCTTGATCATCCTCGACATCTTCTCAAAGTTCTCCTGTGCCATCTCCGTGGCATGCTCGCTCTCCGCAATCTCCTGTCTGAGCTGCGACATTCTGGGCATCCCACCAGGTGCCCCACCCATCTGGAGCTCCGCCTTCACCTTGGCCTCGCGCTTCTTCGTCAAGTGCGTGCTCTGACTCTGCCAGTGCTGCCAAGCCTTCTGCCTCTCCTGCAGGAACAAGAACAGCGTTTACATCTGCAGAGACGATACAGTTTCTTGGAAGAGCTAGCTCTATGTAAGCTTTACTCGCAATGCGCAGTTCACAGAGTAAGTCCAAATCACTGTACCTCGTACGAACGCATGTAGAGGTAAAGATAAAATCCCCGACTGAGACCCGTCCCTCAGGAACCCTTTATACCTGGAAGATTTCCTTGACTGCGTCGGTGACCCTCTGGTAGTCTCTGAACAGGTCGACCAACTCTGACTGGTCCGCCTGCGATTGACGTTGATGCACTTCAAACAAATTTTCCTGCGAGAACAACGAATGTTTAAGTGACTGACAATGGCATGGTTGAAGAGCTCTCTTTCTACTCACCTGCACTTCGCTCAACTTCGCTAACGCAGCGGCCATCTTGGAGTCTTCCTCCATGCCCGAGAGGGCGGCCAGGGCCGAACTGAGTCCGGATGTGTCCTCCTGCAGCATGATCCTGAGTGCATGAAGCTCCTCAGAAGCGTGGCACAGACGATTCAGATACGCATCCAACTCTCGAAGCTTCATAGTCTTGTCTTCAAACCTGTGAAGAGTCCAATCTGTTCACTTTCATCGAGAACAACACGGCCAGCAAAGTAGCATGGCCCGCATGAACGTAAAGAAAGTCACTTAAAAAAAGTGTTGATTTGAAGACCTTTTCCAAAATGTCAGTATGCCCAACTGCTTCATTCTTGGGCTACCGACCTCTCACTGGAGAGCCGGCGTGCTCAACAGTGACAGCGGCCCGAGGCAGTTGATTAGTACACAATAAGAGGGTCAAAAATTTGGTGGTGTATAGGTCGGTCATCCTTGATGTACGTACACAGCGCATACCAACCGACTGGACAAGAGTCTCTGCATGCATGTGTGAAAGCTTTCCTCTAAAGACGTGAGGCAACACCTCTCACACCAATAAAGCCCCTTTTTTCCCGCCGCACTGGAAGTGCCTGACGGAGGTGCATGGGTCATCCAAGCCGTGTTTGCTTACCAAGGATCGTTTTCCTCCATTTTCAGGGTCATGGTGGACATCTTGTCTCCCAAGCGCCCGATCAAGCGCATCCAATTCTTGCCAGAGAGCGCAGACGTCTGAAACCATGATGATGAATATTTTACATTGGCGTAATCACTTGTCGAATGGTTGAACTCACGTCTGTGGCTTTGGGTAATTCTGCGTCGAGCGAGATGAGGTCTCTGAAGTCCGGGTCCGTTCTGAAGATCGGATGCGCGGCCACGCGGTTTAAGTACTTGGTCAAGGCGTCTGCGCGCTTTGCCAGGAACTGGAATGACCCAAGTTATATATAATGCCGTTATTTACATTCTTTTCCAACTTTCTCACAGGTTCTGTCTTGAGATCCTCATTATTGATCTTGATCCTGGTTATGTTGTACCCGTCTTTTTCGGGGACGGGTGGAATGAGGCGTCCATTGGCCAAATATTTGGCTCTGAGTTTTTCGTGCAGACCCAAGAAGTCGGAGAACCGCCTGAGAGGGTGAAAGACGAGGAGGACAAAGTTTATTAAGATCGTTTCTCCCCGCAGAAGCTCGTACATTGATGCTAGAGGATCGAGTTCAGGTCCTTCGAGCATCTCGCTCTTGAGATTTCTCGAGGGATGACGACTTTTCACGTTGCGAAAAAGTTAACAAAGCTTCTTCTATCAAACTGACCTTTTAACTGTCATCTCCTTGGCCTTGAAGAAGGACACATTGGTCTTTGTGTGTACGCTGAACACAACGTGGCTCGAAAGACCCTCGCCAACCTTTTCGGGATCACTGACCTGCAGAAAGAATATAACGTATTTTGGGGACTATTAGGCACACCTAAAATCCTCCAATGTCCTCAAAAATGGGCAGTGCGCCCTTTAATCAGCACGTCGTACGTATGAAGGTATAGTAAGATTTTTTGTGTATGCTTCCACTGAACAACATTGAGAGTTATTTTGACAGAGTTCAATAAAGTTTTATTTTGCTTCATGCTTTGTTTTGGTGCGCCGTATAACCCGGTTCACCTTATTATCTGAAAATAGCCCCGTTCATTGATATTGCATCTTATAATCCGGTACGCCGTGTGGTCTGACAGTTATGGTAATTCTTATTATAATTGTTGCGACATTTTAAATAGCGGAGTGTGGCCCTGTCCGTCTGCTGGCACCTCAACGAAAGGCCGCTGGCATACTATGTAAAGTTGCATGGAGGTAGAGGTCCTCCAGGCCGTTGAAACACCCCGACCTCCTCCCGTTAACTATAGGAAAGGTGATGGCTTGGGCTCATTTAGTCGATCCTTCTCAGTAAAAGTTGCTGTACCTCTGGGCCGATGGGTTAAGACTTAGAATTGACTCTCGTCTAAGCTGCAATCGACCCTTCATGTCTCCTGAGAGACCATGAGATGTGCACGCGAAGAATCGATCGTAGTAAAGGAGGTACATAATAAAGGCTGCTCTGATATGCTTATGCACAAGTACATAAATGAGAACACAACCTTGCGGGCTCACAAGTGTGTTTCTCACAGGAAGCTGCAAATACAAAGAAACTAACTTTTTTTTTTGTAACGAGATTCCCAGGACACCAGTTGGGAAGAGGCCTTGCAGAGCCTTATGTACGGTTGGCTCACTCAATTGGCCTTTTGCATCTCTTATTGTCGTGGACTTTTTGTCTTTGCAGAAAACAACGCCAGCAAAGGTAGTGACATGGACGTAATTGCGCAGTGGAAGCACGAGCGGGTGCATTCTGCAAGCAAGTGCTCGATGCTTGAAAACGAATGTTCGACCAGGTTTGAGTCCTTCGTCTCGCGCTACTTGGGCAATGGATCGGTCGTAGCAATTTGGTTTTGGTCCTCACCTTGACGCGAATGAAATCCTCCGGGTCCACAAGTGACGACGCTCCTGTTCCGTTTGTGGCGACCACGCCAGCACTTGGGGCTGTAGCACCGGATGACAGCTGCAGCTCAGGGGTGAGATGGGCGTCCTGCAATTGGAGGCATGCTGAAGTCTTCAAAAACGAGCACAATACCTCACCGCCACAAGACTTCTGAAGTTGGCTTTGGCACCTAAAATAAGCAAATAGTCCCACCTTGAAGGGATTTTCCTCTTCTTCTTCAACATCTTCCAAGTCTTGTGGTGCAACGGAAGAGCTCAGTCTGATCTCCGGGAGTTGATCCTGCTCTAGACTCACGTCTTCCAGAGGAGGTTCGGTATTCCCATGGGTCTCCTCAGTCTTAAATATGTCATCGGTATCGGAGACCTTGGGCGGTTCGGATTCAATCTCGGAAACGGCACTCGTAAACAGATCCTCATTATCACGATCCAACGCGGACTTGAACAATTCTTCCTCCGCCTCCTCCGCCTTCTTCTCCGGGGAGGGTGTGTCCGGCGGCGGAAAGGGCGAGGCCGCTGCAGACGTCGAGCTGCTGGCGGGGATCACCACGGACGCGTCGTCCACATCGTCTTCCTCTTTCGTTGTCGTGGCGTAGCCGCTGCTACTGCTGCTGTTGCTGGCAGCCGTGGCGACGACGGCCGAGGTGTCGCTCGCCGCGGCCGCAGCCGCAGCCGCGTCGGCAGCCGCAGCCGCAGCCGCAGCCGCGTCGGCCTCGGCGGCGAGGGCGCTCAGTGGATCGCTCATGATTTCTCTTCGCACGACTTCCCGCAGGAGGGCCAAGACCGCTGGCTACGTCCCAATCGGCAGGAACGAAACAGTTTTTTTGAGGAGTTTTCAATTTTTCTTTCCTTCCGTCCCAATCAGCTGAATTGTAGGGATGTGCCGCGGTTGGCCTCAACTCGGTTCACGAGCCGCATACCCAGGTTCATCGAGCGCCGCAGGCCCGCGATCCTCGCCCACAACGATCATGCAGTCCTCTGCGGGGCAGGCAGCTCAGGCCTCCAAACGTAACCTAGCCCGTGCGTGAATGCGGAGTCGAAGGCGGGCCCGAAGCAACAGTTGCTCACTCTCCTCCCGTCGTCGGTGCCAGCGTGAGGAACCTGACTCGCCGCTCTGCCGGTATAGAGGTTCATGTCCATGATTTCATCCGTTTGTTTGTCCCGCCTGATTGTGGATTTCGGGGAAGTTCTGAGCCCGCAGGAGCTTCTTTCAGACATCTCAATCCTTCAAGCTAACAATGATAGGTGGACTGCAGACAACAATCACAGCCGTCATTTGCCCCAGTCCTGTCACCATGAGTCACGATATCTGTCAGTGATACCTGGAGGCCGTTTCGTATAGCTAGAAGCTTCAGTGCTATCATGACAGACAAACTACCCAATCAACAGCCTCTTTTACGGACCAATCAAAGTTATGCAGGTGATTAGGGGTGAGTCGAATCGTGATTTTTGATTTTTCTTTTCGGAAAATCAAAAAGGTCGCGATCCCCAGAAGAATCAAATGGAAATTTGCTAAGAATCTTTTAAAATTGCTGCCAATTTGACGTGAAATTGTTTGTGTTTGAGTATGACGTGACAAAAGAACTGTCTCAACAATTTGCTTCCTTTTGGCATGCAACTCACATGAATCGTGTCTCCTGACCGATGACCGACCCCCGGTGGGTCGCCTTCATGTACTTGACCCCCCATGTCCAAAGCGTCCACGACTGCTCAGGATGACGTGTACGACCCATCCCTACGGTGGAAATCGATCTCCATTGCAGCCTCGATGCCCGAGTCGACCTCCACATCAACCAAGTTGCTCACACTTCAATGCGATCGAAGCATGAGTCAATGATCCATTCCTTTGTAGGAAGGATCTCCACAAACGTCCAAGTAAACAAAACAAAATAGCGACAATTGCTATGTAGCGACCGCTATTGTGCGCGAACGCCATCAAGAGTTAACGCGTCACTTTGTTATTGAACAAGCTAAGTGGGGTCGAAAATATATTAACGTCATCGTCGGTTGCTGCACGCAAAATGACACATTCGGACGTCGACACTCGAACGCGTGGAGCAGGATTGCTTTTGGATAGAATCACTAGCTTGCCAAACCTTAAAATTCCACTGATATGAAGCTTTCGCTACTGGCTCCATCTGGCGGAGACTTTCCCTTCACTAAGCATAAGGCAAGACGGAGCCGAGCAGTTTCGCGGTCAGAGAGGTACTGAAGTACACGCGACAACAAAACACAGCTGTGTTGATTGAGCTATTCATCTCGGGCCTGACAGGCAGGCATCAGGGTGGGCCCCTCGCTCTTCTTATGTTCGAAATGCATACTCATCAGTAGGTGGGACTGATGCAGAAAATAAGATCTTGCCCCATCAGACTGCAAATGGCCAGCACAAGAAGGTGCTACCAGGCTGCCAAGGTGATGGGCCAGAGGACCTTCCTGGAGAACATGGGTAAGTGTAGTCGTCAACAGATAAAAAGGTTATTGCAATGAGCACCCTCATTTACTACAGTGAGTCCTCAAGAGTCTTCTGAAAAACACTAAAGCCCTATGCTTTGAAAAATAGAAACTGGATAAAAGTTTCATCATAAAGTATTTCCTTTCTGAGCAAAAAAGTACTGCTATACATTTTGCTAACATAATGCACACACGTACGTCATTCTTGAAGTGGCTTTAACTTACTAATGTTAAGGAAAATGTGCTGAAATAAAGTTTTTTGAAAAGGCTCGATTAACTACTCTTTGCAGAGCCACACTTTTTAATGAACTTTTTTCTGTTGACAACTACACTTACCCACGTCCTCCAGGAAGGTCATTGGGCCCACTACCTCGACGGCCTTGAAGCGCCTCGTGCTGCCCGATTGCAGTCTGGTGGGGTAGGATCTTATTTTCGACATCAGTCCCAACTACCGATGAGTGTGCATTTGTGCACATTTTGCAGTGTGCAGTGTGTACGCATGTGTGTATACATGTGTGCATACATGTGTGTGCTATGTCTGTGTGTCTATCTGCACCTCCCACCTCTGAACCAATCGTCGCCAAACTGGCCATCCACATGCTTACGACCGCCCTCAAAGTCATTGCTGCCATCACCCAACATCAGCTTCACGCTGTCCGCGTATCTCTCCATGACATAGTATTTATAGCTGTAAATGTAGGTCTCGTATCTGTAAACAAAGCTTCCGTAGCTGTAGACCTAGCTGCAGAGGTAGGTCTCAGCCGACATAGATGTTGTACCTGAAGACGAAGCTGAAGCCGACATAGCCTGAAACTGGATCAATCCCCATGTCATAGTTGAAACTGGATGATTGAAGTTGTGACCTTATGAGGTGACTCAAATCCAGCCGAAGAAGTGACTTAGTTATCTTCTATTTTTGTTCTGCCTGAGGTCAGCTGGTCACAAGATGATCCTCCTGTCTTCTCCTGGCAGTGTGGTGATGGCAGTGGGCCACCAGTGCACAGGTCAAGTCACAGTTTGGCTTGTTTGGTTTGCTGGGCTCACTGCCTACTCCAACTGACTTCTTTCCTGCTGTCACCCTAGATGACTACTGATATATACTGACTGTGCACAGCGATTCCCAATGGGCTTAGCTACCTACTGGCATAGCTAATTATTAGGCTAGGTTGAAAAGGGGTCAACTTTGGAAATTCACTGATGGCAGCTGGGGTTTGTTACATGGGGTCTAAAGATGAAGATGCAGTCAAATACTTTTGAAAAAAATTGTTTTTACCTATGCCCAGCTTGACCTGAAATTTATGCAGTAAGCTACTTTAGTAAATCTGATGTGAAAGTGGATTTCAGCTCTGGTGGCTTTCAGAAGCTGCCAAACTGGGTGGAAATCACACACCAAAATGCTGACATGCTCCAGTAAGGAGCATGTCAGCATTACATTTACAGTAAGTCCTGAAGAAAAAAAATTTAACTTATTTTACAGTATTATGCAACTTTAAATGCATTTGGGCATAGCTAAAACTCCTTTTTTCACTTTCATTTCACTACAAAATCTTCAAATGGTA
>JAAUXU010050708.1_pt1 | contig 18206 bp, 20 predicted proteins | sample 7278151 | NCBI WGS metagenome assembly JAAUXU01 (sample SAMN14350113, study PRJNA611818) | marine sediment metagenome | isolation source: surface marine sediment (1.8m) | place: French Polynesia: Moorea | collected 2018-08 | reverse complement strand
TTGCAGGTGTATTGTCTACAATTGTAGTTATTCTCAATTTGATTGGTCAACGGGTACTCATGCAACAGGGCCATGTTCATCAAGGCCTTGAGATGGACAAACTGCCGCGACGCACCCGGTACCTGTTGTCCTCAATGCCAGCAGCTCTTAACCAAGTGAAGAGTGGCTGCATAGCAGTGATGAACCTGTGTGCATTCACCATCTTGCCTGACAAGAAGACATGACACCATGATCTGCCATCAGAAGTGAAGACGCCTAGTACCATAAGGCTGTTGCTACATTGATGACCATTGATGCCGGCATCTCTAGCATCACCTGCCACAGTCTCAATGACCCTGAAGAACAACATGAATGATGCCAACAATGTTTCAAGTAGTCAGATGAGTACTGTCCTCGGTGGAGTTGAGATAGGGGTCCAGGTCCATCTTTGCCTCATCCAAGAAAATTTTGGGACCAAGCCCATCCTGAAGTTGTCTGAGCAGCCCATCTGCTTGTTCTTTCCTATGCCACTTGTCTCAACTCGGAGCTCCTGCACGTATAGTGACAGCATTTTTTTTGGATGGCCTGGTCGTGGCACAGGAGTGAGGTTCCCAGTGGTTCTCCACCTCAGTCTGAGATTCTGGACCTGGCGCCCTCTCACGTCAAAGATGTGAGCAATGAAGACATTGGGGAAGTGTGAATGCACGCTGGATGGCAGCATTCCAAGAAGCCTGGAGGTCAGTCCTGGACAATGACTTTGGGCGTGGAGTTGCCATGTTCTCGAGAGTGCACTCAGCACTAGAAAATGTAGCAGTTAAGACCGTACTCGGCACTACAAAATGTAGCAATTAAGAACATACTGAAAAGCAGCAGGAATAGCAGTTTCACTTCGCGACTGAACGTGACAGTACAGATCACACGCAGCAGTAGTGAATCTGGTCGTTTTGTCGGACAACCGTGGATTAGTTTTGTTTACTTGTCGAAGTGTCACCCGATCACACTCTTTTTGTAGCCTTACCGAACCTAGCAACCTTTCAACCCGGACATGGGTCTTTTGTGTGCTTAGACATGGTGCTGGAGGGCCTGAGGAGTGAATCCCCCTGGAAAAGGTGGGCCTGGGCATTAGAATTCTTCCATGAAAATTTCAGCCAATTTCATGCTCTTTAATCCCCTCAAAATGGCAAAGTGCTATCCTGTTTAGCATGGCCCCCCTCCAAGTGGTTTCCTTTGAGCACTCTATCACCAAAATGGACGTCCTTGACATTGAACCTCTGTACTGAACATTGTGTCCCAGTATCACATCTACACATTCCAGATCAAAATTTCACCTCAACATGCTCAGTACAGCGTATGAGGTGCCATCATGCTCAACGCAATTACTTTCGGCAAGGACTATATTAACATGATCATTGCATGAGTGCCACAGCACCCAATTGGCATTAAAGAGCTAATTAAAATACCACCACTTGTATTGACCATTTCAACTTCATGCACATACAATTTTCTGCGATCCTCTGAAAATTGCATTCATGAAATAATTATATCGGCTCAAAATGCTCCTGCTGGCAAGCTTCTCAGTTGATTTCTCTCCTGCTGCACACTCGGAAACAAAAATGTTTTGTCTGGAGTGCTTTTGTAGTGAAAAGGCCATCAAGAAAGGTTCTCTCGGCTTGAGTGAACAATGTAGGCTGTAGAGCAAATTGAGCTCATGAGCGAAGTGAGCAGCAGTGAAAGAAGAATGGTATAAAAAATTTAGCTAATGAGTAACGGGAGGGATGACAAAAGACCGACACCATGAAAAATTCACGACAGCTGGGCTGCCAGTAATTTTTGACTAGAATTGCGCTTAAAGAGCATTTGTTGGAGAGCGTGCACGGTTAGGTTAGGTTGGTTACGTTCCCGTCCTTAAACATTAGGTTTGGTTGGTTCCACAAAAATGACACAATAATGATGAGCGCAGTTAATGACGAGGTTCATTAAATGCGTTCGTCATTATTGTGTATTGGTAACAATCTGGTAACCCCAAACTCAGTCTTGCTGCAAGCATAGCCCACATTGCTCACTCACTCCACTCAGCTTGGCGTAAATGATTCTGTTGCTTCCGCAGATCTCTACAATAGGAGATCGTGCAAGGGGAGAAGCGAATGGGGTCTCAGTCATCAGTTGACCGATGTTATACATAAGGGCAATGTTGTGCCCTAATATTCTACATATCCTCGAGTTTTCAAGTGTTGACGGAAGGAACGATTTTTCATAGGTGGGCAGCAACAGCTTAGGCATTCTCTGTAGCAGATTTCTGTGGTTGCTTCTGATGGATGGCTCATCAGGCTTGAAAGGAGACATAAGCTGGTCATAAAGACTCTTCTTGGGGAGTCCGCAGAAGCTGACTCGCTGTCCCGACAAAAGTGGCTAGAGAAGTGGCCAGAAGTGACGGAGGGCTACGAAGACCACGACATTTTCAATTGGGGGAAATTTTTGACCAGAAATTGTTCTGTTTGGGCAATATGATTCCTTACTTTGCGACATGGCAGCAGTACTTTTCTTCTATAGCTATAACTGACTTTATGATAGTTGATAGTGACACCAACGAGGAGGCTTGATTCGCCGACTCACCAAAACGAGTCGAGCCGAGTCGGAGCTCGATTAGACTCACCGACATTATGATTCAGCTCACGTACCGACTCGTTTAGTGATTTCAATTGTAATGACTAAATTTTTGCTATGCAGTACAGTGCAGCATAATGCACGAGCAGCCAGGTTGTAGCAATTTTGTTCCTATTCGCTAGGTGCTTGCATATAGTTTATGCAGTAATTGATTTTTGATAGGTTAGGTTGAGCCGGTGTTGACTCCACAGTCACTCAGTATCAGCTTGGAATGCCCAGGCTCGTTATTGGCTTGGATTGCCAGTTGTTGACACGGAACGCCCTGGTTCAGTACTGACTTGGACCCAAGACCCTCGTTACTTGGCTCAGCTTGGATCGCAAAAAATCCTGCTTGTCCACATCACTAATAGGTGATACTCCAAAAAGTAAAGAGAAACCTGTTGCACATCTCTACATTTTGTGACTCATGGCCATGTGGAGGGAAGAGAGTTTCGAACGTTATGGCATCTTCTGATTCTGAGAGTGAAAGGTGTGACAACAATTACCACCAAAGAAGTAGGGACGACGAGATCAAATTAAGATCTCTAGAATTGTCCCATGTGATGATCCAGATTCATTTATGCTGGACGAAGGATGCTGGAAGAAGGATACTCGAATTTCACTCAAGCTGGAAAGTTGTTTGCTACAAGTAACAACGTGAGACTGATGCTCATGCACTTCATGATGTCGCAGGAGAAAAGGATAAATTATTCAAGAATGACCAGGTGCACGGGAATCATGGCAGAAAGTACGGTGTTACTCCCCCCCCCATGAAGGCAAGAATGAGGAAACTCTCCCAAGATGGAATGTGGTGGGCGAAACATTGAGCAAGTCCTCGAGTTAGATCTTGACACGGATCTGACACCAAGTAGCAAGCAGTTGTCCAATTATTTAGTCAAAGTGTGGCATGAAGTTTTTGGTCTTTGCTAAATCTCATAGGAGGAATTGGAGGCCTGGGCAGCCAAACATTCAGGCACTCCAGGTGACAGTGACGACGATGAACTTTTTGTGATTGGCTTTGAAGGAAGCTATGAGGGGCACCTTATGATGGATACTTCGTGTTTTCAATGTCCACCAAGCGACTTCTTTCATTGGTTGGCCTAGGGGACAATGTCCGTGATGATGGGACCTAGAAGAACACCTGGAATAACTTTCCGGAGTTTATCATACCAATATCAGACAAGAATTGATGCATACATCCTCTCGCACTCTGAATAACTGCTGGCGAAGCAGATCATGACTTTGGGTTCATTTTTAAAGATACCAAGAAAACTGTTCCTCACCTGAATGCTGATGCGGCTAAGGCCATGACAAATGGTTACATCATTGCATTTGAAGTTGAACCTACGCATTGAATCAACAGTTGGCACTACATGTGAGTCAAAGTGGAGATAAGATCTACACACACCAAAGACAAAGAAGTCTGAGCTGAAGTCATGAGAGACATCAACAGACTACTGGTTGTTTCTACCGTGAAAATTTTCTGGAGTGGCGTCGAGCTCATCAAGATGAAATGGTTGTCATCAGTGGAGAATGGAGTTGACAATTTTTGTAGTATTTTGTGTCACAGAGGCTTGACCCAAATTATGAATGGTTTGAATTACATACAAGGGCACTATCTACAAACAATGGATTAGAAGCAATCAATGGCAAAATCAAGATGGAAAATACCTTACATGAAGGGCTGCCACTGAGTCAATTGTCTAGTTTTGATAAGTAAAATTGTTCGGCCTTGGTCAAGAGCACGAAATATAAGTAAGTCCAACTCAAAGCTTTATGCTTCCACTCCTGAACCAAGTCTTGCTGCTAGGGTTGAAGGATATCACAGGTGTCACAGAACCATTCAGTATGAGAACAATGACAATCACTACTACATCTGTGCATCTGCAGCCACTTATGCTGAACTGGTAGTACTGCTGGCAACCCATGTGCTTAAAGAATAAAGAGGCTGCTGGAGATCTCTTGAAGAACTGTTTGCTGTTTTGGGTTGTAGACAGCATGATGGCTGAGGCCCCATTGCATGCAAGGTGCACCTGCAGTAAGGGTCTCAAGTTGATTCTCTACAAGCATGTATTAGGATTAAGCATTTGTCTTGGCTATCTAAAAGTGTCAGCACCTGCCAAGATGTTCCACTTGGCAGAAAACAAAAACATGGCCGTCCTACAAAGGCCAAGAAAGCTTTAATTGTTCATTAAATCATGTCACTTTATACATGCTACCTTTTGCATGTTACGCATTACTGGGAGTTCACTGTGTGTTTTTGCCAAGTAAGTATCTTGAAACTAGAAGGGAAATACTGTCAAAATAGATCATGTCTGTTCAGTCAGTAAGAATCTCTGGTGCAAGTTTTTGGTGAAGTGAAATAACGCCAAAATACATGTCTGCTTCAGAATAGGGTAGGAAACCTATTGTCACAACAGTTTAACTTCTGCAATAAATAAATTATCCTATTTTTAACTTGGATGAGAGCACACTCTCAGAATTGCTTCCAGACAAGTCTGTTTTGTTCCACTCCGAGAAATAAGTGGCGGGAGCAAAAAAAGAGAAAGAGCATCTTACTGTGCTCTTTACATGCGAACAGAGCCACTGAAGAGAGCATTCTGGAGCGCAAAAGGAGAGACTTGACGAAGAAAAGGAAGACAGCAGAAGAAGGAGGAGGAGGAGGAGGAGAAGAAGGAGAATCGGTGACTGAAAAGTCTCCTACCAGACAGGAAATAATTCCAGTGGTCAACCTACTCAAAGGGAATCAAGTGCACAAAATGTAGCAATTTATTACAAGAATCCAGGGGAGGAACCGCAGTGGCTGGGATGGTATCGGCCGTGTTCATCTAAGGGGACACCTCTTCTGGGGAATTAAGATACTGGAGAAGATCAGCCCCTTGGGTGACTGCACTGATAAATGGAAAATCAAAGATCTTTTCTATGACAGATGGAGAACGAGATGGGCTCGACTCCCTACCTGTCGCCAAACCAAGTTCTGGATAGAAGACCCAGGGGAAATGGGTGATGCCCTTACCCGCTTGGATCGACAGACCTTGGGTTTGGCTTTGCAGGCCATAACGGGCCACAACTACCTTAATTATCATCATAATATGGGTAACATTCGGAACAGGTCTGCCGATTCTGTAAGGAAGAACGTGAAGAATTTATCTACCTAGCTTGTGAGTGTCTGGCACTCACCAGGGTGCGAATAGACTCTGTCCAAGAATACCAGCTTAATAGACATCCTCTTGACCTATATGCTCTTACCAGGTTCATAAAAATGGACTGCATTGGTAGGGCCATGGAACAGAGGGCAGAATAAGCTAAGGTCACTAATGGACTCGCTACGCTAAGCAAGATATCCATTATGTCTTAGATGTTTGCTACCAATTGGGACAGGACAAGACCCAACCCAGGGTTACTCCTTTCTCCGGCCGGGATCCTTATTCCCCTTCGGAGACCTCACCTACAAACAAACAAACAAACAATTTATTACTCTCTGAACCAGATTGAGTGTCATTTTACGCTAGTAAGTAAAAGAGAGATGAAGCAGACTATGTTAAAAGATTGTTTTAGGGTGAAAAAATCCTTTTATGGAATACGCAGTCACCAGTATTGTTCATAACAGCTCTATTTACTCACGCCGGATGTACAAAGCATCCGCTCGCAAGAACCAAAGTGTGATTTCCCGAGGTGGTTCTTACAAATGGCGGCCACTGTATACAGTGTTTCACAACACAGCACGTTATACTGAAATTTGTAGAATACAAATGAATATAAAAAGTTTTTACTTATCGTCAATCAGCCAGGGGACCAGCTTGTGCAAGGGTCACCTTATATAGGGGTCAATTTGTGTGAGGGTCAACTAGCCGGGGGTGAAACATGTGTGACTAATAGGAGGAGTCAATCTGTCAATCTGGGTGCGTGGGGTCAATTTGTCCAGGGGTGAAATGTTCGTAATTCGAGCAAAGCGGGTAGCGTCCGGTAGCTTGATGTCATAAATGTAAGATACCTGATGAAGAGCATGAAAAGTGAAAAGTACACATCGATTAGAATGAACAGTGACTGAATGGCTATATTGTCATAGTTGAGTTGCAGATTAGCTACAATGTCAATACTATTTCCTCCTGCCCACACTGCTGAGCACTTCCAAGAAGAAGAGTATGCCTGCACCTGAGAGCCCCAGGAGAAATACCATGAGAGCACTGATGGCATCATTCACCCCTATTGGCTGCCCTTTGCCACCGCCACACATGGAAGCATCTAGAAGAGAAACTTCTATCAGCATGCTGTTGTACTTCGTTATATGTACACAAGGTGAGCCATATTTGCTCCACCTGGTAAACACAGTGTTGCTTCACCTGGTAAACACAGTGTTGCTTCACCTGGTAAACACAGTGTTGCTTCACCTGGTAAACAGTGTTGCTCCATCGGTTTAATGACAGTTCGACACAATCCTTACCAACACAGCCTTTACCAAAACAACCGTTATTGACACAATTGTTACTGGCACAGAACATTGTGACACAACTGTTACTGATACAATCCTTACTGACACAACCCTTACTGACACAACCCTTACTGACACAACCCTTACTGGCACAATCATTACTGACACAATCCTTACCGACACAATCCTTACCGACACAATCCTTACCGACACAATCCTTACCGACACAGTCCTTACCAACACAACCTGTATTGACACAACCTATCTTCTCCAAGCATACAGTCCTTGACAGGCAGCACACCAAAGAGGCTGGCAAGTTGGCTTTTTCAGGGGGGGATGTTGGTGAAATTGACTGAAATTTTCATGGGACAATCTCAGACCCTTGTCCCATCATTTTCTGGGCCAGGGGGCTGAGGATGATCTGGACTGCAAAGATCTTGTCTGCCTTCTCTTGCTACTGGCCTTCGCAACCTTGAAAACTACATGCTACATGCTGGCCAATAGTGTGGAAGATTTGATGTCATAGCATGCAGTTTCATATGCAGTTGGAAAGGGTTGTGTTGGATAGGGCTGTGTCAGTAAGGGCTGTGTCAGTAAGGGCTGTGTCAGTGAGGGCTGTGTCAGTGAGGGCTGTGTCAGTAAGGGCTGTGTCAGTAAGGGCTGTGTCAGTAAGGGCTGTGTCAGTAAGGGCTGTGTCAGTAAGGGCTGTGTCAGTAAGGGCTGTGTTGGTAAGGACTGTGCCAGTAAGGGCTGTGTTGACGAACACTCTGTGTCACAGTGTACTGTATCGGTGAACACAGTATCCTTGTCAGTGTTGCCAATAAAATCAACGGGATGAACCAATGAACTCGTCTAACTTACCTGGCCGATGCATTTTGTAGTAGGAAAATATCTTGTCCAATATTCCCTTCTCTATGAGAAACTCTGTGTAGAAGTTAAAGAGCCCAGAGAATGGAGAGTTCTTCTGCAGTGCAAATGAGTGCTTGGCTGGGATCAGGGGCTTAGTTGTGGATACAAGCCGGCAGTTCAAGAATGGCTTGGACAGAGGAACTGGTCCTTCATAGTACTCGAGAAAGGCATAGTCTGAAGTGAAGGAATAGTCAAACTACCATATGTCAGCATATGTTCTCTCATGCTATCGCATCAAAAGGCATATGTTAGAATCTTTGTCAGCTTCTCCTGTGTATGGGTACCAGGCATTTTTTTCAGATTGGAAAACTCCTCATCTTGAAAGGGTAAAAATGTCACGTGCATTCATCTAAAAGTTGCCTCTGCCAAGATGCAACAAAATGTAACACTAAACCAAAGGCATGCAAAATGCAATGAAATCCTACATAGTCTATGACAGACTTTCATTGCAAATTCACTTTCCTGCAGCAAAACAGCGGGAAAAGAAGTAAAAATACATGAGAAAAGTTACTGGACTTTGGTGGGAGGAAGGGCCTCGAGTTTGGGGCTGAAAAGACTGAAGCAATCATTCTCATGCGTAAGTGATTGAAAGTAGAAAGTCTTCCACATCTCTGTATGGGGATTCATGACTTAGACTACTCTGATACAGTCAGGTACCTAGGGATCTTGCTGGACGGCAAGCTTACCTTTGGCCCACACATCAGGGAAAAAGCAAAAAAAGCAATTAGGCTCCTATATCAATTTAGGACCTCAATTGGACAGTTGTGGGGCCCCAGCCCATTTTTTGACAAGATGGGTCCTCACTGAAATTGTATGCCCCAAGCTTACATATGGTGCCATAGTTTGGGCCAACAAGGCCACAAACTACAAAAAGCACTTAGATGGGGTTGCTTGCTATGGCACACATATGACACTCAACTCCCACAGTTGGACAGGAGGCTATCCTGGATGTTATGCTGCTCAACCTGTTTGCACAGTGTGCAGCAGTTCAGGCAGTACTGAGGGTCCAAGGCAGGAACCAGAGGATGGCATCGGTCGTGGTCATCTGAGAGGTCATCTTTGGGGAGATTAAATCTTGAAGGGGATGGAACTTACGGGAGACTGTACAGACAAAAGAGAAATAAAGGACCTCTTTCATGACAGGTGGAAGATGAGATGGACTCACCTTTTGACATCTTGCCAGACCAAGTTTTGGTTGGAGGACCCCAGTAGCCTGGGTGATGTCCTGGCTCGCCTGGATTGTCTGACCCTTGACCTGGCCTTACAAGCCACAACAGGGCATAATTACCTCAATTATCATCATAATATAGTAGGTAATATTTCTGTGCAAATCTGCCACTTCTGCCAGGAAGAATGCAAGGAGTTTATTTGCCTTGCATGCGGATGCTCTGCACTCACCAGGGTGTCCTTGACATTGTCCAGGGGCACCAGCCTAATAGACAACCTCCTGACCAAAACAGACTTGTCAGGCTCATGAAAGTGGGCCATATTGGCAAGGCCATGGAAAGGAGGGCAGAACAAGTAAAGTTGCCATGCCACACATAAATGTCCATTGAGCACTTAGATGTTTGCCACCAACTGGGGCAGGAAAAGACCCAACCCAGGGTTACTCCTTTCTCTTGTTGGGATACTCATTCTCCTTGACAGACCCCTTTAACAAACAAACAAACATGAGAAAAGTTACTTTTATTCATGAATTTTAGATTGTCCAAATCAGACTCTGCTCATCATGTAAAAAGAGCTTTCATATATGGTTAATTCATTTGTGAGATAAATGTCAGATAGATTTAATAGATCAGCAATGTCCATAGTTCATATTCACATTTTTAGGGGATAAAGTAACAGTTTGACTCGACTTGCAACATAGCAAACTGTCACTGATGTGGATAACGTTTTCAGGTACCTTGGACCTTTAGGCGATAACAAACAGTCTGGTGGCACCAGAAATAAGAAAAGAGCACAGGCTCATTTGGGGTAAAGCAGCAGACGCCACATTACTCTGTGCTCAGTGCCCTTCACAAAAGAATGATCGTGTGTCTGAAGCGCACAAAATCCCAATGCTCTTATGTGCAAAAAAGTATCCTACAAAGAAAATCTTATCTCTCGTGCTTGGGGCTCATGGCAACAAGTGGCCTTTTCACCCGTCACAAAATGCGTGCGAACAAAAGTCTAGTTTTTGCAAAGAAAGAGGAAGTTGTTTTCTCCAGCAGCAAGAAAAAAAACAGTTATGGCGAGAATCCCTTTACGACATTTTAGCAATGTGCCCAAGAATAGCTTGGCAGTAAAAAATCCATCATAGCGGGAGCATCCGTTACCTGGAGATCAGTCACGGTGAAACTTTACTGTACAGTGGAACACGCTTATAACGATCACCAGATATAAGGTTCACACGGATATGCGTGTCATGGAGTCCTGTCCCATTGTTTTTACCCCTGTTCGGCTGCAATGCGGTTGGAGCGGTCACGCGAATAAAAGAATCAAATTCTTTGGTTCCAACATGATCGTTAAAAATGTATCCCACTTTATCAACTACACCGACGCAAGGGATTGTTACTTCAACACCGAATGGAGCGATTGGAGCAATCTGGACATGACATGAGTGATTGGAGCATTTGCCAAAGTGGTCGCACATCCAACTCGTGCAGAAGCAGAAAGAGTTTGGGCATAAGAGAAAAAGATCTTCACAGCAGAGCAGATTTCACTTGAACTGAAAGTGCGGAAACTGGGCAACCAAATGGATGTCATACAAATGCGCCTTCACACTTCATTACTGCGGGGGTTACACCACAAGGAGCTGGAGACTCTTTAAATGGAATATGTTTGTCGTGACAGAACAACAGAAAGCTTTTGGGTGGAATATGAGCATGCGACAAAGAACGCGGAGGTGAAGAAAAGTGTTTCTTTATCCCTTTCAACCGCATCAATCCATCGTAGGCGTCTGCGATGGATGTGTGGAACAGCAGATTCTCAGGGAATCACTGGTCAACCTATGAGGCAACGATGCGCTCTTCAATATACAGAACGACAAAGGTTACGACAGTTAGATGATGGGCCTCAATTACCTGGAGATGGTGAGAAAGTTGCTCCCTGCAGAGTGCTGTCTGGAAGACCCTGAGGTACTTCTTTCTAAACACTGCAGAAGCTACAACAGCGAATGCTGGGATAAGTATTTCTGCAGGAGGTGGGGCAAGTACCCCGTGCCATTATGTAAATAGAGCAATTCTATTGATTTCTTTGGGGCAAAACCTACGCGCCCTAGGTTACCCTCGGGAGACCCTATCAATGCCACTTGACACCACAATGTGAGGGTAAGTAAAAAGTTCAACTATGAATGATCTTGAGCTCAAAATTCTACCTAAGTCACATTTTAACAAACTGCATAGAAATAAGCTCAACAGTCAATCAACAGCCAGTCAGCCACATTAATTGGGAAGCTTGCAAGGCACCACAACATGGCTGTCACAACCGTGACGAGGTTAATGAAGGAGGACATGGGGTAGACGTCACTCGCAGAGCAGGACGTGCAGATTTTAACGCCGCTACAGCACACTAAGAGGGTTGAGAGAAGAAAAGAGATGGAGGCTTTTCTGACGTGAGGTCTGCAGGATCGACTACCAGCATTCAATGTTCCCCGTTGACAAGTTTTTGGACAGGCCCGACAACCGCTACATTTCCTGCTCAACCAAGGCAGCAGATCCCGAGCAAGGCCAGCATGCTGGGAATGACCGTGCCTGATGGCAAAATAATTTCAATCATATTGGCATGACAAGTCAATCGGTGGCAAGAAGGAACATTACTGCCTCGCCTACGGGCTAGCGGCTACATTTGGTTAAAAGCTGAGACATTGCGCACATTCGCAACATCGTCCGGAAGTATCTCAAGTACAAGATGGGATCCAAGAGATGTGGTCACACTTATTGCCCCACCAGGATCCCCTGAACTTCAGTGTGTGGGACCACGTTCAGACCAGGGCTGATGCCATCCTCCCTGCAAATTGTCAGCAGTCTTTTCTTTTCTTTTCAGCCAATTCTATGGTGTCTGCCAATCACTGACAGTTGTGGTCAGTCCACAATTTCTGTTCATCCATCCGATAAATAAGTAAGATAGGACTGGTTGCGGACAGCAACAAAGAAGGTCACTTCAAATTTGTTTGTAGATTTAGCTGGGACGCTTAAAATTTCATGAGATTTCACATGCGCCTCTGCATTGATCGCACAGTTCAGTTGCTGAAATGCTAGCATATAGATACCGTATGTCTTATAGATACATGAAATATTGTATGTGCTATAAAGTATAATACATTACAGCACTGTGAATTTTGACTGACGCGAATGAGGCAAAGCAGCATTAGCAGCAATGAGCTGCTTCAAGGTGTTTTTTAGCAGGTTTCCCTTTCTTATTAAAGCACTCTTTGGGGTTTCTATCACCTTTGTTTTGGTTCAGTTCGGTTTTTTGTTTTCGATTGGGGTCAGTTTAGAAAAAAATTTTCGATACTCATCCCCACGACTGGCTTACTATGTTATAAACCTCTGCCAAAGTATCGTTTTTTCAAGAAGAGACAGTTCTTAGTGAATTTTTTAATTTTCATTATAGCTTGAGGTTTAAGGCTTAAATAACATTTCTTTAATTTTGTTCGTTCTACATTCATTTCGTTAGTACTATGGAAGTATAGAACTACTGTACTTTTCTACACTCGTTACGTACAGAGGGAGTGTGGCCAAAATCTTCGACGTTGTTGTTTCTGAATGTTTCCCCTTTTTCTTGCTGGAGCGGAATATACGGACACACTTTGTCCGGTCGGAGGCACAAGCGGGGAAAAGAAACCCTTTTTGTAACGTATCGTTATTCTCACATTCCTTAAACTATGACCAGGTCGACCATTTTGAATAACTTACAGGTTCCTGAGTGGTGATTTCCTACCATGGGTTGGAGTTCAAGAGGGATTCAAGAAATGGGTGTTGACACCTTGGTCATGGCTCAATAATTGTGAAACAGGGGGAGTATCGGATGCACATTTTTCATGAGCCCAAATTTCGGTTTGCCTGGCATCTCAGGACCGCTGCACTCGAGAAAAAGATGCATCTTGTGCAGCTATCGCGCCCAGCACTGTACTGTTGTAGTCCACAGTCTCACCATCTGATATGGAAAGCTCAATAAGGCTCTCATAGTCGTTCGGCCACTCTTCTAGGTTTGCTCTAAGGTCTCTCATATAGAGAGCATTCCAAACAGGATCGTCGGTGGTCTGAAATGAAGTGGCGAGATTTCCACTCGGGTAGATGAGAAGTTGGAAGTCTGACCTTGAATGATACGCAGCATGACAATTTTCTGCTTTTCTTGAACAGGCATTTAACAGAGTGCGGCTGAATTGGCAAGCCACTCCATGAGAGTCACTCCAGCAATGACTCAACCCGTTCAACGACATCGAGAACGATGTGGGCTCTACGCGTACACTAGTCGTATCTACTTCTGCTAAGAACTTTAATTTTTGCTTTCATTTCAAGTGCCTTCAAAGTAGGGACTGATTCGCACGAGTCAACATTTTCGCTAGCTCTTCACTCTGCGTCATAAACGAATGAAGTACATGGACTTGGCGTTGCTCCAGTTGGGTAGATCTTGTCCCCAGAGACTGTGGAACAACCCAGGGGCAGGAAGCGGTTGGTCAGCTGACTCACGCTGTGGGTAGACAGGTGATGAGAGGGGCACAAACTGTACACAATCCTCTGTGAGCAGCGAGGACCCATTCTACGTGCAACTTCTGCTATGAAGTTTGTCCGAGGGCTGCTCTTCCTACCTTCACTCGGACATGGAGTGAGATTGCTGGGTCCCAGTTTCTCGAGCATCTTGTGGCAGGTGGCAGTTCAACGTTTTTCTCGAATTATTGATAATATTGTACTCTAGATACCATGAAAGTTTAACATTGCTTCTGGACTACATGCTACATTTTCATGGAACGCGGCTCGGTTGACAACCAGTTAAAAGCGTGATAGCTGAGAGAGAAGTGAAAGCAGAGGTCAAAAACGTTACTCGTTTGAACTTTTCAAGTAAATCAGCTTTGGAGTGTATCTTAAAAGATTGGAGCATGTTTGTGCTGCCAACTGCTTCATTCTGGAGAGCAACCTTTCTCTTGAAGGACACCAGTTCATAAGCCTGGTGTGCACGGCAGCTGCTTCACTTTTTTCTCGTAAAAACAGTCGTAATGCAGCTTTGACGTCCGTTTTTTTACGAAACCTGACAAATTTGTTGCCGAAGCCTAGTTCAGAGATGGACCGCATATCTGATCCGCTCATGCCGAAAAAAAACGAGTGTGGATGCGTCAGTTATAGCATTTTAAGTTGTCAAGCCATTTCAGATGCACTCTGCTGTTACGCATGTACATTACCTGAGGACTCCCTCCAGATCCTGGAATGGCATTGCAATTTGATACACTGTCAGCTGAGAAATGATGCCAGCTTTCCAGTGCCAGTGAATCAAAATACCCACAAGTGACGTCAAGAAGAAGATGACTCTGTGGAAGGGGAAAACATTGTGAATGAACTCAATCAAGTTTGAATTCTCACCTCGTAGATAAGGTGCTTGGGGTGTCTCCCCAGCGCCTGCCAAAGGTGAGAGCTCCGAAGACAAATATGTAACTCTTGATTAACGTGAACTCCTTGAATTTAGCGTCCTGCAGCACATTGACAGTAGTTAGAAGTATCATAGCTTGACAGTTCTTCCTACCTTAGCGTAGCCTAGCTGACTGAAACTAGCTTCTGATAAGTCATCTTCTCCCCTACCTTTAAGGGATAGTTGGCCGAGAGGCTGATGGCCACCGGCATGATGACCAACAGGACCAATATGGCAGCCCAGACCTTTAGAAGTTTTTTGTGCTAAGAAGCTTCCCATGGAGTAGCAAATGATGATGTCTTACTTGCCAAAGAAGCGGGGTGAAGTAGGCGAACCAGTTGAGGGCTTGGTTCGGGTTGCGAAAGAAGATTCTACCGTCGCTTTGAAGAATTGGCTGCGGACAACGACACATGTTTACTGCAAGAACGACTGAATATCTATCACTTTGAACATCACCACCAAGAAGTCGACCGCCTTTCTTCTGTCGTCGGTGACGACGAATCCAGCTGGTGCGATGTCAGTCTCGTCACGAGTCAGCTGGCCTGTAAGAAGGACATGAGTTCTCATGTATGGATTATGTTCATGTGTGTCTGTAGGAGATCGGGAGGGACTAGTTCCACGGAAGATGTAAGCGACGCTCCAACAACGGACGTGTGAGTGGCAAAAAACTGTACGTACCGATCATGCCACTCCAAGATCCATTTGGCAAGAGAGCACCCCAGGCTGCATCTCCAGGTCTGACTGCAAAAAATGATGTCAGTCACCGAAGAAATGTTTAGCTCAGGATTATCTTACTGGCAGTGTATGTGAAATTGGTGATCTCCTGCAGGTGATAAAATATTTCTCCAAAGTACCCATCGATGAAGCTTACTTCTCCCTCTTCGGACTCGTGAGCTAAGGTTAAGAACCATGATCTGGAGCCAAGATCACAAAATTGGACAATGTGATCATGCCTCTAATGTAGGGGAGCCAAGTCTCCACTCCTGTCCGTATCAGGGTCCCTCTTAAATCTCTTCTCCTGATGTATTTTTGAACAGTGTTGATGTCCAAGCCATCCTCAGGGCTCCAGCTCCCAAAGTCGCTGATGATAAGTGGCTCTGTGGACTGGATATTTCGGAGTCAGCATTAATTTCTCAGCCTTGACTAATGCTCCAAGCCACCTTGATGCGATAAAGCTCCTTCATGACGATAGTGTCTGGGTGAAGGTCCCCGTCCTCGTAGACGAAGACGTTGCTGTCCAGGTTGACGCCGCTGCCGGCCACGGCCTCGTAGAGACTCGGCGGGATGCCTCCGAGCACCCAGAAGTCAAGTGTGGTCGACGTCGAGCTCACAACTGAGGCCAAGGAACTCACAGAATTTCTGATAAAGGTAGAGCTTAGAAATTTCTAGACTTTAGTGATCACTGGCCATAAAAATTCAGACCTGTCCAGTTGCAGTTTGGCTCCCGATTGATCTATGAGGAGTGCGTGAAGCAAAACTGGACCAGTCTGCGATAGCAAATCTGTCATGGAGACATTGATGTCTTCATAGTCCTAAACGTTACAGAAAGTCCTTGAAAGTTCTAAATAACCTATGACCTCATGCACGGAGATTTGCCAGGAGGAGAAGGTTCCTTGTAGAACATTCAAATTCTTTTCGGAGAATACAATTTCTTGGTTAGGTTTTGGTGACAAGATGATTTTGAGAGGTTGACCACTGGACCTCGTGTTAAATTAAGCCTTTGTAAACGTGGCCTAACGTTACTTTCATTATTACCTTGATTATCTTGACTAAGACATAGATCTCAGAGAGAGGTTCGGAATTCTTGAGTGCCCTCAACAGCCTACCGACACCGCCTGTGCCGATTGGCACAATCAGGTCCACATGCTTGATGCCGTGGGCATTGGCGAACTGCCCCAACGCCTCCAGCTGGGCTGCCATGTCCACGGCGCTGCCCCCGCAAGTGCCGAAGACGAGGAGGCAAAAAGTCTCCAGGACCGCCAACATGCTCACCCGCTCCATCTTCGTCGTCTTCCCTAAAAGAAAGCCCCAGTGTGCGAGGAACACATTAGAGGAATGATAGAATAATTGACGTGGTTGGGCGCTCAAAAGCGCAGAGGTCTGCAACAAATGCCGGGCGACCAGAAATTCCGATACAAGCCCACTTTCTGCTATTTGACAAGACCTTTGTAACAACATGTTTGGTAGTCGACGAACTTCACTACCTGGTAATGCATGCTTATTTGTGTGGCGTGCCCCTTAGGTCGACAAATTTTTTAGGTGAAGAAATTGATTGTTTATTCGGCTACTATGTTCAAAACAAAAGTTCGCATTTGGTAGGTAGGTGAGCTATTTTTTCTTTGTTTTTGAGAAAAGAAATATACTCTAATTTTGTCATTGAAGGCAGTTTTGTGTGACAAATTGACTTATGGCGGTTCGAGATATGAGTTTAAAGGATTTGGGGGGACATGCAAAAATGTTTTTGCCAAAAACTCTGTACTCTTCAGGAAGTGAACTAATTTGTGGGCCAATCTGTAGTTAATATGTTAGAACTCTTTGATAATTAGCATCTCTAGTGAACAGTCTGTATTGGAAAGTTATTCTCGAAATCCTAAAATTGTGCGAGCTTCTTGCCGCGGACTCACATAAAGTCACAGCCTACAAGGGCAGTCCGACCCTGGCTTTGAATGAATGATCAGCGGAGCTTCCATTACAGGGTGACCGGGAAGTTCTGTCACATGTTCAGTCTATACCAAGAAGAGAATGTGCGTATGCATGGCCGGCCAGCAGCCGGGTGAGTGTCTGAAACTCGGTCAAACCGCCGACGATCTGCGCCACCGACCAAGTTGTCCCGCTCGACCATTTCCTTAACCCGGACTTGTGGCTGTCTGGCCCGGCCGGCTGAGATGCACTTGAGCATCCTTAGTGAGTCGCTCAAGTGCATCTCGTGGTTTGGATTGCGGTTAGTGCATTGGGTCCGCAAATTCAGTCTGCTCTGAGCTCCGGGATGGGCGAGAGTCGGATATAACGAAGATGAGCCCGATCGACTTAGGTCGAGTCGAGTCCAATCAAGTCTGGCTACATAACGTGGTTGGGTCATTTCCTCAGAAATCAGCAGTAAGTTTAACCCGAGTCGAGTCCAGTCACTTGACTCCCCTTTTGCTTGAACCCAAAGAACTCTTTGCATCTTCCCCAACTTTCTCTCCGTTTGGTTTTACCCTTTTTTCGTACAAGGATTGCGACGCAGTTTAGAGCATTGTGCATTAGTGCTGTGGTAATGCTGTTATTCAAAATTGAGGTTCCTTAATGTGGCTTTAGTTATTTGGATGTGTTTTAGCAAAGGCGGTTTCAGACTGGGGTGCAAAGTGGTGAATGCTGCCAAGAAACTGTGTCTGAGACATTGTTTCCTTGGACGCATTCCTCCATCGTGCATTTCGACTAGGAAAGTGTGTCACAGACTCTAGTCAAACTCTGTCATTGATTATTGTTCCGCCGACTCGGCAGGAGGCTCAACTGTTGCAATCTGCCTCCATAGGGATTGCAATCAATCTGTCCTTACGAGAGAGATACGGCGTAAGCGACCCAGGACAAAGTGCTCATACCCAAGCAAAGTACGCTTACACCAAGTCTTAGAGGTACGCGCCGCGGAGCTCGAGTAGGA
>JAAUXU010152614.1_pt1 | contig 18213 bp, 14 predicted proteins | sample 7278151 | NCBI WGS metagenome assembly JAAUXU01 (sample SAMN14350113, study PRJNA611818) | marine sediment metagenome | isolation source: surface marine sediment (1.8m) | place: French Polynesia: Moorea | collected 2018-08 | reverse complement strand
CATGCCTCCCCCCACAAAACCCCGAAACCATGCGTTCGTAAGGAGAGGTTGCAAACGTTGACACCAAACGACAAGACCAAAGAAGTTGCCCCGATGCGTCGACCATAACAGGGAGACTGCGTCTCTCTCGAGTCTGTGTCTCGTGAAGTCCAACAGTAGATTCTCTATATAACAACATTTCCTCGGCTTTTTCTCAACTTCGACTCCATCTTGTGTCTCAGTAACAGATTTACCCATTTCACATCAAAATTTCGCCTCAACACATTCCAGCATGAAGTGCAGTTCACCCGGCAGCAGTGACTTACGGCCCGAACTGTACATAGTAAGAACGCCGGAGCAAAGCAACATTTCCTTGTTTTCGGGCCAAGTGTGGTTTCTGGTCGGGCCCGAGCTCGCGAGCTGAAAGCCCGATGTGGCCGTAGTCTCCTCTGACCGGGCGGTCGTCGACGCGTGTTTCTTTCTTGTTGTCGTCGCTCGTATCGGCTGCTGTCCGTCGTTGCGCGGACAATGCGGAGAATTTGCGCCCGCCAAACGCTCCCGTGTGAAGCGGGATTCGAGACACTTCCGGCTGTCAGTTTCGCCTAGCCGACTGCCCGGAATGGGCCCCCGTTAGAACAAGGTACACCGAAAGGGTAAGTCCCCGACGCCTCGGTGCGTCCCGGCGTCCGGCTGCGTCACGGCGGCGTCAGAACATGAGATGACAGACACACAGACCTCAGCCACCGACGCCGTCCTGACCGCGGTCGTCGCAGTCGCACACGGAGGAATCGGAGACCTACCGAGGAAAGTCTCTCTTCTCCTTCGAGGAGGTCCTCTACCCCACCGGGCAGCCACAAATCGTTGAGCACTTTTTCTTTTTCCTGCTCGGTAAAACCTCTAAAGGTATACAAGTCCTCTTTAAAAGAACGGTATAAGACTACAACTTTCCGTCGTATAAATACAATCGTGTAAGTCCATCTCTCCTTGTTCCAAACGGTACTGTTTTTTTTCCGGAAAATAGCCTTTTTGACCTGGGTCTTGTGCCTTTGACCAAAATGATAAGGTTTTACTACAACATTTTTTTAACGACCATCTCCCTCGGCACTTTTAACTCGAAGTTTTATTACATACTGCCGGTAATAGGTGTAATGCACAACTCTTTACTCAGCCATAACTTTTGACTGGATTGAGTGCGTTCAGCTTGGTTTTGGAGGAGCTGCTTAGCTTTTCATAGAGGGGTCAGCCACTTCTCCACCTCACTGTGAGTTTCTGAAGGAGTTGTGTACGAAAAACTTTGACCCTCTCACTTTTAAGCTTGTGCTGATTGGACTGTAAAACCAGTGGTAGTACTGGAACTACGTTCAATAAATCACGTACTTGAATTGAAATGCAGCCACAAGGAGACTAATTTTGCTCTATTCTTTCAGCAATGTTGCTGAGTCAACTCATCATTCGCAAGTGCTGGTAATTTAAACATGCTGCCTTTTAGTCACACCAGCTTTCCAAGTCAACAGTGTAAGAACAACTTCGCTAGAAGAATCAAGGATCCTGAAAGAGGCGTCCAAATTATATAAGAAATTGATGACTTCGAACAAATCTCTAACCTGACTCCTAATTTCGTCTTTTACCACTGCGTAATTCTACCCACATCATATCTGAGATAGCTGGAAATTTCCTTGCAGTGTATTTAAGTGCGTCGAATGAAAAATGATGCCCAAACTCATACAGTCCTTCCCGTGAGTAGTTTCCAACAGCGTGACATCACCACAGACTACTACTGTTACTCTGCATACACGTACTGAAACCGTGTTGAGGTGGAATTTTGATGTGAAACACATGGATGTGCCACTTGGGCACAGTGTTGAGTGCAGAGTCGAGACTGCCCATTTAGGTGCTTGAGTGCCCAAAAGGAGGCCACCTGGAGAGGGTGACATGCCAAAGAGGCTTGAAACCTGCCTTTTTCAGGGGGTAAAACTTAATGAAATTGCCCGAAATTTTCATGGCGCAATGCTGCCCGACAGAAGGATTCACTCCTTGACAATGATCTGGACAGCGACTTTCTCTGCTGAGGACGACGATGGTGAGGAGGACGATCTAGACAGCAACGTTTGCCGTTGAAGAGGACGATCTGGATGGCAATAGCGCACAATGAGCAGTGGAGACAGGAAGTCTTTATTGACAAGAGCAATGTGGACCTCAGTCCTGTGCAGTAAACAGTGCCGACCAGATAGATCACTGTCGAGGTTAAGATGTCCAGATTGTTGACATTGATGTGTCTTGTTTACGGCAAAGTGTCGCCATGTCGCTCTCTTCTTGTAACTTCACAGAATCTGGCAACTTCTCTCTCTGAATACAGGGTTTTTGCCTGCTTACAGATGGCGCCGGAGAGCCCAGGGAATGAATCCCTTTGGAAATAGGTGGGCCTTGGGAGCAAGATTGCCCTATAAAATTTTCAGGCAACTACCTGAACATCAACCCGGATAACGATATATTGACCTTCAAGACTTCTTTGCAACACTCAGAACTATCCGAACCACGTTGCCCTCAAAAAGCCAAATTTCATTCACTTTGAGTGTCATCTACTGTAACTACAAGAAGAAAGACTTTGCTGCTTCCACAGATCATAAATTGAAGTGCAGTGGAATCAGGCCTCTAGTCCAGGCCTCGTCCACACTGGTAGAGATTGTCGAGACTTCTCTGGAATGTCCAGATCATCATCCACAAGAGGAAACGTTGCTGTCTAAATCGTTGTCCAAAGCAGTGAGTATTCCTCGACACTCGACCACACTTGTGACAACTTTTCCAGACTGCTGAGATTGACACCCTTCTAGGTCGCTTTCCTCAGCCGTGAATGTTGATTGAGACTTGCGCACAATCGTAGCAACTGTCAGGGTCGAGGTGTCCGGATTGTCGACATTGATGCGTTTTATGTACATCAAAGTGTCACCTCTGTCACTCTCAGAACCTAATAACCTCTCACACGTAACACGGTTTTTTTGCATACTTGCGCATGGTGCTGGAGGGCCTGTGGAGTGAGTCAAAAAGCACCCACAAGGTACCAGATGCCATTGAGACAGGCTTGGACAAAGACTACAACAATAGTGACCAACAGGAGTGAATGAAGAGATCATAAGCTGAGCCCTCTGTTCAGAGGGATCTGATCATGATCTGTCACGAGACACTACTTGGTGCCATCCTCACCCATCCACATTCTTCTGTGACTAGTGCTTTGGATAAAAGAAATAGAGCTTGACAAGGTTTAGGAACCCGACCCCAGTTTCTTCCCAATACTGTGAAGATTGTTACATGAAAAGATGAAATTATACAAACCAGCAAGCTAGTTGCACCCATGCGGCTGAAATTGGACGGAATCGACCAACCACCCTGTACACAGGAATCGCCGGGGGTCGTAGTACACTTCTAGTGTGACTGGAGCAGGACATAAATTTGCTTCACTTTTTCACCTTTATGTCTTTCTTTTCACAGGATGCCATGGTCATGGAGAGCCTCACTAGCAATTTCCATGGGGCTTATTTTGCTCTCAGTGGAAATTGCAAAGCCGTGGGACTCAAATCAGGGGGAATCCATAAATCTGGTCAAACCAAGACAAGAACACACCAAAGAGTCAGCACATAACAGGAAGGCAAAGCTGAGTAAGGATAAGTTAGAATTTTGTTGACAGCTACTGCCAGCTTGACAGAGATGCCAGGCAAGGTTTTCCATCTCCTAATGGCTGACAAATGGGGCCTCAAGGGAATGCACGCAGTTCTTTGAACAATGGAAATTAGTTTGCAATACAAAGTGACGCTTCGAAATGCAACATATAGAAATTGAGAAAAATCATCTCCAACGAGCAACACATTTACATTCTAGTCTCAAGTATCGTTGTATTTCTGGGAAGTGACCTCTACTTTGTTCCATGCACCACAGGTCAAAACTTCAATAGTTGACGTGGGATGAGATCATCTCAATCCATGCCGATCTAAATGTGGCCTCAGCTACAAAGAAGTGAGCTCATAAGTGAGTCACAAGAGGGCAAGTGGAAAAGATGCCATAACTTGTTAGGTTTGGCAACGAGGACAACAAAAGAAAAAAGTTGCCTGAGTCTTTTTCTCATAGACACTCCAAAAAGTATCATCAATCACTAATGATGCTCCCACTGCTGGAAAACACAAACTGTATATGAACCAAGGCTAATGAGCAAAATGTCAAGATGCAGCAAGAGGACTTCTCGAATTTTATCAAGGCAACCGTGCTCTTCTGAGAAACTTTCATTCTTACCAACAGGTCTAGCAGAGGCAATTGTAGATGGATGTAACTGATGCCTAGCGGATTCTGAAAGGGGTGAAAGCTAGAGCAGACAAAAAGGTGCAGAAATGGAAGCATGTTGGAAACTCTCTTGCCAACTCAATTACTGTTTGTGCTGTTGTCGTTGCTGGACCAGTCCGTCACACTTGTACTGTTTTGCAAAACAGAAGTAGTTGGCAGAAGTCTCTAACTAATTCATCAATTTCTTTTTCTTTCCAGTCAATATTATCCAAATTATTACGTAAGTAACACATATACTATTATAACAATACTAATTATGGGAGATGCACATTCAACCTTGTGGGTTCTTAAGTTGTTCCAGCATGCAACTGTTTGATAAAAGAAACCCTCAGTGATATTACTCACACCTCCCCCCCCCCTTGACACCCGTGCAATAGTGGATTGAAATTAAGAAGTTGTTTCATAACTAATGCTATGGCTTCTGTCGCTTCAATGTCAGTGTCATGGTGTCCGTGTTCTTTGAAAATTAGTAAACCAGTAACTTGCCCCCTTCCTCTGTCCAACTGTGACCCCACTGATATGCTCAGGGTCAGGAACAGCGATGGCTTCACTCTAACGAATCGGCTTGGCAACCTCTAATGCTAAAGTCTGTGCCGCATCCAAAGCATCTCATTCAGACTTCTGTGAGGAGGCTATTTTCTGAGGAAGGAACGAAACTCTTCTCCATCAGAGTAACAACAGTCATCAAGAGGCATCTCTCAACTTTTTTGAACTTCATCGCACATTCTAAACTGTTTCATTTGTTTCGCCACCAGATGTTCCCTTGTGATATTGTTTCTCCCTTACCATACATTATACATTATGCATGAATGTCCTGTTCCATAGTTTCCCCAACGATCCTTGTGCCTCAAGTGATGGTTTGAGAAATGGCACCTGCTACACGGCAACAGAGTGCCAGTCTAAGGGTGGCATCAACGGCGGGACCTGTGCCTCTGGGTTTGGCGTGTGCTGTGTCTGTAAGTTGCTCTCTTTAGAAACGCATTCAGTGATCCTGCACGATTACTCTCAATGGAGCAGCCTCTCTATAACATTGAAAATTGTTGTCCTTTCTCTCTGCCAGTCTCCATTGGCTGCAGCTCCATGGCCAATGAGAACTGCACCTACTTCATGGGCTCTGATGCGCCTTCTGGCTCGTGCTCGGCCAGGATTTGTCCATGCAGCAGCAACATTTGCCAGGTACATCGCAATGTACTGAGGAAAGGTGAACTTTTTCATTACACAGCCGAATTTAAAACCAGTTGACAAGCTGGCAGTGCTGGATGAACTAGCTAAGTGGCATCTTCAAAAGCCCTTCCCACCAAGTCTAAATCAGGGTTTACTGCAACTTGACTCATTGTAGCATGTGCGCAGGACAATCATTTGTGTACATGGAGAAACGCTAGTCTTATCAACTTCCACAGCAACCAGGGAAAAAATTAGGCTAAGGAGCATTTTTACTTTCACCAGCTGTAAACAGGATGTCTGCCGCTAGATGGCGCTCCAAGTAGTGGGACTATTGACCCTAGTAAATCGAGTTCACTAAAATTAAAACTCCGAGCTTCTCAATTCCAATGATCAGTGCTTCCAAACACTGCTTATATGCTTAAACTTCTTGCAGTTTCGCCTTGACTTTGACTCATTTGTGATTGCTGGCCCGGTCACTTCCTCTGCGACCTCATTCACCCAGAGCCATGGCCAGACAGCCGACAAGGGCAATACAGTTGCCGCATCACTCAAATCCAACTGCCTGACGGACACATTCACAGTGACCAATCCTGGAGGAAGCACACCGCCAGTTATCTGCGGCACTAACTCAGGCCAGCATAGTGAGTTTCTGGTTTGGTTGTTCCATAACTGATCAAACAATGCTCCGGCTGTTATAGTGTATGTGGACTCCTCAAGGGCATGTAATGACCTCACATTCCAGTTCGGGCTCAACCAAAACATGGTCAGGAGAACTTGGTCCATCAAGGTGTGAGCCAAAGTGCCAAAAGTTGACCTTTCTTTACTTACTTCTTTTCTTCTTCTCAGGTGACTCAATACAGCTGCAGCTTTAGCAATCTTGCTCCCAATGGGTGCACACAGTACTTCTTTGGAGCCACCACTAGCAGTGTACAGACATTTAACTACAATGGGGGCAATGGCCATCACCTAGCCAACCAGGATCAGACGATTTGCGTCAGGTATCCAGTGAACAGCACGCACTTGTGCAGAGCTTTATGATGTTCATGCTGATGATAATGTTCTTCAGGCGTGAGAGAGGCAACTGCCGACTATGCTGGTCAGCAATTGCCACAACGGATTTCATGATATCAGGTGTAACTAAAGTTGTTTCTATCCAACCTGTACTTGCTGTTCCTACTATCACCATTGTTTATGATTCAGGTCCAATAGCAACAGGATTTGTAACTGATGTAAGTTGGTCACACATATTTCAAGCAGGTGCAGAAACCACTCAAGTTCTTTCTTCCTTGCAGCCACTCAGTTGTTGTGGATACGGCCAGAGAGGTGACGGCACAAAGAGCTACGACTGCGTCATCATCCCTGGAGCCAGAAACAATGCCAACGTTGTAAAGGTTTCTAGATACTGTGGGAGGCAGAAGCTAGGGGCAGGAGGGACCAGATGCAGTACGTCACTCACATAACGTTAGGTTTCTGGTGCCAGAGATCTCCACATTAAGTTTAATATGTCCCTTAATTAATCACTTTATGTCTTGCAAAACACCAATTAACTGGGCATTCAATTAGGTACCTGAACTCTGTTAAACAGATTAGTGCAACATTCCATATGGCTCCTGACAGCAACTATGTGCAGTGGACACAAAAGTCAGATACAAAAACTTTGCTCGTAGCTTTGGCTAGAAAGCTTTAAATTTCATGAAATATGTTTTGTGATCCTACAAGCCAGTTGTTGTCACCTTGGACCAGCTTAAGGTCTTTGACTGCATTCATGCGATAAATATCCCTCCACCAGGAGCAAAAAAGATCAGACGCCAGCCAAAGTCATAAGTTTCAGAATTTTTCATCAATAATGATGAAGCAAACTTTCAGTCCTCAATATGCACGTTTGCTTTAGTATCAGCCATTTTTCTCTTCATATGAGGTTCTGAAGATAGAAACTGAAGAAGAACCAATATTAGGCTGGTTCAAACATTACCAACATTTAATGTGTCCTAAAACTTTGCGAGATCGTACAGTTGTTGTAGGTCACCTGCCCTTCTCCATGGGTCATTTTAAGACTAGAACCCTCGTCCTTCTTCCCTAGTATGTTAGCGACCTTTTTGCTTCCACACGTAGATTTGTCTACGCAACGCAACTGTAGAATCTCCTTTCAAACCAAAGTGGCGCTTCATCTCTAGGAGTTCAGCCTATGGTCTGTGGCTTCCGTTGCTGCCGACCGGCGGAACGTGTGGCCAGTGTAGGGATGTGGCACAGGAAGACCGAGCACTTCTGCAACTTATTGTCCAAATTTGTACATGGTACTCTTACCCACAGGGTGCTTAACAAGGCTGTCATCACAGCAAAGTTCAGTGACCACAGTAGGGCACTCCCAATACCAGAGATCATGGACTGCTTACTGAATCCAGTCCATGATCTCTGCATGATACCTGTGGGACACCGCAATTTTACTATTTTGCTACTACAGAAAAAAACAGTAAAAAATGAATGGTGGAATAAAGTTAAATATTACCCTTGAAAAAGTACCTCTAGCAGTTTGTTCACCTCAACTGCTATTTTCCCTTGCTCGAGAAAGTACCGGCAGTCTCGGTGAAAAAACTGCTCCTTTTTTTTTGGGCAATGAATAACTATTTTCTCACTGATTTTCAGGGGGGAAAAAGTCGATCTGTTTAAGAAAGTATCTTTTCTAACCAGCCTAATAGATATTTTCATTGTATGCATTTTAGCTACTTTTCTACCCTTCATGGTTCGATTCATGAGCGATGGCTTCGAAATCACCGGGGCCAATACCAAAGAGGCCTTCAACATGGATGCAGGATTCTCTCTTGTGTACTTAATGGATGCAAATAACTGTGTTTGAGGTAGAGCACAGAAAAATTTCGCTTGTCTTATTGGTCATAAAATTGACTATTAACTAGAAATGTCCTTTCATAAGTTGCATACACAGCAATACTATACACTGGTTAGGTGTTTTCGTTCAATTTTTGACTGTCATTGTAACCCAAATGATCATGTACAACTGCAGTAGCTCTGTGTTCACGTGTTAACTTTACTTTGTGCTAGTGCTTTCTACAGGAAAAAATCATACTCCGTAGAGAAGATGAGGTACTATCACCTTTACCATTTTTTCCCTTTCCTACATCAGATTTTACCAACTAAAAGCCAGATAAACAATCAAACAGTATTTTTTAGTTCCCCACAGTGAAGAACTTTTTGAGGCCCAAAATGAGTAAGCTGAGCTTGGTTGACTTGGTAGATCGAGGTACCCACTCCATGCCGTAAACATTATACCACAGGGGTCAGAAGTACACTGGGAGCATCACTGATCATGACTGGATATATCCTTTTTCCTTAGTTTGAGATGCATCTTCCTTCTAAGTGTGACTCAATTTGTCACGCATGTTTACCTGGATTTTTGAGGTACATGAGGAGCCCTGAAGTATTTCCCATCAAGTTCTTCACGCAACAACAGAAAGAAAAAAAGACCCGCAAAATAAAGCTCTTAACCGCAAAACTTCAATTGTGAAGTTTGGTTCAGTCAGAATCTCCTCAACGACAATCACTGACGTAAATGCAATGGACTTGCTTGAGTGCATTTCCTACAGATGCCCGTACAACAGCTGAGCCTGATTTGCAACTGCCATTAGTTGGTGGATAGAAACGGAGCACTGTAGAAAAGGTTGGTCTGTCCATGCCTATAAATTGCATTTAAACTACAGGGGATTGCAAAGTCCTCAAGGGATTTTGAAAGCAACTGGTACTTCATGAGGTTGTTCCGAAGTGAGGGTGTGCCGAAGTATGCAGTCTCTTAAGGACTTTACCATCAGCTTATATTTTAGAATGCCCATTTGTTAAGCGTGTGTCAATGAATATATGCTGAGCATTCGTTTCATCAAAATGGGCGGAGCAAACCTATTGAAGAATCTGTAGGTGTCCAAGACATTCTTCGGCAATAGCTCTGTAATTGCTCGGGTTGATCTTGACGATTCGTAAACCTAAAGTAGATGTTTTCTTTAAATTCTTTATTTACATACAGTCGAAACATCTGATATTAAGTGCGAAGGAGCGTGACCTACACGAAAAGTGCTTCTCGAGGAGCTCTCAAATATGTAACTCTCTCACTTCGGAGCCGCAGAGAAAGTCCAAAAATTAAATAGCAGCCGCAGCAAAGAATGACAAGAACACGGTATCCAGGTTGCATTCATGCTGCTACATCATGCATGCACAAACACAGTTTCTTCTTAAAATTGCCTTTTCTTAACTGTAATCAGCATGTATGAAACATTGTTCACACTGGAACTTTTCTTCACGCTTGAAAGAGTTCTTGGATAAATGAAACTTTCTTTTGAAGACTGATGGCAGGAATTTTCTTTTCTTACGTGTTTATACAGTTTGTTCCTGCGCACCCAGGCAAGATGAAGATTTAATTTTCCCTCGCCATAGCTGATCAAAGTACAAGTTGCATCAGCTGCATCACTTCTCAGCTATCGCTGAAGCGTCCCGATTTTGCTGCGCCTGACAAGCTGCAACCTCAGCAGTCTATTGTATTTATGTCGGTGACACACAATGTCGAGATGGAGCGAATCCAGCTTTTAGCTCGTCTGGCTCACTCAGAGTCTAATGGGCTTTCAGGTTCGGCCTCAGCAGCTCGATTGCATCCCTTGAGTCACTTAAGCTCAGAAATGGCTGGGGGCTAGACAAAAGACATTAGAATGACATTTGACAATTTAATGTTGTACAGCCCAATCACATCATTACGCAACTCGTATTTATACCCTAATTTCCGTGATCTCAAAAAATGTCTTTTTTAAAAAATCCGTAAAAAGTCCCAAGTAAGGTCGGTTTTCTTAAAATTAAATCTAAAGCTTATAGCATCATGTCCTCGCCTATTCGAATAGATTATGAATCTCTTATGCACCTCCACCCGTTTTTGAGGTATGATGACATGACTTTTCGCGTGAAGTTTGGAAATGTTCTGTTTCATGAAGTTTTACAACTAGACTTAGTTTTTTAGGTACACATCTAAATAAACCTGAGTGTCTACAATAATGTCTTTTGGAGCCAATAATTGAGATCGAGAAGTCACGAACGAATAGGGCAATCAGAAGAATTTTGAGAAGTAATTGAAAGTACTGGGTGTAGAAAACTTGACTCAGCTGAAATATGAACATGATATCTCTGAATTCCTCCCCTCTGTCTGTTTTATCCCCTTCTAATTTTTTCTCTCTCATTGAAATATACGCAGTATACCTCTGAAATTCCGAGATGTAACACAGGGTAATGAAAAATTGTACTCTGAACTGCTTGAAATCTTGATATAACCCTTCAATTTTGACTAAAAATAGAAATATGGAATTAAAGACTCACATATCCAAGTACACAGTGACAAAAGTGAGGTGCAACAGAGGTCGACAGAAGATGCCAACACTCCGGTGGGTGAAGCACACCTCTTGTCCCTCCCGTAGTACCTGCATTGAAAGAAGTCAGTGAGGAAAAAACCCACAACTGTCCTCCATTCCCATGTATGGCTGAGTAAGGACTTTCCCACTGCCTCCGTGCCCCCATCCCTTCGTCCCGCACCCTTCTGGGCCTCGAAGTGATCCACAAAGATCGCCTGGACGAGCACGTCACGCATTATTACAGTAGACTGGTTCTGATGATCGTCATTGCCACAGTGACTCAGAGTCACCTCAAGGAAGAGGTTGTCCCAGGAAAAAAAGAAAGGACATGGCCAAATAAGGCGAGAAAAATGTCATTGGGGTGGGGATAGAGTTGTGAAAAAATTTGAACAGTACGAACCCACTCCTTGAAGAGCCCCGCAGGCATGGACCATGAAGAGTCGCTGGAGCTCAGGAAGTACAATTCTTCCCATAAGTTTTTTCCACTTAACCACGTAAGCTATAGTGAAACACTTTAAGGGAAATTTTGATACGGACATGCATGCGTGATGCGTGGTCGCAATATTGAGTACAGGGATCTAATGTCGAGGCTGCCCATCTTGGTGCTAGAGTGCTCAAAAGGAGGTTACCTGGACAGGGGGCACGCCAAAGAGCCTTAAAGTTTGGCATATTCAGGGGGTAAAAGTTGATGACATTGCCTGAAAGTTAATGGGAGAATCCTGTGTGACTTTGTGATGTTCGATCATCGATTGACTTCTATCCACTGTGTCACAGGAGTACATGTTAAAGGAGGTCTGGGCAGTGCAACAGTACGCAAGAACTGGCAGTTGAAAGTTCGTTCATTCTAAAGGATGCTGAGCGAAATAATAACAATGGCTTTCCCGTATCTGCATTATACACCTAGAGGCAACTCTCCCAACATCGAGTCCACTCCTGTCGAATAGATGCCTTACCAGGAGGCAAACGCAATGCGAGCTCTTGCTTACGTACTGATTGCGTAGAATATGAAAAAGTGATACTTGACGCAAAGTCTTAGCATATGTTTCACGCAACCTCTCACCATACATTCCACGCAAGCTCTCAACAAACGTTCCACGCACACTCTCTTTATTCCATGCCAACTCACGACATTCGATTAAGTTTATGGACATTTAAAGCTCGTATTTTGTTTGCCTCGTGTTAACTACAGTGCCCATCATTAATATCACCTCGACCTGGTTACTGCAGTGAATGAGCTGAATGTGTGACTCCGTAAATGCTATGCAATATAGTCTGTCAGACATCAGACTCAGACTCTTCGTCCACCTTTCTCCTGTTTTGTACAGACATACTTTTACTTCTACATTTTTAAGGCTTGCATATCAAATTGAGACACTTGCATGCAGTCATCTTTTTCATTTCTTTATATACATGTAGATCCTTGACGACCTCTTCATTCATTCAGGCCATGTCCGAGTGACTCTGACCCAACGTTAATCACACTGAAAGTCACAGCTTGACGTGGATGCCCAGAAATCGCTCATTTGCATATATGCGTATCAAACTGAGGTGCAGTGTACATCGCATTGTCAGATACCAAAAGAGAGGACAGATTTCAGCAGAAATGGCTTTAAATTTTTGTGACAGCGCGATCGCATAAGCATGGTTATTTCACTCAATTCGCCTTGACTTGAATTTCCCGCAGAAATACATATCTTCAAAGTCATTTCAACAGGACAAGAAGTGCATTTTGGAAAACTGTCATCTGCTCAACATTAGTAGCTTCCTCATGGGCTCCTTTCGCAACAGACGAAGGAGCTCTCGACTTCTCTATTGAGGTCAGCGCACCGGCTGGAGATCCCCAGGACGCAGCTCAAGACCATCGAGACAGTGAAGGGTATCATCATGATGCTTTTGAATAGATGGAACCCAGGCGTCATTTGCGCGGCTGCATCGGCGTATCGCTTTGCTTGGAGAAATGCAGAGCGAAACGCGGAGGCCAATGGAAAGATTTCACACTTTGGGGACTTCTTTTTAAGTTAAATACAGTACGGAAATGATAAATTTTCTGACTTTGAACTGTAACAACAACAACTTCTGGAGCCTGAGAGGTACAACATATTGACCTAGGACTAGGAATTTGTTGTGAATCATAAAAGTATTCCACTTTTCAATGTGGGCGCTGTCTGTCTTCACAATGGTCTCGAAAAGGGACCTGAACATGCTGCATATCTTCTTCATGAATTCCATTGACATGTCTTCCCAGGTCTCATCGACAGAGGACATAACAGAGTCAACAGGATGGTGACGGGTGTTGCACGTCTTGCTGTTCAAAATACCCCAAATCCGATAATTGACTCTGGGGAGGCCAAAAGTCAGGCCTCTAGCGTGCTACAAAGTGGGTCTTCAACCAGGCCTGTGTGATCTTGGCCTTGTGCGCCAGAACAGAGTCCTACTGGAACACATAGTTGCCCCTGGGGTAGAAGCTGTCCAGCCATGGCTTCACATGCATCTCCAGTACATTCACATACTCCTTGGCCCCAGTCCAGATATTGGGGTTGAATCACCTGCTGAGCATATACCTTTCAGTTGTGATAAGGCCAAGCATCACATCTGACAGGCCTGCATCCTGGAGGCTGGATACTTCGACTTGAGGATGGGCAGGATGTTCTTGGGAGAGAAGGTAATGATTCTGTTGAGTCTGGAAGTGTAAGCTTGGTTGACAGTCCACATCTTCTTGTCTGAGAGACGCACATGGTCAATGGACTTGCGTGTCTCATAGATAACATGAGCCTCTTGACCTTCTTCACTCTGTTGAACTTCTGCATCGGCACGAGAAAGTGGCACATCCCTCTCACGTAGGATTTTAGTCTCAGACATGTGATTGCCTCCTGTATGAGTGCGTGAGACAACCCAGTCTCTCTGGTGAGCACCCTCATGGACTTGCTTGGAACCTTGGTCAACTTGGCCACCAATGTGCCCACAAACTCCTCCGTGATGATGGAATCATTGTGCTGTGCATGCTTCTGTCTCTTGAGATTGCCCCCAGCTTCCATGGCCTTCCTCATGTTGAGGACAGTCCTGGGAGACACACCCTTGAAGCTTATGATTGGCCTGATGAGCATTGGGCATGGAGGAGAGCATGCCCTTCAATCTGTTTCTTTCATTCTATGGCCACATCAAAGTTCAAGAAAATTTGCTTTGTGCTTTGTGGTCGGCAAATGCACTTTCTCTCATACGCCAAAAGCGGGAGATTCAAATCAAAGTAGTACAGTCACAAATTCCGATTGTACGTGTCACAAAATTCATCATCCCCTCACTGTACAGCACAGTAACGGCACAAATGCTTGTGCAGAGTGTCAGGAGAGCGGTCACACAGTGCCGATTTTGTGCCATTTCATACTAGTTGGACGTCTCTCATGGTTAAGACCCAATTCAGGCCGAGCAATCGAGAGTTGATCGAGAGTCGACTGGACAGCGTAATAAATACTTCGGATAAACGTAGTTGTTCATGACACCGGAAGCAGTGACAATTTACCTTGAGTCGTGCACGTCCGAAGTTAACTTATTTAGAAATTAGTGACTAACTCTTTTACAGTGTTTTCTCACGCCACTCTTGACTACCTTTGCCCCAGGAAAAGGAGTGTTCACATGTTTATTATGAGTTATGAGAGAAGATTTTCTGAAATCTACTTTGTTGTCGAAATTACCGCAACTCATGAGCAGCGCAAAAATAGAAAAGAATGTGTTAAAGTACAGTCAACGGTCAATAGGATTCGAAAATGATGTACAGGTGCAGTGACTCTTTGCAATTGACGTTTTTATCGCGTAAAGACTTTCGAGACATTGAAGAAGCTCAATCCAGTGATGTCGTTCCTGGATTTACGAAATCGAAGGTTGATTGTACTACAATTGACCTTGAAATTATGTCCTGCTGAGCCACAAAAATTGTGCTTATTGAAGAGTACAATTTTTAAAAACTGTGACTGTCCATGCAGCAAAATATCCGTTTTCTCCTGAAAACTGTTACTAACCGAAAAGTGCTTTGATCCGAAGTACATCGTAAACTGGAGTGGCTCTTTGCCGTCATTGTGACGAAGCAGAGTCGTTCATGACATGAAGAGAAATAAAATATAATTCTCTGTGCCGAAAAATGGGTTGCATAAGAAAAAATAAACTTAGTCACTATCTTTTAATGCGGCCCCTGAAAATCGGTCCAGGTGCCCGGACTTGCTCTTTCGGTCAGTTTGGGTCAATGATGAAGATGTCACTGAAGTATCAAACCAGCCTGAACTTGACCACTTGATTTTCACGTCAATGACTGAAGTCACTGTGCCGTCAACAAACTTTGCTGTACAAAGGCTGATCGCGCTGCACATTTTTACGTCTAGGTTAGTTAATAATACTACACAACCATTGCGTTTATCCGCAACTTGACTCTGTTGAAGTCTTTTCCCCTTCGTTCCTGCTCGGCCCCGTCCACATAATACAGTGAAATCTCCATTGATCGATACTTTCCGTCAGCGTCAACCCTTCCGTTAAATCCAGACTCATTGTTCAATTGAGATTTCCTCTATAGAAGAACGTAGAGCGTAAGGAAGTCCTCGCTGAATCGAGATCTTACGGTAACTCTATGAATTGGCAGAACAAAGAAAGTTCTGTCCGACTCTGATCAGTTGATGGCCTTTCATGCCTTTCGAACAAAGGAAACGATGGCGACCGCTTGGAAAAAAGTTGCTTTCTGTTTTGCACAGTTCGGCCTGCTCCCACTGCATTTTTTTTCTAGCTCAGTTAGCTGATGCGTGATCATGCCTACACCTTCGTCTCGTCTGCTTTCACAGAGGGTAATGAACTTTCGTAGTCCATACATGCTCATAGTGGGAGGGGAGGGGGGACTGCGAAAATCTGTGACTATGAACAAATATGTTCAGTCTCATCCAATGTCAAACATCCCCCCCCTGCTTCCCCACTCGAGTTAAAGAGAAAAGGAAATTGTATTTGGCTCTTCCTTTACAAATGCACTTCTACGTTAGTAGCAGAAACATTTTTCTTGCAGAGCTCCTGATGCTGTCTGGATGACGACGCTTTCCGAATCGCAAGCTATTCTTTCTCCCACTTTTTTGCCCTTTTCGCAAAAAAAAAATGCATTGAGACAGACTGGAAGGCCTCAAAACATGACAGAAATGCAAAAAGTGCCGCAAAAATATGACTGCTTAAGGCTGAACGAAGCAATAACCAGGGTTTGGTGGCTAAGACTTGAGCAATATGCAATATATAAAATTGGGTTTTCTTTGTTCGCAAACACATCCAGCTCGTACGCACTTGTTTCTTGTTCATTTGGCTGAAGGCCTAGAGATTCCCTAGAGATCTAAGGCACAATGAACCAACTTCTGGGTGGCACAAGAACTGGAAAGACTCTGTCAAAGAAAGCTACGAGTGTTTTTGTCCCCTGGCAAAAAATGCAAATAGGAAAAGCTTTTTTGCTCCTGTCTTTCCGTCATTCGTAAAGGACTTACGTAGGCATGCGCAAGAAAGAAAAACTGGATGCTTTTTTGTTGCCTTTGGTACACCCACAACGTTTGTGAAAGCAGGACTCGTCTTATACGTAGATGGGGGAGGAGATGGAGGTTAGTCCCGACCCCTCCCCTAAAAAGCTGTCTGGCTTGGTGAGGGGAAGGGCCGACGGCGTCGATGGCTCCTCCACCAGACGACTGCTTGACCGCGTGAAGTCGCACTCAGCTATCACACCGTTGAAGCGTCGTGGTGCCAAACTTTAGCTCACGTTGGTGCTGCGCAGGAAGTGCAAACGTGCGGCGCTTTAGAGCAAAAGCCCGCAGTTATGCATGGCTGTCGGGCTGTCTGATCGAGATGTCTCAAGGCTTCTTTCTCTTGGCACGGGCTATCGTCTGTCTGCGTCTGGAGCGTTGCCCCCGGCTGTAGCCTATTTTTCCTTTGCCTCGGCTGCCAGGACAAAAAAGGAAGGCAAAAACGCTTACCAGGAACTGCGGAGAAAAACAGAGTTTATATATATATAATAGGCTAGGTCGAAAATTGGAATTCCCCATGGGTGCCCAAAATTTGTAACCACCATTTGAAGACTTTGTAGTCAAATGAAAGTGAAGAAAAGGAGTTTTAGCTATGCCCAAATGCATTTAAAGTTGCATAATAATGTAAAATAGGTTATAATTTTTTTTCTTCAGGACTTGTTGTAAAATATTTCTCTGACAAACTGGAGCAGGTCAGCATTTTGGTCAGTGATTTTCACCCAGTTTGGCTGCTTCTGACAGCCACCAGAGCTGAAATCCACTTTCACTGCAAATTTACTAGATAAATGTCAAGTCAAGTTGGGCATAGGTAAACACAATTTTTTTCCAAAAGTATTTGACTACGTCTTCATCTTTTGAGCCCATGTAACAAACCCCAGATGCCGTCAGGGAATTTCCAAAGTTGACCCATATTTGACCTAGCCTAATATATAATATCTACGTTATACACGTATATATAATATATAGATGCATGTACCAGGTGTTGCCTCTCTCGGCGTGCACTGCAGACGCACTCTGAGCAGTGATACCATACACCTAGCCAACAGTCGACAGTATTCTCCATTCCCAAACGTCCTGGACAAAGCAACGAAGTTCCAGGCCCTACTTTCTACGGCAATATACACTTATTGGTTTTTTCTTTGTTCTCTCTCGTCCCCACTCCCCAATGCGAGCTGGGGTCAGGCCTCTCTCTCAAGGTCTGCCTCTAGCCCGCCCACTAAGGCTGTAGAGCACCCGCGCGCTCTTGTGCGTGCATGAGTGAGAGCGAGAGAGAGAGCGAGGCACATCCTCGCCCCCCCCCCCGACTCCCTGTTCCCCACCCCAAGGAAAAAAAAATGAAAGGCTCACTTTTTTTTCTGGCTCGTTCACGCCCCAGACGTCTGGAAAGTTCCCTCTCTTTCCTCACACGTCCGTGTTGGGACGAGTGTGCGCTGGGCTCGGGAAAGGTTGAATGTGAAAGTATGTTTGGAAAGTATAAGAGCGCCAGCGGAGGGGGAGGGGGAAAAAGGTGTATTTGCTGCATGCCCCTGTATCCAAGTACATACGGAACGGACTCGTACGCCTAGCCCGTGAGCACGGAGGAGTCGTAAGTGGTGCGAGTGCAGCAGGAGCTGCTTCTTCTTTGTCCTGCCAACCTCTTGAGCCTGACGAAGACTCCATGGCGATAGGAGGAAAAAAAAACCTTCCAAGAAGAGACTTTTACATCATTGATAAAGCACAGCAAGTCTCTCTGAGCAGAGAGTAAAAAGACTGGTTTGCCTTAGACAACCTCCTCGTAGTCGTGTCCTTGAGACCTTTCTCAATCCGTCTCGTGCCAATGACCT
>JAAUXU010155273.1_pt1 | contig 18220 bp, 12 predicted proteins | sample 7278151 | NCBI WGS metagenome assembly JAAUXU01 (sample SAMN14350113, study PRJNA611818) | marine sediment metagenome | isolation source: surface marine sediment (1.8m) | place: French Polynesia: Moorea | collected 2018-08 | reverse complement strand
TAGGAGCCAATAGTGGGGAATGTTTAGTATCTGCAAAACAAATTGTAGCTCAATCAGTGACACTTTCATCAGATAGCATTTTTAGAATCACAAATTCAGACAGATCTATGTTCTGTGCTACTGTAGTGAAACTTAAAATTAAAAGTGCGGAAACGACCTGTTGGGAAAGATCTTTTTTAGTAAAATCCTCTTAATTTGACCCAATGCCCAAAACCCAGGATGAAAAAATGTGAATTTCCAGAAAAAGTACCTTTTCGAAGAAACCTAATGCATATACGTGCTCACGCTCTCACCGACTACTATGTGTGTCCCTGCTCCTTCACTGCAGGCATCCGCCCATTGCTCACAGTTGTCTACGTGACCACGTTCGCCCTCATCTCTCCGGTCGGCATCCTCATCGGGGCCGTCCTCTCGGAGACCATCAGCTCGGAGTCTTCCCTGCAGGGTGCTCTCGTCACTGTTTTACAGGTTTTAAAGGGCTGAGGACCTCCGAGCGTAAAGGTGAACGTTTACTATATAAGCTTGTCTTAGGGCTTGGCCACGGGCACTCTGCTCTACGTCGTCTTCTTCGAGATCTTCGAGAAGGAGAGGAGTAAGGGTACGAACGGGATGTTTCAGGTGGGGGTTTGGAAATTGGTATGGCGGGCTTATTTGCATCAAAATTTCACCAGGTCACGTTCACGCTACTCGGCTTCGCTTGTATGGTGCTGTTGGAGGTACTGGAGGTCTCCAGCACTTCTACGGCGATGCCCGAAACCGCGATGTTGGGCAAGGAGGAGCCCCAGGCCAAGATCTGTCGGCTGGAGAGCATAGACGAGTTGGACTTGGGATCTTTGCCGCTCAACTTCACCTGCGACCAGGGGCTGCTGGAGCTGTTATGAAGCCGATTGGACACATAAATACAAATCTTAATTCAACGTGCGTACGGGTTGTCTGAGTTAAGTTGCAACTCTGCTTTTTTTCAAGGTTCAATTTGCTTTTTACAACTTCAAAATTAGTGACGCAACAACTACAAATCAAGGTCAAAACATCCTCTTTTCCTTACATTGATGTGTAACCCTGGGTTTCTTATGCGCATGAGGTCGATGCCAAGGACTTGGGCGACGACGCCAAGTACAGCAGCTTCACCTTCTAACTCATTGCCTGATTGCTAAACGTTAGACTCCTTGTGTTCGTAAAACACTTCAGGAAGTTTTCCTTGTTCTAAATGTCGACTAAGACCCTTGCATCAGCAAAAAAATAGTTCAAGAAATTTGTGCTCAAGGACGGAAGCTGCAACGCAACTGAGACAATATGTACAATGGCACATAGATATTATATATTCAACACATAGAGTACATACAATGTTCTATATACGTAGTATATATTCATATTGATTAGGGGTCGATATTTTGTCTTTGCATGAAAATATTTTTTTAACATATCTTGACCACTTTACCCATTTCTCTCGTGATTGGAGTCTTGACTAAAATATAAAGTGTGAGCTTATGCGCTCACGCTGTACTGTTCACGCTCTCCGCACTAATATTCGTGTCTCCGTACTTGTACGAAGACGTGAGATGTCCCAAAGTAATCGTCATGGCGATATTCGATATATCAAGACCGCGTATTGCGATATTCGATACGATTACTTTGTAATCGTGTCAAGATGGCACTTTTGATGATGTTTGAAAGAAGTTTGTTGATTCTTGAAGCTGTTTGATACATTTCAGCGACCCAAGTAATGTAACATCATCATCTTCAGGTTTTTCCATGTCTTTTTTGTTTTGTTCATATCCTTTGTGTGGCGGCCCACAGACCAACAGACTTTCCCCTTCATTACCTGCTCCTCCTCTTATCATAGCATGCAAAAAGTATTGCATTTTGTCATGATAGGCATTGCGATATTCTATATTCGGTAAATCACTCGACATCGATATGACATATAGCGCAGTCTTAACAAACACGCACAATTCTTACCTTATATGCATACCTAGACACAAAAATTGCCGAAAATTTAAGGATACAGCTTAGCTGAAATTTTAACATGAAATGTCGACCCCTAGCAATAGTATTTCTTATAAAAATGTTTACCTTCGTTTTGATTGGAAAATGTTGCTACTCTTCCAGAGTGGAGATGGCGTCGTTGTACCCAGTGTTTAACAAGAAATGAGAAATCTCCAGACACCGGGAATTGTCCAATCTAATGCTCGAGCAACTACGCAAAGATCGTGCCTTTCCAAATACTCTGTAGACAATGGAACACTCTCAACCGTGCAACTCGCTCATCCGTGCAACCTTGCCCAAGTCCCGGTCCAAAAAGTTCCTACTGTACGATGCAAAGTCACCACTCTTGATCGTGCAACTTTTGCTTGAGACAGTCCAGGGCATTTCGTCCATTTTCCAGCACACCTCACAGCCAGACTTCTTTTGCATAGTTGCCAAATCTGAGCTGACTCAACCGAACCTCCCATGAGCAAGAATCCTGGACAGATTTCCAGAGCCTCATGCTTATTTATGCAACTTATTCAACTGTGCAACTTTTCCCGGTCCCGAGAGTGCACGATTGAACTTGTTCCTCAACAAAGTCTGCAACGTTTCAAGGGTTAGACAACTGAGAGATTGATTAACTGTGAAACAGTTTTAAAGTGCTGTAACTTTCTACACCTGAACTGACAACTGACAGAGTCAGCTGTAACTAAGTGTTCAAAAACAAAATTTCACCAAGTCATTGCAAAGCCTAAAAAACAAAGTCGTCCATCCGGCATTGGTAAAGAAGTGCTGCTTGTGCAACCGACGCTCAAGCTGAAAGCAGCAACAAGCTAGTAAGGAAACACAACTGCAGCCTTGCTGAAAACTTTTGTGTAGAAATGCTGAACACTCTTGGCTTTTATAGCGCGCATCAGAAGAGATGGACACTTAAAATGTGCTTGCTTCATGAACAAGGCCGAAATACATCTCAACATGTACTAAAAATTCAAAAATATTAGTCGCTATTCCTAGAGCCATTGTCTTCTTAACTATGTGGGGAGGAAGTGGATGATCCCAGAAATTTCTTGTTGCAGCTCATAGAGGGGAGTTTGTAGCAAGAGTACAATGGATGATCATGTCCAAGCTGGTCCATGACAAGTCCAACTGGCTTGTGTAATCATTGCACGAAGAATCTGAGACAAGTTGTAAGCAAGTTTTAAGTGTCTGACCTTTTTCGTTGCACACTGCGCATACCCAAAAATAAGTGTCCTGGGGTACAGAACCGAAATTGTCATTTGATTTAACCTTAAAAGCAGCGCCGGCTGTAATGCATAGTCCACATGTGCTTGTCTAATTCTTAAAGTGTGATCAAAGGACACAAAGTATGTTTATACACATTTTTCTTTGAAGTAACCTGACGGCTTGCGGCAAGGCTATCGTAGCAACTCTATGGTTGAGGATCCACTTTTTGGGAGTGAATACAAAAAGTGGGTTATGATACTTGGAAACTGTTTTGAACTGAGGACGACCAAACAGTGCAGAGGATCGAGTGGTTCGATCGGGTGAATTTGGTAACTCCATGAGCGGCAACGAAGATAAGCTGCAGTCACAGACTGCCAGGCATGTGTCAAGAAGGGGATGAGTGAGCTCCATAAGATTTGAGCAACAACATGATGGAACACATCTCACTTTCTTACTTAGAAGCATTTCACGTGCATCAGCAAAAATGGCTACAGGTTGGCATGCAAGCAAACAAGTATTTTTGCTCTCTCATCAGACAGGCTGGATCACTTCTTGGCTACTTGCTTGCCAGTTTGGTTTGGCAAAGTTATCATATTTCGAGGAGCTCGTGAATAACAGAAATCTGTTCTACGCTACTCGAAACCCAGTTTTTTGCATATGCTCCCGAGTAACTCGAATCGATAAATAATCTGACCCAGGTCTAGTGAAGACCTCACCACTTGGCTCTCTTATTCACGTCCTTTTTAAAGAGAAGCACCTCAGAGCTGCTAGGAGGAAGGAGAGGTCAAATCTCTCGGGATTTCTTGCACGTCAAGCAGTCGTCTTACCTAAAATACAAGTGGAAGCTAAATCTGAATCTGACTACTGTAGCCTGCCCTATAAATTTCTCATGTAAATGATGAATAAATGCGTTTTATTTTACCGTCACATTCCTCTAATGCCACCGGAATGATAAGTACGAAGCTTTGAAGAGGTGGAGGCTGTTTGTGCCTTGACTGAGGTTTCGGGGTGGCCCGCTCTCGATGGAACACTCGGAGTGCAACTGTATCAAGGTCTATTTCAGGGGCATGAATTGACAGAGCAAAGTGAAACTGGTTTTGCGCACACACTACAGGTTAATGGCACTGTTTTACTCAATGTAGCTGCTCTGTGCCTCGACCCCCTGCTCCAGCCTGGTCCTGAACTTGCTGCGTGACTTCTTAATGAAGTTTAAGTCAAGGTTGGCTCACGTGGCTCTGATGGCCAACTTCAGCTGCTCCTCGCTGTCGTATCAGACACCGGGGAGGGCCCTCTTCAACTGCCCAAACACGGCAAAATCAAGGGGTGAAAGGTCAGCAGGGTAGTGTGAAGGCTGTTTCTCTTTGAAGATTGCAGCGTCTTGGCAGCCAGGAATTTTGGAGTTTTATTGGTGATTTGGCCGCTTGCTCCTCCATGTACCCACCACCACTGGTCTCTGTTCGTCACCGTGGCCCAGGTGAAGACCTGCTCCCCCCTCCTTGGGCACTTTATGTACGTCTTTGCTGTCAGCCTCTCCTTGTCCCTGAGGAAGATCAGGGGACACTTTCCACCATCAGAGGCCACAACAGTGAGGCCTTGCAGCATGGCAAAGTGCCTATTCTTGAAGATGTGGGCCACATCATCAGCTGCCCCTATGGCCCCAGCCAGGTACAAGCCTGTGTCAGAGGCTATGCCAAGTGAGAAGGGGGTCTCATCTGAAAAGATGATGACAATCTTGGTGGGTTGTCTCTTTATCTTGTTGAGAAGGATTTTGGCATGCTCCTGTCTCTTGGTGTGGTTGACACTGGCCAAAGCTTGTCTTGGGGATCTTTTGAAGGACTGCAGGCCAAGATCCTTGCGAACAAGGGGCTACATGGTGGTACGTCTGACATCAAACTCAAGAGCGAGGTCTCAGATTGTCACCTTCCCTCTCTAGCTGTCCACAGATTCCTTGACTAAGTTAATGAGGCCCTCTGGCTTTGCAGACTTCTGCAGGATACATGGGGGGGGTCTCCACAGTGCCACAGTTGACAACCCTGTACACAGTTGTGCGGGACCAGCCAAAGTCATGGGAGACTTCTATTTGGTGTTTTGCAATGTGCAGACTGAGCTAGAATTTTGGAGCAAGTCTGAGCTATGTTTTTGGGGCTGGCGAACATGTTGGCTCAATGTAAACAGTTTTTGCATGGTGCATGTAAAGAAATTGTGCCACTTGACCAAATAACCAATTAGAGATTAGATCCACTATAACAGGAAGTGCGCTGTGATTTCAAAAGTGTCTCATCGAGAGCAGGTCATCCCGAACTACAGTAGACTTTTTGATGTAGCAGCTCACACGATCCTAGCAATTGGTGCGGACAGTGTGTACACGCTGTACTTATGGGGTGTGGAAAAAATGCGACAACAGAAATGACGGCAATACCACCATCAAGATCACCTCCATTTGGAACATTGGTGGGCCATCCCGCCTGTGAACTTGGTCGCTAGACGAAGCATGACTCATAACTGTCAGGGTAGAACAAAACATGCACGTCATAAAGGGAAAACCTTAATCTACCCTAAACCCTTCCTTCCACTTCCTTCCAGCTTTTTGACGCCCTCAAGGGACCGCAAGGCATTAATATAAGTTCCTACTGTCCAATAGCAAATCAAGTCTGTTCAACCTTACCATTTGCCACGGGAAAGAAAAAATTGAAGGGTTTATTGTATATAATTACTAATACACTTGTCCAATGGACTGATTTCTACCTTTATTATTGATCTTGACAAAGCATCACCTCTTTTCGCGTGCCTAACACTAATTCTGACATACCCGGTAAAGTAAGGTAACATACACTTACCTCTAGATGCAGCCACAGCCACCCGAGTACCCACAACACACATTGCACTTATTAGGGTATCAGAACAGGGCCAAGGTTGCGTGAGGTGCTAAAGCTAGGTTGCGCCTGCTTGCAAAGCGCCGATTTCTTTCGCCAGATGGCGGTAAGAGGACAGGACAGACAGGTAAGCAGCCTCTGCCCCCCCCTCCCGCCCTCTCTCTGGGGCGGGCCCCGGGGGCGGGCGCGCCCACCGAAGAAGGCGTGCGAGCGACAAAACACAGACTGCAGATTCAGTTCTGGCTGTTGATGTTGCCCAGCCAGGAGAACTTCTCCTCCCTCTTCGCTCGGCTTCTGCCGCTGTTGCTGTTGCGGTTGTCGCTGCTCTCTCACCACTCTCAGGTGAACGAAGAGCTGGAGCCGGAGGAGAACCGGAGGAAGTCCAATTCCACCCTCTCAATGTTGTGAAGGAGTTCTCGAGAGGAACCAAAGGAAGGGCAGAAAATTAAGTGAACGCAAGTGATTCGTACAAGAAAAGAAAGAACTCTGGCGCTCCTCCGGGTCGAACCCGCGATATGAGACGGCCGCCTTGACAAGCCCGGAGGCTGCGACGGCGGCCGTGGCGGCCGTGGCTGCGGCGGCTGCGACGGGGCCTGCGGCGGCTGCGGCGGCCGCTTCTGCAGCGATCTATGTGTCGCCTAGACCAGCTCCTCCGGCCCCGGCTGTCTCTTGCTCGCCGCCGTCGAGCCCTCGTGGCCAAGCTGCTGGAGGCCGCGACGGAGGTGGCAGATCCAAGCCGGCCCTCATCACCATCAGAGATTGGTGGCCTCTTGAAAAGACTGCGCGAGCGCGACCTTGTCAGGCTCTCTGCGGCCTTAAAGAGCGACGGCGGCGACTGCGTCATCGTCGTCGTGGCTGTGGCGGCCGCAGCAGCCGCGGATGCGACTTCGACCGCAACTGATCCGACGTTGACATCATGCCGCGCCTTTCGCTGGCCCGATCTCTTGGAGAAGGAGCCGCTCAAGAGGCTGGAGGCGTACTGCGAAAGTGACTTGTGCATCAACCCCTACCACTGGAGCAGAGTCGCCAACCTTCATTCAGGTAAGACCGACGACAGCCTGACCTCCAGTCAGTCACGGAGATGTGGAGGTCGTATTGAAGCTGCTGTTCAAGCGTGTGCGACCGCGTGTGTGTGTCATGTCATGTGTCATGTCAAGTGTCGCGAGCCCGAAACCCCTGGCAAACACTGCACTGTTGACACTGACACTTACATCAGTCACTGCGGTACGTGTACGGGTGGGTAGAAGAAGGTCCCAACACTGGCAACCATCACGACTGCGGTCACGACCAGGATGTCTGGGTGGGAGGCGGGATGCGGGCCTTAAGGACCACGGGAAACCAGAAGACGACCCCCTTCCTTCGCGACCCCCACTGAAGTGCATGGCTTGAGGAGCATGTTTTCGGAGGGGTAATACAACAACGTCGGACACTTGACCTTACTTGATGTTCCTACCGTACAAATGTGCTGTGCGTAGCGTACGCCTTATGTGACATTGGACAAATGTTTGTACCCTAAGCTCTTATCGTCTCTTTGTTTGCATTAGGATTTCAATCGATTTACTGAATGTTGGATTCAAGAAAAGCCAATTTTTTGTGTGATAAAAGGCACGTTGGAATCGCCTTCAAGACTTTCCAAAAATGAGTTAGACTCAGTGAAGCTAGTAAAAGTTTATCCTTTAATCTCGATCACAGATTTACACTGTTGACCGCACTTTCTTTCGATGGTCTCACAGCTCTTTTCGACAGCTGGGGGCTTAGAGTTCTGAAGAAAAAAATTATAAATAAAAATTAAAAATCCTGTCTAGTTATGGATATGAAGTGATGGAGAAGGCCGTGTCATTCATTCATTCCTTCTTCTCGTCGGCAACAGCACAAACTGGTCTGGCCAATGGTTTGGCAGCGTCCATCTACAGCTGGAAGTGACTAGAGGACTTTGGGCAGTCAGTCTGGATATGACTTTGTTGTTCATGTCTTCCCCTGATCCTTCGATGCACTAACTTTCTTTAGGCTCTCTCTTTCTCTCTTCGAGGAGCTTGCATGAAGTTGATACATTCTTTTCGGTTGCCTGCTTTAGTTCTCGCGACCTTGAACATCTCCCTCGTTGCCTGCTCAAAGCTTCAGTCGATTCGTCTTTTTTGGGGCGGGTGGAAAGTGGGCAGCAACAGCAGCACTCATAGTACGGGACAGATACAATGAACAGGGTGGCCGCAAACGTCTGCTCTTCACTGGGTTTTATTCGACAATACATTCTCAACAAAATTCATGTTGCTCCGTCGTGGCAAGGCGTAAGGTGCCTTGAACATGCATTTTGTTCGCAGGGTGTCCTTAATGCAGCGAGGACTTCAGGACCTCTGTGATGCACAGAATGTCTTGTTTAGACGGGCATTGTTAAAGAGCACCAATTGAGCGTTTATCGAAAGAACCGCTGGTCCACCCTGTCCACATGCACATCTACTCACGTACTTGTGTGACTTTTGGGGCGCATCACTCAAACTATTCCCGCTTTTGCTTGTGAAGCTCTGTGTGTGAAGCTCTGTGTGTGAAGCTCTGTGTGTGAAGCTCTGTGTGTGAAGCTCTGTGTGTGAAGCTCTGTGTGTGAAGCTCTGTGTGTGAAGCTCTGTGTGTGAAGCTCTGCGAGTTTGCGTGTGTAAAGCTTTGTGCTTAATTGTGTTTTCCTTTGTGTGTAAGAGGGTGATTTTGTGTGAAGTTCAGTGTGTACCGTACGTGTGTAACTAGATACATATGAGTGGGAAGCTGTGTGTGTGTCTGTGTATGTGCGATAGAGAGAGGCAACACCTTTTTGCTCCACCGGATTGTACCTGGGCTGTCGAAGTTGTTTAATCGGTTGAATCTGTCTGCGTTATTATCGCACACACATGCAACAACAGCGGTGGCGCCACTTTTTTGGTTTAGGAAGGCGCCAACGTGTCGCGACGCCTCCTTGTGTGTACGTATGGAGAAAAAGAGAGAGAATTCTAACTAGGCCTCCTCCGCCTCTCTTTCCCACACACGCATGCACGCACGCACGCACGCACGCACACACACATGCATACAGATCTGTGTTTGCGTCTCTCGTCTCATTTGTTTGGCTATTTTAGTACAGATGGGTCGACAACTTCACGACGGCCACGTTAAAAGATTTTTTCTCCGTTCTTCACTCCAGGGCCTTGCGTCGCGCACTCGGACGAGCTCGCTCTGAGGTTGGAGCCCACCAGGAAGGCCGCCGTGGCGTCTACGACCTCTGAGGGGGAAGACATGTCTGGCAGCGAGCGTACCAAGTTGTTCGGTAAGACTGGCCAAAAACACACATCAGCAATAAAGAGAACAGAATCTTATCAGTCGTCAGTCACACGTGGAACTACATATGTCAATTAACTCATGAAAACTTCGCTTTCCAACTCCACATACTGAAGGATCAAGGATAGTCCACATTCTTGGGTTACTTTATCAACTTATGCTTCTTGATAAGTAACAAGCTCACGTTCTTGGGCAAATCTTGGGCAAATCTTCAGCTGCCAATCCGCATACTTAATGGTACTTAATGAATTATAGCCTTGATACGTAACGACCTTACATTGAGCTCAAGTCTGTTTGCTACTGAACCTCGTTGGTGTGTGGAAGCCAAGCCGAGGAAATCAATCTACAGCAGCTCAGACCACTCAATGTTTCACATGCTCCTAAAAGCTCGTGACTGTTGTGACTTGCCTCAATTAATTCCTGGCTCGCGTGTCTGAGCGAGCGACATGAGAGATGGGATTCCCCGAATATCCTGCGTCTGCTAGATGAGACCGCAGATACTAAAGTGCTGGCATCATTCAGGTCCCTGTACTTAACACAGGAAAACTTAAGAACTTAAAGGAGAAAAAAAGACCGAAGTGTCGTAAATTGAGTGCATTGCCACGACGTCTCAATACTTGGCTTAGGCTTCTCTGGGACCGACTTTTGGTATGGCCGTTGAGAACCTGCTCACGCACGAGGCTCTTGCTAATAGTCTTGGGTAATTTAGAACTAGCTTTGTCTTAGCTGACTCCAGATCGATCTCTGATTGATACACTCACACGCACACAAAGGTGTCCAATTCCTTCCCTCCTGCTTACTTATAGCACTTTATTACAGGGGTTACACAAATCCTGCATACAGCAGGGATTACTTTGTCCGCGATTTTCGCTTCTCCCAGCTGATTGAAAATTCATTTCAATTATTTCTCCAGCTGCTGCTTATAGCAGGCGACTCGATGGCGCCTGGATGTCCTGGACAGAGAGGAGCAGGAGGAAGGCGCAGAGGAGGAGAAAAAATTGTGAAGTCAAAGATCCGCAGAGAATTTTTTGCTCTTCCTTGACTTGGGGTGGGGTAGAGATCATCCCTCTTCCCCTCTCTTACCATCCCCTCACAGTGGCATGTTTTAAGGTTTTAAATTTACACAGCCAAAATTGCTTCTGTTGAGTATTGCACATGTTAAATGCAACCCTTGGCTCGTTTGCGATTGCGCATAGGAGTTGCAGCTAGAGGTGGCCACCCTGTTCCATCAGTGGAGATGAAGCTGGCTGTTACGGAGTCGAATTTTTGATTTTGTCGCAATTTGGTCAGAGTTGACAAAAGTCAAACTGTGCCACTTTCATGCTGCACACAGAAGGCCAGATAGAATGCAGTCATAGGTTCAATTGTGAGTTGCTTGGCCATCACCACGCTGTATATTAGACACAATAAAGTGATGGAGCAAAAGACAAAGGCTAACAGAGCACCAATCGGGTGTAAAATGTGTAAATCTGACCTTTTTGAATCACTGTGCCAAGTATTTCTCTCAAGTCTTTTTGACTGAGCAAGCAGAAATGTGAACAACATGAAACATGTCTTATGTTGAATAATTCTTTTTGCTGTAAAACAGCAGAGAAATGCTTTCAGAATGGACTAAACTTTTTTTCTTTCCAGATGTCAGCACCTCAACGTCTTCACTCTCCTCATCCACATCTGGAATGATCATCTCCTACTCCACGAGTGGAATCAGGCAGAACAGCAACTACGGGTCAGGAAACCAAGGTAAGTCTTCTTTTTTGTCCAAAACTCAGGCCAGGGAGATGTTGACAACTACACTTACTTGGATATGAAGAGCACACTTATGTTCAGAATAAGGCCGCTAGCTCGTTGACGAGTACATTTGGGTGTAACTTTCTTTCTGACAGATTAAAGTCATGCCCCGCATGGTACATGTGGATATTCAGAGCATTTACTTGTCACTGATGGGGCTACGCCAAAAAAACAAGACTTTGCGTGAGACACATAAACTTTGTTGACACATGCATGGCCAACGAACTTAACAGTTTCATGACGCAGGTCAATACAAGTCAACAAAGAGTCTAACCTGTATGAATAAAGACCAATGCTCTTTGGAGACGACTCCGGTTATATAGGTCAGTAACTAAAGGTCGCAATGAGACTCTGTCGTCGTATAGAAAATAAGAAATGTCCTCTTAATGCTCGCATGATGTTTTAACAGTTCTTTGTATTCATCACATTTTATATAAGTGGGGGCATCCAAGTGCATCGACGGCAGAAAGATTTGTTTGGCCTAAGGAAGAAGGTCCGCCAGTGAACCAACGTGTGCCAAACATGCCAGAAGTCTAAAGCACAGTGCCACGCCGTACTAACTGATAGAAGCGCTTGAACCTCCTGTGAGGATGTAGCTGACATCGCAGGACCACGACCACTTTTCTCCCTGGCCGATGGAGGCCCTGTTGCCCCAGTCGATGTCACACAACCACGGGTTCGACCCTGGCAGCGGCAGTAAACTTTTTACTGCCACAGCTTGTTTAGGAGGAGGGTGTACCGTACGCGAATGCTGAGTCCAGGGGCTCCCGGATTATAAGACACGTGGCTGACCCGGGCATTGAAGGACAGCTCGCTCCTACAGAAGTGTTGCTACAAAATGGGGCAACCCAGCATGCGCCAGTGATTAGATTGAGAGAAGATACCCAGAGTATTGACGCAGAATTATTGCGATATTCGATTTCTGTAGTGAGACGGGAAAATATTCAGGCACTCTTTTGTCTGACAGAAACAAAGGAGAGAAAAAACAGAAAATTTAGTATTTCTCCCTCCCAGTTTTCTCAGTGCTTTATGGAGCTGGACTATATATTTTGTACTGGAATATTTTAATCGCTTTGGCGTTAAATTACAAATTGTCTGGCCATAATATGCGCGATATTTTTCTCGTTTTGACTGAGCCTTTGATAAGTCCTCGGCCTCACTTCGTCCTCGGGCAATACGATGCGTCGGGGAGATTAAATCTCCTTAGTCAAAATCGAGGAAAATGCCAACATACGACCAGACAACATAGAGTTAATACGCATATTTCTTCTTAAAAAGTGTATTTACAAGGAAATTGCACATAGAGGAGCAAAAAGACGGGGAAAACGTTGACAGTCAGATTCTTATAATTTCCATACTTTTTTCCACCATATCTCGTTTTGTCTTTCGTGGAAGTGACAAAAAAGCTCAGATTTCGACAGCCGAAATTGTCTGGCATCGATACATATTTTTGCCAAGAGGCTGCTATTGAAACAGCTGCTCTACAGGGTGACTCACAAGCCTTTGGAATGAAATTTATCAATCACTTGGAGTCACGCAAATATTTAACTTAGTCCCAGAGCAGAATTGGATCCACTTCCATGCTTTGGGAACTCTGCGTTTGGTTCCAGGGAGGAAAAAAAAAAAGGAATATTTGATTTTCTTAGAATTTTTTTTGCACTGGAAATCGTGCAAAGGCCGGACATTGGGGACAACTTTGAGGCGCACCCTGTACAAGCTCAGTCTGAGAAACAAAAACAAAAAACCACCCGAGAGCTGCATGCAACAAATAGGAAGCTTCCTGAGAAGGAAATTTGGGGCTGACGTTGCTGTTTTTTTATTTTCCATTTTTTTGCCCGTGCAATTTCTAATTGAGAGTAATTGGCACAGGTTTTAATTGCCCGCCTCAACGAGGGGCTGAGAGGAAGGATCCTCCTCCCACTGCAGCAGCTCCAGCGGCGCCAGCGGCGCCAGCGGCGTCAGCGGCGTCAGCGGCGTCAGCGGCGTCAGCGGCGTCCCCCTAGTTTGCATGATTGTCACGCACCGCTCGGCACTTTACCGGTATAATGACGACGAGACGAAACTTAATGAATGGTTCAGGGGAGACAAATTGCACTTGCGTGCGTCTCCTGCGAGATCATTTTACCGATTCATGCTTTTTTTTCCTATGTTCGTCCAGCAGGTCTTGTCCAGTGGGATCTCTGTTTAGATCCCTTCGTCCTGAGATAACCCGTTTGAACTACTACGGGTGAGACAAAAAAAAGGGACCGCTGTACAGGGTGTGCAAATGGAAATGTTTCCTTAGAGGGAAGCATACAGCACTGATGCGTAGAGCAGATGAGCTACGGGTGGACTACATAGACTTTTATATAAAGTACAGTTGCGTCATATGCAAAGCAACAGTTGTAGAGAGTACGGGACATCTAGCTACAGTACATAGAAAATGTTCATTTGTAAGTACGTACACAACATGTACGGTAGTTGCAGTACATATAGACCGTTCATTAGTGGAACATACAGTGAGCAGCAAAATATCCTGAACACTTTCAGTTCTGTCGCCATTAACACCTGCTTAACTTAATGAAGTCCACCCATAATTCACCGAAGCCAAGATATTTTGCTTCTCCAATGCAGAGGCTGATCTTATCTGCATAGTGGAATACACAAAGTATGCGGAGGCCACACTGAGACGATCATCGAGGCCGCATGTAGACCTAATTTGTCAATTTATAGAGTCTTGAGGGTCATACCAAAACAGAAAAACAGCTTAAAAAAACAGTACCAAGTGCTGTGTTGTTATTCTAGTGAAGTGTAGGCAGGGTGTGGCAGAATTGATTCTCCCCAGCGTATCTGCCAAAGCACAGCATTCATAGCATTTTTCATTCCTCCCTGATAAATTGTCAGTATTTAGTGAGGCACTCAAAATTTTTGCTCCGACATTTTGGCCTACAAAGCCGTTTTAAGACATAAAATTCTTCACCTAAGATTTCGAGGCCGAATCATGTCCAAGTACGAGGCTAATGATGAAAAAACACGTGATGTTGTGGAAATCATCATCATAATGATAAATAATAGTTGCGTGCTAAGAATCGAGGAAAAGATTTATTGACAAGATAGATGGCAGTCCATATTCTTGGCTTTCAGATGCTTCTGTTGCCAGTCTGTGACTCTAATATGTGCCCCTTCATGGGCCTGGGCCTGACTGTGACGACCTGGCAGGCAGACGTAGTTAATAGACAGATATCCAGATTTTGTTGATCTGGGAGCAGTCGTTCGTGTTGACGTAGTCTTACCTTATGTAGCGGGGAGTGACTTGGCTCACAGCACTAGTCTCGTTCTTCGTGCTGTAGTCGGCCTTGTTGACTTTCGGTTTGTCTTTGTTTCTTCCAAATCATAGAATCGTGAGGCTTTGTTATCCTGCCCGGAAAAGTTACGCATTCTGGCACAAAGAAGAACAACCATATTGAGCTAATTGAAGTTATTGTGCTAAGTTTTCGGTTAAGTTACAACGATATATGTCAGCTAAGTTATATTGTCAGGAAACTTTAGTAGCTAACTCGCGAACAAAGGTCATTGTTAGATGGCAGCCGTGCACTTTTAGGCCAGTTTGAAAGCGTGAGGCACCTTGATGAACGAAAATTAGAACTCTGAATTTTAAGTGAAGATTTTTTTTGTCTTTTTCATTGCTGTACGTAGATTTTTTTTTTCTAATTTTTCCTTTTTCCTTGATTTTGCCCAATTTTCATCATCAATTTGTTTCGCCTTCTCTTGCAAACGCACTTTCTGAAAGTCAACCTTTGATACAGATTCGATGTCGACTTCTCATATGCTAAACGCCCTTTTTTGCAATTGACCTATTTAATGCGTCAAAACGATATAGTGAAGAACGTCGATACACTGATGTCATTCCCAGATCAAGTGAATCGAAAGTTGACTGCACGGAACGAGCATGTACGCACTGAAGTCACAACCTTCGACATAGTGAAGATTCGACATTGACATTGTATGTACCTCTTCTTTGCAGTTGACCCATTTTCAACATGAGAGCTTTCGATGTAGAGAAGTCTTGCCTACCTTTCCTTACCTTTGCTAAATCGAGACTGACTGTTCTGAGACTTACTGACCGATGGAAGCCTGACATTAGTAGGTCAGGAACTTTTGGCTGCTTCTAAGTAAGTGGTAGTTAAGCTAATTGAAAAGTGGCACCTTTTCTCTCTCTATCTCACACACACTCTACCTTCCACATGAAGTATTTGCCTCTGTGAGGCTGTTTTTACTTGGGCTGACTAAAAAAAAACCTTAACAGGCTTTTTACGCACTCTTAACCCATTTGTGTTATCGGCCGGGCAGGCAGAGGCGGCCATAAAGTTGGCGCGCGTCTTCTCCTCAAGGGGGTTCACAAGGATCCCACCAAGGCTTCTCCTCCCATTGCCGTCCCTGATAACCTCTGCACAGTAGATGGCGCTCCTGATTGGTCCTAATTGCCAGGATTGCCTGTAAATTTTAGCAGCCCTCAAGGCTGGGCTAATGGAGGGGATCGATGCGCTTAGCCTTTGTGGACCTGAGGGAGGAGGGGAAGGGATAGATTTTAAGGGCGTGCATTAATCCATGACGCCCCCTTAACCCTTTGCCCCCCTTCCAGGCAGCAACATCTGTTCACTGATGCAATCTTTTGACCGACACATCCTGTTTTGTGGTGAAAAGCAAGGGGGAGAGCGACGACAGATCTCATTTTCTCCCATTTTCCACATCTACCAGACTCCTTTTTGTATGCATACGACGTGAAACGTCAAATCGAGGGAAAAAACTCACGTCGTCCGGCAAAATTATTAAAAAGCTTTTTCAATATCTCCTATGCTTGTTTGTCAGAAAATTTCACACCATTCAGTCGTCTTCCCGGGTCCCCTTGTTCATCTGACTGTTGCTGCTCCTCGCGCCTTGATCTTCCATTATAAGAAAGAATGTAACAAACATATTTGGAAACGTTGAAGAGCACTTTTCTGGAAATGGAGGGGGGAAGTGACATTCTTTTATTAAGATGAACTATTCAATTTTGGAAGCTTCGTCAAGGCTTTCAGGACTCTGTCGCACATTGGAGAAAGAAGAACAACTGCAGTGGATCCTGAAAGCATTTCTCTACTTTTTCACAGCAAGAAGAATCATTCAACATAAGACATGTTTCATGTTGTTCACATTTCTGCTTGCTCAGTCAAAAAGACTTGAGAAAATTGCTTGGCACAGTCATTCACAAAGGTCAGATTTACACATTTTACGCTCGATTGGTACCCTGTTAGTCTTTGTCCTTTGCTCCATCACTTAAAGCTGTGTAATGTACAGGGTGGTGACATCCAAATGCAACTTACAAATGAGCCACGACTGCACTTACCCTCCTCTCTACAGTGCTTAAAGGAAGCAGTTCGATTTTGACGAAATTGAATGTCGATCGCGTGACAGTGAAATGTCTACGATTCTTCATGTGGGCCCTATTAGGAGGGAGAATCTTGAAGGCCTACGAGTGTAGGGGGAACTGTTGATAAGAGGGGGGAAGGAGGGGGTCCAATCTCAGCCCCTTCCTGCCAACAATGGTCGGGGCCTGAAAAAAATCATGTTGCAGCAAAGTAAGTGCAGCTTTTTGTGTTCTTCTTCGTGACGTAACTAGACAAGGAAAAGAACTGGTTCCTAATTTTGGGCAGCGTAAACACATGCTCAGAATCTCGTATGAGGTAAACACACACACACACACACAGCCTCGCATGCAAACAGAGCTTCACACAAAGAGCCTCACACACACACAGCCTCGCGTGCAAACAGAGCCTCATCCGCGAAGCCTCAGATGCGCACAGAGCCTCACGCACGCTGAGCCTCGCAAGCACGTGGCGCTTTTCACTCAGAGCCTCTCACTCAGAGCCTCGCAAGCACGTGGCGCTTTTCACTCAGAGCCTCTCACTCAGAGCCTCTCACTCAGAGCCTCTCACTCAGAGCCTCTCACTCAGAGCCTCTCACACAGAGCCTCGCATGAAAATGGAGCCTCAGATGCGCACAGAGCCTCACACACACAGAGCCTCACACACACAGAGCCCCACACACACAGAGCCTCACACACACAGAGCCTCACACACACAGAGCCTCACACACACAGAGCCTCACACACGCTGAGCCTCGCATGCACGTGGAGCCTCAGATGCACACAGCATCTCACGCACAGAACTTCACACACAGCCTCACGGGAGGATCTTGAGAAAATTTATGCAAGTGGATAAAACACCTCACTAATCTCTCAGGTGGAACTTTAGCTGCACGCGTCGTCTGCCGCGATCTCGCACTTGATGTAACGATTTAACAACGTCGTCGTTGTCATATCCACCCTGGCTGGCCTCGGACGGCGTCGCGAAGTCGGCGAATGCCATCCAGTAGAAATTATTTACTTTTCGCCTGGCCGAGCAGAAAGATTTTTTCCCTCCTGCTCTTCCTAGAAACTTTTTTTTGGCGGACAAGCAACTAACGCAATCACAGATTGAGTAAGAACAGAAAAATACAGCTGCCTCCCTCAAGGTGGAACATAATAGGAGCGCCCCCCCCCTATCAATATGTATCAGCGCTTCCCCCCCTCTCCTTCCTCTCGCGCGGAATGATTCACTACTTCCGCTCGCCCTCCATGCAAGCTTACCACTTACTTGCGTGAGAGATGTCATCGTAAGCTATCGTTGCCGACATTCAGGCGCCGCCAGTCTTGTCAGCGGAGGCTGACACCCACCGGGAAAGCTGTACAGGGCGTCCAAAGAGTCAAGTTGCGGCCCGGAGCGTCTGGGCTGCAGCTGTAGCTCTGAGTTGCAGTCGCACGATCTCGATCGACGTCTTACAGGGTGTCCAGACAGGCGGTTCGAGCGTGACTCGCTGTTGCTGTTTGGCGGGGGTTGGGGGACAGAGGCTGTATTTAAAAAAAATCTACAATTGGGGTCAAAAGTTTGCTTCCAGTCAGCAGGAAAAACAAAGTCTGATGATCACTCCCATTCAGCTCGGGTAAGAGTCAAACCCTAGAGGCGGGCGGGTACTGAGGCACGACGTCCTTGGCTGACTCCTTGCAGCAAAAG
>JAAUXU010123305.1_pt1 | contig 18228 bp, 14 predicted proteins | sample 7278151 | NCBI WGS metagenome assembly JAAUXU01 (sample SAMN14350113, study PRJNA611818) | marine sediment metagenome | isolation source: surface marine sediment (1.8m) | place: French Polynesia: Moorea | collected 2018-08 | reverse complement strand
GGACCTGTCCGAGGCGGACCTGTCCGAGGCGGACCTGTCCGAGGCGGACCTGTCTGAGGCGGACCTGTCTGAGGCGGACCTGTCTGAGGCGGACCTGTCTGAGGCGGACCTGTCCGCAGCGGACGTGTCCGGGCATCATCAGACCTCTTCACATTGATGCAGCCATTTCCGGCCTGATTACACCCCAACCCCCCCAAGAAATCCCCGCATGCTCAAAAAGCTCAAGATGCAGCAGCAGCTCATGGTCACTGACCCAAACTATCCTCAATGATGATACAGCAGCAGCTGCTTCTCCCCCCCCCCTACACACACACACGCGCTCGCGCGCGCACGCACACTCGCACCAACACACAAAATCAGGTGATTTTGTGAACATTTTTTCTTAAAGAAAAGGCAACAACATGACTGGGTCAAAACGTTTTTGTGTGTGACTTCTTTTTTTTGCTGCTCGCACTGTACCAGATTTTTCAAGAGGGGTCTACAGCCATTATAAGGGCGAGTATTTTTCTAACGTCTGTCCACCCGGACAGCCCGTCCTAGACTGCTGCTGTTGCTCCTCCTCAAGGCCATCAAGAGCTGTTGTCGAGCAACGTTGCCCTCGCACAAACAAAATACTTTTCTCTCGGTCTCTTTTTTTGCGGGAAAGTTGGTGGGTGCAGCAAAAGTTTCCTCTTACCTGCAGGAAATCCTTGCCGAGGATCCAGGTTCTTCTCCTACGAAAAAGAAGGAAAAAAAAAGATTAGGGATCACCAAAGAATCCAGAAGCCTCACAAGAATTTACAGAATTTCAGAAGGCAAGAACTTTCATGGGCACAGAGACAAAGGAAGAAGCAAAGAAAATTGCCCAAATTTGTCCGTGTAGGAAAGCTTTTTTTTCCCCCTAGACACTTGGATCTGCCAGAAGATGGCCAAGAACTGCAACGACCCAGACAGACACAAGAACCTGAGAAGATGATGCTTGATAACCCTCTCCCCCTCCCAAACACGCACAGCCCAATGCAGATTAGTGGCCTGGAAGGGGTGTGGAGGGGGGAGGGACGATTTCTGCATGTGCAATTTATTCGCACTTTTCGAGGAAACAGAGTGGAGGAAGCCTCAAGTCGACGACTTCCCCATAGCTCTTTTCAGGAGGAATTCTCTGGCGGAGCAGGCAATATAAGCATCTCTCCTTGGTCATCTGGCTGTAAACTCTTATTGCCCCCCTTCACTCCTCCTCGCCCCCAACTAAGTACAAACTGCCTCGCTGTCTTTCACGGCGAATTTCGATGATATCACAGTTCCCCATAAAAGCAGGGAAGCCATTCTCAGCATCAGGGAGCTGGCGAAGGCCTCACAGGGCGGCGGAGTCGTGCAAAGCGCTTGGCAGCCGACAACAACGAGATCAGGTTGGTGACAGCGGCGGCGGGGACCTCGGGGGGGACTTTGGCCGAGACCTCGGGGGGGACTTTGGCCGAGACCTCGGCCGGGACCTCGGCCGACTAAGACGTCAGCAGTCACCAGTGCTTGCGGCTCTCCACACCGGCAGCCGGCAGAGCAGAATCTGCCGGACGGATTTTGTTGTGCGGTGCACGACAGAGAGAAACCAGAGCTGCTTGAGGGGCAGAGCAGAGAATCCCCCCAGACCGCGAGTGTAGCCAGAATTCTGCGGATTCTTTCGTTTCCCCCCTCTCCCCCCCCCCAGCACTAATTTGGGGAAAGCAGAAATCTGCCCGATTTTTCGTGCCAAAGTCTCTCCTCTCCGCTTCTCTCTTGGGTGGAATCCTTGTCCGAGCTCCGTCCCTGCCAATCCCTCCACTCCCCCCTCCACTCCCCCTCCCGCACTCACTCCCATCACGGAAACTCCCCTTTCCTCCGTCCCTCCCCCTCTCCCGAATTCTCTTTGGTGCAAGATCAAAGGAAAATAAAGGGAAGAGAAAAGAACCCAATCTGCAAAACCTTCTGACATCAAAGGCAGAAGCAGCACCTGTTCACTGATGAGACTGGACTTTTCCTCCTGGAGCTCTCGATCTTCGTCTAAACCACCGCGGCCGCTGCGGCCGCTCTCCCGGCCGCATTCAGCGGCGTCTTCTTCGCCCTCGGCGTCGAAGACTTTGACCTCGTCGGCCGCCCCGGCCGCGATGTCGTCGTTGACTCCATTGGAGCTGGAGGAGGAGGACGACGACGACGGCTGCGTGTGTCTCTGCGTCTGGCCGCCCGCGTCCGCTTGAGACGGGGACGTGTTGACGGACTCTGCTGCGGCGACCGCGGCCGCCGCCGCAGACGTTGCTGCTTGCTGGATTGCGGCAGGCATGGCGACATCACCGCGGAGGCCTCGACGCCATCGTGATCCCGCTGAAGGCGTGGCTGTTCTTCGTCACCGAGTTGCTGTGCTACACGTCTCTCAGTTATTTCTTCCTCAGCAGACTCAGTTGGCTCATTACGTCCCACCTATTTCACGGCACAATAACTTCACAAGTCTTTTTGCGCCTCCCTGTAGATATCTTCTGTATCTTCTGAAGCCGACAAAGAGTAAACACTTGTCTGACTGAAGGAAAACTGAAGAAGCAGTAGAAAATTTTCGGCGTCTTTTCTGTCGGGCCGCAAGAAAAAGCGCGCTCGCTTTTGACCGGCCGCCGGCGAGCGCGCGCCAAGGAGGATGGAGCGGGCGGACCCGGACCGAGCGTTCGACTCCACGCAGCAACAGTAGCAACAGAAGTGTTGACCCTAGGACAAAAAAAAAAAAGGAGGGAAAAAAACCTTGCATTTTTGCGTCAAAGTGGATGAGCTCCTTAGGTCGTCCTCACTTAGTTGTATGGAGTATAAAGGAAAGCTTATATATATATATATATATATATATATATATAATATAACTGACTCTGTTGACTTACTCACTTGCTCTCTGGCGTCCCTGGTTCAGACAGAAAGCTTTATTTACCTTGACTAGTAGAGAAAGTGCCTGACTTCGCCTTGCTTCAACTCACCTCGACTCACGTTGTGCCTTTGTTGTCGTCCACTCGGTGAGACCGCAGGAACGAATCCTCCTCCGCCGTCAGAAGTCTCCACTTGTCTGGCCGAGTTGCCATGCCCGGCCAGTGCAGAAGTGCGTGGGCTCGTGTATTTAAGAATTCGAAACGCCGATAAATTATGGCAGAGGCGAAGAGCGAGCGAGAAATGAGCGATCGAAACTGGCCTCAGGCGTCTACGGTGGCTCCTTGAATTAGCCATCAAAATATGATATGATTAATGCAGGAAAATGAAGCCTCTGCTTGGGGCTTCTGGCTGGGCAGGGCAGCTCCTGGCACTGGAGTCTGGTCTCCGGGGCCACCACCGTGTGCTCCGGGGCGGTTGTCGCCGTCGCACCGGCAGATGGCGCACCGGACAAGGGGTAACTGCCGTACGCGTCTGGCCGAGACCACCAGAGCCATCTGGCGGCCGGCGATCGAAAAGTCCGCGCTAACGCCCCACTTCAAGGCGCTCCCCTCCCCCCCTCCCCTCGGGTCAAGCACCGAAGAAAAGAGGCGCCCTCGGGCCGAGCTCAACGGGAGCGGGTGAATTTCCGCAGGGTTGATCCGCTGCTCCCGACCTCCGTTTCCGGGCTCGTCGCGCTTGCAGCTTCTCTGGCCTCGCTGAAAATTCAACTGCGCTGCCTTCGCGGACAATTCAGCTGACGTCACCCGGTGGTCAAAAGTCAGTGTCCGTCGAAGCCCGGATGAATTAATATTGCTCGCACACGTTGATCGGCTTAAGCTCTGCAGCATCTGATGGAGAATGCCTCCCATAGGGATGCGTCGAGCCGGGAAGTCGACGAGTCGAGCCGCGCTTGAGCTGAGGCAAAAAATGAAGGCTGCAGAACACAGAAGTACTGCAATCTTAGACTCGTTCAATGAATTCAATCGAAACAATAATTCAAGTTTAATGCCAATTAGCTGCACGTTACAAATTGGCACCTAAGAAGACCTTGAAAATGTCAAAATTTTAAGGACAAACAACTTTGAAAAAAAAAAAGCTGGATGCATTTCGAGCTGACATTGATAAAGTTCGACCCGACGAAAAGTTCGAAGCATCCCTACGGCAGTAATGCGGTGCACACAGACACCACGCCTGGCACCAGTGCAATCATTTCTGCTTAAGGATCGCCTACACTGGTCGAATTTAGTCAAGTCAGGTGGTCCGTGACATGAATGCAGACACGAACGAGTCCGCCAGTGTGGACGGGTCCCCCTCAGCCGAGCTTGTTGTCTGGTGTGTGACTTCAGGGAGAGGAAGAGGAGCCCCAAGGGGGCAATTTACACCGAGTAAAGAGTTTGAGGCATCTTCGCAGCAATCACTTGGGCTTCAAATTGAGGCCTGCGCTACATAATTCAAGAGAAGGCGACGACAGCCACGATGACGATGAAGATGACGACCAAGATGATGATGATGACGACGACGACGTCATCGCTGTCTTCACAAACAAAACGTGCCTCGGGCTGTCTTCTTTGCCGCTGCAACACCTAGAGTCGATTCCATTATAATGAGTGTGTGTCTTATGGAGTTAAATATGTTCTGCCCTCCTGCAAGCGTAGTTTGCTCGGTGAAAACCGCAGAGTCAGCAATTTTGTCCCTTCCTTCAAGAACTTCTGCTCGCAACTCCTGAGTAGTGTGCAGGACTTCAACATGGGTGGCTACAAAGCAGGCGAGGTCGTCGTCAAGTCGTTGCCATTCGTTCACGTCATTTCTGCCAGCTACAGAGAAAACGCTTGCGAATTTTGCTTTCAGAGGTATAAAATGAGGAAAAACTATCACTGCTCCGAAAGGTTGGAGAACATCTTGTAGCGCACATCCTGTGTCATTTCTAGCTTGGAACGTCTTAAAGTCACGTGCTCCGACTGCGAGATGGTCATCTACTGCAGCAAGAACTGCCTCATCAAGGACCGGGAATTCCACCGCTTGGAATGCGTGTGTCTTGTCTCCACGCTGGAACACCTCAGGTTCTTCTTGGATGATCAAGTCAGGATGTTGCTCAGGGTCGTGCTGAAACTCAAGGTGCTCGTTACCGTTAAATGAATGGTTGCAGGGGTAACTTTTTGCACTCTGAATTAGCACAAGAAGGACTTTGCGAGTCACTTTGAAGAGGAGCTGCCTTTTCCAGGGATCAGTGGAACAACAACCAGAAGATTTGAGGACCTTATGGATCGTGAGTATAAGGAAATGAAAGAAAGTTAATTTACACGCAGGAATTTCTCGATGCAGCAGCTTCGTATTTAAGGATCATTCTCCATCTCCAGGGCTGGCATCGATCAGTTGCAGTAGTAAAGCCACTGGGGCCTCAAGTGCAAGCTGCGGCCCATGTGCCACGGCACAAAGATGGAAGGAAATGTATATAATGCCAACCTGAAGTTATGGCTCCATCTCCCCTCCCTCCGCCTGTATAATGGCCTCAAGCCGGCATCTGAATGCACCACACACCTCCTTTATATAATTGATGTCAAGACTGGGTTAGGTGGCCCATATGCACTGGCACGAATGAGGCATGTTTGGCACAGCCTCCAGGCACGGAGACTTTGTCCCAGATGCAGTAGTGCAGAGAGGATAAGTCTAGACTTGGAAGTTGAAAGCATTTTAACCCAAAGTTCCACGTGTCCTGGCTCCTGAAAAAGTTCTGGCTGCTGGTGCTGGTATGCACTGACACACCATCCTACTGGACTGCCCAACTGCCTGCCACGTAGTTGGCATCAATCCAGTGCTGCTGTGTCTGTTTCAGAAGCTGTTGATATGCCAGCCCATAGACTTAAATGCTAGATTCCACAAAAAATTGAGGTGCCACCTGTACATCACTTCGAACAACACCAAGGAACGTTATACCTGCTTCACACTGGTGCTGTGCCACATGGTGCTGGCTGTTTGGTGCATTGGAAACCTCATGAGAATAACATGCCAAGGTGAAATATTTCTCATGAGAGAAGAGGATTGTCTTCCCCGCCCTGTCATGTTTGAGTCAATTAATTGTTTTTTTTTAGCACATTGCAGGTGGCACACATTTGTACCAGCACTCGTGGCGTGATGCCATCCATGGCCTGGGACTACTGCATGTGTCATGGTTACCCTTCACTACTTGGCACATTGTTGCTCTAGAAGTATTAAGCTTCTGCACCAAGCTAGAAATGGTTCACCTCAAGCACATTTTTATGCTTAGGTGCATTATATTGATAAGCTTTGAAATTCTTACCTTGTTCGCACATTAATGTACTTTTCAGGCAGAACTTTGGTGTTGCTTTATGTGCCGAATAGTGGAGTAACTGGCACCAGTTTCCTATTTAATTTTGGCTGGCATCTGGTGCAGGAGGTGTGGGATGAGTCCTCGTTTGGCACACTCAGCATGGCAACAAGGCACTTCAAGAGAAGGCATTGGAAATAAAAGTTGTGGAAGAGGAAGTAGGCTAGCTTTTTTGTCCACAAATCTCGTGAAATTTTTTTGACCTTGGTGCTAGGGTGCTTATTTTGCAGTGATCAGTTTCTGCCGCCAGCACTGTATGCATGCAAAAAGGGAAGTTTCATTGTCACAGATTGACGTCGCCTGATTAAACTCTGACTCGCATGGCGATTGTCTATGACCCAGCTAGTGTCTTCAAAGAAAGAAATTGAGACTTAATTGTTAATTTTTTAGTTAGAATTCTGTACGTTTTCAGCGATTTTTGGCCCGGGCTGCCTCGCCTAGCAGTCACCTTTTTGGTCATTTGGCAAGCATTCGGGCCGCAGGGCAGAGTTGGCAGGGACTAGAGGGTGGGCAGTGAGCTGGGCTGAGCTCAGATCTGGGCAAAAACAGCGAGACAAACTGTGGATCTGTTGGGTCGAACTTGTGGACTGAGGGCTCGCTGCCATCACCACAGTGGGGGAAGAAAGGGAAGAGAGGCTGGTGAGGAGTTTTTAAATCTTTCGTTATGAAAAGGGCGTCTCACTCTAGCATGAGGGAATATTCAAATTTTGGTAATTTGAGCCTGAGCATTGCTGGGAGCTCCCTCTGGTATAACACTCCCTCCGTCCAAGTGCAATTGTCCACTTTTGGCAAAATTTCCACCCCTGTGGCCCTGGTCTTATCGGGCCAAAGTAGGGAAATTTGTACCAGACCACATTGTCCACAATCGTGGCCACCTATGCACTTACCGTACTCGCACGAGTTGAACCTGGTCTCAAACTGAACGTGCTCTCCTATGGAAGCAAGTGGAAGTAGTCATAATAGTCCAAATAATTGGAAATAGCATATGAAAGAACAGAGTTCTAAGGTTGAGACAAACTGGGTATTAATTGTTGTCATTTCATGAAAACGGCAGAAAGAGGAGACAATGCTAATGTCAACCTTGACTGTGCATCATGAGCTGCTCTCCAAAACTGTTGCATGGAGGCATGAGTGAAGTTGCCAAGAAGTTTGATGTCTCAGTTAGGAAGTTTGTCATGAATTTGGAGGTGAGGGCAGCAATGTCATGCCTATAGGGAAGTTGTCACGATTGAGGAATACTGCTTGCGATAGTTTCAGTTATGATAAAGCACTTGCCAATGCTACCGTGAAGTAAAAGTAGCAAATGCATCAAAGTGGCAGTTATTCTGGGAGAACTGTGTTTTTGAAAGTGAGCAACTATTCTTGGACGGTTGGAGTAATATTTTCTGTTAAAATGTTACTTTTTTCGGACGAAAGGTGCGGACGAAAAAGACTTTTTTATCGGCATGGTGTGAACTTTTTTGTACACCTGGACAGTGGGATCTAGACCCACTGGATTGGACCCACTGACCCAGCGGGTCCAAGCTTTTGTCCCAGATCAAAAGTGACATAAAAGTATTGGTCGTGACTGAAATAGTCTTTCCACGGTGGAAAACATTGTCTTCAATAAATTTACTAATGTAGTGATAAGTTGGTGTGACATCTAGGCCGCTTCGTCTCCTCAAAGCTGGTCACAAGTGACCGAAAGCACCCAACAACCATCCACGGGTTTCTCCCAGGACCCTCCCCACAATAGTGCATTTAACAAAAGTCTATTGGAGAATGATTCCCGAGAGCCCGAAAGAAACTGGGTGCATGAAGATGTGACACGGAGCCAGAATAGTCCAAGTAGACCTTTCCAAGTGACCCTTGTCTCGTATCAATGCTGCACCAAGGCCTGTATTTCAGTTGGTTTTAAGTGTCGCATTGTCAATCACAGTATTCGAGTTATAAAGATAAGTTTCAAGTTACGGACCACGCCATTATGTTGAGCATCCACCGTATTTGGCCATGTTGCTCCGTAGATGCTTGGGAACTTCAACAAGACAGTCCGAAGCTTCTGCCCAGTCTCTGGATTCAACTATCCATGGTCCTGGACACTGCGGAGATGCCCTCTTGGGAGGAATTTGCCTCACTCTATGGAAAAGTGGGTGCTGATCCAGGCAAATTGCAACTAGTGTCGGAGCTCATGAAGTAGAACCTTTGCTTTAAGGTGTTGGTCAACTGCTTCACCATCCAGCTAGGTCTGGACGAGTTGCCTGTGGGCTCCGGAGTCTTCCTCGCCGGCTCTGCCATCGATCACTCATGCAGACCAAATGCCATTGCAAAGTTTGGCAGAGGAAGAGAACTGGAGATTATCGCTCTGGAGGATGTCGATGACATCAACAAGGTAAGGACAACTTCAACTTCTGATAGAAAGATTGAATCCAGATTGCATGTTTGACTTTGCCCTTGCAGATCCGCATTAGCTATGTCAGCCGCCTTGACTCGAACTCGGCCAGGCAGGAGAAATTCCGCAATCTCTGGTACTTTGACTGCAAGTGCCAAGAGTGTTCAAGTGAGGAGCATCATCTTCTGCTCTCCTGCACAACCTGTGGAGGACCCCGATCCTTGAATTCTCATGGCTTGACCCTGATCAAAGCCGTGTGTCCAGGCTGCAACAGACACCAGGGAGAGGTGGAGAGGCTTCGGATGTACAAGTACTTGCACAGGAGGGCCGGAGAGCTGCTCAAAGCGGCTGTCGGAGGTATGGAAGTCCCGACTCCAGGGGCAGTCGCAAGTTAAGAAACAGCAGCAACGAAACCCCGCATCCTTTTTTTTTTCTCAGAGGAGAAAAGCCTTGAGAAGTTGGTACCGCACATGAGAGAAGTGTTTCACCCCAACGACTCTTTGCTCTGCCAGACACTCATTCGCCTACATCACTGGTGCTTCGGCAGAGAAGATTGGGCCAAAGCCTTGGAATTTGGCCAAGAGCTTCTGCCACCTCTGCGGTGAGTCCAACAACAGGGTGACGCAGAATAACTCGTCTCATATGTGACAATCCCCTCTCGGACAGCTGAAACAAGGCACAAAAAGGTCCTGCAGATCCACCCTGTACGACGCAGTCGTCGTCCTTGTCCTGCACCACTCACAGTTCGGTCTTACGACGCAAGGAGAGCAGAATCTTGCCACTTTTTGGGCCCGGCCTGCCATGAATTGCGGCAACTGCATTGACGTGAAACCATCTCCTTTCCCTCTTGCTCCCTTGGCAACGACACGAGTTGTCCTGGTACAGTGGAACTCGATTAAAAGTGGAACAGTTTGCCAAGCTGGGAGCCTCGGGGACAAATGATGATGCAGCACATGTCGATTACGCATCGAGAAGGGGTCATTTCTGCCCCCAACTTCACTCGGGGTGCAAGAGCCAATCTTTGTCTGTTTTGTTCAAGCACTATTTCTGTGTTTTGCTGACGAATCATAGGTTCTGCTTTGAACTCAGCTTTCTGTATTGCTGACAACTCGGCACACGTTTTACTGCTGCCATATTTTGTTGCATCTAACATTAATCAAGTCAGCGAAAAAGTTCACGATCTTTGGCGCAAACATCTCCTTTTGGCGCGGGATAAAAGGGTCCTGTATATCGGAGCTTCAATAAAAAATGTCCAGTCGAGCTTATTTACTTCATAAAGTTTGGGGATGATGTGTTTGTGCAGCAAATCTGAACAATGTGTGCTCTTCATAGGTGTGCACCAAAATAAACAGTCGGCGTGGACCAAAGCTGCCTGCTCGTGCACCAAAAATGGCAGCTGGCGCACCAGAATGACACACATACCTTGCAGCACAATCAGCCACTTTGGGGCGCAAGCAACCCGTTTTGGTTCACACCACGTTCATTTTGGAGTCTGCTGAATTCGACCCCTTGAAACTTTCATTCCCTAAGAAGTATACCGTTCATCCGAGTTCCTCTGCATGACATTCGTGCTTCACAAGTGGCGGCCTCCGAGCTACGACTTCCCATAATTATGGTGCATTCATTTCTAGGTCATTGACACATCCCCTGGATGGCACCTTGGCTCTGATCTGCCTCAATTTATGCAAGAGCTGTCAACAACTCCAACTCCCCAAGGAATCTGACCGATATCGTCGGGAGGCAGAAGGAATCTACAGAGTGGTTCCTGGCATGAATCATCCCTTACTTTTGGATTTATTCTCTCAGTAACAAAATAAAATCACCTCAGTATTATCACAGGATTTCCGTTCCCCCCTCTAAACTGGTGCGTCAGTCTGCTCTTGTGCGGAGGACTTCTCCTCCTCTTCAGGAGAATCGTCCGGCTGGATGTGCGTGGGCAGAAACATCTGCGCCACCAGCACCAGCACCACTAATAAATAACTGATGGGCGACACCATCTCCAGCCCGAACACTGGCAAGGAGATCAGCGCCAGCGCCAGCGAGCTCAAGTGATGGAGCTGACCGAATCTCTTGTCGTGGCGCAGCCGCGTCTGGTAGAAGTGCAGCGCCACCCCAAGGACGGCGCACGCCACGGAGCCGCCCAAGAACATGGCCCGATTGAGCTGCTCGAAGCTCAAAGCCTTGAACGCCTCATCCAGGTACAAACTTGCTGGCAACAGTACGACCAGACTGAAGATGTAGCTATAGTACTGCCTGTCCACAGCGCCGTAGCGTGCGTCCGTCAGGCGCCCGTACGCTGACAGGCAGATGGCTGACGCGCAGTGGAGCTCCATCCAGAAGTAGCCTTCGGAGGACGCCTGCTCTAGGCACACCAGGCCCAAGTTGCTGCACACCACGACAGCACTGGCCAGGAACTGGTATCTGTTCATGGCGCTCCTCTTCATGTAGTTGTTAATCACGCACACTCCCAACGTGACCAGCGCCGACAGCGCCAGCATCGACGCCAAAGAGATCTTGGCCAGCGCCATGGAACCGGTGAGGATAGCGCCACAGAAGAGCAGAAAGTACGGGAAGAGCGAGATATACCCGGACATGTCCAGTGGGGCAAGCGTCACCGTGCCGGTGGAGTGCAGTAGGCGGTACAGCAGGAACCCCACCATTGTCTGCCATCCCTGAAAGCACAGCACATGCTTGTGTAGGACGAAATGACGACGCAGCAGATGTTGGTACGTCCAAGGTTGGTTGAAGCGATCCTTTCTAGTAGAGTACGTACCTGGAAGACCATGGGATACTGGAATCCCAGCACGCTGAGCACGAACTTGTTCGCCGAGAGCGCAGACGTCAGCAGCAAGAAGTAGAGCAATGAGGAGGTGCGATTCATGATGGCGCCCTCAAACAACAGGTGAAACAAAGCCTCACGTAAAAGATGTGCTTTAGAATTTTCATCTCTGTGTCGTTTTCCGTGTGCGTGTTTTTCCAGGCAGAATTGTAAAAGAAACAGCTGCAGATGGAGATTAGTGGTAGGCGCGGGCCGGGCCTACCCGGAAAAATCTCGGGTTGGGCCGGGTCACGGCATGACCCGGCCTGGGTCGGGTCATTTTTTTCCGGCCGGAGATCAGCGGCCCAAGAGCCAGTTTTATTTCACCGATACCAAACTTGCCAATGGTTATCAGGTGCAGAATGGGCAGAATTGGCAGTGTCTAGCATGAGAACAGAGCACATGTTCTCTGGAACATGCACACACCACTCTGCTTTGTCAGATGTTGTGCCACTTTGCTGGATGCCACTGTGACACGTTGCCAGACACTGCCACATCTTCCACATAGCTCTTAAATATATTATTGTTCAAGGCACCAGTGTGCTGAGTGAAAGGATCTTTAGCTCAGCTGGCACAATCATTTCAGAGAAAAGAAGCAAACTGTCTGACAAAAATGCAAGCATGTATGTCTTTCTTCATGAGAACCTTAAAAAGTCATGCAATCCTCAAAGAGTTTCTGAAGCAATGGTATAAATTAAAACATTCAGAAGTTTATTGATTCAGAGTAAGTTGTAGATCTAACCCTAACCCAGCCCAAGAGCTGCCAGCTCTTGGGCGAGCGGCTCTTGTGCCGGGCGGTTTTCAATTCGGCCCAGCCCAACCCGAACCGCAAAAAATAGGCTCTTGCCCACCACTAGTGGAGATATCTGGGGCCCAGGGTCGAGCTCGAAAGCTGGAACCCTGTTTTAACTGGCTCGACTCCACGAGTAGCGGAGTTTAGGCTTGCTCCCGAGCTCTGGGAAAACTACGTCATAAAAAAAAGGAATCAAGGGACTTAAGTAAAGTTCGAGCTTCGACTTAGATCAATTTTAACAGCCTTGACAATTCTGGAGAATCCAAGAGGGCGAAAGGGCAGACTCACCCTGTCATAGTTGGCTGGCAGCTTTTCTTTTCCCTCACTTGGCTTGACACCTTTAGAAAGTCGGGCTATTTTGGGTTTTACCCGAGTTTTTCTGGCCCGACCCGACCCGACCTTGAAGATTTCCTGGCTCGAAGCATCTCTAGCTGCTGCTGGCAGAGATGGTGAAGAATAGAGCGCTCTGCTGATGCATCAAATATGAGATAAATTGAATGCGCCAACGCTTTTGCCCTCAAATGGTTTCCAAAGGTGCCGCCGTCGATAATCGGAACGAAGGCCTAGATGAGCATTTACGGTCTGACCGAGTCTAAACGTAACAAGCATTTAGTAACGATGTATTTCTTTATTTTGTTATTTTTAGGGAAACCTGAACCTTGGCCACCTCTGCATCGTGGCGCCATCTATGCGGCTTCTCTGGTTAGCTCTGCTGCCCACCTGTTGCTCGCAGGAGAGGGAGGAAAAAATGTTTTCCTCTAGCGGGCGTCGTTGGCAGGGACAGCAGCGCCTGCGCCGACCTGAAGCTGGCGCGGCACGACTCCCCTTGGCGCCGATTCAACTATTCTAACCTTCTTTTCTTCCCCGGCGCTGTCAACAAACGCCTCACCTAAGTTTTGCTGCCATCGTCCTAGGTGCAGCGTTGGGTTGGATTAGCTCACGATTTGGGTTAGATTTAGCTGAAGCGCTCCAATATCGGGTGCTCCAGTGAAGCTCCAGCAGAGCTCCAGCAGAGCTCCAGCAGAGCTCCAGCAGAGCTCCAGACACAGCGCCAACAGAGCGCCGGCAGTGCGCCGGCAGTGCGCCAGCAGCAGTGCCAGCAGCAGCGCACGCACTAGCGCCAGCAGCAGCACAAACAGCGGCCGAAGCAGCGCACGCTAAGAGAAGAGGAGGAGAAGCCACGCCGCTACTCTACTCCACTCAACCTGGCGGCGCACAAGCTTCTCACTTCAGTTGGGATTAGTGGGCGAGTGAGTGAGGGTTCGGCGCTTTTGCACTAGTTTTGCGCGAGTTTGCAAGCTCGGAAAGAGATCACAAGCGGAGCAAAAGAGTGAAGAGGGACCAATTCTTCAGCCTCCTACTCAAGAAGTGGTCTAGAAGGCCCGGATTCTCTCCGGATCTACCCGGAGAGTTCGAGAGTTTGTTTCTCTCACTTGGCGACGCCCTCTTACCTGGCGAAGCCGGCGGAAGCCGGAGAGAGAGAGAGGGAGAGCAAGAGAACGAGAGGGAGAAGAGTTCATGTGATGATTTTGCCGCGGCCATGAAAATGAGCCGACGGACGACTTTGCCGTGGTGGGCGGCCTTTTTCATACTCGCCGCAACCGCCGCCGCGGCCGTCGCGGCTGAAGACGAAGAATCCGCCGCATTTCTAAGCCGCCACCGACGCGAACCGGACCCCCTGTCCGACGCAGCGGAGGCGCGATCCCGGAGGCTTCAGGAGGAACAGAAGCAGAACCGATTCAAGCCGGAGTTCAGAGGCTGCGAGGACTATGATCCGAAAGTCCCCGAAGAGTCGCCCAGAGGTAGGACGACACCTTTTTTCCTTTTTTTTTTTTTTATACTGCCAAATATCGACTTTTTTGGGCCGAATTTGGCTTCTTTTTTTTTGCTCCGGACGCTTGTCAGATGGATCCTCTCGTTAGTTCCTGGGCGTAGGTGGGTGGAGAGTAAATACGGCCTCGTTATTTGCCTGTCAAAGTTCTGCTACCTCTGACAACTGAGAACAGCTCAAGTTCTGTTCCCCGAGCATCACTATGGGAAGTGCAGATTTCTCTCTCTTAGTGAGGCAAGTTAGCTCCTAATTGCATAAGACAATGGAACCTTAATAGTCAGAGTCTTTTGCCTAAATCAGGCTCTCTGTTGGGCAGGGGCAAAATTCGTGTTCACAATGCAGACCTAAAAGCTCACAATGGAGCCGTTGCCGAGTTTTGTGCAGCTCATAATAATTAGAAGCACTCTGCGCCAAAAAAAAGGCCAAGTCATGCCATATGGGAGCTTTTTTCTGCCCACTAAAATACAGTTTGAGCAGAAAAACCCGCTGTCACGCCGAGTAAACAGAGCCAATTTTTGGCACACAGGAAGGAAGAGAGATCGCTTTTCTCCTCAAGTCTTGGGAAATGACTGCAAACATGCGTGAACAAAAAAAAAAAAAAAGATTGCACCTCTAAAGGAACTAAGGGTTAAAGAACCAAAGGCGTTGGCGCTGTTAGGATCTCAGTAAAGCTTCGTTTAAGTCATTTTAAAGGGCTAAAAGGGAAGAAAAAAACCCAGCCAGCAACATGACATTAGGACAGAAAACCGGCTTCATTCGTTTAAAACTTAGCACTGAACTGGATGCCTTGGGAGAAAAAGTGTCCGACTTAACAGAATATATTGTGGAAAGTGTCATTTGTCAACAATTTCACTGTGTTTTTTTTATTTTCTCTTCATGCAATGAGGTTCGTCAAGGAGACACTTGATAAAATCAAGGCTTTACTGTACTGTGCAGTTGATAAAACTGGTAGTTGTTTCTTCTTCTTCTTCTTCTTCTTCTTCTCTCCTTTGTGCGTCCTTTTTTTCGTGCAACTCTGGCTGACAATGGGAGAGATCGGGGTCACCCTTGTATTCATACACACACAGACAGACAGATTGAGAGACGGACAGACAGACTGAGAGACAGACAAACAGACAGACAGACAGACAGACAAAGCAGGAGCTGCTGTTTGCTAAAAGATGATACGTCTCAAGCTCTCTAGACGCGTGTGATTCTCATTTGTGTTTTACTTTCTGGTCTTCTCGTCATTTCTTCACACAAACTAGGTGCCTGGGGAATATAAAGGGTGCGCATGATTTAGCTCTGAAAGAAATCGACTTCAAGCTCTGCTTTCAGTGCACTGAGTGAAGTCAGATTTACGCCAATGAAAAGGAAATTTTGCAGTCAGAGTCTTTGACTCTGTACTTGCTCATGACAGGAGGGAAAAACAAAGTACGTCAGCACCTCTGGAGGAGGAGGAAGTACTGTAGACACAAAAGATAAGAGAAATCTACCTATTTTTAGCCACTTTTGCCCGTGGTGCTCTAGTCATGGTGACATCCTGAGACCTTAGTGGGTCATTCCCAGCCAGTCAACGTGACCATGTGTTCAAAGCACCCTTCTGCACGGTGAGGTGCGTCCTCCTCCCGCCCTTGTCTTGTTAGGACAAAAAATTTCAACACTTACACGATGTCATGTAATATCATGATACTTTCAGTAAGATGGCTCGAAAGGTGGTAACTTTTTGAATTTGAGGCTTGTACTTGGGTGTTCCCCAGGGTCTCGATTTAACTCCAGTGGGTTGTTTTAAAGGCTTTAAACCGCTCCACAACCCTGTCTTTTCATTCCAAAATTTCATGTGAATTAACCACAGTCTCCACATTCCCCCCATGGTGTTTCTGAAGTGACCGGACACAGCGAGTCACTGCTGGGTTCATTCAACGTGACAAGTGACGATTAAAGCTAACTCATGCGCACCTTGTATATCTCGACGCCGCCAGACACTTGTGACAGAGGCTTTGTAAGTTTTCGCAGGAGTCGTCGCTGTCGTCGTGTGGCTTATAAAGAAGTGCAACTGTCTGATGGAGTTTCGCCTCTGCTCCCGGCATAGCCGAGCTGCCTGGAGTGTTTCCATGCCTTAAGTCAGATTCTTCTTGTGGTGTCTGCTGGAGTCCGTGAAGAGCATGAGATGGCAGTACAAGCACAGTGTCCATCTATCTGCATCTGATTCATGCAGGAAATCATTAGTCTCTCATTTGCTGGAGTTCAGTCAGGCTCTCAATATTATTCAAATGAATGCGAGGGAATTCTATAAAGACCCAGTAGATTAATGACGTATGCGAAAGATGCCGAAATATGCAGATAAAGGTAGATACGTAACGGGCATTTCCACTCCCAAATGGGCAGTACCCATTGACGAGAAAGTTGCGCAATTTTCCCCCCATTGGAAAGAATTGCATTCTGCATGCGAGATGCAAACGTAGCCATGGCTCATCGACTCCGACTCCGACTGCTGGTGCGAGACGTTGGAGCACGACTGCTCGGAGGACACGCCCGTGCTGGAGCTGAAACACGTTGCATTCTTCAGCTGCATGCTGAACTTTCCAACCGGGGATGAAAAAGTTCCAGGGTAGTTATGTGCAATCCCCACGTTCCTCATCACTTACCGGGTGTGCCACGAGTCGCTTTGGTAGGCGTGGGCCAGAGAGAAAGAGTGCGCGGCGACTTGTGGGACACCCGGTACCTCCCCTTTCCCCCTTTCCCCTATTCAATCACACTTTTCCAGTACACAGAGGTGTGTGTGCGTATTACCCAATGCTCGGCTGGGCTAAGTGCATCAGATCATCTTGTTGTCGATATTGTTATTCATGATATGCAATCACTAATACATAAGCTCTGTTGTGTGTGTGTGTGAGAGTGAGTGAGTGTGTGCGTAACGCACACACGCCAATTTTCTCTGTCTAGCGCTTGATGGATGTCCAGAAAAGAGTACCAGGAATCGATGGATTCCCCTCCCCCCCATACACGCACGCACGCACGCACGCACGCACGCACGGAAACACACGCAGCATTTGGCGTAAAAGAATCGTGCCTGGAGTGGGTCAGCAGGCCCATTGCGGGGCCTCATTTGAATTCCCACGTCGTCGACGATTTTTTGCAGCTTGATAGGAATTTTCGAGGATCAAAAGGTCAAGTGCTACAATTTTCCACGATTTATGACTTCAGAAACTTCTTAACATCAATGGTAATCTGCGAAATTGAAGTGTGAACAAAAAAAAATGACTCCACAGCTTGTTACCCCTCAATGTCGGTGCCCATTTTCGCATGTGTCGAGTCTTCTCTCCCCCCGGTTGTTGTTGTAGCTGTTGCCGTTGCCGCATCTGCTCCACTCTTTGTGTCGGTCGCCCCTCTCAGGATTATCTCACCGCACGGTGAAAAATACTGGAATCAATCATGATGAGCTCGCCCAGCATCCGCAATGATCCATTTTGGCGGTTTTTTTTGGTGTTTTTCCCTGGTTTTTGGCGAGCAGGCGCCAATTTTGGGCTCTAAAACCGCCTCCGCTAATGACCAAGCAGAAGAAGAAGGATCACAACAATGAGAAGAAAAACTTTCCTGTATTTTTACGAAATGTTGCTTCTAATTGCCTGTTGACACGACCCTGGATGGGCCCTTTACAGAGAGAGCAGAAAGCAAAATTAGGATTTCCTCCTTTCAATTACGTGTAATAAGGGGCTTTTTTACCCCCTCTTCTCAGATCGATTTGAACCCGCAATCGGATTTGTTCGTGCCAGGAAGCAGAGTTTGCAATTGGGTCAGGTAGACTTTTTTTTCCTGTGCCTCCTGAGCAAAGAAACTTGGGCAATCGCATAAAAAAGAAACAATTCTGTCAATTTCCTGCATTTCCCCCCTCCCTTAGACATACTTTCCCGGGTGTTTTCCTTGCACTTGGGCCGAAAAGAAGAAGCCACTTTGCTATCAATACATCCCTTTTCTTCCTACCACGCTTTTCCCCCCTCCAAAAAAACACCTGAGCCTCGATAATGGATGTCACATGCGCAGTGGCAAGAGGGGTTATTGCATCCATAAACATGGGGGGGGGGGGGGGGGTGGGGTTAAATTTGTTAAAGGAAATCATATACAGATCAAAAATATGACAAGATGTGGGTTAAATTTTCCAGGGGTGACCGGACTATTGTGAGTTGAAGAAATGTGGAGGGGG
>JAAUXU010092705.1_pt1 | contig 18240 bp, 19 predicted proteins | sample 7278151 | NCBI WGS metagenome assembly JAAUXU01 (sample SAMN14350113, study PRJNA611818) | marine sediment metagenome | isolation source: surface marine sediment (1.8m) | place: French Polynesia: Moorea | collected 2018-08 | reverse complement strand
GAATATTCAAGTACAGTACAATGCCGCATGACTTGTCACATTCTAAAACAAATAATGGGTGAATATTGTATCTGTGTGAAACCCCTGGTGGTGGAGCGAGTTTCTTTTTTCTGCACCAACTATGAAGCAGCATTTGGATGCCTCAAAATGGCAAAGCATCGGTCAGAAATCAAGCCTCGGACAGCTCGATCCGGGTCGTCTTGATCATAGCCACAGCTTCATTCCCGATGACTTCTTTGTTGCTGCTTTCACCATTCCGAATCCTCCAGCTGCCACTTCACAGTTGATGCGAAACTCAGCCTGCTGGGGGGGGGGGGGTTCCCCCCAAAAATGGGCGAGATATTTTCCCCCTCCTCCCTGCCTTGCACGATAATTAATTCAGAAGAAACTCTGCCTCTCCACCGGATAAAGTCTCATGCGGAGCTAAGTACGTACAAGCGCGAGCGTGATGATAGCCACTCGTTAAGTTGCGAACTTCGTGATCGGCGAGAGAAATTGACGGCCCCATTATTTCATCCTCTTCTTCTTCTTTGTTCGCTGGCTCCGTGATTGGCCATCAAAGGGGTCCCCACGACACGCACGAGAAGAGCAAGCTGAACCACGTTGAGAGGGTGGAGACGGATGAGCAAAACTGTGCCCATTCTCTCTCTCGCCACGCGGCTGTAAACGCTCACAAGAATGGGCAGGGATTCATTGCTCAAAAATCCTCCAGCGCCTGCTTAAAGTGCCGGAAAAAGCCTATTTGTTAGGACGAACGTGAAGGTTAAAAGTTAAAAAAAAAGTGAGTGAATAGGAGATTGCGTGCAATGAGTCGGCTGTTTTCTTTCGCTTCTCAGGCATAAGAGACACTTGACAAAATGGCCGCGGGGATGAAGTAAGCGGCGACCCATATTTATGCTGCTAAACCGCTTCTCCACCTCAGCCACCACCACGTTCTGGCTCACCTTGCCGTGCTAATCACGCCAGAGCTCCCGACAAATGAGGGTACCTAACTACGTTCTTCAAGCAGTGTGATTAGTCGGAACCTTATCACGAGGATACGAGATTTTAGGTGAAAACATGTGTGCAAATGTGTCATTTTGAGGACACCAAAAGTGGTCATGCCTTCAATTTCAGTCCTACTCGTATGAAATTACTCTCCAAAAGGAGGCAAACAGTAGAAAGCTAAAGTTGATACGGAAAAGTTCAGTTTGAAAATAAGGCTGACAAGTGAATAAATTGGAAAAATTCCCAGTGCTTTTTTTTTTTAAAAAAAAAAACACCTCCAAATTTCAGAAATCTGTCCGTGCACAGTGGCAGACTGAGCACAGGAGTTGCATACTGTATTTCTTTGGTGGGGAGACCCTGGGGAGAAGCAAAAGTGACACTTTCAGGTGGCTGCATAAATGGTCCTGGGCACTATTTAAAGAACAAGAACCAAGATTCTGCGTGATGCACCTAAAATCTCGCGCCCTACTTATCACATCGGCCCGGGGCTACTTCTGAGGGGCGACGACTGCATGTGCCAGGGCAGCTGCAGCAACCCCGGGGTCCAAGGAGTGGTAACCACACATTGACCACCCCGGTCGTAATGAATACAGTACGTGAACCTTGATTCAACTGCAACTTGGCCGTCCTCACCATACATGCGTGATGCACACGCAGTAGTCCGTCCAGGTGCTTGGCAGGCTGGCGGGCGGGCGGGCGAGCAGGCAGGCAGGCAGGCAGGCAGGCAGGCAGGCAGGCAGGCTGGCTGGCTAGCTGGCAGGCACCCACTACGTCCGGGAGGCCGAGCTTTGATGTCCTGAAATGATGACTTTTGTCTGTCTCCCCCCCCCCCCATGTTGGGCAGGATGCTTTAGTGCGCAGCTTGTGTCTGCCAGATGAGGCTGTAGAGAAATGAGATATGAATTTTGGTTAAAACGAGCTTCCCCCCCTGATGGCTGCCGCACTCCCTCCTGTCCGTCTACCTGTCCATCTATCTCTGGTTGGCTGAGGTAGGGAGGAGTGAGGCATTTGCATACAAGTTACGAATCAAAATTGAAGCAAAAACGCTGCTGGAGTTGTCTGTCGTCCCGAATCAATTATGTTTTCCTAAGCAGAGGAGTTTTTTGTGGCACGCCAAATATGGTGGGATTTATGTGATTGAAACGTGGGAGCAGTTGTTGCTTATGGATTCGTGAGTTTATGCACAAAGTTCCATCCGCATGAAAAATGCACACTTGTGTCGATCGTCTTTGAACCAGGCTGAGGACTAAATAATGCAGCATCGCCAAGTACAGGTTGTGGACTGGCACCAGTGCAAGAAAGAGATGAAAACACTGCGTGCGTACAAAAAAGCTCAAAGAAAATCCATTGACACTCAAAGCGTTTTCTCCACAAAGCTGCAGCAGCGTCTCATCATTCAGGCTGACACGTCACAGAGCCACATACTGAATAGGATGAGAGATTGGCTTTTGAGCGACGACGGCAGATGCGACTTGGGGCTTGGAGGCGGCGCAGCAGAAGCTGCCCAAACACATCACGCTATATCTCATTCAGGGCGGGCTCAGCTTTGTGACCGAGCTGACAACTTGCCAGGCAAAGAGATATGGATCAATAACACGGGGCGGCTTGAACGAATTTGTACGGAGATAAAGATATGTGGTCTCATGAACGGGCTGGCAATAAAAAATCATGGCTTTTTTGTGCTTGTTCCTCCTAACACAAGTCCGTGCACACTCACAGATATTTTTCCAATCACCAGGAAAGCTTAATTCACTCTGCACGCCCATAAAGCGTCCGCGAGGGTTGTTGCTCCGCCTCTCTCCGTATCTTGTCCCCCCACCCAAAAAACTTGAGAAAATGCGAGTAGGAGGAGAGGGGGGGGAAACACTTTCCCCCATCTGCTACCCCTCCAAAAGAGGAATCATTTTCACCCAACCAAAACTTGCGATATCATCTCACGCAGGGAGAAGCAGCACCCAATATATTCTTCCCTCCACTTCTTCTCTGCCGAAATGGACAACAGCCGCCGGACGGACGTGTGGTGGTCCAATATACGTCCGCACGCCTCCTCTCTCGAAATGGCATTAACAAATGTGTTGCGCGTTTGCTTTCGCCGAGGCAAAAAAGGCTCCCTTTTCTACAACAAGACGGATGGAGAGAGCAAGATAGGGATCCCAGGTGCGAAAAATGGGAAACTATCTGCTCTTATGAGAGTGGTGGAGGATGACACCACTATGGGAGTGCTTTTGCATCGCCTCCCCTGCAGCAACACCCAGCTAGTCTAATGATGTGTGAGATAGACACACATGTGCTGCGACGCCGCTATCTATTGGATGGCCAAGTGTGCCGAGTTGTGGCAAGATTAATTTCGGGAAATTGGCCAGCAATTTGTGGAAAAAGTGAATAATAAGACGGCGGAGCATTGTCAATTTTCCTCTCCTTCCTGCTCCTCCTCACTCCGGAGGAGTTACAAGTGCATGCATAGCAATCAGCGGACTGTTAAGCACACACACACAAGTGTGTGCGTATAAAGTATTCGCTGTTGTGCGTGCGTGTGTACAAATTATGCTAGTGGAACGTGCAAATTATTTCCTTGCCACGCAATGTGCGCGCTGAATGGCACCCCCAAAGATGTGTAATGGAGGAAGGGGAAACGGAAAAGGAAAAGATTTTTTCTCAGGAAGAGCAGCGATTACTCTGTGTATGCGCAGTTGTTGGAGAATGAGAACGAGGTGGTGCAATCAATCACCGGGCGCCATTCAACGAATATCGTGGAGAGGGAGGGTTTTTTTTCCACTAATGCTGGGGAGCGAGAGGAGTGGTTTACCAAGCATCGTGTGTACGCTCAACCTCAAAATAGGACACAAAATGTAAAGCTTTTCAAGGATGATTCACCCAAAGTGCTCAGAAAGTAGGTTGTTGCCAGAAGAAAAAAATCGTCCTGGCCTCGGAAATTCGGTTACCAATGCGTGGCGTCCGCTCAAAAGCTAAAAATGTGCCTTAGAATAAAGCTGTGGCAGAAATATATACACATGCATTACACTGTAACTATGTCCCAGAAAGAGTCCTGGTGGTGATGGGGGATAAAGTAAAATTTAATGGTTGATTCTTCATCGAAAAGCCTTCAATTTTTCTGCCTTTTCGGCGGGTGCAGCTGCTAGAAACATTATAAGCTGCTTTACTCTGAAGCAACTCCGCCTCACTTGGACTTTACGTCTAATCTGGTGGCCATTATGTCTTCGTATTGCCTCAATTCAAGTCAGCACAGATGTATCTGACACCTTTTTGTCAAGGATGACTCGAGACATGTGCAGTCAACTTTTTAGCTGACAAATGTGGACCTCTGACATCAGACGCGTCACAAAAGCCTCATACTTTGTTAGACAAAGTGAAGCCACAAAAAAGGTGGTTTCTCCTGCCTGGCAATTGATTGGGGCTCTCTGGGAACACAGATAAGGATCACACACGAAGCACCCACATAATCTCTTTCTCACCCCCTGGATCACGATTTCCTTAAACCGCAAAAGAATCGCCCTTGATGTGTTTGTTGCCAAATAATTGCCACTTCGTACGTAGCTGAGAAGAAAGATTTGGGAGGGAACGACCAAGCGACACAAAGTGATAAATACCGAACATTCTTTTGTGAACTCTGTCCGGATCTTCTCTCCCACACACATGGCGGAGGCACCGGGGAGGGTCTGGCTCGGTCAGACAGACAAATGTCAAAGGGGGAGCAAAGCACAACAGAGGACGGGTTTCTTTTTTTCCTGTTTGCACGGGTTTGTAGCCAGCTCTTGACATGGACAGCGGGGGTATGTAGTTCGGTCGGGTCGGGGTGAAACGGGGTTTAAAAGTGACGAAGAGAGGCAATAGAATTTACAATTGCGGTGTCAAAGCAAACTGATGCTGCAGGAAGGAAAGGATCCGAGGACTGCCGCGTGCTCCGCCTTCCTGGGGAGCGCCGACGCGGGCGTGGCCTCGGTGGTCGTCACATTTGCGCAAGTGATAGATTTTTGGCTGATCTTTTCGGGGTCGCTGATCCTGCCTACGTAGAGTGATTTGTTTGCCGCCGTCATTCAGCGGCAGCGACAAGAGTCAAAATATTATTACACAAAGGCGATGGAGCATCTCTCTCCAGCTTGGCCCACACACAATGACGCTACTGATTGGAGAGGGGGAGAGGTGACATTTGTATGGGACTAATGGATGAAGCGGTCTAAGGCCAGAAAACCACAAAGAGACCGCGGAGCACCAAAAAGAAGACAAGAGCTCCCGAAATTCGGCTTAAGCGAGCGGAAAAAAAACAGTTTGCTTCCTGCGGGCGGACGAGCACAGACGCGCCAACACCACGGCCGCCGTGGAGTTGTGCTGCAGCACCAAAATTTACACGTCCGTAGATGGGACCTCGCCAAGCGCAGACAGGCGTCGGCCGGCCGCCCGGCTGCCCGGCCGCCCGGCCGGCGCAGACTCTTGGAACAAATTAATAAGAGGCAGCCCATGAATTAAGAAGCAAGGTATGGATGGATGAAACCCACCGGCCAAGCTGGATGTCGTCGGCTCCATCTCTGGGGAGGAGGAGGACAAGAGCAAGATGGCGGCGGCGCCTTTGTGGCAGTCCCTCTCCGCCCACATCACCTGCGGCACCTCGCCATTAACCCCTTGTATTTCAAACTCTGTCACCACCGCCAGAAGAGATCAAACTTTGGCGGCGAAAATTTTGTTTAGATCGGTCTGTTTTTAGTACCCTTTCGTCTCGCATGCTTTCTCCAGCTGCCGCCGTGTTTATTGTGTGCAGTCGATGGATTGGATACATTCAATTTTTTTTCTTTCCAGGGTCTTTGCAGCCGTGTAATTTAGATACTTTCGAGAGCGCCGCGAAATTCCTTTCAATCTGTCTCGCATCACTGCAAATTATCCTTTACTTTCCCCCCCCCCCTTCTCCACTGAGAATCGATCCCAAGGGAGGGCTTAGAGTCGTCCTCCTTCTAGGAGTCCCGCCAAAAGAGCCGAGGACAAGAGAGTCCCTAAAACGATAGAGACAAGGACTTCAGCAAATTGGATTTCAACCGTCCTCGAGGACGAAGAAATCAGGCACACAAGAGATGATTTGTATTTGTCACGAAGTCTCATTCAGCTGCATCTGTCTTGAGAATGAGCGCGCATCTATTACGTGTCGAGGCTCCTTTTCTTAAGTGGAGGAGAGGCTGAATTTGGAGAATGCCGTCAAATTACTAGGAGAAGGTTTGGAATTTATTCGGACTGACTGAGCCAAACCAGCACGACTGACAGCGCCTCTTTTTTTTCAATCAATATTCGACCTCTGACAGCGCTGTCGCTCCCCTCCCAGTGTCAGGCATTTAGCGCTGTCCGGAGGGGGGCAAACAATTTATGATAATTTGTCCGGGTGCGACGAAAAAGCCCGGGAGAGACCACACAAGACGGTTGCGCCACCGAGCAATATTGCGTGGAGCGGCCGCCAGAGGGCGCCACCTGTCGGGAGAGTTGAACGCTGCTGCCTGAGTTAGATGCACGGGCAGTACTGTGATTAATTGTTATTTGGCACATAATATACATATGTGAAATTTAAGTCACGGGGCCGTACAAATGCAATCCTACCCCCAGTAGGTTTCTTGTCTCAATGCTGGGACAAAACTCGAAACTTGTAGGAGTTGGAATATTCATGGAAGTCACCCTGTAGATTCCTAACAGAGCATCGACGAGGTCCTGCACCGACTAGGGAAGAAACCCCCGTTCTTTAATATAGTATCATTTCTCTCCTAAGTCAATACAAATTGCTCTCCCAGCTCCGGAGTTGCTAGTTTTTCTCTTTAAATTGGTCGATTCTTTATTATAATTGAGACATGTCTGCTTAGGCGATCACAGCCGATGGTCACATGAGAAGCAAGACACGTGGGAGGCAATTTGTCTATCTAGCGGGCTCGACCAATCGACAGAAGCTGTAATTTCGCGCTTGGACAATTCTAGACTCCGCTCTGTGTCTGTCTGTCTGTCTGTCTGTCTGTCTGTCTGTCTGTCTGTCTATGTGCGCAGTTGTGCGTGGTTGTGGCTCATGCATCTTCTTTTGCTTGTCTGCCTCGTCAGATTTTTCACAGGAAATAATGCTAATTATTTCTGCGAGGGGGGAGGGGGGAAAAAACACCCCGCGTCGGTCGTCGGAGTGATCAATGCCTTCAGCAGCGTTGCGAAGACCTCTTGCGTGTGTCTCTCCTCTTCCTTGTAATCAAGCTGGGACAAAAAGGATTTCTTCTTGTTCTTGTTGTTCTTCTTCTTGCAGAGGAAGCACGCCCTCAAAAATCAATTACGGCTTCCACCACCACCATCACCTGATTACCGGTTGAAGTGAGAAGAAAACAAAAGACAAAAACCACCACCTCCTATATCGTATATATTTCCCAGAGTGGCAAGAAACAAAAGGTGAACGACGGCTGCGGCGGGAAATGATTGGTGAGAATCGAGGGATCTGAAACATAAACGCTGGCTACGGAGACGATAAATTTTCACACAGAGCAGAACAGCTGTTAGTGGTAGTGCCAGAAAACTCCTCAGTCATCACCACCAATAACTAACTAGTCGTAAAATATTCGGACAAATCCCTTCGCTTATTGCCGGGTCTTACTTTTGTTCTGCTCCGTAGAAAATTGCTCTAAATTCATCGTCTTGATGAGTGAAGACCGGAAAAAAGATCGAGGATTTCAAGGATCAGCGAAATCAAAAGGCAACAACAACGGAGTCCCCAAATGCCAGAGGTATCGGGGCGTCATCAAAACATTTTGTCACTTGCAAATCGCGTGGAACTAATTTCTGGCGTCCGCCCGGACCGACCGACCCACCGACGGGACGCAAGCAGCTGCGCGGCGACCGGCCCGGCCCGGCAGCCAATGGGCATCGGCCGAGGCTGACCGCCAGATCGATATGAAGCACATCCTCATGAGTTGATAATGGTTTAATCTCGACAATAGAGTGCTCTGTTCGATCCTGCTCCGCTATGGACACGCCGCAAGTACTGACGTGGCGGCACCGCCGTGATAATTCTTCCCCAACCTCTCGTACTTGATGGGTTGCGTCCAGCACACAACGAGCCATATATTGTGCGAGGGGTTTGAGGAATTCTGAGCGAGTTGAATAAGCGAAAATTCTTTCCGTTTGCCCCCAGCAGCGGCGCTTGATGAATATGAGGTCAAATCGCGCACTCTGACATATTTCCGACGTCGTAGCCGCGATTCTTGGTTGGCCGGATCCTTCCCGACCAATTGGGTGCATGAAAATCGTTCAATGTTTGCTCTGAGGTTCATTTCGGCTTAGACTATGAAAAGAGCTGTTAGGCGGCTTAGGATAATCTTCTTGGTCAAGTGAGTGACGGCGGAGATCTCCTCAAATGGGTCCCACAGATACGTCCCGCTATTGTTGCAAGAGGTACTACCTGTATGCATAAGGGGGCCGACCCAGCAGAGCAGTGATAATGACTTCTCCTTTATCGCCGCATTCTATCAATGGTTCACATGCCGAGACTTTTTCACCCTGCTCTTAATAGCATGAGAGTCCCAACATCCCCTCCATCAAGGCGGGATTAAGGCGATCGATTATTTTTCACTGCCTCCTCACAGAGAATTTACTTCAAATTCCGGGCACTTTTTTGTCTCCCAACGTAAAACAGGAAATATTTCGCTAAAAAAAGGAGCCATTATCCTAAGTAGCCTTCTCTGAACTGGCAGCTCTGAGTGGAAGAGGTGGTTGAGGAAGAATTTCCAAATGATTTCCCTATCAGTGCGGCTGATCTAACTAAGCCTAATCAGTCAGAAAAACACTCAGACACGTACGTAGGAGTGACGGGACCTCTCAGTACAGGCAGGCGACAAATAACTCTGCACTGCTCATGGTTACGTCTGTCTGTCTGTCTGTCTGTATATATGCATGGATACACGATGCATGAACGGCAGCTGCCTGGGTCGTTCCTTCCCTTCACGGCAGCACTCATCTTTTTTTTCTGCCGTCGGTTGGTTTGATTGGGGAGTTCTGCAGGGGGGCGGGATTTGGGACCGAGGTGGGGCCGGCCGCCGGCCGCTGCCAGCGCCACCAGGCTGACTAGGTAGATATCACGCAACAAAGGGCGCTTGGGAGAGGCACACACAAGATAGTGATTACAAGCAGGAGATCGTTGTCTAACCGTCGGCGACCAGCGCAGGAGAGCCTCAAGCGGATATGAGCCCCAGGCGGCGTCGGCGGCGTCGGCGGCGTCGGCGTCGGCGGCCGCCGCCGCCGCCGTCGCTGCCGCCAGCACCATCACCACCAGCAGCAGCAACGCGTCGATTGGCTTAGTAATGAAAAAGCTTCTCTTCTCGTGCTGCTGCTGCTGCTGCTGATTGACGCTTTTTGGTGTGTGGTTAGTACCTAACACACGTACAGGACGTCCATAAGTTGTAGGGGGGCTTCGCCTTCAGCCTGCCTGCCTCTTACATTCCTCCTCCAGGCCGCAGCCTGCCCAGACAGGCAGGCAGGCTTCGGCATCGGCAGCAGCCACGGCCTGGTTGCCTTCCTCCCCCCCCCCCCTCACTTTTGGTGCTATCAAAAGCCCCCTCGTGTGTGCACACCTCACACATCTCGAAAGGTGCTCGGTCCAGTCGGACCCAGAAGAAAGGGGCAAAGAGATACTCGTAGATCTGAAACAAGAGGGAGTCAACTTACCCTTCAAGATGACATCCGAGATCTGGTGCGTCCCGAAAGGAGCTGGAGAGATGTCGGTGAGTGGCTAAAAAAGTCTCCATTTTACGGTTTTCCTGAGGAAATTGCTGCTGAGGTTTTGAAGCTGCTTTTGTGTGGCTTCTTTTGCCGTCACAGGGCGTGGACAAGTCCAGGATTTGTAGACCCATTTGTCTCCTTCGCCACTTCTTCTCCCTCTGTGAAAAGCAGGACATTTCTCTGCCCCAGACCTTTTTCCTACCCACGACGTCAGTTTGCGGCTCATAATTACGTGCTAGCTCGGGAATGACCCTCTTTTCAGCCTTCTCCTCGCTGGTTGGCTGTTTGGTGATTTCAACGAACGGAAACGAGACAAGAAAAGGTCCTGTCCTGCCCCAACTCGGTCAGGCAGAAGAGAACTCTGATACACGCGTGGACTGGGCCAAAATATCTTTCAAAAAAAAGTGCAAACACACTTTTGTGGTATCTTTGTCACCACGTCCTGTGGGTTTTATGGGTGGAAGCAGAAAAAAAGATCTACAACCCCTTTTCTATGAAGAGAATAAGTTTGAATCATGCCCCACACGCGGTTCTGGGTGGTCGTAAACAATGCAGCCACTATTGGTTTTTCCCTCCTATTTCATGTTTGGTGGACGACCAGAGTTAATGCCTGCTTTGTTCGGACAGAGGTTCGTCAACAGGGGCTTCTTTGTTGTGCCCCCGTTAATGCGCACGCGGCAATTAGCCAAGCGGACCAAGAGATATGCGGCCCCGGAGACCAGATAGATTATGACGAAGCAGAGTGCCCGCCGGCGCACTCCAGGCAGCCGTCGTACTACGCGCTGCTATCGTCGGTCTTGTCCGAGTTATCTGGGAAACACATGTACAGATCTGCCCAGACGGGACCTCCAGGTCTGGGACGACGTGCCCTGTGTGCAAGCAGAATTGATTTCTTTGGCAACGTCGCAATTTCATGCTCACTGAGCACATTCCTGTTAACGTACGACTAGTGGTGCTTGCTGCAAGTGACTCCAGTCACACTGTGCGACTTCTACAGCAATATAGCATGCTATATACGTACGTGGGACGTCAGTATGAGCGTCTGGAGATCAGCCTGGGACCGGAAAAGGCTAATAACGCCAAAATGTCGACAAAATATGACTGCTCAAGAAAGTGCTACACTTGGAGACACTTCTTTTTTTAGATACACAAAAGAAAGAGGTCAATGCACCATGTTTCATATGCCCATTTAAAAAGATCAAAGTGTTTTATCATCTCGGGAGACAGTCACTGAATGCTCAACACAAACTGGATGTCGTTTAACCATCTCCTAGTCTCAAATGTTTGTTTATTCTCTTACACACACTGACCTTTAAAAAAGAAAAAAAGAAAGTTTCCTCCTCGTTTACATATTTAAACAGTAGGTAGAAATTTCGAGTAGCTTGGATGGATGATGAGAAAATGGTGTCTATTGTGGACATCTCCTCAATGAAGCTGACGACGTTCATCATTTCCAATAGTGTTTTGATCAACTATCAGTGTGCTGACATTCATGAGCAGGAATCACAAGCCAAGTTGACCGAGTAGATAGATAAAATCGAATCTCCCTTTGGGTCCAGGGATGGGTCCGTGTCCCAAAAGTTCGACGGCGTTTTGTTCGCTGAATGAATGATCTTTTTTTATACGACACAAACTGATGAAACGGACAAATCACCACACTTTCGAGCGATCAGTGGACAAGGACGATCCTGGCAGTCCGCATGTGTACAGTTTACATGCCCAACACGACCTGCGTCCCGTTCTTAGGTACGAGCAGCCCCGGCAGCCCCGTGGTGCAGGTGCTAAATGTCGCATTTAGCGCGACATTGATGTGTGAGAGAGAGTTTGAATTGCGGTCCTAAGATTGCCCCGAGGCCAAGAATGAAAACGGTGTGAGGCGCTAAATCTGCTAACAAGAATCTTTTTCCCCGGGCAGCAGGAGCCATAAAGAAGAACAAGGGGGATGTGGTGGTGGTGGGGGGGGGAAGAGCGAAGGAGACACAGCGTCAATATTTGTCTTTGGGCAGAAGGTTCAGCACACAGTCGTTGTCCGTCCATCCAACGTTGGTTCGGTGTTTGATTTCTTTGTTAGCAGTGAGGCTCCATCTGCGTTGCGTGGATCGGCAGACTCCCTCGCCAGTCGATTTCCATCCTCGCGCAGTGCAAGAGCGCTCGTGATCCGCGTTGTTCGCCGTCCACCACTACTTGCGCGTGAAGTCGTCGATCGGTGCCAAAAAAAAGAACCCCGTCCGTAACCGGAGGAATTCGCGGCATTTCTTCCTCCACCTCCGCGGTCGTGGGCGTGTGTGTGAGAGACAGAAGGCGTGGCAGCCCAGTAAAGGCTGTCAATCGCGCCCCTTCTTGTCAATCACGACAAGATGTTCTGGAATGCTAATCCAAATTGGCGATCGCCGCCAACAAAGTTGGTGCTGGACGAAGAAAGAGAGAGAAGAAACAGCACCAACTAACTAATCCTGTTGGTGGAATCATCGGGCATAAAATGCGCCGCCGCGGGAATCCACAGATCAGATGGAGGCGATTCAGGCAGGCAGTAAGAAGAAGACTTTTTTTTTTCTTCGGGTTTTTGCCTCTTCGGGGACTGAAAGATGCGTCCCATGTCTTCGTCTGACATGAAGCATGGATGCTCCTACCGAGAGGATCCCGTAATGTCCCCATAACCTGCATGCCGGGGGTCAGAGGGGTCGACAGTAGATAAAGAACACACACACGCAGTACAGACTCCGTATGTACTGCGAACGTGTGTGCCCTATGGTTGGCAGGAGAGATACTTATCGCCAGTCTACTTATCGCCAGCCTTTGGTAACTGGTAATGGGTCGGTAACAAATAGGTAGTGATAGGCCAACTTGGTGGGGCTTGTTGGCTGCTCCGCCGTTGCCTTGCTCTCTCTCGCTCTTGCCCCCCCTCCCCCCCCTTCTTTCTGGGCTGCGACCGCAATTGACCCGGCGGCAGCGGCGACGGCGGGACGAAGGCGGGCGCGCGAGACCATTTTGCCCCACCTCACCGGCACCGCCACCGGCAGCAGCAGTAGCAGCAGCACAGGTGAAAGGACTTTTCGGCCGCGCGGCGATGAGATCCAAGATGTCCGTCGCCGCCGCCGCCGTCGTCGTCGTCGCCGCTGCCGCCGCCGAGCAATGTTGAAGGAATTAAGCTTAGTTGTCGCTCACTCACGGCCGCGAGCCTCCCTTGGTCGGTGGTTCTTCATCATCGTGGTGTCCCCGAGTGCCATACCTCGTTCCGTCGCGATACATCCCACAGATAGCCCAGCCACACAGGTATGTCACCTCGAACGCGTGCTGCCCCGGTGTCAACCAGCGGGGGGTAACACACACAGTACCGACGGATACGTGACCCAGTCGATGTGTAGGTCTTCTTTTTTATCGCCGCACTCTTTTCTTCTCTGTGGCCCCGCACGTCTCGTAAGAAATTCCTCTGCTGCGTGATTTGGTCACCATTTTGGTCAGAAGAGCCCCATTTAAAGGGAAATTCCTGTTCCGATGCCGGCTCCAGATAACTCACTCTCCCATGAATGTGTGGTGCATTTCCAAAGACTCGCCTGCTCATGCTCATCTCCTTTGCTTCTTTCTTTTTTGCAGTCGTCATTTGGCTCTCGCCATGGAGACACTTCTGCCTGCTTCGCATCAGCAGACGTCGTTTGACGACCGCTACTTCTACACAGCCAGCGACCTCTTGCCGGTGATCGGCACATCCGCCATCGATCAGGTCTTCTCCGTCAAGACGACCGCTGGCCCGTACAAGACTTCCTTCTCGTCTCACCTGCAAGAGATGGAGCGCATGTCTCCGGACTCAAGCATGGACTGGAATCAGCAACAGCAACCCATTCCCAAGGGAACCCAAGTGTCAGCAGAAGAATCTTCCCCAGTGACCTCTGCCCCTCAGCCGGACTCGACTACCAACGAGTTCATCTATGACTCGGACGCATTCAACTCGGAAGACTCGAACCAGTCGTTTGCCGAGCTCAGTGAAAATCTCCTAGATGGACTGCATGAAAACGACGGTGCCACGTCTGGAATGGCAGCGCAGTCGCCGCCGCCGCCCAAGGTGGACTTTGCCAACAACAACTTCCTGGGGAAATTTCCCCCATCCAGCCCTTCTTCTTCCATCTCTTCGGCCGCAGAGACTACAGATGGCTGTGCTGCCCAATCAAAGGACGTCATCATCAGAGCCAAGACCAAGAAGAAGAAGAGCAAGCGCGCCGGAGATATAGTGCTTCAGTGCGCGCAGTGCTCTTACACCACACGCTTCAAGGAGCATCTCTCCTCGCACATGAACACGCACAACGACCGCCGGAACCACATGTGCTCAGACTGCGGACAGGCCTTCAAGTGGAGTCACTCGCTGCGCAGACATCAGCGCAAGCACCGCTCAGACTTTGCCTACGCTTGTGCCTTCTGCTCCAAGCGCTTCTCGCGCAAGGACCACCTCACCATCCACGAGTCTCTCCACCTGGACTCCCCGTCCGACAACCACCGGTGCGCAGAGTGCGGCGCCGTCTTCAAGAACAAGAAAACCCTGGCCGGCCACGCCAAGACGCACGCGGCTCCCCGGAAGGCCTTCCGCTGCGGCCAGTGCGAGCGCGAGTTCACACGCAGAGCCTCTCTCAACAGACACGTGAGGGCGACACACGCGGGACAGACGATCTCATGCCCTCACTGCCCGGCCACCTTCAGCTACAGGTCCACGCTGGAGGACCACAAGAAGGCAGCGCACAACCAAGGCCGGAGGGAGTTCGGCTGCGCGCTCTGCGGACAGCAGTTCGCGGTCAAGGCCTACCTGTCCAAGCACATGGTGAGTTGACTTCTGTCGTGTGTGCGTGCCTTATCGCATGTAGCGTAGGACAGGTCCGCGGTCCCCCCTCACGGATCACGTGTTTCCTAATTTAGCAAAGAATTTGGTTCTTAGAAAACAACTACGACATAATCGTACGCTACGCTAAGCGCTCGATATTCTTGCTATGCGTTCATCCGTCCGTCCGAATTTGGAGATGCTCTATTTCCACACGCGCCATTGCGCCGGTGGAATGGCGCTCATTGAACCCGGCGATGACATCATATTATGTGGTAGATTAGAAAAGTGCGGCCAAGAATTACTCCGAGCAGTTTTCCGCTCCGGCGGACGGGTAAACCTTCATCCCGGCGGGGCAGGAGCAAAAAAACAAACGGCTACTTCTGCGTATTCCGCAGCTGTCTCCGTTTTCCCCCCTTTACCATGAAAAGCAACGAACCCTCGGGAGGAAAAAGGTGATCTTGATCAGAGATCTTTCCTTTTTTTTTTCACCCAAAAACTAACCCCTGCAGTCTCATTAAAGAGCCATTGACAGAGGCATGCAGTGACTGACTGAGTGACTGCGGGGCGGCCAAGCATCCTGGATCTGAGTCCACGATAGCGGACTAATCAGCCGATGGCCACACCTGATGACCTCACGTGCATGACGAATCTCCTCTTATCCAGGTGCATCGTCTGCCAGTGACATCTGCTCTCGCCCATCCACACTAATGAGATTTGATGCGAGAGTGAGTGACTGCTGAAAGTAGCTGACTGTTTACGTCGACAAATACTGCTTGCCTCATTCGTTATGGCAGTGTTGTAAGATAATCCTGGCTATATTTGGGACTAGCAGGGGATTTGTCTCTCTCTCTCTTCCTGCTGAGTTGATAGCAAGATGATATGTTGCTCTTGGGTGGAGTTACACTTGAAACATTCGAGGAAGAAGGAAAAAAAGAAATGGGTGTGGTGGAGATCAACAGAGCTTAGCGAGCACGTGAACGCTCCCCAATTGTCACTTGTACAGTACGTAATGGCAAACAAAGGTGTGAGCGTCCTGAGCCTGTCAATCACGGATTCTTCCTCTTCTTCTCGCAGGTGACTTGTCGCAACCGGGCGGCCGGAAAGTCGTTCGACTGCGGCGTCTGCGCCAAGAGCTTCCCCACCAAGCGCCACCTCCACGAGCACGAGAAGCGCAAGCACTCGATCAGGGCGGAGGAGCAGGAGATCAAGACAGAGGGACAGCAGCAGCAACAGACTTTCGTCCACGCCACGGACTACCAACAGCACTTTCCTGCAGAGCAGTATCAGGTGCTGCCGCCACAACAACACCAGCCTCTGCCGGCATTCCAGTATCAATACCCCCACCAACCGCAGCAACAGCAAGCAAAGGTCGTTGTAGCCACCGCCACCCTGTGCTGCGATCTCTGTCACGCTGGCTTCTCCGACGAGAGCTCCTTGGAGGCGCACCTCCTGAGCCACTTCCCCCCGACCAATCCAGCATCCATTTCCTCCGCCATTTCTTCTCCGTCTCCCTCCTCCACCTCCTCGTCATCGTCGACTGTGTCGTCAACCCTGACCGGCAGCGATTTGCCACTTCCTCAGCTGCAGGATGCAGGCGAGGAGAACGTGGGGTCCCTTCTGCGATTGGTCTACAACTGCTCCGAGCAACAACAGCAGCCCGTGCCGCAACAACAGCAGCAACAGCAGCAACTTCAAGAAGATCTCTACTGCAAGATGTATCAAGACCGGGGACCACAGCAGCAACAGCAAACAACTGCTTCCCTCAACGACTATCTGCAGCTAGATGGATTCATCATCTGATCCACATCCACATCCACATTATATAGGCCAATGAGCTCCTCTCCAGAAGTATTTAACGAAACTGTGATGTTATATTTGTACCGTACCAAGAGTTTGCCGCTGGTATAATAAAAGTGTAGTGATTTTGTGTACTGACTCCAATTGCCGACTCCTTTTTTCTTGGCCGCTTGCCACGCCGACTACGGGTGCAGAGTACATAGTGGAAGAGACTTTTTCCGTTGTCCTTTGTTTTCCGCTCAACCAATCTGTCACAGACGCCCTTGGAAAAAAGGCTTTCGTCGTTCCGCACATTTTTGGGTTTATTTGCCCCCCAACAAAACTGCCATGCCACGAGCAGCGGGCGCAGACCCAAAAGCTGCAGTCGGAGGTGTAATTTTGGGTCATACGAGTCCGTTTCTCCAGACAATGGCAGGAGATCAGGGAGGAGTCGTGGGAAAAAGGCGTCTTGCGCTGCCAAAAGTTGCCGCAATAGAGCTTCCAATGGGACCGACGTGCAATAAAAGTGATGCACTCTCAGTTGGTTCCGCAATGCTTATTAACGATTTTCACTCAAAGGCGCAGTAAGTCACAGGACAACTTCTCGACAGCGGCAACTACAGGGACTGGGGCGTATATAGAGGTTCGCACCTCATGCGGTCGTACAGTGTGTATTAATTCGTAGTATAATGTTCATACTTACGTCGGCGTCGTGATGCATATGTGTTATACCGTGGGGCGCGCATGCTAAGAAAGGGAGTACTGGGACACCATCAAGATCAACTTGGCCTTGACAATGTGGCAGCTACGAATGGATCACGCATTCTTGAAGATCTTTATATTCCAGCTCTTTCAAAGAGGTCTGTACTGTAGCGGCCGCTTATAGGAACACCGGATATAAGAACAGATTTCTTCGGAACAGAATCAAAATGCACTTTATTTGGTGAATTCCACTCAATATAAGAGCACTAATACGAATGATTTTCATCCAAAGTTGCGTCAAAAACAGTACAAATCTTCATAATCTTGAGCACTTCAAAATCCCGACGTGAGTAAGATGAGTTGGGACAAAAGAATCGAAGACAAAAAATGTCAACTACTTTCCCTGTTAAGGCATAATGACTTTATGAGTGAGACTTTACGAGCCTTGTCTCAAGGCTCCAAGTACACGATTTCACTGCTGTGTTGTCTTCGTCAGTGCTTCTTATGAACAAAGTAACGCCGCCTCTAAACAAAGGGCGCTTAAAAAAAGTTTTGGTCTTGATGCTGTTCAAAAAGGGGCTTCTATAGTAATTGTCCCTATACTGTTCTCGATACAGTTTCTCAATGCACAAATATTCCCTCCTCGACATGGGCACCGTGTTCATAGCTTGAGTACAACTTCAGTCCATACGCACGTATTATAACGTTGCGCAGGGTAATCACGTATGGATTAATTCCTAGCATAATAGTGACACTTGGGCCATTGAATTGACATATGGACAGTTAAATAGAATTATAGGCCAGTGAACAGAGACAAAACTTATGCATGAACGCTCATATTGACCCATCATGTAGCTGTGACGTGCGTACGCCGCAGTAGTCATGTAGGGATTAATTCATGGCATAGCATTGACACGTAGGCCAATGTAGTGATACATGTATTGCAAAAAAGTATAATAAGTCCGCGTATGGACAGACTTAACCTATCCACGTAGGTACGTACACGTTCGACTACATACATCGCATGTTTGCTTCTTATACACGGAAGGACGTACATCGTGCAGGAGTGACACGTTTATGCCAGGGTAATCACGTACGGGTTAATTCATAGCAAAATAATGACAGGTAGGCCAGTGTAGTGATACACAAGTGAGTGTACAGACAGACTTAACTTCTCCACGCCCGTCGATATTGACACATCGTACAGTAGTGACACGTATAGTATAATAGTT
>JAAUXU010131497.1_pt1 | contig 18241 bp, 17 predicted proteins | sample 7278151 | NCBI WGS metagenome assembly JAAUXU01 (sample SAMN14350113, study PRJNA611818) | marine sediment metagenome | isolation source: surface marine sediment (1.8m) | place: French Polynesia: Moorea | collected 2018-08 | reverse complement strand
CTCCAGTTTGTCAGAAAAATATTTTACAGCCAGTCCTGAAGAAAAAAAATTCAACTTATTTTACCGTGTTATGTAACTTTAAACGTATTTGGGCATAACTAAAACTCCTTTTTTTCACTTTCATTTGACTACAAAGTCTTCAAATGGGATGTGGTTAAAAATTTTGGACACCCAGGGGGAATTCCAATTTTTGACCTAGCCTAATAGGTATATATGGTTGATGACGTGTGAAGCCTTCTAAGATAGACGTGGAATATGAATCTGTGCCCACCGAGAATATGGGAAATGGTCCTGGGGCAAACGCAACTAGCAAAAGTGACGTTAAAGCTACAAACGTGCGAGACGGACGGACACAGTTAGTGCTGTGCACCGGACGCACGTAGGTGAACTTGCCTCAGCTCATTCGCTAAAGACGCGCTTGACCTTGTTGCAGATCCACTGCGCGCTGAGGGCCGTGGAGGCGCACTCGCAGCGCTTGGCCGAGCTGGAGAGGCCCACGAGGGCCTCGTCGATGCCGCCCAGGATCTCGCACAGGATCGACGTCTAGGCAGGAGACAAACATGTTCAATCTAATGCAAAGATCTCTCTACTGACATCTATAGTGCATCCTCAAATAAAGTCCATGCGTACGTACAATGACTGAGCAGTTATTGCGCAGGATTAGGAGCAGTCCGGTGCAAAAGGCGCGGTTGCACTGGTCGCATTTGGGACGCCCTTGGCGCACATTCGCGCCAGACGCACTGGAGTGGGCTGTGGCGGCGGCGGCCACCGCAGGGGCGGCCTCCGCAGGGGCGGCCACGGCAGCGGCGGCCACCAGCGGCGAAAATGTGCGAGTGAGAGCGCGCCTTAAGACGGTTTGTGTGACGTCGACACCGCTCCCATTTCGCAATGTCTCCTTAAGACTCAGTTGATATCACTGAATCGTCATGTGACACTTGAGAACAGGTCTTTGTCGACGAGCTGCTTGATGCAGTGAACTCCGCTTAATACGGACAGGGACTCCCATCAACCGAAGCCATAAGGAATGTGCTCAATCGGCACGTTCGTCCTCGATTTGTGCAAAGCTCTGCAAAAAAAACCCTTTTGCATCCTCTTTTCCGCATTGTCCCAGTCGCCCTCCGCGGGCCTCGCCTGCCTGGACGTCTGCCCGCTGCATTAGGCGGAGTCCATGGGCGTCCAGATGTTTCTGGCGGCTTCCGCAAGCAATCAGTACTTGTAGGTGGTCACGCACTGGCCGAGCTCCTGCGGCTGCGCGGTCCACAGCGTGCAGAAGTCCGTGGTCTGTTTTCTCCCCGCGCTCTCCGCGTGCACGCAGGCGTCGGGTAAAATCTTGCTGCTCATGCTCAATGCCAATGTTCGTGCTTGTGCTTATGCTCGATATGTAGAATCTACCGGTACTAAATGATGGTTTTAAATTATGCATTGGTCATACTTACACAATCTCTGTTGAAGATTGGTTTTTGTGCGACATCCTGTAAGTATGGGGTCAAATTTGGACTTTCCAGGGTCGCTCTTGATAGGTAAGTGGTCTTACTTTCTCTCTGGGGCTTTGGCATGAGGTTATCCTAGTTCACCAAGCTGTGGTTCAACTTGGCAAGGGTCCAACCCTAAGTCTCAGTCTCAAAAGTTTTGCTCAATCTTTCTTGTGAACATAATCTGTCACCCCCAACCGCAGGTGAAGTTGTTGCCTCTCAATGTGACACCCCCAAAGGGTCCACCCAAATGCACTTTTCTTGATTTGGATTACAGTATTCTTTGTATGTCATTCTAAGGATTCATTCATTGAGATAGAAACATGAGTATGAGGAGGCCTGAGACTGCACCAGTCACTCTATAGGCACATTTCATCACTCAGTGGGTGGGTACATCCAGAACATGTCCCTCCAGCAGAGGGTGATGAGGACATAGCCACAGCTGCGGCAGATGTCCACTCTCCATATAGTTGTCACCAGGGTTCCACACCAGAGGAAGGCAGTGCTGATGCTGAGGAAGCTGTTGAAAGTGATGCAGGCAGTGTTGCTGATGGTGTCTGTGCAACTGCTGTCTCACTGGATCTGATAGCTCACCAGGAAATGGAGCTCATCTGGGGCCCAGCAATTTCCTCTCTTTTTTTGGGAGGAGGAGGGGGCTGTAACTCTCCCTGGAAAACAACACAATTCTCCATATTGGGGCTGTCTGAGTCCCAATTTCGATGTCATTTGCTACTCCATTCACATGGCACTGGTAGACAACTGTGTCTGCCTGGCGGGAACCTTATCAACCTTTTGCTACCGAGACTCAAAGTCGATGCCAGCCAAGGTGTTGGCAACTGTTTCTCAGGGTGGAGGAGTGTTTGAGGCAGGAACTCCCTAAGCAAGAGGGTGGCGTTTGTGGAGCTGGAGAAGAGGCTCAGGCTGAACTTGGAAGACAGAAAATGAACTCGGTGTCCAGATACTAAAGAATGGTGATGTGTCGAGCTCAGGAAAAGTCGAGCCCCAGCCTCATCGAGCTTGTGAGCATCGAGTTCGAGCCCGATCGAGCTCGAGCTTCGAGCTCTCCGCCCGTTGATCTGCAACGTGAATAGCATCGTAAGTGAACATGTTGCATATACTCATTGCAACTGGGGATGTCCTTTCGGATCGTCGGGCTGGCAGTTTCCTTTCTTCGTCACCTGCGGAAGAGAACAAGGACACACATGGCAGAGGCCGACAAGTACTTGGAGGCCACCCAGGAGATGCACAGGCTGTTTTGGGGGTGTTGAAACATTGGCAGCTATGAGTGTGAGGATTGAAATCATGCAGGACATTTCTCGTCTGGCAGAGAAACGCACTAATGCTGTCTCACAGCTTCAGACAGCATTAATATGGCCGTTCTTTAAAAGGAGGAAACTTTTGAGAATAGTGCCATTCATTTTTTTCTATAGAATATAGGGACCAAATATCATTGAGCTTGGCAGCTTTGTAAATGCTGAGATCACCTCAGTGATCTTCTGCATGAGACATGAGTACACGCCTAAGTACTTGTTGTAACTGTCCCTAGAGCTTCAAAAGTACTATCTCAGTCCTTGGCAGTGCAGATAATGGATGGAGATCCACTATTCTGCCGTCATGGAAAATGCGCAGCTCCTCCAAAGAGTCTTTCCACTGGCACACAGATTCACAGTCCTTATTTTGAGTCAGTGAAAAACTTGCCAGATGGATGGAGGCCTTCAGGGACTCAGTGTTGTGAGTCCCTGAGTCTCGTCAGGAGATTGAAGCCCATTGAGTGTTTGCAGATGCATCATTCTCCTTTTTATATAACAGACGAAATCTTGTTGTTGGCATGTCAGCCTCTTTCTTGATGCCTTTAACTTGGGGGCTCTTGGAGGGGGGCTCAATGTCCTCGTGGCAAAGAAGCATCTTGGCCTCCATCCTCACGTGGGAGACGGTGCTCCCTTCGGCAACGGTGCTGGCGGACCCAGGGCCTGCCGGATCTCTTCACCTCCGGCTCCCGGAGCAACCAAGGGGAGCCACTTTCTGGCAAGTAACCTAACCTTGCTACACAGTGATGGGAACCCAGGAAATCAATGTTGCAAATAACCGAGACTTGTCTATAACCGAGAATCAGAGTTCGCCTGAGCATTTCTTGTATGTAATTTGGCTTCCAATTCAAAGCCATAGATTCGCGTACCTGAATCTGCGTATCTTGCAACAAGTATCTCATGACCAAAGTTGGGTGATGCTGGCAGACCAACCTTTGCTTGCACTTGAAACGAGTTGTGCACTCAAAACAGCCATCAAATAAGCTCAAGCTCAAGCTTTTGCATAGATAAACATAAGCATGAGCACAAGTACAAGCAGAAGCTTTCAGCGTGAGCAACAAGATTTCGTCTGTTATATAAAAAGGAGAATGATGCATCTGCAAATACTCAATGAGCTTCAATCTCCAGACGAGAGCAGCCGCAGCAGAGAGACACAGAGAGGAAAATCCGAAGAGTGGGACTTGACCATGGCCGACTTCGTGTTCCCCAACATCTACCAGAACCTCTCTTCCTCGTTCAACAAGGACTCCAGGAATTCTCAGCGGACTGAGTTGACCCAGAAGGCCACAAAGTCTGGCGAAGGAAGCAGCAGCAGCAGTCAGAGGTCCCTCGCATCGTCCTCGTCGTCGTCGCCATCGACGTCCTCATCGGCTTCGGCCTCCTCCCAGTTGAAGATCAAGCTCGTCTCCACCTTCTCACCCATGTAGAGCATGGTCCGACGCCTGCACCAGCGTCCGTGGTATTATCAATGTTGTAACCCTAAGTTATGTACGTATAAGTGAGCATTGTATTAGTAGCCGTTGCTGAGCTCGATGTCATTGTCGTTGCTGCCGCCCCTGTCAGAGATGTAGAAAATATACTCTTTTTGCCGTCGGACACGAGTGATTTTCTCTACCGACAACACCAGTTTCGTCTACGCCGCCGCCTACGTCAGCCACAAGTACTTCCACGCAGTTGGCCTGCACCGACAACTCGTTGCACGAGGCCAAGGGGTGCTCTACAGCTGCCTGTGGGTAGCATGCAGCAAGGCGTTCCATGAACGTGATAGGACCAGTCAAACGAGTCTCACCCGGTGGGACTAAAAATAGTCATACGCAAATGTCACACAAGTCCATGAATGTGACGCTCAAGTCAAGGGCTGCGCTACAGTATTCATTCAACTTTCTTCAGTCACTGATATCATGACCTATTGCAATTCTTAGACAGCCCCTCAGGGAGGCCGAGAAGAGCATCGCCGAGATTGTGAACGGCGTAGACGTGAAGCTGAGGAGCCACAGCCTGTGGCAGATGTCGGCCCCCAAGAAGAGCAGCAGGAACAAAGGCTTGCATGGACTCTCGTCGAGGAACTTCTTCACAAGATCCGCCTTCTGGAATGGACCATAACGGCATTCCAAGGGACTCACCAGGTGCTTCCTGCTTTCCTGGAATCCCTGGGCCAGCCTGGACACTACATTCTTGCGGTTGTCCAAGCTGACGGCGGTATTCTCCTTGTCCGTGGGGTCCAGAAAGTCATTCAGGATGTCCAAAAGGGTTGGATGAGTGAAAATTACCCACAAATGACAGCAAACACACTTTCTGCGCACCGGACGAACAGCTCATGGACCACCACCACCATGACCAAGGTGCTCGGGTTGCACCCCGCCATAGAGGGCAACGATATCCCCATCGGCAGTGGTCATGCCAAACATCTCTGCCACAGGGGGCTCAACCGATCAACTCGCTGCTGAAGGTACAGGCCACGTAGGTGTTGCTCACCACGATGTAGTCGGAATTGGCAGAGGTTCCCCCACCTGAGTACATGGCGTCGGTTGCAGTGAGTGAAAACAAGTCCACGGTTTCTTTATTGGGACGGCTCCTGCCGGAGACGCCGCACTCAGCGTGGGTGGGGTCAACGATCCTCGTCGCCAGATTCTCGTCTGGGTCGAGCCTCTGTCCAACCCCTTGAAAACAGGTTGCCGAGTCGGTCTGGGCCCGCTTTGTCGCAGGCCCATCCCTCGACCAGCCTCCGACGGGGGAGCGAGGGAGGCTCGACCTGAATAGCGGCCTTGACACGTTGAGAAAGCTCGATCCAATCGGAATCGACACCGGCGAGGACGGAAAAGCGTCCTCGATCAGGTGGATGAGGATGAACCGCGCGAGGGCGCGCGCGGGCACGCTCTTGGCCGGGAACCAAGAGGCGATTCACGGACTTGACAGTAGTGATGTCGTCTTCGGGCCTTTTGGACAAAGCTTTGTGAAAATCTTTTCATACTTGCCAGCTTGATATTGGCAAGGCCGTCTGACAGGGATGCCTTTTTGGGGGGGAGGGGTGCAGATGAGAGAAATCTGACCGAATTCAAAACCAAAAATCGTTATTTTCCATTAAGACACGACTCGAATTTAGAAAGCCCGGCCCGAGCCATCACTAACTTGACTCGAGGGTCTGAGACTTTGAGGCGGAGGAGAAAGCAGCGTGATCATTTTTAGATGGATCAGCTGAGCAACATTTTGGGTCTGAGGGTTGCCGCGAACCTCATCACGACGGCCTCGTCGGTCCACCCCAGAAAGGTCTTAATGAGAGGCAAAATTTTCCATCAGTTAAGGGTCATTGAAATTGCGCTGCAATGACGTCATTTGCATGCAATTCATTGGGAAGAGAGAGAGAGTGAGTGTGTGTGTGTGTGCGTGCGCGCGTGTGTGTGTGTTGACTCGCACTGTCAAAAACGTGCACATGGCTGGCAACGAGCAGTCCAGTGAGAAGGAAGAACGATTCTTTCTGCCTCTGACCCTTTGAACGCAAGCTGCAGGCTGGACTTGCTCGGCCAGGAGCCTCGTGCAGCAGCCTCGGTCGAGGCAGGAGAGGTCGGACAGGGTTGACCACGACGGGGCTGTTGAGGGAGGACAAGGGCGATTCGACCGCTTCGGGCGACACCTATCGCGAGTCTCGCACTGAAACGTCACGCATTTGTCTTGCACAACGTGTGCGTGACCAATGTCATGCTTTCCTCTGTCGAGTTATGTCTCTTGTCAGAATGTTTTAGCATGAGTATTCAATGGCCACCTTTGTCATAAGGCAGGACCTAAAGGTTGCATTCTCTGCATAGGTCCTGTATTGTTGAGCAGAGGGTTTTCCTCTCACTACAAAGGTTCTTCACGACTGAATAGCCCAGAATTCTCACTTTTAAATGGTACCTTTTGGGCAGTGATACTGTGGTAACTACACCGGAATCCGCAGAGATTGTAGCAAGGATCCTCAAAGGTTCCAATCTGCCCCTCAAGGCTTTTGATTCACGGAAGTTCTTCCCCCGCCTCCTCCCCGCAGCTGCCGTCATCCCCGTCGTCCTCAGGCTCTCCAGCATCAGCGTGGAGGACCCCAAAACAAGTGCTTCAATAGCCTCCTCAGGGGGGGGGATGGTGTGCTACTTCGGCGTAGAAAGTTTGTGTATCTTTCCTTGCCTATATCGGGTCAGCAGTTAAAAGAAGGAACCGGAGGAGGTCATGCTCAAAGTTTGGCCACAAAGCTAGAAGAAGATGTGAGTCTGGCAATTGTAGACGGCTTCTCCAAGAACATGCAATTCATGAGCTCAGGAGGATGATTTTGTCTTTCGTTAGTCGTCCTTTCCTGGCACCACCTTGGTCACATAGCGGCCAGCAGGATCGGTGGTCCAAGCCAAATTGGCCAGAACTGAAGGTCCCATTGGACTTAAGACATGGTATCATCCAAGTGACACATTGAAGTGCTTCCTGCAACATGCAGGAGGTCGCATCTTGCATCTTGTATTTCTTTACTCCTTCAACAGTTGGTTCTCCAACTTTTTTCCAAGGGACATTATTGGCCCACAGGAAGACTCTGGGGACACCGTCCGTTGGGCTGCTTCCATCGTGAAGCTGCTCAGCTACCCTTAGTCGGCTGTCCATCAAATGCCACAAGACCTACCATGCCTGGAGCAACGATTTCGCACCCTCAGGCCCACTGCTGGTTGATGCCAAGTCCATGTTCGACTAGGATGTTGCACCAGCCCTCAAGGTAAAGACGGTGCACACCTGGCAGAGGTTAAGCGAAACTTCAAAGCCAGGGATGACCCTTTGCCTGATGTTGATGATGGCTATATGTACTCGCTGCAGGAGAGGCGGGATGTGCGATCCCCATAGCCACAGCAGCACAACCGCCCTAATTTCATCCTCTATCAAGGAGTAGGTAACCTAGCTTGATAGCGCAGAGATCAAAGGTGTTCTGCAAGGTCTGTAGCCGTGTTGAAGCTGTCATTGTTGCTGTTCAGCATTGCTGCTGAATCCCACTGACACAAAAGTCAAGGGCTCTTAGGCTGCTTAATCCACCATTCATTGCTTTGACACTGCCTATGGTGAAGGTTCTCAAAGAATTGCAAGCAGGCCTTGGACCTAGTCAACAAAGCAGTTCCTGATGTGTTGTGTGAGTTCTTTAACTTTTTCAACAACTTTGATTACTGTTGCAAAGGCAGAAGGTTTTTGGATCTTGATGTGGCTTTGAGAAGAGCCAGCGTATGAATAAGAGTTGACGGAACACAACGTTCCTCTCACGTGCCAGCAAAGGCAGCGCAAATTACTCTGACACCCGAGGTGCAATGTTCATGTGACCGCTTTGACGGTCTTCCCAGGCATGAGACTCCCCTTCCCCAAGTATGTCAAGGGAGACATTGTCTCCGTCCGGGGGTAGATGGCGCTGACCTTTTTCCTGTACTGCCGGGTCTGCCGTCCCCGCCCCTTAAGGGTGTACTCTGTATTCGGCAAAAATCCTCCTCAAACCCTCCTCTGGTCGAGCCTCCGCCCGAGGCGGGCGGGCCGAGGCATGATGATGAGCAAGAAGAAGTCGAGGGGGAATCACGTGGACAGCGAATCAGGAGCAGCAGCTTACGCTGTCGGGCAGACTTCGAACTGCTCTCACTACTTATTTAGCAATGAGGAGAGGAGAGGTGACCACGGAGACTGGGCCGAAGAGCGCCCAACGCCAAACCGGGAGGATAGTGTACGCCACACTCACCTCCATGTTCGACGGCATCGTGGTCAAGCACATTTGGTTCTGCTGTCGAGACCTCATGGGCCTCAGGAGGCAGCAATTGGCTGTGCTATGGATATTTATAGGAGTGAAGAGCAAAATGTGTGAAAGCGCCGTACATGGGTGGATGGTGCAGCAAGCGCAAATTGAGGTGACTACGATTAACTCTGTCGACTCCTGGAGGTCCTCGGACGTGGAGGAGAACTCGTTGGTAGCCAAAGAGGTGGTCACCGCTGGTCATTTTCTGGTCACTCCGCGACCTAATCCGGCCAGGCGGTAGAGGGAAGGGAGGGAGCTGCTGCCTAGATCGTGCAACATCATCGTAGAGGAGCGAGGCTCTTCGTCGAGTGAGAAATTTTGGTGCCCGACCCGCCGGGTTGACCCGGCGAGCGTTCCGAACAACGCTCCGACGTCCCGTGAACCCGACGGCTCCTCTGCCACAGAGTGTCAAGTTGAACTGCGGCTTCTCAGGAGTGAAATTGCCCGGAGGACGGGACATTTTCATCGGCTCGAATGGTGGCGAGATTGTCGGACTAGATTTGCGGCCTCGACCTCACAGGCGAAGGGCGGCGAGACTTTAGCCCAGAAGACGTCCGGAGGAAGCTCAACTGGGGTGCCACGACCGTCCCGGAGGACGCTTCTCTCGGCCAGTCGTCGGTCGCCCTTTGACTGGGCGGAGGCAGCTTCCGCCAAGTCAGCCCGACTTGGCCGAGGCTGTTCATACTCAAGTGGGGTTCATTCAGATCAGGCAGCCACGGAGATGAGACGAGGAACTCTCGGACTGTAACGAAGGACCCAACCCATTTGACCTCAAACATAGGTGGAGGCGTGCCAACAAAGCCAGAGCTCAAGGGGGAGTCCGGCGGCTCGGTGGCGGGGGCGCCACTTCCACCCTGACGGCGGTGGCCGACAACGACGACCCCGTCGTGATCGCCCGTGGCCTTGTGGGAGGACGACCACACGTGAGTACCCGCGATATGTATCATTGAGCTTTTCGGGAGGGAAGAGGCAGGGGGCGTTCTCGGGTTTCTCAGCTGCTATCGTCGACATTTTGGGGTTCTCATTTTACTCGGGGTCCGCCTGTGGGCCCACTGAGCCAGTGTACGCGAACTCGCACACACGCACACATGTGATAAGCCAGCATGCATTGCGTGTGCTGCTGCCGCCTCTCTCTGCTCTCTCCACATATGCACTTAGGTTAAAAGTCTCTGCCTGGGTGAGAAAGGAGAGAACGGGTAAGAACTGCAATGCGGTGTCGGACTGCCAGCGGAGGGGAAAGGGGGAAAAGGGTGACATTTCGGTAGGGGAATCAGCTGCCAGCTCGGAGCTCTCGAGTGATGAGTCAAGTGTGAGAAAGGCCACTCACTGTACTGAATTTGTCACGTAGATCTCTGTGATGCTCCTGCCCAACTCGCTCCGGGCGGTTGTCGACACGTGTGTGGCCGACCAACAGGTCGTCGGACACACCCGTGGCCTCGTCGCCAGTTTTCGTGTGCCGCCCACTTTTTTTACCCACCTTTCTCTTCTCCCTCAGGCTTCAGGAGGAAACTCTCGCATGCAGGACGACGATGAGCAAATTTGGCTCCTTCCAAGATGAGCTGCCGCCGCCCACGCACTTCGGCAGCGTCATACCTAATGGCGGCGGGTCCGAGGCCGCCGCCTCTGCGGCCGCGGCTGCCACAGGCATCTCCAACATGTCGTCGTCGTCCGAAGGCGGATCACATCCCGGCGACTCGGTCATCTTCCCGCTAAACAACTGTTCTTCTACTCGGTCCTCGGCGTCTCCGCCGCCGTCCTCGTCCAGGACGACCGGCGGCACTGCTTCACCTGTTGAAGACGACGGCGCGACCGGGGGCTACCTCCACCGCTCAGTCTCGCCTCCGAACCACGTTAGGACGGGTAGGAACTACCCGCAGTTGTTCATGACGCAGCAGCAGCAGCAGTGTTTCAACGAGAGTGATAAGTATAAAAAGATGAAGCACAAGAAGGAGAAGAGGAATCAAGCGATGGAATCGAGGAATGTGCGCGAGATGTACACTGTTACCACAGTTGGCGGCACTGAGTACAGTGTTGATAAGGTGCTAGTTTCGCTTGGCGAAGAGCGAGAGGACGGCAAGAAGGAGAAGTCCGGCAAGAAGCAGCAGAAAGCGTCCGCTAAGGAGTCCTTGGGCAGTGAGGGAGGCAAGCAGAACAAAAATCGAAAAAAGTCCAAGGAAGCAGGCGAGGAGAAAACTGCCAAGAACAGGGCTACCGTCAATAAGTCCGCTGCCAAGTTCGTGGCCAACGCCCTTAACGGGCGCTCGACAGTCGAGCAAGTCCTGCCGCCAGATGAAGACAAGAGCTCTCCAGAAGAAGCTGAGGCTGTGAAGGCGGCGGAAGCCGAGTCCAAGTCAGATACCGAGCAAAATCAAGTCGAGTACTCAGACAATTGCGTGCTCGTGGGAGGCGGCGACAGCGGCGATCTCAAGAGGCAGCTGAGCAGGTCATCGGAGAACCTCAGTAGCTTTACCAAGGTAACGACGAGGAAGAAGTGGAAGAAGAAGTCGACGACGCCGCTGTCATCAGATGACACAAATTCCACTGGTTCGGCGGCGAATTCGCAACAGCAAGCGCATCAAAATAGCAACAACGTTCACGAGGGTGGGGGCAACAGCAATGGCCGGAAGTCCGCGGGCGGCTACAACCTGAGGAGCCGCCCGGCGCATCCGTCCACGGAGGTCTCCGGCAGCAGCAGCCAAGTAGGATCTCAGAGCAATTACAGTCAGAGTCATCAGAGCTCACGCTCCTCCTCAGTCTCTCATGCTTCCTCCACCAACGATAAGTCCGTGACTTCCCCGCCGTCCATGCCCTCGCATCAGCAACGTCCTACGCAGCAGCCACCACAGTCTTCGGACTTGGACTTTTCCTCCATGGACTTTCCGCCCCTGGGCTTGGAGGAGAGCAGCAGCAGCAGGAGCGAATCCTCGCCGCAGTCTCCGCTGCTGCTGTCCACTTCTACGTCGACGACCATGCCACTGGCGGCGCAGTGGCCGGCGGCTGCGGCTGCGGCGGCGGCTGCGGCGGCGCAAAAGCCTACCGCTAGTAACAATACTATCAGTGATTCACCGGCTGTGATGAATACCGCCGACCCCGCCCCACCCGACGTTACCTATCCCGGCCGCGCTGGCATCGTGACCGGGAACGACGTGATGAAGGCGTCGCTACTGCCGGACATTGCCTCGCAGGCTCCGTTGGGCGGCGCCGGCGCCACGTCCTCTTCCGGCGAGTCCACGCCCCCAGCAACACAGCCAAGTGCCTCCTCCGCCAAACTAGCTAAAGACGACAGCGGCGTCGTCATGTTCGAGGACAGCGTCGAGATTGTTGCTACAGAAGAAGAGTATCGCCGCAAGCGGGACAGCACGGACTCTTGCCCCGTGGTCATCTTGGGTAACACGCAAAACCCCGTGGAGGCCTGGCGCAAGACCGAGGGCGTGGTGTTCGGCTTCGAAGTCAACGAGGAGTTGTTGCTCCAACACTCCACCGAGAAGAAAAAGCGATCTTCTTCTATAATGCAAGATGAAGCCATCCTGGACTTCGGTCATGAGCCTGTAGTAGGTCTGCTGCCAGACGACGAAGACGACGACGAAGTAGTTGTTGTCGAAGGTCGACAGCAGCCGCTGCCAAAGCAGCAAAAGCCTTCGGAAAGACCTCAGTTGCCACATCCACCCGTCCATAACTTGAAGCAGAGGCAAGACCAGCAGCGGTTCAATCAGGTCAACTACGTCGAGTTGGTCAAGTACGTGAGCAGCTGCTGGAAGCATGCGGAGAGCAGCTCCAGCAGTGTCTGGTTCGGTGACCGGCCCGTTGCCGGCGTCATGATATGAAAGGCAAAATCGAAATGAGCCAGTGTGTGTTTACACTAGTGGATTCTGGTGTCATCGAGCTGGAGATGACGTTGGAGGGGCAATTTTTTTTTTTTTTTTTACTGGAGAAAGAAACAAAATCCGCTAGTGCAAACACACCCTTCGGTGCGTGTTATGTGTCTGAGAGCGCGAGATTGTGTTCACGCTGCAGCAGTTGCTGCCCAACTCCTCCGGCAGAAGGAGCAAAGTAATAATCGAAGTCACCTGGATCATTTTATTGAGTCGTGGTCGAGGCGCGTCCAAGAATTTTACGTCCTTGTTATCGTAGTACCGCATTGGAGGCACGTATACACTATATGGAAAAAGATGTTCTCCATCCTCAAGGAGTTCCATATTTACGTTAGGGATACAGCGCAAGTTTAGGTTTACAGCCTTGAGTCAAGCCGGGCATGAACGATTATATCATAAAATTGCTGACCGCCTACGACAAATAAATCATTCATTACTCGTAACATAAGAGTGTTGTTGTATTTTTTGCCTCGTCGATGCCAGGCAGCTGTCCTCATAATTCAACAGAAAGGTGGTACAAATACTGAGTAAAGTAGATAAGTAGGTACCCACGGAGTCAGGACTGCTCTACTTGGTGGCCTTGTTGAAGTACTTCTTGTTGTGCCTGCAACAGAGATCGAAGTATGTGTTTCTGGGGCTCTAAAGCAGCTCCAACCTGCTGGAAAACGTCAGATGTCACCCCTTTTACGAAGTCACTCACATGTCCAGTAGTCTCTTCCGCTCGGCCCTGATCAGACTGGACTTCTCCAGGTTTCTCATGACGACGGCGGCCTCGGCGAACTCGTTGATCTTTTCAAAGTCGGCCTTCGCCACCTAGAACGTCGGGACGTTAAACACTCTTGCACTGCAAAGCTAGGTTTAACAGCAAATATTATAACTTTGGCCTCCACTTACTGGCACCATGACAAACTCTTCTGAGTCCCCCTTCCTCTTTTTGGCGCTGGGTTTGGACAGGACGGAGTTCGACCTGACGAGGCAATGTTGGATCACACTGTTCGAGTTAGAAACTTGGTCTTATTTACCTCGCCAAGCCGTCGGCCAGGACCAACGCTTTGTGCTTGGCCTCCTCCTGTTGCCGGTCGCGCTTGGGACAAGAGCAGATTCTGACATCGACGGCGGTGCGACCAAGAACGTCGCCGGGGCCCTGGTGGGACAGACGGCAGACATATGAAGTACAGAAGACTAGCTCGAGCTGACAGCCACCTGCCACGACCACCCACCTGTTCGAGGGTGAAGATGACCTTCACCGCCCGCCTGTTGATGCCACCTACGTCGGACCCGAGACACATGAACTTGAGTAGGTGGGCGCAATACCTGGTACCCGCCTGAGGGCGCTCGAAAGGCACTAGGACGCTGAGGCGGCCCGAGGTGGCATCTTTCTCATACACGGCAGCATCGTGCTGTATGCGAATCAGATGTTCCACGAATTCCTGCCGAAAGAAGAGAAAGCACGGCTCGACTGCAGATTAGTCCGCGTACAAGATGCTGATCTCGTACCTCTGGAAAGCCTTTGTTGGAAGCGTCCGAGAGCGATGAGTGGTTTGGACACCTCTTGACCGGGTCTCTGAGGAAAGTCGGTACTGTGTAGACAGGCACTGCCCGGATAAAGAGCCCGTCGGGTGGGTTTTCACCAGCATAGAACGCCACTTGCACAACCTTCCCCATGTCGATGAACAACTTGTTGAGGTTCTGGGAGAACTGAGGACAAAAATAAAAAGTGCACAAGGAAAGAATTCCTCACCGATAGCGTAACTACCCACATCCCAGCTTTTGTTCTTGCTGCCTTGTGACACCTGGAGGAAGCGCATGTTGAAGTCGAGATCGCCAGGCCAAGGCTGTGGGGAGGGGTTGGCGCATGTTGGCGAAGACACGTTGAAGGTGGGAATTGGCGCTGCTGGTAGCTGCTGTGGATCATCAGGCTGGATGTTCCAATGGGTCTCCGTCATGAGGGTTATAAAGTTGTTCGGACGGATCACGGTGGTGGGATTGTCCTCCACCTTCACAGCGGGCGGCGGCTTGACGTCGTCGTCATTTTGACCGTTGATTTGTTCCTGATGATCTGTGACCTGGTGCGGGTCCACAAAGCCTGGGTTCCTGTCCAGAGTGTCGGAGCGATGGTCAAGGGCGGCGAGCATGTCACTGCTCTGGTGCTGGAACCATTGCTCGTGACTCCGCTGAGACGTGTCCGGCTGTATCAGGCGCGCCAAGGAGCTGATGAAGGGGGGACAGCAAGAATCAGTCGTTGATCAAGAGTCCAACAAGTCACATAACATACAGGCAGGGTACTTCGTCGACTAGCGCGACTTCAACCTCACTCTCCCCTCTCTCGTAAGAGCCCAGAGGGACCTTGTTGATCTCCTCGCTGGAGCCCATGGCAGCCAGGGTGGAGAGGCAAACCTCTTACGAGCTTTGATCGCCACCGAGAACCAACACCGGCAACAGTATAACGTCGACTACGTCATGTACAGCACACTTCGCTAATCCCAGAAGAGGAAGGTCAGGACAGGATTCATCCTGATCGAGCATGGCAATTGCAGCCTGGACAGCTGGGCAGGAAAGCAGAACAACGGGAGCTACGTTGGGGAAGCCTCGGGGGGGGGGGAGGGGGGGGTGATGACTCACCCGAACTGTGGATTCTGGTATGAAATGAGGCCACTGCCTGCGGTTCAGTGTCCTGCAGGAGATACACAAAGAAAAGCCTCACCCGTCTCCCAGTTGACCCTGCAGCTCTTGGTACTCTTGTTCAGTGAGCGGCTCTATGGTGGCGGCAGTGTCGGACCTCTGGGGCGCTTCGGGGTGGCTGACGTCGTCGGTCATGGTGTCGACGAGAGGAGCCCACAGCGAGTGTCGTTCAACGTGATGAGGCTGTCGTCGGCCGGCGAGGCTACGAGACGTGTCACTGGCGTTATTGGCTGCGGTGAACCGGTAGCCCGGTGTGTCCGAGATGGGCGGACTGAAGCACTGACGTTGCGTCATGGCACGAACACCGCAGGGGCTCGGCTTGCCCGGCTTACCCAAGGACGCAAGGTCGGCGGTGCACGAGGTGGGCAGCTGTTGGGCGGCCGCGGAGCAGGCTGAGGCGTAGGCGAGCGATTGAGAGAGAGACGAACGACAACAACAACAACAAGTCGGTAGCGGACGAGAGGGAGAAGTGAATAGATTGAAGTCGGGGTGTGCCGAGCCGGGCTTGAGTTCGGCCCGAGTTCGAACCTCAAACGTCGTCAAGCTGCGGAGGCACGAACAGCTGGTCTTGCTTGAACTGCAGACTAGTCCAAGATTATGAAAAGTCTCCAACTTCATACTGAGGGATGGCATTTTATTCTTCCGTGTGTACAGTTCTTGTCGTAAGTAATGTCGCTCGCTACAAGCAAATACGCTGCAAATATTGCTGTGAATTGTTCTAGCGCTGAATTTCGACATGACATCGATTATTCAGACACTGAGATATAACTTTAAGTTCATAAGGTCACATTTTTGAGTGCTCATAGAGACACTGGAGCGCTTAAAGTCTACTGACTTGGAAATCTTCCCGGATGATGTTTTTCACCTCTTTTCTTCGGTCGAGATCGCTGAGACCTTGGCTTTGGCCTTCTGTGGGCGTGGCCACCCACCCTCCAGTGCCAAATGCCAAAGTTGGCATCCCCAGACACGCGCTGCATGCCAAAAACGTCACTTTCGTGCACAAGAGCATCAGACGGCCAAAGGTGTCCAAAGTGAGCAGCTGCATGAGCGCGTTTTGTCCACCTTAGTCGCCTGTCCCTGCCCGTCGTTTTTGACCACGATAACGCTCTTGTGCACGAGCAAGGCATTTTGGCATGTACCAAGTCCCAGGATGGCCTGAAGGGTGCCATCTTTGGCATTTGGCACTGGAGGTTGTGTAGCCACAGTAACTTTCAGCAACTTCTCCTCCAGTGTCACCATGGACAGACAAAAGTGGATCAAACTTGTGGATGTCACGTCAAAGTATCTCTACCAAACATTTGACGTCAACATTCAGGCCTGAAACATCAGCGCTGGGAATGTTACAGCACTTTCCCAGGAGCAACATACTTACGGCAAGGACTGTATGTATATCATATAGGCGTGAAAGCATATCTATACATATACAAGAAGCATATAGCCTACGCTACTGCTGGCCTGTGGCTCATACTACGAGTGGACTGTTCATATTCTGGAAGGGTATTTGTTACCATCATGACTTATAAAATTTTAGAGCGTGGCATGATGCATAATCGATGTTGTATAGAAGTACAAGAGAGATCTCTGCAACACTGTACAGCAAAGCTCTCCTTCTCGTTGTTCTGCTCTCTCTAAGAGACCGCTATCATCTGAGGACAGTTGACCTCGTGACAGGGTGGCTCTCTGACTCGGGCCTGTAGCCTCTCAAAGAGCACTGGTTTGCGACAATATGCGCATGTTTCATGCTGAGCACACTTGTCTGCATTGCCCTCAAAAAGCTGCAGTCCAGCATCAATCCAACAGGCTGTCAGGTCATCGGCAAAACTGTCCATCATCTCCTGGGAATGGTGGGGAGTGGGTGCCAATCTCAGCTTCTCTTCTCCACGAGCCACAGTTGGGTAGTTGATGGCCTGTACATAGTGACCATACTTCTTGATCAGGTCGTCGGACAGCTGGGTACAGAGGGCAGGGTCGCCGACCTGTAACAAAGGAGAAGAATTCCAACTTCAACCTCACAGGACCATGCATGGTTACTGCCACCACTGTGGTCACTGTTCACCACACTGGCAATGGAACACACAGTGTTCTAGGTGTCCTTCACTGACTGGACTTGTGGCAGTGCCACAAACTTGTGCTGGACGATCGACAATGGTGCTCAAGGGATTGCCAACATGGCAGGTGCTGCATAAGGCAGCTTCTAGAGTTTGAGCAAAAAATGAAAAAATGTCACCTCATTCAATATCAGGCACGCAATTGTAATAGCAGGATACCCCAGGTATATTATTCTTTACATTTTCGCACCATCACTCCTGTTGTTGCGTAACACTGTTACTCACACTGTGATGGTGCAGTCAACCCCAGAGACAGCGAAGCAGAAGCAACACAACAACCGGAGTGACGAGACATAACTTGAGTTGCATGGATCCTTGTACACCTCAGTAGCACTCCAAACCAAATTGCTACAATTGAGGGCACTGACTCAACTTTGAGGTGTTGACAGGAGACGTTCCTAAAATCACAACAAACAGCTGTCAACGTAGCAACATCGGTGGAAGCTTCTGAAACTGCTAAAGCAGTTTTTGTAGAGCTGACAAAGCGGAAGCATAATGACACAATAGATGGGGGATTCTTGTGCTGAGATTTCGGTACTTGAGACTACGGCTCTACAGTGGGCTCTACATTGCCTGATGTCGCAGCTTAGGGCCAAGCACTTTCGGCTGCATTAAGCTGTGTGTTATAATAAGCGGAGAATCGCTTCTCAGACCTCCCCAGACAGCCATCAGGCCTCAGATGGACCATGACCGGTGAGGGACAGCTGCAGGAGGTTCAACAGCAAGGGAGAGGTGTGAGAGGAGATTGAGAGCAAATGCAGAAGATGCCAAGAAGACTCATTTTTGTGGCACTGCATCAGCCCTGTGGGGGGACCATCAGAGAACGAAAGAATGGTTGAGGGAAGACCCTCCTCGAGAAACGATCACTGCAGATTTGGCCTAAAGAGCAGAGTTGCCAATATGTACAAGTACATATAATGAATCCTTCCAAATCAAGTGATGGTCATTTATACCCACAGATTATGCAAAAAGGGAATCTTGCACTGGTGTTTTGTTTACCATTTTTGTCCTGATAACAGAGTTGCTG
>JAAUXU010107296.1_pt1 | contig 18268 bp, 18 predicted proteins | sample 7278151 | NCBI WGS metagenome assembly JAAUXU01 (sample SAMN14350113, study PRJNA611818) | marine sediment metagenome | isolation source: surface marine sediment (1.8m) | place: French Polynesia: Moorea | collected 2018-08 | reverse complement strand
TCTTTTAAGTAAAGAGCTTCTTTTAAGTAAAGAGCTTCTTTTAAGTAAAGAGCTTCTTTTAAGTAAAGAGCTTCTTTTAAGTAAAGAGCTTCTTTTAAGTAAAGAGCTTCTGTATAGTAGAGAACTTCTGTAAAGTAATGAACTTTTGTAAAGTAGAGAACTTCTGTAAAGTAATGAACTTCTGTAAAGTAGAGAACTTCTGTAAAGTAATGAACTTCTGTAAAGTAGAGAACTTCTGCGAAGTAGAGAACTTCTGTAAAGTAAAGAGCTACTGTAAAGACCTTCGATAAAGTAAAGAGGTGCGATAAAGTGAAGACCCTCACTCAAGTGAAGAAGCTGTGTTACGTCTCTGCGTCGAGCACAGTGTACGAGAGTCATGAGCTTGAATCTGGACGTGGAGCAGCTGAAGAACGTGGCACACTTAGTTGGCAACTTCACGTGTGACCTGAAAGTATTTTTATCGGCCACTCTCACTGGAGAACAATTGTGCGTTGTCTTTTTTGTCCGGTCGAGCAGAGCGACCCTTCCCCCCCCCCCCCCTCTTCTAAAAGTGTGTGTAGATTTTCGGCAATGATAATCCCGACTGAACACGGTCATTTCGTTTTATTGCAGTAGGCTTTGGTGCCATCTGAGTGTGTGACTTGGCGGAATTTTGCGGGCATCCGTTGCATTTCAGCCCGTCCGAGAGGAAGGAAAAAAAAGTCCATGGGTGTTTTCGCGGAAGTCACGCGGTGGACAAGAAATTAATGGCGGGAGTCGCTTGAATTGCGCGGGTCCTTTTTATGGCTCTTCTTTCCCCTGCCAAATGCATTCATTTAATAAGTTTGTATGCCGCAAACTCGCTTATTTCGGCGGCTTTAAACGCAGCTCATTCGGTGTCGGGCGGAGCAGCAGCGTCGGACGGGGCCGAAGTGACTCGTCCACTTCTGGCCCACGTGGGACACGTGGGACACGTGGGTTCGGCGAACTCGGGTCTCTTCATTCAGGAGTGCTGGAACGTGGACGTCGCCCTCAATCTGGCCGGGCTGAGGCCTGGAACGTGATTCGAATTCGCTTCAAGTCGAGTCGGAATCGAGTTTTTGTGAATGGACATTGTTGAAATGAGGCGAAGGAAGCGATCCTTTGGAGAGGTGCTTCTCTGCCCGCCTCACTGACCTCGGTGATGAATTGGCCAGTGTTGACATGATCACCACACTTTAGTTCTGAATCATCCTTAAGAGAGTCTTGAACGAACCGACCAAAGATCCTGACGAGAATGAATCATACCCCGCACTATTATTCAGTTGTCAAACGAGGTAGAGCCACGGAAGTGCGGCGCTGCACTGACGGCAGCACTGACGGCTGCACTGACGGCTGCACTGACCGCTGCACTGACCGCTGCACTGACCGCTGCACTGACTGCTGCACTGACTGCTGCACTGACTGCTGCACTGACTGCTGCACTGAACGCTGCACTGAACGCTGCACTGAACGCTGCACTGAACGCTGCACTGAACGCTGCACTGAACGCTGCACTGAACGCTGCACTGAACGCTGGGCAGTGACCCGAGAATCGGCTCAGTGCACGCAAAGACCTTAATTGAGTGCAGCCGCAGCCAATGGCAAACCGAACCGATGAACCACAACAAGTCATTGCCGAAATATCTTATTTATTTGGTATGCGGAGCAGCATTCTTACAGGTCGACTCCGTACACAGGTCAGGGTTTCTGGCGCTCATTCAGTCGCACAACGCCGAAAATTGTGGACAAAACGCTGCAAATCATTGCCAAGACGTCCCACTCAGGTCTGACGTCAGCCCAGACGAGTACCTTGGCCCATCTCTGCTCAGGGGAAAGCAGCAAAACTGAGCCAACCTGTAGAAAATGCATTTTTTCCCCTCTTGTGAGCTACTCGAATTTACCTGCCATAACCCTTTTTTTCCAGGTGTTCAAACGAGCAGTCAATTTCCCGATTTTTTACGCTCTATTTTATAGTCTAGTTCTTCTCCATCACTAAGTCACGCCCTATTAAGGGCTCAGGGCGTTTATGGTCTGGACTAAAGAGTCACTTAATTTTTTTCAGCTCCAACCTCTTCTGAGCACAAGAAAGAAAAAACAAGAACTGACAAGTGGAAGATCAAAAACAGTGAGACGTAAAAAAGTAGACAAAAAAGTTCTCTTCTTTTGGCGCATTTGTTAGCCTTTTTTGCGGCTCACACGACGACTTCATGCGAGAGCAAAGACATCGCAAGGCATTTGTTTCACACACGAGGGAGATTCTATCAAACAAAAAAAAAACAATGTTTGTGCAGTCGAAGAAGGAGGAGAAGATGGAAATCCCCCTGCTGTTGGATTAATTGTAAAGGCAAATGGGCGAAAAGGCGGCTCTCAGCGTGGCGGCCAGCACCGTGTGGGCCGTGAACAGCCACTCGGCCCAGGAGGGCCACAGCAGGCCGGAGGAAGGCGGCCTTGAAGGCCCACACGACGGCGCGCCATTGGTGGCTCACACGCTCCACACCCAAGGCCGGGATCATCCAGATCAGAGACAATGATTAGGGTTGAGCCCGCGGCCTCCGCAGGGGCCATCACGAAAAATTTCCTGGTGGCTACTGAAAAATGCGCCGGATGATTGAACTCATCCATCCATCGACTGAGTCACGACTGAGGAGGAACCAACAGAGAAATGAATCCACAATCGAGAGGGAGGCAGGGAAATCACTCACTCGTTTGTGGTGATTCCCTGGGGGAATCATTTGTCCAGTGATTCTTTTTACTCCAGTCATGAATGAATCAATCAATTTCGTCCGACCAGACGAAAAAATAAGGCCTGGACGAAGGCGTTTTCGTCGACTTTCGCAAGATTTCCTGGCAAAATATTGCAGGGACTCATTAGGACTCATCACTCCTGCTCCCATTGCTCTCTTCCTCCGGGTGATTCATGAAGACTCCTTCACCAGTCTTCTCCAAATAACACAAGGCAGATTTGCACGAGGCCAACTTGTCCGGGATGAACTCAGGCGCACCCGTCGAGTCAGGCAGTGAACCGGGGGAGGGGGAATCTGCCAAAACAACCCCTCCCTTTGCCCTGATGCATGCAGAGGTCGGGCAGAAGAGGGACACACTTGTCAATCCTGTCATAAGTTGCTGGAAAAACGCCTTAACACGTGTATTTTGGGGGTCTCGTTTTCTGGGTGGCCTCTTTGTGGGTAGAAGAACAAGGGGGGGAGGGGGGAAAAGCCCCCACAGCAATAAAAGAGAGGAAACCAGAAACAATGAAGGAAATGTGGAGGAAGAATATGGGAACAACAGTTCATGCCTGCGCATAAAAACACGTCTCTAAAGAGGTCATAGTTGTACTGGAACGACGACGGCGACGACGGCGACGACGGCGACGACGACGACGGCGACGGCGACGGCGACGACGAAGACGGTCTTGAAGCCCCGCTGGAACTGGACTGAGCTAAAAGAAGAAAAGAAAAAAAGTGACCTAACAATGCTTTGTCTGACAAAGGTGCGTTGAGGCCTTCGCATCGAGGCCCTCTTATGTTCTGTGCTCTTCAGCTGATCTCACCCAGTCACGAGGAGAGGAAAATACTGTTTTGTCTGGCTTAAAAACTTCACCTCTTTTTCCCCGAAAATATCTCGCTTTCTATTATTATTTTCTTTCTCTGTCTCGACGAGAAAAGCATCGTGTTTGTCGAGCCTTTTTTCCGTTCATCGAAGCCCACGCAAACTCATGAGGTGCCCAAAAAAAAGAGTTTTTGGGCACCGCCAGTTCTCCACCTCATCCATTTTGGTTTTTCGAGCTGGTGCCAGCAAAAGGAGGCCCCAGCTTTTGTCTGGAGGAGACTTGGGAGGGGGGAGAAAAAGTGTCTTTGGGCCATGTCCACTGGATTAATGACCGATGTAACAAGTCACCCAACTTTTTGAGCACCTGAGGAGAGTTCCCACATGAGGAACAATGGGAGTAGGGGAAAAAAAACCCTGAGCATTACGTTGGCATCTGTCTGTGGACGGACCTGGTGCATTTTGCTGTGCACATTGTGTACCAAACTTGAGTGAATCACTTGCTGTGGCACATTAGGCCGGGTTAGGCTCTCGCTAAGGCCTTGTAGGTGCGTCGGTGCAAAAAAAAGAAGCAGCAACGTGAGGGAGCGTTTACACTGCCTCCCCCCCTAAAAAAAACACCCCAAAAGTGTTCTGCACAGGGCTTGTCTGTAGCTGGGGCCGCCCATGCGTGTGGCAACCCTGCTCGTTAGCACCCCAGATGAGATTTATATTGGCGCAGAGTCATCTTCCCACGGTCTCGGGCCCATAAAGTCGGTGAACGTTGAAAGGAGGCCAAGAAAAGTGTTTGCATATTGGCGAGGCCGCTCGAGGCATCATCGTAAAGCCTCCTCCTTCCCCATATTTTTTTTTCTTTTCCTCTCGAGCCTCTCATGAAGAAGAAAATGGGGGCTTGACCAAGGAGGTGAGAGAAAACGCGCGCCCTCGGGCGGCAGATTTTTAAAGGGGGGCTCTAAATGTCTCGGGGGCAATTCCTGGGGTGTGATTTACCCCTACATTCCGACACACACGCACGCTGGCGCGCGCGCGCGCTGGCGAGCATGCAAATGCGTGAAAAGGAATGCGTTTGTCACACTGAGTTAAAATGGATGAATTGACAAAAACATCAGTGTCTGTCTGTCTGTCAGTATGTATGTTGGTTGGGGGCCCAAGAAGTAGTACTAAATGCGCAAAGTGCACTAATGGGGACTCGGCCAGACAATCGAGGACGCGGATCCAGAGCCCGCAATGAAGTCAGCTGTCAAGTTAAAGGAGGGGGCGTTGGCACTGCCGCAAATCCTCTCCGGATCTGTGTCTTTGCAGCCGCGCCCTAAGGAAGTCCCTCCGGGACGACTCTGGGCCCGCCCCGGGGAAATTCTGGGCTGAAAAGATGTGAATCTCCGTCCTTTCTGTGACCTGAGTTACGAGCATCATTTAAACGATTTTATTGTTTGTTTAAGGTCCTCTTTACCGTGAGAAGCTGACAGAAAAGTTCCCCGAACACCCACAATTTTCTAGACGTTTGCCAGAAAAAAAATGTGGCAACCTTTATTGGCTGATTAGGTAGAGGGGCTTAATTGATTGTTGACACCTGTTTGCTGGCTCAGATTGTAACGGGAAGGTAGCACTAAAGCAGTTTTTATTTTCCTTTGCTGTTGCATCAGAGAATGAAGGGGTCAGATCACAATCTTTATCTTGCTTCAATAGCCTTTTAACCTTTTAGCCTCCTGATGCTCCCTGGCGCAGCCTTGAAAGGGGTGCATTTTTGTCACAAACACCAGCTTGGGTACACGAATTTGCTCGGGTCCAGCGCTGCCAGATGTCGTGTTTGACCGCCAAATGTCAAGTCATCCTCAACATTGCAAACCTTTCAGGTCCTGGCAAACCTGGTGCAATTGCCAACTCCCTCACTTGGCAGGCAGCTGGGGAAGGACGATACTGTTCAGCATTGGGCGTCTTCTGCGTGATATCGTCGATCTGGCAGCGCTGGTCCCACCCTCAGCATTACAGCATCTATTGAGTTTCTGGCGAGTCACACTGGACTGGACCCAACCCCCCTTCCGGCAAGGGGGGATCTCCGTCCGTGACGTCATCTGCCATCTTCCGTATCGCCATCGGATACCGCAAGATATCGAATATCCCCAGGCTAAGTAGTTACGGCGATATCGTGCAGCCAACGAGCCTCGTTGAAGCTTCTACATTCCGAGAGGTTCCCGCATGAAACGTCTCTGAAATATGAGCGAAAGTATCGCGTTGGCCGCGCATCAAAGCATCGCGATATCCGACGACGAACCGGGGGGATATCGCACCGCCCCGCCCGGACTTGACCCGGCGACTTTTCGGCCACCCGGTGGAGGAAGACCAAGCTTTGTTGGCTCGACTAATCTTCATTGACTCGTGCAAAGAAAATGCGATTGTCTCGTCGGGGGTTTTTTTGCCACTTTTTTGTCTCCTCTCCTTGATCTCAGCCTGCACATTTGTAATTATCGCCCGGCGGAGGAAACCGCTCCAATTTGGAAGATAATCATGCCATAAATAAGGCTCATTTCCATCCGAGTTCCCACGAGACTGAATGAACGCATCACTTATCACAACTTTTTTTATGGAGACACACAGAAAATCGTCGTCTGCGATCACTGGAGCGTTGAATTTGGACGGGACTCCGGCATTTCTTCAAGGAGCCTCTTTTTTTTTTACTGTGGGAAGATTCACATTGTTGATCTGCTAAAACGCTGTCTTCAGCGGCCGCACGAGGGGGAAAGTCACCGTGGACGATATCAAATTTTTGTTTGATCTTTGTAGGCTGCAATTTCTCCTCTGGACTTGGGGCTCGGCGGTCGGGAACGACGACGACGACGACGACGACGACGACGACGACGACGACAACGGCTTCAGGAGGACCACGGCTCCTCGACGAGACGAGCGTAACTGATGCCTCCGGAACTCTCTTCTTTGCTGATCAAGTGGCAGCCCTGACCAGTGTTGCCCTAGACAAGATGTCTAAGCTCGTGTTAACGCACTTTGGATTTGCGTTCTTCTTCTTCCCATGCGTGAGAAGTGTCAAACATCTGCTTGTGTCACTTCAAACAAGCGGCTGTCAGCGTTGCCAGATGCGGAGGAGCCAACAGTTACCTATCTCTCAGAACAAGTGAGGACAGACGCGAACAGTTCGGTTGGGTTCCCGGACCAATCATCTGGCAACGCTGCCAGCCACGCAGCTGTCGCAGAAACCGCCACTCCGCCCATCCGGCCCACCCGATCAGCAGCACTGGCCACAAGGCTGCTTCAGGCCGTGCTCAGCTGGGTTGGGTCCACCTGTTTCCTTTTCAACCAGCAAATTGTGGACTGACCAAGTTCAACTGATGTGCATTGTCTCAATTTGCTGGGATCTCTTCGCATCTTTCATGGGAATTCCCTCCCAGGTGCTGAACAAGAAGGGTGGGTAATCTTCAGATGATCAACTAAAATGTCGATCTCTGGTCCGAAAGTATTACTTTTCCGTAAAAACATTGGTCAGAACAGAAATAGTCTTCGCTTTATTATAACTACTCAGTCGGCACAAGCATGTGAAAATCACGCGGGCATTAATTATATAAGTTGAATCTCCTGCCTGTAAATCAAACCTTTTTTTTCTTTCATAACTGTTGAACATCTGTTATTCAGTGCAGCTACCTTATTTCCATCAGGCCTGGTTAACATTTTGTCCCATATGTCACACATGTACTGCATTGTATGTGCGTATGTATGTGTGTGTGTGTGTGGGGGGGGGGGTTCAGCATATCCCTATTGAGACTGCGTCTCCTCACCCTCACCCCCCCCCCCTCCCATGAAGATTGACATTTTCCATCCACCACGTGTGTGTGACAGAGAGACTGAGTAAACGGATCATGACATTTCCATTCCACAAGGTCCATTTCTCTCGTATTGATCTGTTCCCATGGTCTGGAATGCTCCTGAGGGCGCGTTTACTCCGGCGTCTTTTTTCTGATGCTCCTGGCCGAGCAGGTCGCCTCCGGCCGCCACGGCGGCACCGGCACCAGCGTCGTCAACATCAGCTGCCCGCTGATCGAGAAAGGGCCCGTTTGCACTTTGTCAAGCCTTGACTGAGTGTTGGAAGTCATAAATTGGACAAGTGCAATAATTCAGTCTTCCTCCCGCTGCCCAAACACGCGCGCAAAATTGGGGATTTGAAATTTTAATTTACTAGACGGGTGGTCTTGGGCTGATAAATAATGCCCAAAAGGTTTTTAGGGGAAAAATGATCCCTCCTCTTCGGCCCAGGCAGAATTAATGCGTTGATGGCCTCTTTTCCCACATTTTGTGAGCCAACGCACAGTTTCTTTCCTCCACCGACGTCCTCAATCATTGGAATTCACGCACATGTTTGCGTTGGCGCGACGAACGAGAAGAACGGTTGCTCGTGTGGCCTCCGAGGTCGCTGCGGCCTCGGCGTCTGAGGTCAGGCAACAGCAACCTTCGGCCTCGGAAGCCTCCACTTTGCCGGAGAAGAAGTTGTGCTTCTCCGGCCGCAGGAAATGACTGCCAAATGACACTGGTGATTGCTCGTGAAATCACTGGCTGGAGTCACCGCTCTTGAAGTCACTAAACAAATTTTTCCGGCCAAGCTGAGCATGATTAATGGTTAACAGCCAAGTTGTATCCGAACAGAAATTCCCCCTTGCTTCCCCATTTTTTTACACCCCAACTAGGATGTTTTTCCTCTATCTATTGAAAGTGCTCCTGGTCCAGACGAGGCAGCTGCAGCCAAGTAAAAAGAGGGCTCGATATATTCGCAATTCATTCACTTAAGCCCCCATCAGCACATGTCATATAAAAGTCAATGGCCCGTGCAAGAGTCATGGACAGACACTGTAAAAGCCATCACAATATTTTGGCGGTCTGTTCACTCTTTTCAGGGGGGGGGACTTTTTCACCTACTTCCAATTCAATGAGCGTGTGTGTAAATCAGAGGATTCCCCCCCAAAACGTGCTAGGGTTGCCAGTTGGGGCCAAGCATCTCTACTCACTTCTTCACTCAGACATGAAATTACTGGCCAAAAAGTCATCCTATTTGCATCCCCCCTCTTTTCTGTCTAGAAAGTGCAAAAACTCGTGACAGCCAAGAATTTTTTTTTCGCTCTTTTAACGCTGGATGACAACCCTTTAACATGCGAAAACCGCTGATTGTATGGAGTGTCTGTCTATGTACTTATCTAGTTCACAGTTGATTTCTTTGGTGGTGTCGGTCGACCGCCCAACAATGAGCTGTGTCGAAATATATGGACCCCTGTGAGAAATTATGAGGATTTTCTCTTCTGTGAAGCTTGTTGAGTATGCTGGAATGTCGTTTATTGCTGGGGCTTTGCTCGAAAAATGAGGGGGGGGATAATGTTGCTCACACACATACAGACACACATGAGCTATAAGAAGAAATAGTTCTTGCTGTTGTACACGGTCATGAAGGTCGAGCTCGGCAGGCAGCTGCAAGAGGGGGGGGGCGATTGCAGTCCACTCTTCAGGACTTCAATGATACAGGTGATATCATCAAGACGGTTGTTGCTGATCCTCACTTTGCATCCTGGTCATGTCTTGCAGGTCGAAGGAACTTGGAAAGTCTCATCACTCGGCCAAAAAGACGAAAGAAAAATTGACTGACTGAGGTGGGGAAAAATTCTTTCTCTGTGTTTTGACAGAGGAATCTTTCAAAATAATCGACAAGCAAAGTGATTGAAGCCAGCCGAAAATCACTTAATTGAGGTAATCGCTCATTCTTAGTAGAAAAGCCAGTCTGGCAATGACTCAGTGACCCCTGTGCAAAGGTCCTGACAGTGCGGGGTCAATTTCCTCGTCATCCAGGAGGTGGTGAAGGCCTCATTCAACGTTGTTTGTTGTTCAGGATGGCGATAACGTCTGGCGGAGTCGCTGGCGCGCGCGCGCTGGCGCACGCACTCACGCATGTGCGCCAAAGACTCCGCCAGACACACACACACACACGCGCGCACATGCGTGTGTGTACGTACATTGTACCAAGTCCGTGTACATAATGAACTGCAGCCCCTGGAGCCTAAAGAGGCTGTTCTGGAGGAGTCACCAACAACAAAAATATAACAATGAGATCAGAACTCTTTGACTTTGACAGCAGAGCTGAGCCGGCAACGCTGACTTTACAGTAAGAGCCTGAAGAAACGCACACACAACTCTTATTCATAAATTGTCTGGCAGCCACTTGAAGACTATGTTGTCGAGTGCTAGTTTAAGTGCGCGTTAGGAGTAAGTCATGGGACGTGTGACTCGTTCTGGGTGAGTCGTTTTGTTGCTTCGTTTGCTTTGTTTTTTGGCTCACACGTTCTTGGCTGAGAGCAAAGAAGAGAGTGAAATAGCACTATCATCATCTGTCTCTATTGAATGTCGCTCAAATCTGTAACCGCCCGGACTTTTTGCAAGTCACCGCGTTCGCGTGACTTGTGTGAACCTTCAAATAATTAGCGGAATGCGGCACCCAACGCGGCCGCCGCGGCCGCCGCGGCCCAGGGGGACGGGGCGACCGAGGCGGCCGAGGCGGCTTTTCACTAAGGCAAAATTTCCATGCAGGGAGAAATGAGCAACTCACAGCTTTGGTAGAAAGCAGCTCAGAGGCCTAAAGCAAAGCCTCGTCCTGCACACGAACCTTTTTTAAGATGTGTGACATATTCGCATGACTTAAAGTGTTTTGGGCCCGGATGACGTCACTGGCGACGACTCCATACGCGGTCTCGACAAGGGAGTAAGACATGAGTACTAATTCAAATCTATAATAAAGTCAGTGACCAAACGTCCCATGAGCAGCAGTTGAAGACGTTGACTCATTCATTTCTGTTGCATTATTTATGTATAAATGCAGAGCTGCCAGGAACTCTCTCACTGGCGTTGGGAGCTCTGTTTGCCTAGTAGGAACAGTCAGACTCGAGTGCATTTGCAACACCTCGATCTTCTCCAACAACACCAAATACGGTTTCTCCCATATGATTGTCACACCATTGTTGGATATCTCTAAGTGTCCTTCACAATGCCTTTTCATATTCTTTTTTTCTAGAACTTACTTCGATACACGTTTAAAGGTGTTGAGTGCCAAGTTAAAAGCGTACGGAAAAGCTATTTCAGAGTACTTTTCAGACCGTACAATTATGTACTTGTACAATATTACGACTTTTAAGCATCTGCGGTGAAGAGCATGAGGAAGACTGCATGTGTTATTAACACAACCCTATCTGAAGGCCTATGATAGTCAAGGTTAGGTGCGAGTGTGGAAGTGTTGCGAATTCTTTCGCTGCCGACTGCACATATAGCTCAGGATCCAGTGACCCTCGGGGTCGCTTTTTTGTCTTGTCCAAGTGAGCGGCGCCCACCGTATCAATCACTGCAACGGAGCCGACCCCGTCGACGTCCAAGTGGCCGTTGCCGCACCCGTTGCGAGGTGCGGGCGTCATGAATCACTCAAGTTGACCGATGATCAAGCCCAGCTCGGACTCGGACTCTCAAAGTCGGACAAGATTCAATTGGGCGCCCTCGCGCATTTGGGCGTCCCTGGAGGCCCCATTCGACCTTGCCAAGCCACGCACGTTAGTTTCTCTCGCTTCAAGCATACAGAACTGTGAGGCGGAAACAAAAATCGGCTTGTCGAGTATTTTTCTCCTTCCCAATTCTTTCTGTTTGTTTCAAAAAATCTCAACAGTCATTCAAGGTCTCAGAAGGCTTCAAAAAAAAAAAAAAAGAAAAAAAAATCAGCGGGGCCACAATGCTAGAACACCTTTAGGGTGGGGAGAAAAAACCCACAGCTGTTCTTGGAGAGGAATCAGCCCCTCCACCTCCAGTGGCACCTCTCTATAAGAGCAGTCTGCCCATCAGCATAAAATAATATCTCTTCCTATGTAAAACAGCCGATCAAGACCCTCAGAACAGATCCTGCTTCTTTCTGAGAGGCTCGACTGCACGTACGTGTCCATGTTTGTACAGTAGATACCTTGATACGTGTGTGAAAAGTCATTAGGTAACATTACTGCACGTCTCTTCAGTGCACACACACATGCATTGTCTATCTGAAATTTATTCTCTGCTGCTGCGTTGAAGAGGAGTCGACTCAATCGTTGAGACAAAAAAAAGAGCCACCCCTGGGCTGGGCCAACGCGGCCCTTTTTTCTTGACTCACACGGTGGCTGGAAGAGTTTGTTGCGCTACACAGATGAAATATTGCCCCGACTGCGGCTCTTTGCAGCTTTGCAAACAAGAGAGAAAGAGTCCATTTCCATTTTTCCGCCTCGCACTTGACGAATGGCTTCGGTTTGCTCGAGAGACCATATTTCACGGGCTTAGTAAAAGAAGAAAGCCATGCAAAATTGGATTACTAACTACAGTGCATCACTAACCAATATGGCATGGAATTTATAGGTGAAGTCAGTTTCCCTTTAATGAACAGAGCCCGACCAGACAGCCAGACCCCCAAGGCGTCCGGGACACCTCGAGCCAGTGGGTCTGGTCGAGGTCGTCTCAAGTGCACGAACTCGAACAAATCACCCACGACTCTGGAGCTTTCCAACCAGGCTGCAGCGTCCAGGGAGTGATGTTTGCAAGCCTGGGCATTAAGAACAGTCAGTAGTAAAGATTGAGATGCTGAGCAAATCTCCAGATGTCGGGCGATTGCGTTGGGTCACCCTGTAGCAGCAGCCGGAGGAGAAGAACTCGAGCTCGCTGGATGCAATCTCAATATGAGACGATCTGACTTCCCTACACCAGACTCAGAATGGTCAGGATGTGCCCATGTCAATGGCTGTTCTTTGAGCGGCCACTTCTGTCTCGTGGAGTTGGGGGTGAGCATTTACACACACTGATCCGGCTAAAGTAGCACGTTATTCCTTTACCACAATTCCGCTCTAGGAGGACGAGATTTATTGCCCAGAAATTTTCAAACGACTTTTGGGCGGCGGGCGGGCGGGGTGGGGTGAGGTGTGGCGGGGGGGGGGGGAATCAGCATATGTATTCCTGGCCTATGCTCGCCGCCGCCATCGCCGCCGTCGTCGGGTAGTAGCTCGTCTGCCTCCTCTCCCCCCCTGCCTGAATGGACCAGGTGTCAACGGACCTTTTGCCCACCAAGATCGATGGAGTTCGGAGGGGGGGGGGGATAAAAGCGGCGTAAATAAAGGAGAAATCAGATTTGGGTATCTGTTTCACTTTTTTTTTATAGGCGGGCCTCGGACCGTTTTTTTTGGGGGGGGCTTTAGCTACTATGAGACGTTGACTTTATTGTCTGCGTGCGCATTTTTTCCTATCTGACGAAAGACACGCATTTGTCACGACTGCTGTAGGGGCGCTGCCATTTGTACAAGTGTGGCTGCTCCTTCAGGATCTGTCTCGGTGTCCCCACTTAACTCTGGTTTAGTATGCAACACTTCATATTTCAAGGACCTTTTCCAACAGCAGATGCGCGCACTGCTCTGTGTACACGTATGATCTCTCTCACACACACGGAGCTGGCGGTGTGGCTGTTGACACTGCCCTAGAAGAGATTGATGAGCCTGGCCATGAATATGATAAAGTAGGCGCCAACCCTCGGAGAGAGAAAAAACCTTTTTTATGTCGAACTGGAGGAGGAATTGAAAACCTTTTGTTTGTCGCAGCTCTGGCAGAGGAAACTGAAGCAGCACAACAACAGGGTGGACGGGAGTAGAAGTTGTTTTGTTACCGCTGAAGGCCGCGTTTAAACGGGCCAAATTTCTCTGCTTTTCCCCCTCACTTCACCCCTCAGTGCAGCAATCCCACTCGTAAAGTCCGGCCTGACCGGGCGGACTCTTTTTCCGGCTCCCTCCACCCGGAGGACACGCCGACGTGCCACCGGGTGTGTGAGATAAGGATTTGTAACATGTATGGTGTAAACAAAAAAAAGCCAACGTTTGTATTATGCTTTTGGTCGACGTGACTTCTGCACGCACGCACGCACGCACCAGGAGCTGCACGCGGGCGCGCACCGCGCATGCACATTGGAACTGCACGCGCGCGCGGGCAAGGACTACAGACACGATGCAAATGAGGCATTGGGAGCTTCAACCCTATTCTTCTTCCCAGCACCGATGCTGCTGGGAGCAATTAGAATAATAATCAGGAGGCAGCGATGGAAAATAGTTAATGAAATTCAAGAGTTGATCATTGATCAAAAACGTAGCAGCAGCAGCGACGTCACCGACGTCACCCCGGACAAGCAGGAGTCGGCGAGGCATTCCTGGACGGGGACAAAACCGTCTGGGAGGGGACTGAGAGGCGAGCAGAGAGAGAAACGCTGCAAAATTCGCAGAGAAAACGCGCGGGGGGGGGGGGGGAGAAATGAAACACGTGCCGAATTTTTCTGCTACGGACTTGACAGGAACTCCCCTCAATACTCCGATATTTGTGAAAAATGAGCCAGCGGGATTAGAGATTTTGGGCATGACCCAATGATGTCATCAACGCGAAAAAAAGAGAGAAAAAATCTTCTTGCTGGCTGCTGCACAACATATGGGCCGAAGTCATTTTGAGCAGAACAAATTCGATGATAAAAAGGGGCTTTGAAAAAAAAAATCTGATATCAGATCCGCCACCAGCTGCTGCAATGACTTCATTGGGCAGAGGAAATCGTCATTCATCGATAGCTTCACTGTGTGCGTGCGTGCGTGCGTGCGTGCATAGTAGAAGCAAGCACAGCTGAGCTAGTGCAACTTAAAGTGTTGGTGCCAATGTTAACTTTATGCCTGGAAATCTTCTGTAGGTGAATAGAAAGTGGTTTTTTTTGCTTAAAATTCGTTCTTCAAAGCCTAAACATGGTTGAAACGCCTTTGTTGAGTGCAAAATCGGACGGGGAAACAGCAGCAACAAAAGTAAAAGGTGCTAGAAAAATCTAGAAGTGAACTTGAAACTAGACACGACCTATGCACACGTGATAAAAGTGCAGCTGATCCGTACTGAACATGTCTGACTTCCTCCCCAGGAAAAGGCTTGGGAAATACTTGTCTGTTTTTTTCAATAAGCTGAGAACCGAAATAAAAATTTCGCTCTTTTCACATTTGTCCCTTTTTGTCTACTGAAGATGGAAATTGAGGCCGTGAAGACACTGGAAAAAGATGCTGAAACTCTGCATTTTCCTTCTTGAACTGAGCCACTTTTGGCGTCATTTTCTGACTGGCATCTACAGTTCACGATGAGACAGATCTGACAGTCAGGGTTGCCACGTGTGGAGGACGAGACGAGAAGCCAAACTCAAGCCCTTAGTTCTGGCACTTTGAAGATTACACCGACGTCAGACAAGTTTTCAACTGCCATCAGGTGTCCGAAGCCGCTGACATCGGTCACGTGGACGAAGACGGCAAGTGCGGCGCCTCGGACGACGGCCCTGGGTGGCATCTCCAACCCAAGCACCGAATCCACTTCTGCACCACCCCGTACGTGGGGTTGACATCCCCCAAGAGGAGGAGTCCGCCTTTGGACACGTTTACCCCGCATGTTTGTACTGTCCAGATGTCTCCCCCGTCCCCCAGAAGTAGCAGCACACACAAAAGTTGGGGAAATGTGAAGACGACGACGACGGCGGCGGCGACGACGACGACGACGAAGCTTTGATTCTCTTCCTCGGGCACGAAATATCTGGGGCTTCCGGATGAATGAGGACGTCAATTTTGACAGCTTTTTATTCAGAAGGGCGTGATGAATTCGCCTGTAACAGATGATGCCACTTGGGCAGCCCAAAAATGTATCGACAATGCTTGAAATCCGTAGAAAAAAAAATAGTCGAATTTTTCGGACTGATGAATGTTTAGAAGAAAAAAAGAAGCCTCCGTTATAATTTTAACTCTGTTTTTTTCACCTTCCCCCCCCCCCCCGCTGAGATTGAGCGCCCTCGCTTTTATAATATGGACGCTGAAACATTATTGATCGCAGCCCAAAACTGACCTGACGGCTTCAATAACAGGAGCGATGCATTATGAAGGGTGCGCCAGAAATAAATTGAGTCATTATTACACTTGCGGGGAAGGCGGACTCAGGCGCTGCCACACGACGGAGGCCGACCGCGGCCTGGCCCAGACGGCGGCCTGGCCGGCCGACCCCCGGCCGACTCCCGGCGTGGCAACCCTGGCCGCGAAAAAAAAGAGCCGGTCGATTTGGGCGTAATCTGGACGCATTTGTAAAGCCACAGGGGAGGGAATTAATTCTGGGTGACCCCTGTATGTTCAAGAGGCGCCCGGAGAACGCAAACTCCCACCTACGAAATGAGCTGGTGCACTTTTTAGTGGTCACAGGGCATTCGTTGCACCCGGAGAGACGAAGGAAAAAGGCTCTTTTTCTGCGCGTTGTCATTCATATCCCCTCCCCCCCTTGTCGTTACCAGGTAGAACACTCGCGAGTCCGTGGACGACCGGACTCAGGCCAGGCAGAATTGATTCAGTAGCCGACATGAGTGCTCGTGTGCATATTCAGATATTTTGTGGCAGCCACGTTATCGTCCATATCTCAATTTTATTTTCCTTGTGCCTTGCTAGACCTGACGTCGCTCGTAACTCGCATTTTCGGGGCCATACGTTCACGCAGGGGGGGGATCGCCCCGTCTCTCTCCCACCCAGGATGGACGTTGTCACTATTGAGCCTGCGCCCCCCCGGTAATTTTCGTCGGGAGTCCCCCCTGGTCCGCGAGCCACCTCCCGTAAAGCATCCTTGGCGGCATCAACAATTTTGTGACGCTATCAAACGCACTCTTGACATCTTCGCGCCACACACCAAGTCTCATACATCCCCAACAGGGAGGGAGGGAAGGGGGGGATGATTTTACTTCAGATTCACTTGGAAGAAGAAGCAAAAAAATTATCCCAAGTAGTAGGACAGCAGTACATAAATTTCTGCGCAGACCAGGTAAAAGTCAGAATCATGAATACCTTCGAGATTAAAGTCACCCATCTTATGAATTACGACCTCTGCTGCTGCTGAAAGGCAATATTGTGAGAGTTAATGGGTTATAATTTTCCTATGTGTGTGTGCGTGCGTGCTTGTGTGTGTGTGTGTGCGGGCCAGAACATATTTTTTTCTCGTGCTTGAGCGCGTTTAATTTCCTCAGAATTTGTGTTGCTGCTGCCGTCAATTTGTACTGATTCACATCGCGGAAGCTAAATCAACCCTCTCATCGGGGGGGGGGGGGCGATTTTTTTTGCCAGACCGCAAAAGAAAATCAGGGAATCCAAGGGTTTTCCCCTCTGGTGGAAGTGAAAAGTTGTGTCCTAGCGGTTGACACTGCTCAGGTTGGCGTCACACACATTGATAATGGTGGCAGCAGCAAATTTTGCAAAGTTGTTTGCAATTTTTTCCCCCTCCTCTGTCCGGTCGCCAGAGAGTCTGCGATTCTGCATGGTTCGTTTTGGTGCAAGCAGCGCATTTAAGGACGAATAGGACAGGCGCGTTGCACTGACTGGACTGCCAGTTGGCAAACTGGACCAGCAGTGCACTTGAGGACAGTGCTGCTGCACTGCCTGCACCAGAAGAAGTGTGCAGAGGCTTTTCAGCAAATCACATGCTCAATGACCCTGCTGATGCCCCGCCAGCCCAAAGGAGAGATGCTGGAGATCCTGGAATAGTCAGAAAACCAGTCCAAGCTGTTCCACCGGCCGCGTCAGCGTTGTCAGGGCGCCCCCTTTATATTGAAGGAGGTGAGCCAGATTTCCCACAAAGATTGGCGGCCCCAATTATGGCCATAACTCTCGACTCATGTTTCCCCCGGCAATTAGCCTTTGTGGCAAGAGGTCTAGCCTAATTTGAAATATTGCCAAGATCTTTGAGAGATGCTGAGTCCATAGCTACACCAGGGCTCTTCTCCCGCTTCTGCCAGACAAAACAAGCTGTCAATGCCACCTAATCATTGGGAGCTGCTCAAGGGCTGTGCCAATTCACTCAGGAGAGAAAGAAACACCTGAGGGAGGAAAGAGGAGGAAGGAGGAGGAGGAGAAGAAGAAGAGGAGTCATTCAGGACCATTAACCTTCACATGACTTCTGAGTCACTCAGTGCTGCTAAATCACTCTTGTCTGGCCGAGTTTTCGGCTGACACCGACCGCGCATGAGCGTTCGAATGCTCGGTTAGTCACTAAATTAACACTTCAACACAGTCTTCTGGCGGGGAAGAAAAGCCCCCCAAAAACATCTTGCTTGTGTCTGGGCGAGATTGAAGCCAGTGTAAAGAGCTTCATTGTGAGCAGTAAAACACTTTCTTTTGGGGTGTAAAATCAGGCTGGCAAATTGTGGGCGTCTCTCTGGGGCTGGAATTTATTGGGCGCGCTCAAATCTGTAAAAACCACTGCCCATTATTATCTCTCTGGGAGAGAGAGAGAGCGAAAGATGTGGAAAAAGCCCGTCAGTGCCAAAAAGTTTCACATTCCACGAGGCTCAATTAAATTGGACCAGTTCGCCCTTTCTTACCCCCCTCGCTCGCTGGGAAGAATGATGACGAGGCTGCAATTTTACAAGCGCCACGAAATATTCAAATTGCCCTCAGACCCCCACGTTCCGGAGCGGGTCAGGGTTGCCACCAAGGCCATCTCACCTCGGTCCCTGGTGACGTGCGGCAACTTGTGCAACGCCAGCGGCGCTGTGGGGGGCGCGTGGAGAGTACTTGTGGTACTTGTGCAAGTAACACTTGGAAAAGAGATACGGCTTTAAGTCAGCTGCTTAAAAGTCTCGCCTCATTTGTCGTCACATTCGTACACC
>JAAUXU010141028.1_pt1 | contig 18273 bp, 19 predicted proteins | sample 7278151 | NCBI WGS metagenome assembly JAAUXU01 (sample SAMN14350113, study PRJNA611818) | marine sediment metagenome | isolation source: surface marine sediment (1.8m) | place: French Polynesia: Moorea | collected 2018-08 | reverse complement strand
CAAAGATTTGGCTCACATTCCGTAGACGGTTCCATGTCCCCTCTTCGTCCTCTGAGCCAAACCCGATGGCCCACTTTCATGGGCCATCCACGAGCACTGCTGAGGCGTCCCGGAGATGTCCCGACCGCCCCTACCACCAACCGGGCGACTGCCGGCGGCCCACCTCCACCTCATATGCATCGGCCCTGGCGCCACAACCACCGACGCCACCGGCCTACGGCCAATGGCCGTTGTATCAGTGAATCAGCAGGTCATGTACGTGTATTTGATCCATTCTTTGCAACCAAGGGGATCCAACAGAAATCAGGAGAAGTGAAGTCCAGGACTGGTTCTTCATTGGCACTTGATGGTGGCAAACTAGCTTCCACCTGTCACCTTGTATAATGCACTTTCACATCCTTGATCCTCCCGGACTTGGAACAAGAAGTTTCTCTCTCATCTCTAAAATGTTGTCTCTGTGCGAATGAACATACCAGAGGGCATCTCAGTGCATCTGTTGCCAAAGGGCTCTCCAATAGCTGGCCCTCTGTATCTTTCTGCCTTGCGGTCAATCAGCAACTGGCGCCACCTGCCCAAACATTTAAACGAGCACTCTTTATTGAGAAGATTTGCTTGCTGAAAAAAAACCCGTTTGGCCCTTCAGTATGCAGTTATGACAGAGGGCGGAATTGGCAGGGAGTAGAAGGGGGAAAGAGTTGGCAGTGAGCTGGGTTGAGTTCAGATCTAAGCGAACTCATTGAGCCAAACTGTGGCTCTGCCTGACCCGACCTGCGGACAAAGGGCCCACTACCATCACCATAGTGAGAGGCCGGTGATGAAGTTCTGGACCATCCAATTTCAAAGTGGCACCCTGCTGTTGTGCGAGGGAACATCTGGATTGTTTTAATTTGAACCCGAGCATTGGCAGGAACAACTTTCTAATAATTTTTGGACATTCTACATGTCCTATCCACATCGAGCATCAAGATATCGTATGCCGGTATCTCGTCTAAGTATATTGAATGTCGAGATATCGATTATTTTGAGATACACAAGGTAATCATGGCCTTGAGTATTTTCCTACCTCGGATGCACGTATGCCTCGTGTCTGAACAGGAAGTTTGTAAAGTCGTGAGTCGTAATTGGCACCGGATGCGCTTTCCACAGCACCTTGACGACCTGCGCGCTGTGCTCGAAGTCCTCCTCGGCGCGCTTGCGCTCCTGACGATTGCCGCAAGTGAAGGAAAGCCCGAATATGACGTCCGTCCATAGCTCGAGTACCCACAGAACACCCTTGAGGATCAGCATGAGGAGGTACGCGGGGAAGTCCAAGTCCGTCATGAGTCTAGGGACGATTTGGACGTGGTTTTGTCACAGCCTTCTTATACCACCTCACTGCCCGTTCCGTAACCATTGGATTTTATCAAGTGCACTAGCTGTTATAAGTGGACTTTGACTTTATCACATTCAAAGACACCCTCTACTCATAGCCGACTGCCATGTACTTACAATTCGTTGCAAGTAGGGCTCCTTAGCACAGTTGTGTCGCACTGAGCGCCTTCAAAGCTTCAACGTATTCATATGCGCTCCAATTCCTTCATGTTCTTTTTAATCGAACAGCAGAATTCTCCAGAATTTTTGTGCTGAAGCACGAGGAGTCATGCACAAAAAGCTATGAGAAAGCGAAAGAAAAATCTGACCTCCTGTTCTTTGTCATATCCTTGTCAGGCTTCATCCTTCCCTGAAAGAGTCGTGCTGCGTGCCCTCGTCGACAAGTACTGACTACTGACAAACAATTCTTCGTGGTAAATGTTTACAGTATGAATCACAAAAGTGACGCAGGGCACATCCCAGTAGCTCCGAGTTGATGTGGTGCAGTAAATTGATTGTTTGTTAAGGGGGGCACTTTGAGCCAGACCCATTCACCAGTTCACCCAAGAGAGAGAATAATAGTTGCACAAAAATCTGGCACCGGACGGTGCCAGACGAGAACAGCGAAGGCCCTCCTTGCCAGACAACCTGCTTGTACTAGACAGACCAGAGCTTGCATCCCCACACGGTCAGAGAGCCAAATTATACTGTTGGCATTCCTTTATTAATTGATGATGGGACCACCCGTGGTCCCGCTTCATTAAGACTTCATGCAAACACTTCCTCTCTGTGAACGTGAAATTTTGCACTGTCTCCATGTTAGGCACTGGATACCTACCGTGTTTTGCTCGAGAGCAGCGTGTCTGCAGGGAACTTAATAACATATCCATCTGTATTTTATGTTTTTTATTAAATAAACTAGTCCGTCTTCACCTGGTGAGACTTCGTCAAGATCTCTCTCAAAATGCTGTACCTACTTGATGTGCAACCGGTTGCTTAAGAAGCATGGGGGGATAATGTGAGTCACAGTTGGTTGTACTGCACATTTTCACATACTCTTTTACGTTCATTTAACGTTTCATTCGAAAAATTGACTGTAAAATTCATGTGCGTGAAGTAGCACTATACAGGGTGACCAGTAAAGATTAGGACACTAAAAAAACTAAAAAACTTCTAAATGGTGTGCCCGACAAAAAATTTATTAAGTCAAAATGTTTTCAGCACCCAAATTTACATGAAGTTCGGTTCCTTTCATTCACAATATCCTCCCTTAGCATCCCTCACGGCCTTCAATCTCCTTCTCACTGCACTGCAGCTGGCACGCAGCACATTTTCATCGAGGTCATCCCCTGCAGCCTCAAGGGCTCGTCCGAGGTCGGTGACATTGCTGTAGGTTTGGACCCCAACCTTCCTCTCCAGAATGGACTACATGGCATAGTCCATGACATTGAGGTCTGGAGAGGAAGGGGGCCACATCTCCTGGCGCCAAAACCCCTCAAAGTTTGTCACCAGGCTTGAACACTCTCGGCTGAGTGTGAGGGTGCACTGTCCTGTTGGAAGATATGACTTAGGCCAGTCCAAGGAATCGATCCAGGCTTTATTTGGTCCTTCAGCATAGCTAAGTCGACCTTCTCGTTCACCTTGACACCCTCTGGGATGAAAATCAGAGGGGTCTTCCTGCCACATGAGGTCACACCCGCCCAAACCATGACAGAGGCTGGCTTTTGTCTCCAAAAAACTGTCCTCTCCTGGACCGGAATGCTGTTGATATCCTTGGCCAAGACGCAGTCATTGTGGATGGCCTGCACGGTAAAGATCTTCTCATCCGTCCAGATGATGCTAGGCTGCGTGCCTGACTTCATGAAATTAAGAAGCAGCTTCGACCTTGCCAGCCTCTTCTCCATCATTGCAGAGCTGAGGACCTGGCGCTTCTGGAGGCGGTAGGGCTTCATGTTGAGGTCCTCTCGAATGATTTTGATTCATTGATTCATGCCCAACTCCGGCCTCAGCAGCCATCTTCCTCATGGACCTCTTTCTGTTCCTTGTGATCTTCATCCTTGTTGCCTTGATGAGTTATGGTGTCCTGACAGTGTACTGTTTAACACAGTAAGCAGCACTGCTCTTGGTGACCTCCATGGACCGCCCAATACACCTTCAGGATGCCTTCCCGTTTCTCCATTTTGTCAGAATTGTGTTGCACAAGGCAGAAGATGTTTGTTTATGGAAACTGTCAGAAGTAAATGACCAATCAGACAGCAGAATGAAAACAGGTGCCAAAATTCAAATACCAGAGAAAATTACTGATTAACGAAGTGTCCAAATCTTTACTGATCACTCTGTATTTCCTGAGTTCCTCTGAATTTGACCTGTCCTCGAACTATCGCTACCCTCGGGCTGAGCCGTCGGGGAGTCAAATGACTCGGACAGGTCAAATTCCTCGGATTTTGAACATCGAAAAACGAGGAATGTTATGTGCCACTTTTATGCATGCTATTCACAATTAGACGCAAAATTCCTTTCACAAGTTTTGAAGCACTGAGAGAAATTTCCAGCAATTAGCCTATGGCAGAGGCAGTCTTCATTTTCACTGTCACAGGCGAGCTTATAGCATACAATACTTTCACTGGCGCAAAACTTTCAATCTTTTCACTTGTAGCTCTGCCCACGGGCTTGGTGCAGGTGGCCCAAAAGATGGCTTTTGAAGTACTGCATGCAACTTTTTTCAACTACTTTCATGCAAGTAGCTGCTGACAATTGCGTGATGTCAATTTGGGCACAGAAATCCACCTCCAATCTCCTTGGCTGGCGGGATCGGGAGGGTCTTTTGAGAACCCAGGCAACGCCGGATGGGAGCAGACGCCAAACGTCTGCTCCTAAGACATAAAAATGATATCCACCGAAAAGGCAACATATTTTCTAGCACTCTAGTTATAACTGGAAAGGTGCCGAAAAAAATGCAAAAAGACATCCTGTATTGGCGATACTGTGGATATGTCGTGTGTAAGAAATCTCTTGCGCAGGGGGATCGCAACCCAACTCATCAAACCATTTGTAACATAGAAAATATAGCAAAGAAGAAACACATGCCAAAATATTTCGTGTAAGGGGCATTTTTCTCCACAAATGGATTCACATACTCGAATTCTACAAGTGTTTATCTGCAAGAGGCAGCCCACAGAGAGACTGCTCACGTTGAGACTTATGGAGACATTTCATATTCTAGTACCATTTTAACCATGTAGTGAGCTAGTTCGAAGAGATTAGTTTTGGGTTTTCAGTGTGCAATATTGACGTTAGACACTGCTATGGAGTGAAACCTATGTTTTAAACTGTGTGCACTACAAAAATTTGACCTCATATGTTGGAAAAATGAGTGGTCCAAGAACAAAAGTGGATATGAGTTTCCATGCGGGGGGCGAACCACTTCTGTAACTCCATCCAGTCGCATGTGAGGCTGAAGACAGACGTGTCCACTACAACATGCAGTTTCTAATGAGACTTTGAGTTAGAAGTGCACATTCAGTGGAACACGCTTATAACGATCATCGGATATAACGGTCGCATGGATATCCTGGTCAAGACATCATGTCCCAATTCCAATAAGCCTTGCTGTACTGAATGCCTGATGGACATAGCAATCACTTGAGTCCTGCAAAACATATGTAATGATCATCTGAGATGCAAAGAGCTCTGGTTGCCTGGGCAAGTGGCTCATTCGTCATGGGGTTGATCACCCTCTTGGATGAGTTTGAAAGTGCTGCAAGTGCAACTATGAGCGATAAGTTGAGTCAGACCCTATAGAAATGATCGTCATTCATCCGCCGTATCCAATGTAAGCGTCTCCTTAAAAGCGTGTCCCGCTGTAGTAAATGGGCCTTAAGGGAAATTTTTTTTTTTGTCAAATCTAAACATTTTGGTGGAAGGCCAAAAACACACGCTGAAAAATATCGTTTTCAAAACAAAGTAGCTTTCGAACTAGCCTTCTATGCAGCATAGCCAGAGTGTTTTGTTCTATTTCCGTCCTTTTAAGATTGTTTGGTAGTGTAAGATATCGTGAGGAAGAAAAATTGGTTCTGCACCCATTGAAGTGGAAAACTCATTCACTATTTAATCTATCAATCCCATCGAACAATGTACATGCAGACCTCAACAGACCTGATTGGTCGGTCGAAGAGCAACTAGTGGGAGGAAATGGGTGAAAAACCTTGACAGAATCGAATTTTCCCCCATTTAGACTTTCTGCAATTGAGTGATTTTCCTCCAACAGAAGGCGACTTTCCGTTGTAACGAAAAAGATCTTTAGAAAATTAGACTCTCCAAAATTGTGCCTCCACAATGTTTATGTAGACACCGGGTGCGCCACATTAGAGTTAACGCGAACGTGGATATCGGGGCAGACAGAACCTGCCGGGCTGAGTGGGTCTCTAAGTGGCAAAATTTTGCATCTTTGGTCGAGAAAACAGTTCTATAGCATTTGCCATGGCGATCAGGCCCCCTCTGGCTTGGGTGAGGGCATAGAAGTAGGCCGCAGGCTCGACAGGGCCAGCGGCGACTTTTTTAGAGGAAATTCCATGTTGGGGGTGCAAACTTTTTGCTATTATGACTTTGTCTGTTTGTTTTTGGGTATTGGTATCCCTAAAGATTGAGAGAAACCTATGGGGAGTAGCCCTTAAACAGGACTTTTTCCCGACCCCTGGTTGATGGCCCATATTACACCAAATCAAACATTTTATTCTATCCCACTCAGGGTCATAGCCTCCTCAATAAGGTCCATCATGATGAACCTGAGGAGGCTTCTGAACCCTTGGGGATCATATATGTTTCCATATTAGTGGAGCATAGCACGCTCCTTCGTGAGTGTGGTACACTCACAAGTGAGGTGAGCAAACTCCTTGTGTGCCCTACCACAGAATCTGGACTTGTCTGACAGGGAGCAACTCTTGAAGTTTGAATCTATGGTATTGGAGGCAATTGTGGCCTGTGAGGGCTTGTATAATCTTGTCCAGTTTACCTCGGTCTAGTCTAATGGCAAGCCTGCTTTTTGCTCCTGGGGTCTGAATCCACAGTTTTGTCTGCCTGCAGCTAGGGATCTCTCCATTGCCTTGCCTCGCCCATAGGCCTTTGAAAAATCCATTGATTAACCCCTTACTAATTTGGAATGGTTGGTGGTGGCATATGGGAGTCTTTAACTGTGGCCAGCTTTGCCTGGTCGAGGGCAATAGTGCCTAGACTGTGACCTTTATGGGAGGTGTCTAGCACTATTGCAACTTTGTTGCTAATTGCAAGGCACTCCAGGGTGCTGGTGCACTCTGGAACTGTGAGCGTCTTGGCTTCCTGTCTTTCAAGGGCCTGTAATGTAGAGCAACAGCTGGGAGGAAGTAAATATCCTTGCTGCCTGACTAATGGCATGAATTTCAGCTTGAAAGCTGGTAGCCTCCGTGCTTGGTGATCCATGTACATTGTATGTGACTGAGTGGTCAAGGATGTGGCAACCCCATCCTATTTTGTCTTTCAGTTTACATCCCCTTGCGTAGCATCTAATGCTGTTTGGGGGAGGTAGGACTTCTTCCCGGACCTGTAACTTTTTGTCCCAGAACCAGGATCCCCCAATGTCTTGTTGACGGGGGAAAAGCTCAAGTTCTTTTTAAGTCTTGAGTGGTTGGTAGTTAAGGAGCATAAAAAGTATATCAAGCTCACACCTGAAGGCTTTAGCATAAATATTGAAGGAACTTTTCAAAAGAGTCGTATACTTTTTGCCTCGTCAGTCTTTGTTCCTTTCATTTCGTTTATTCTGTGACACTGTAATTGTGTAGCGTCCTGAACTGCGATACAAAAAAGGCACTCTTTTTCTGCACTTTCCCTCTATACCTTATTCTGTGGAAAATGTTAAGCAATCTTCAACTGCGTTCTCGCTCACCAAAAAGTGCTCATTGTATTGGCCAGGACTACTAGGACTCATTCACCGCACACCCAAGGGCACACGACGAAACAGTGACGTGCAGACAGCGACATCGGCCAAAGGTCCAGCACTGAGAGGACAGCAGGAACTGGGTTAACATCAGGCTATTGCCAGAGAAAGAAAGAAAACTGCCTTCGGAGTACAGTAAAGTTTCGATTTCGTCCCCGGGGCTCGATTTTATCACAGTGCATTCCCGGCACAGAGCAAAGTAGAGCTAGGTTTGACTCGAGTGAAACTCGACTCGAGTCACATTGTGACTCGACTCGACTCGTATTCGCCTCTAACTGACTGACTTGAGCGCGAGGACGGACTGAGGCACAAACTCTTTTAAAGTGTCTCTGTCGGCGCAGTTCATTCTAAGCCACTGAGAGCAAAAAAGAAAAAACCCTTTTCTTTTGACTAGTTTGGAGACCATTAGAGGGTTTTTCTGTCTCAGTAGGGTAAAGCAGAGTGGAGAAAGGAGAGGAATAATAGGTCATATGCTACAGTGTGAGTCAAAAGAATCGATCCCGCGCTGCGTGCAGAGCAAAGAAGGGAAAAAAGCAGTTTCTGGACTACTCTTCTAACACACACAGTAATTTTCCGATCAAAAGTAAGTTATGTGATCCTCGGTGGAACGGACATGAATGGTCTCATGTGGGGAAGGGGGGGAGAGATCAAAAGTTGCCCTCTCTTGTAACTGACAACTTGAAGGAATTGGGGCAAAATCCCCCCAATTTCCCCCTGTTGTGCAAAAGTCTCAGGGCTTGTACGTACGTAGGCAAATTCTGCCGAAAATATCATGATTGATTGACTTTTTTTGGCCGTTTATTCAGTCAATAAGAGGGCAATGAAGCCAATCTTCCTCTATGTTTTCACGCGCACTTAGGCAACATCTGCAGAAGTCGCTGTTTATTCTATATAATTCACGTTTTATTACTGTCACGCACTGCTTAACAAGAGAAAATGGTTTCACAGACAATTTAACTCTCTATCTCTGACTGGGAATGGATGTTTTTGTCCTGAGGAGAACATTTATTACTTAATTGCGAGATTTTAGGTGCGACTCCTGGTTATTTTTTTTCTCCAAGTATGAACATAACGCCAAAATGTTTTTCTTTAGGGGAGGCTTTAAGTTTTCTGGCAATTTCTGCACCGTTAGAAAGCTTCCAAAGCCTTCTCACAGCTTTGATCGGAGATCCACACCACGCAGTGGCAAAGTCGATGCGGACAACCCTGTACTTTCACTTCACGTGTCAGCCAAAGCATTTTTTCTATTATTTTGGCATTGGCATCTGTCCGAAATCTGTCCAAAGTGGCAAAATGTGCAAAATATACCTTCTGCTCCGGGATGGCCCACACATTTCTTGCGTGAGAGCCTAAAATCCCACCCTCCATTTATTAGTGGCGATCACAAATGGCCGGGGTCATTGATCCGGCGGCTGCTCTACTTCACCATAAGGCGCTCACGTTCACAGAGAACATGACAAGCTGTCGTCGACGCGCTGGAAGCGTCCGGGCTGAAACTGTCATAATCGAGCACTGCGTTCTCGGCCCAGACAGCATCCATATAGAGGTGGGTACTTAGACTGATTAAATAGCGCTAAAAAGGGGATGATTGAGTGGGGAGTCGTTCACAAGAAGGCAACTTTTCTTGTCGCCTTCCACCTCGACACGATATTAAAGGGCTGGAGAAATACGCAGGAGACAATGGCAATGGCAATGGCGCTGATGGATTGCGCCGTTTACAGTGGGAGCCACGTTTGAGGCGCGCCACAATCCAATGGAGGAGAGCCGCGCTCGCAGACAGGCTTTTCTCTCAATGGCTTGCATGCACTTGGCCAGGGAAAATCAGGTGTGATGGCAAAACATTCTGTGCAGTCAATGCCTGCCTCCGATGCCGCCCGGACCGGGGGTCCCGACCCGTTGGACAAACCGAACACTCATCAGCTTCAGTGAAGACTTTCTGGACTGCCAGAATGGAAAGAATTGCTCGTGTCTGAAAATACCGTATCGGAAACCACCGAGAGTCGTCGTGACCAAGGTCTCAGCTGAGACTGGCCTCAATCACCTCGGCACACGCACTCCACCCGTCCCAAAGAGCTTGGACAGAGTGATTTAGCTGGGTCCATCTTGGTCCAGGTGTGTGCGTTGCTCTATCATCAAGTGCTGGCACCCAACTCTAAGACCGTGGTGCAGTCGTAGCTGGGGCCTATACCTGGCCACAAGTTCTGATACAGAAATTCCCAGATTGGCGCAATTTTTTCTCTGGTGCAAGCGAATTTTCACTTTGTCAGAGCCTCTCTGACTTCATCGATCAGCGAATTCGTCAACTCCGATTTAGAAGGTAGAAAAAAGATCACAACTGACTGGAAGTCGGTGCACAGGTACCCAACCGATAATTCTACAATTTCACACATGTTGAAACAACAAGTTCATATGATTTCGACAAATGTCAACTTTTAGCATCAACGTCAGCAGAACACCTCTCTGACCCCTCTGAGACGAAGCAAGCTTAATCCCAGAGTGCGGATTTGTGTCAATTGAGCATGATCAGCATCTCGGTCATTTGAACATCAAGGAGGAGTTCCCGAACAACTGTGACAACCTTGAGACGAAACAGTTTTGGTCAATGTTCAAGGAGTTCTCCGACTTGGTCACACCCCCCAGCTGACTTGACAAAATCGGAATTTCACAGTCTCACTCACCTCCTGGCCGGCTACTCCCGTTGCTGGTGGCCGTGAGCAGCAACAGCAGAGTGATGAAGTATCCCGAGAGCATGATGTGCTTAGGGCCTCTTTACACATTCACACTATCGTCACGCGACACGCGCTCAGACCCTCGGACACCGTTTTCTCCTGCTTCCCCCCCTTGGTCTGGCCCTGCAAGAGAACAAACAAAAACACGTGACTGAGGGCGCGTTTGCACTGGCGCAATCTTAGATGCGCAGCGGGTCTGGCCACAAAATGGAAAGTGCATTCCTGTACTGCTCTTCTTCTCCATGTTGCTACTGTGCAAAATCTACCTGGAAGGTACAGACGTCGGTCAAGTCTCTATAGAGCTATGCGAGGTTGACATTCGATTTCCAGCCGAGCACATACTCCAAGGCCCTGGGGAAGCAAGGAGAATAAATGTGATCTTGAAGAAGAAAAAAGATGGGCGAAAGTGAGAGGAAAAATGCATTGAGCCACGTTCTGCGTTCACCATATGTAGTATATATTTATAAGAAAGCAAAGTTTAAAAACTTGGGCTGCAGGTTCGCACTGTATTGCCGGTCCTCTTGGCCTTGTAACTTAGTGCCTTGTACGATGGCCTTCATTTTCCCGGTGGGGGACAAAGACCAGAATTTTCGATTAAATTCCGTCGCGGTCTCCCCATATTTTCTGCCATCCTCAATAGCTGCTCAAGGCCCCACTCCCCACCCCTCCCGCCGAGTGGTTGCGGGTGGCGCCTGCCTTAAAAACCTCTAGAATGCCACGGAGATGATCTCTGGCAAGAGTAAAAGAAAAAGAGGGTATCCCTCAGGAGCTCGTTTGAAAGGAATTTCCTTTATCGCACGGATATGTAGCCTTTAGGGGCCCCCACCCTTGCCCTACTCAAGCCTAGCCACCAACCAACGGCCAAGGGAACATGTGCAAGTCACCGTGTACTTCCTAATAAGGCCTCAAAGACGTGCTACAGAAGCTGTCACACGACGCGGGCCAAATTCTCTTACCACAACAAATTTGTCTTCTACGTCGTGGTGCATGAACACAAGGGGGGGGGGAATTGTCCTTACAAAATCTTCGGCCATTTTTTGCAACAATCCCGCAAATGACACTTTAATTGGAAGCTGCAGCAACAACAACAAGACATTGTTGCTGCAAAATTGTGGGGGAGAGCGCAGGAACAGTTACAACCTGCTGGGGGGAATGCACACAACTTGCAACATGATGAGGCCAACAGCAGATACAAAGACGTATGAGACTTCACAGAAAAGCCATCGTGGTGAGGGGGGGGGGAGAAAGCGTTCCTTCGTTGCTCAGAATGCATTTTTCTTGGCAGTGGGTGAATTTTGTCACGTCTCTCCTTTGTGTCCCGTGTCCCGGAGGGGGTTTCAGTCAAAGATATTGTTGAAACGACGCCTTCGACTGTGCCGACATCAAGAAATGGCCTTCAGGTTCTCGCAGGCAAGGGCGTCTCTGTGTGATCAGGACCAGGTACTACTGGCTGGTGCAGTCCTCTGTCAGTCGTCCGGGCTCTTCCACGCAGGGTGGCAGAGCTTTTGGGACAAGACCTGGGAGTGGCGGGACCAAGGGACCCCCGACCCTTGACAGGAGGGCTCTGGACACGCTGGAAAAGTCCAGACCCTCACTTGTGGCCTGCCTACACGGATGAGTCAGCAACAAAGAGGGCTTCAACTTCTCGTGAGTCTCACGATCTAAAGTCGAAGAGATTTATTTCTACGTAGGATACGAGTCAAAGCACCTCGGAGTCGTAGGTGAAGAAAATTTTAGGCTCTTTCATCTTTGGCTGCAATTTTGTAGCCAATTTTCACTGCCTGTAGCACTCTTTTCTTGATTTTTCAATTTTGCTACTATCAAATTTTGGGCCCCAAAGGGGCTGGTTTGGGCTGCCTAAAATCCGGAGTGATCGAGGTCCCTCCACCACCTCCCACACCCACTGTAATCTGCAGACAGACCGATAAATCCGCGAAAGATATCGTTGAGATGACAACTCCATGGCGAACAGAAGAATTTTCATGCGCACACACAGAGGGGGGGGGGTTGAGGGTAAAAAGACCTCCTGTTCCACTTTGGCCAAGTGAGAGACTTTCTGGGCTCTCAAGACAAAATGACGTGGGCAAACACTACAAAACTCCCTACAGGGAGACATGGAATGAAAAAGCCGTGGCGTGAGTTAACCAGATTAACACAGGTAACACGTTGGTTTTGCATCGTCTTCAACGCAGCATTTACGTGGCCTTAAATTTGTGCGTCAAGTTAAAAGTTAATGTTTAGTCACATCTCTGTGTCAGCAGCAAGAAGCTACTTTTTCCAGACGCTGCAAGGCTGTTCAGAGTTAACCGATATCGCACTATTCGAGACCACTTTGGCGATACTCGATGCCAATACGAAGTGTTGAATGTCCATCGAAGTTTTGATGCATGAAATGTTTAATATTTAGTCAACAGAGGTGCTTGTTTGACTTTGCCACCCTGGGCAATTTGCAGGCCCGACCCAAGAGCCCAAGGTGCTACCTCAGTTTCGGGGCCCGCCCATGGGAGGTAAGCGTGGTCTGCACGATATCGCCCAAATTTGGCGACATCTTCGTACAGACGACATTTCGCAAGCATGGCGATATGCGACTCCGACACGACTAACGTATCGCAGTCTTGAATCGCTTCAGTCCAGGTGCTCGCTGGAGTCGACACGACGGAAAATTGTACTCCCATAACCAGCGTTCATTGTACAGCCAAAATTTGCAACTGTCACTGTTGCAAGTCTTTTAAGGTTCCATTTCGTAAGTGTCGAGTCATTCTTACAGCAATCTGAGGATCCTTTGCTCTCCTTCTTCTGCTTCTTCACACTGACATCGACAACAACCTCAGCTCTTCTTGGTGTTGTCCTTCCTCCGGATCACGATTTCATCTTGTCAAGGCCGCGGCACAATTCACCCAATGACGACAATAATAACCTCTCCGCTGCAATGAAAGGTGGTCAACTGTTGTACGCAGGACCCAACTTCGACTTCAACTGTCTGCATTTTTGCTCTTTCCTCCTCTTTCCTCTCTCTTCCTCCTCCCTCTCTCTTCCACGGGCTTTCGCGTCCTCAAAGGCCGGCGGAGGACAAAAGCGCGGATGTTTTCCGGTAAAGTACGGACACTTTTCCATAAATTTGGGTCAAAATGAGACAAAAATTAAATGCGAGTTCCTCGACTCTGGCTGATTTATTCAGACCGTGTGTCTGTCTGTGTGTCTGTCTGTCTCTCTGTTGGTCTGAGTGTCTTTCTTTCTTTCATTCAGTCTGTGTGTCGGTCTGTGTGTCGGTCTGTGTGTCGGTCTGTGTGTCGGTCTGTCTCTCTGCTTGTCAGAGTGTCTTTCTTTCATTCAGTCTGCGTGTCTGTGTGTCTGTCTATGTGTGTGTCTGCGTGTCTGTCTGTGTGTCTTTCTTTCTCTCTCTCTTTCTCTTTCTCTCTTTCTCTTTCTTTCTTTCTCTTTCTTTCTTTCTTTCTCTTTCTTTCTTTCTTTCTTCCTCTTTCTTCCTCTTTCTTCCTCTTCCTCTTTCTTTCTTTCTTTCTCTTTCTCTCTCTCTCTCTTTCTCTTTCTTTCTCTTTCTTTCTCTCTCTCTTTCTTTCTCTTTCTTTCTCTTTCTTTCTCTCTCTCTTTCTTTCTCTCTTTCTTTCTCTCTCTCTCTCTTTCTTTCTCTTTCTTTCTCTCTCTCTCTTTCTTTCTCTTTCTTTCTCTCTTTCTTTCTCTTTCTTTCTCTTTCTTTCTCTTTCTTTCTTTCTGTCCATCCGTCCGTGTCCCCCCTTCCCCCACCTCTCCCCTCCCCTCTCCCCCACGCTTGTCCCGCCACACAGTGCGACACTAACGAAACGAACGCAAAAATGTGCGAAATGATGTACGCAGCTCAGAGAAGGGAGTTTTTATAAAAACATTTTCTCCTTTGACCGGATGAATTACTCTCTTTCAGTGAGCCTCCGTCCTTTTTGCCGTGATGTTTTGATCTTATGGAGAAGCAAAGGCCTCTGAAGGAGCCATAGAGGGAAAAAACAGGAGAGAGATTCTTCCTCTCATACACATGGGCTCCCTTTTAAGTAGCTGGAGTAAGAGAAAGAAAGCAGCAGAAAATTGCCAACATATCTGTCTTGCAGAGCGTTCACACTTCTCATTGACAGAGAGTACGGATGGGGTCCTTGCCAGGCAGGCAGGGAGGCAGGCAGGCCCTGGCTGTGTGGGCCCAATGCCGGCCCCGCCTGTGTGGGCCCAATGCCGGCCCCGCCTGGGCCTTGCCCTGCTGACCTCTTGGGATAAATGTTACCGTACAGGATCTCCCTCCCCTGGCATAATTGCATCCATTTTCATATGGACTCCCTGATTATGTTGGGCAGAAACCGATGATCTCTCTCCCCAGAAAGATGGGAGTCCATTTGTAAGGAGAGGAGGAAAAAGGATTGGACAGAGGAAATGACCGGTGGAAAAAAAGGAAAGCACCTGGTATTTTTCTTCCGCGTTGTTTCGGCCCTGATTTTGCCGCTGCACTTCTCCCCTCATGTTTCCCCAACTTCTGCCTTGTGTCTCGGCCAGACGGAAAAGACACCTGGTCTGACGCCCGCCCAAAACTTGCCCAAAGTTAAAGAGGCCCTGACACAAACAATCCCCAATGCACCTCAGCCAGCTGACTTCTGCCCCGGCCAAGCTGTCCTGCCTCGACTCCGTTAGCACAATTTCTTTGTCGCACTCACTGGGGAAAAAGGGGGGGGGGAAACTCACAGAGAGAAGCAGTCAATTAATTTCATTTTGAACCATTTGAGACTTGGCTTTCCATCCTCTGTTGGCACGATTTCCCCCCCCCCCCTTTATTTGAGCGGCAGCAGCAGTTCTGCGTCAATTGGGCTGACGGCGAATGGGCCATTAAGGGAGCAGCCCTGAGGGACGCGTTAGGCGGACAAACAAACACCCACGAGCCGGAGAACGGCCGAGATTGTATCTTAAATAGCGGAGCCTTAAGTGCTCCAATACTCGATAGGGGAGAGGGAGGAGATCAAATTTCCAGGGGGGGAGATATAACTCATCCATGCTGAGTTTTTACACACTACGTGACTCAGCTGTCATCGAGCTGGATCCTCTCGGTGATCGTAGACTCGTAGGCGGAGCAGACGTGTGATCACTGGCACGTGTGGCTTTGCAGTGCAGCTCATGCGTTGTTGCAAGCTGAGGGAGGGACTGAGGGGTGTGCGGCCGCCAGGCAGGAGGGCGGCATTTTAGGTGGGATCTCGATGGAATCACTCCCAATCGCTTTGACAGAAGATTTCTCAAGAAATAATACCCCATTGTCGGGCGACTTCCTCAGCTCGAGAGTCTTTGTTCTGGCTGGCAACTTCAGCGCGCGCCTCGGTGATCTCGACCACGAGGTTCATCGACGTCTGCCCATTGAGTCCAGGGATTTTCGCCAACTGCATTTCAGGTGTCAGCTCAGCTAATGTACCTCTCGACCAATTTTCCTCCGCAGCGTTTTGTTCCTCAGGCAATTTGGCAGCGGCGGCGCCAAAGATTGGCCAAGAGTGCAAGAGACATTTCGCTGATATCCTAAAATCCCGGCCGGTAGCGATCGCCTTCACGATAAAGGTGGAGTGGGAAAAAAATGGGAAAGAAAATGAGGGGCAGTAAAAGCGTTTAAAAATCATTTACCGTCAGTAATTAACCCATTTCCCTGCAGATGAGGCTTAAAGGGTCCATCTGAGACCCCCCAGCGCAGGACGGAGCCTCCGGTAATTGTTTTCTGCAGTGGAAAAAAGTTTCGCTGCTACCTTACAAAGTATCTGTTTACTTCTCTCACAATTTGCCACAAAAGCCTTTGCCTTTTTTTTCCCGTGAAAGCATACAAAGGAAGCCTTTAATGCAGTGCTCGGGGCCGTCAACAGGGGCTTGCGTGAGTAAGGAGCGAGCCCAAAAGAGAGGAATTGCTGAATAAAACTTGAGGAAATTCGTACCTTTGAGATTGTAATCACTGAAGCCCCTTAATGCTTACTACATTCACTTAGCAATGCATTATTATGAGGTGGATCTACTACAGTACGCTGGCCCATCCGCCCACCCACCACCCTTTTTTTACTTCGTATTTTTATTCTACGTTGTTCTGGCTATTCGCGAAATCACTCCAGCGGAAGATATTGCCTGAGAAAGCCCTTCTTATTTTGTGCTCCTGTGGGCCTCTCTCTATCTCGAGTTATGTTCACACAGTTTCTTTTGTAGCATTTGCCCCCTTTTCTGAGGGGAGGAAGAGCAAATCTCCATTTCTTGAGGACCTTGTTACTCCATTCTGTATAATGTATATCTATATCTACCTATCTGTATAAATTGTGCATACAAGTACGTAGCAGCCATCGCCAGTGACACGAAGAAGAACCAGAGAGCAGTTTTGACCGAAGTATAATCGAGAAGACTGTGTCTGATTGCCTCGCATTATAGCATCTTGGGCATGCCCACTCAATCTGTGAAGAAAAGAAACTAGGCCCAGTGATTTTAACTTTTCAGGCCTCTCCTCCTTCTCCCCCCCCCACACAAATTAGCGCAAGAAGAGTGTAAACAAGGCCTAGCGAGGTCGTAAAAATGAACGAATCTTTTGTCCGTGAAAGTGCGATTTTTATCGCGTGAAATTGCGTGCCAAATTTGCCGAGAAATGCAAACGAGAGACTTGTTTTCAGTTCAGACCATTTCCTACTACATAATCCTTCTGGCCAATGCGGCCTCCTCGGGGCTTCCTCAGGGCTTCTCAAGTCTTGTCAGGGCTTCTCAAGGCCTCAAGGGCCTCGCAGGGCCTCGCAGGCCCCGTGCAGGGCCCATCTGTAGTGAGCACAGCTTATTGTGCCACGTGCGTCCGCGTGCGGACTCGTTCTGCTGCGTCTTCGCCATGTGTGCGCACTTAGGAGCCTTAGGAGTCGGCGGCGGCGCCATTTAGCCCTCCATTGGCGACGAGAATGGAGAATTCTTAATCACCTCAAGGAAAATGGGCTCTTGTGATCAGAGAAATTGGCTCTCACATCTTGTTGTTGTTGTTGTTGTTGTTGTTGTTGCTGCTGCTGCTGCCGCTGCTGCTGTTGCTGTAGCTGTAGCTGTCCTCGAAGTCCTTACGTTTTATTTGCATGGCGTCGAGTCATTGCGTCGGGACATTTGTCCATACGAAGATACGGAGTCAAGACTAATCCTTAGTAATGGCAGAGTCATTAAAATACAGTCGAATCTTGATACAAGGGATGCGGTGGTCAGCAACGAAGTCTCTGCTGCAGCAAGAACGTTTCTACAGTCAAGGCAAGAGTGGGACACGAGTGTGGTGAAAATCATGTGCTGTTTCCGTCATGTCAAGATTTGACTGTACCAAAAGGTCAAGGATTCGAGTAGCAATGACCTGACCGAATGACTCGAACTAATAGTATACAAGTGGTTCTTCTAAATGCTTAGGGTTGTGTTGCAAAAAAAGGGTGGCAAGAACAAAAGCATCGAGCTGCTTCTTTCTGCTGCTTGGATTCACTTGGCTCGTGGCAAGTTCGTAAGCCAACGTTTGCCAAATTGGGGGTAACAAAAGTAATGTTAAACCAGTGCATGTCACATGCATGGTTGACCATGTAAATTGGCGCCAAGTCTGACGTCGTCCTGAACCCCGAGGAGCACAACTAGAATATTTTCGATGATGTTTGACACGAGGTTGTATCAGTACCCTCTGAAGCACCTCAGGATCCACTTTTCCCAAGAGCCAGTGGCGATGGAACAGAGCTAACTGGGACGCGCCATCGTCACCCTGGCCCTCAGGTCCATGGAGGTCGTGATGACTCTCGGGCGTCAGAAGAAGGTTGCCTACATGTCGTCGACAAGATGGATTGACAAAATAGGACAAGAAATGTATCTACTTGCCCACGGCTTTGTTCGCAATGCAGTTAAGCATGGGGTGAATATACCGTATGTGATGGAAGAAATGTCGCTGTCATGGAAAATCAGTTTTCTCTACTTGTGTTTGAGGCACCCTGTAGGTCACTTTAAAGCTCTGTCTTTGCTCTACCATCTATGATGCTACTTTCAGGTCAATGTTTCTTTACCAAAACAGGCCAGAGCGTATATTTTCGTGAGGGAGCATTGTGGGTACGCGCATGCGCAGTACCACGGGTAGCTTTAAGATAAATCGTGCTCTTACTGTATGTTCTGTCAAATGAGTATTGTACTGTACTGTGAGATGGATCGTACTATGCATCTTCGCGATAAGAGCTGGTCGTGAGGGTTGGACTGGAT
>JAAUXU010037908.1_pt1 | contig 18273 bp, 19 predicted proteins | sample 7278151 | NCBI WGS metagenome assembly JAAUXU01 (sample SAMN14350113, study PRJNA611818) | marine sediment metagenome | isolation source: surface marine sediment (1.8m) | place: French Polynesia: Moorea | collected 2018-08 | reverse complement strand
TTATCACCATAGTACGATCCATCAAACTTTACAGTAGAACACACATGTAACGTACTGTACAGTAAGAACACAACTTAACCCTTGTACTGCGCATGCGCGCGTACACACAATGCTTCAGATGTTGTAACTCTGTTTTTTTAATAAAACAAGTAAAAAGGAGTTCTCCTTTTCTGCAGCTTTCAAGCTCACAATAATTGTCGATTTGGCCGTATCTGAGGATACTTCCCATTTCGTGAATTAAGTGAGCAATTGGGTCTTTTCTCGTCCTCAACTAGTCTTTTGGCTCGAAAGTGGCCTCACGAACGAAGGGCCTTTTTGCAGTGCCAAACGCCGATCTCTGACCAACTGGACCAAGTCCTTCGTGGCCGGCGCCTTCAAGCCGAAGAACGAGGTCACGGAGGCCACAGCAGCCCAGACTGCGTCGGACGAGGACAACGAGGACCTAGGATCATACTTGCCGGCCAATGGACCGATCTGCTTCTTGTCCGCCACCTCGTCCTCGTCCTCGTCATCTTCGTTGTCCTCGTCCGAGTACTTTTACATGGGCAAGGTCTACAGGATGGACAAGGATGATCTCGACACCCTCAATGTACAGAGGAGCTCCTCATTCACACAGGCAACGTAAGTGGGTCACCACGAGTACTCCTTAAGTTGTCCAACTTTCCCGGAAGCGATTTCCCCACTGTCTTTAAAGTTGAACTATGTAAACCTAAGTCCATGTAAGCTTAGTGTAAAAAGTGTTGGGTGAAGCATGCTCACTTGCATTGTGCATATGCATGTTTATGTTTTACACCTCCACCTCCCCCACCTCCCTAAAAAAAACCACCCCAGTCTTGTACCACTCCTCAGCACTGAAAATCTGGTCAAAAATTATGTATCACACCATATAAAAATGTATTGCTGGACTTCCTTTCTTGTTAGTGACGCTGCTGGCAGCTCGGCTGCCAGCGTCCAAGATACGTTTCCTCGGCGCCGTCACAGCATCGGGGAGAAGTCTGCCCCCAGCATCAAGGCCGTGACCTCGGACAACAAGGACAAACCCAAGACTGCGTGGGGAAAGGTCAGCACTATAAAGTAAAAGTTGCCTTGTGTCTCCTGTCACCTCAGCAATTGCTGCATGCTGACAGTCCCGCATACCATCTGGTGGCTTTTTCAGCTTTTTGGCCACCCTACACAAGAAGTACGATACCTTAACAATGGTCTATGTAATAATTTGATGGGTCTTCCACTAGCATTACTTCTCACTGTCTCATAGCTGCCGCTGACTCATTACTGCAACCGTGACCAATTTTGAAGGTGTATACTGTATATGGACTAGTGCTTGCAACGAGTATTCCTCGTTTTCAAATACTTGAGTACCCTAATTACTCGAATTCGGTACTTGATATTTTTAATATCGAATAATATCGAGTACTACTTGAATCGCCATTTTTGTACAAAGACCCCCTAAGTTTCCCATAGCTTGTTCCTTTTACCTGCTTATATCCATGAATTTAAGCCATCAGTGAACAATACCATGTGTGCCATGAAAAAAGAGATGGATCTTGGATTCTCTCATCAAGGCTTTGTTTTGTTTGTTGAAGGCTGCATTAATGAACATATTTCCAACACATGTGGAGGCAGAAAAGTCGTTTTGAGCTAGAGTAGATCTAGAAAAAAACCAGAATCTCTGACAAATTGATTGATGTGTTACGTCTGTTGAAGGTCGAATTTAAAATAAATACTCGATATTATGGAGGTATTTGTACCTGATATTCGATATTCAAAAAATTTCGAGTTTTTGCATACACTAATATGGACAGACATTACGAGTTGCACAAAAATGACGCTGGAAAAGGCTGCCCTTGGAGGCGGGTGTCAAAAAGTCACAAGCTGCATAGGAGTCGCTCTATTGAACGATGTCCACTGTACTTACTATAACAGCCAGACAGACTTGCCTTGTGAAAAAATGACCAAGGAACAACTAAAGTCGTTGAAATGCAACAAAACTGACATAGTGCAACTGTCTTTAGTAGGCAGCTAATAAACATAGTTGCTTCTTTTAATCACACTGTGATATAAAGGAGAAACTTTTTGATCAAACTGCTGGAAGAAGAAAATGTGGCTTACGTTTCAAAGTAACTTACCTAACTGCCCCCAGTTGCGCCCCATTGAAGACTTTTGGTCTCTTTTGAAATCCAAAGTATACGATGATGGTTGGGAAGCTCAGATTTTTCGCCAACTGAAGCCAAGGATCGAGGTCAAACTTTAAGAGTTTCATACGGATGAGAGGCTCTTCAAGAAGGCCAAGACAAATCTGAGTATTCCTGCAGGTAGAGATGTTGAATTCTTCAACCACTGAGCGTATCTGACTGCTGAGAGTCACACCTCCAACTTCAGGTGTGGGACGGACATCAACATTGTACTCCCCATGAGCAAAATCATATCTTTTCGGCAAATTTCTTACTCACATGTTATAATAAAACTTCAGACTAAATTTGTAAGCCATCCAGCCTTCCTTTACGATAACGACTGCTCTGTCCCTGTTCACCTTCAGGTGAAGAACATGATCTACACGAGGCGCGACTCGCTCAAGAAAAAGAACTTGCACAAGAGCATCTCCGTGGACAACAGCAACCAGCAGCAAACGGTCAACAGCAACAACGACAACAACTCCGACTTGTGTCTTGCTACCTCGCCTCCTCACAGTGGTCACAGCGCTGTTGTCCCTGTCGCTCAAGGTGTTGAGCTTCAAGTACACAACTTTTGTAGCTAATCTGCACACCATTTTTTTGCAGCCTACGGAGCCAGAGAGACCGGAGCAGTACCAAAGACTTCCAAGGGAAGACCAGAGGTAAATGCACTTCTTATCTTTGTTCTCCATAGCTTAAAAGTTGTTGAAAAAATGCTATTTTTTCAAATCATTTTCCTTTGCTTCCAGTCCTTTTCCAGTTTCCCGAGCGAAAAAGGCAAGGTCTTCAGCTCTCGGGAACCCCAACCAGAGAAGAAACATAGTGGACCAGAGGTAATCATCAATGATCTACGATATCTATCTATGATCTATGGTATACGATGAATCGTTATGCAATCATGAGACATTATTACCATTACTTCATTTCTTCTCATTTTCCGGCAGTCCCAGTGGAACCGGATGAAGAAAGCCCTTCTAGTAGCTCCTTCGCCGCCCTCCGGGTCCCCCCTTCGGGTCGCTGCTTCCTGTAGCAACAATGACCAACCTACAGATGAGAACTCAGCCGAGTCCGGGTGTTCTCAGTCTCTTCCGAGCAGTCCAAGGAGAAAGATCGCGGAATCATCATTTCCTTTTTACGAAGATGGCAGGAAAAGAGCAAGAGGTAGAATATTTTGAGGCAAATTTCACGCTTAGAACAGATCGTGCAAATTTTGCATGCAGACATATCTGCAAATTCTTCCTACACGGACGAATGGGCAAAGTTGCAAGCAGAGATTCAGAGAAATTATGAGAGTCTGCAAAGAAGCCTCAGTCAGGAGTTTCACAGGTAAATCTCAGCAATTTTTGTATGACAGTGGAAGGTGCCTACTCAGATGAATGAGGTTGAGATTTTTGATTCATGTAGCTCTCTCATTAATGTAGGTGTTTTCAGCCAAAACACCCTCAGTTCTGCTAAAAAAAACTATAACAGCTGGGTAAACAAGTGTTTTGAAGCACAAGTGACCATTCATAACCTCTTGAGAAGATTTTAAACTGTTTCTTGTCAACAAATTGCAACATTTCGTATGATGACATTGGACGATGATTTCCATGTCATTGGGGTAGGCATTTTGTGCCGTGATGATGAAGTTGAGCGTGCAAGTTTGCGACTTTTCCCCAAAAATCTCCTGAGACAGTCATGAATGACTGTGATTTGTGCTCGATTTTTTTTACAGATGTCTATTCCAGGACTAGTAACTGGTTATTTAAATTGGCATAGGAGCTAGAAAGTTTATTCACATTTACAGCAGTTACTATGATGTGAAATGGTTGTTTGGTTTGTGGAGCCTAATTCTGATTTTTATGGCCGTAGATGCATGCAACCGTGTTCCACTGCATTAAAATATTTAATATGTAAATCTACTATAAGTACAGCTGGCTGCGTGCGTGCGTGTTCGTCTGTCCGTCTGCGGCTGCGTGCGTGCGTGTGCGTGTGTGCATCTGTCCAGCTTGTGTGCGGGGGGGGGGGGGCATGGTCGCCTGTTGGGGCGTGCGTGCGTGCTTGGTCAGATGACCTATGGACTGCCCGAACTTTAATCTACTGCATAAGTCATAGATCGCAGCAAGGACTTGGAGGCCGACGTTCAGGGGAACTTCGAGGTCGATGGTAGCAAAGGCGAGGGCAATTGTAGGGGTGACTTCTCTAGTGGTCGTAACCACGTGTGTGGATGGCGAGTTTGATCGGTCTGGAGGTGGGAGACTCAGACAGACAGACTGACAGACACATAGCGCTTTAAGTATTTTCGCCACTCTTCCTACCCAACGAAGTGGGTAGCTAACACGTAAGCGATAGCAATATGCATATTAGGCGAGTAGCGTTATAAAATAGTTTATCTTTAAGATGATATATTATTGTTTAGCAAAAAGATGCACCTGTGGGAGCGCAAGACTCGCCGGGACGCGCCAGGGTCGCCTCACCAGGGATTCTCCGGAGCTGGGGCTGCTGGGTGAGCACCAAGCTCGGATGGGGGTGGAGTGCAGTGACGCATGCAAATTTCTCTGCGTATTTGCTTTATCTGCTTAGATTTTCGGAGTCGAGCCTCCCTGCGGATTTCCGCCGCAAATATGACGCCTGGCAGAAGAAGAAGGAGCAGCACCCAGGAGGTGAAAGTCATGGTAGGAGAGAATTTACAGTTTGAGTAAAAAGAAAATGGGCGAGGGACAAAACTACAATGTAAATAGACAAGTGAAATCAGGGCCATGGGGAGGGGGGAGGGGGTAGCAAGAGTTTTCAGAGGGGTGTTAAGGTTTCTGCATTCATCAATAATCTGTGCTGTGCGTCACGATGTTGAAGATTTGTGGCAAATTCATGGGTCAAGTGTCTGTACTCACCTTTTTCTGCCCTAACATGTTAAGACAAGCTATACAGGGTGGCCCAAAATTTGTCAGACCTTTTGTCAGTCCTACGTTCTCGTGATCCTCGTGAACGGGCAGTGGTAGGACCAAGCCGGCACCAAGTTGATCAGCAACGACATTTCTGACATGGCTGCTGTCTGCTGTGACGCAGACCTCAGAGCCATCGGACCATTCTGATCCATCCTGTGCTTCTAAATGTAACTGTAAAAGTTACGTCTCCACCTGTTCACAGCGACGTCCTCGGCCAAGTCGGAGGAGTCCCCGTACAAAGAGAAGAAGATCCGTGCGCGTCCAGCCGAGCAGAAACAGCTGCAGGAACAAGATCTCAAGCCGGAATTCAAGCTCAAGGTTTTTGCAGACATTAAAAAAATCTGTTTAACGTTATTTTTTCTTTTCTTTCTTGGGAATTTAGGTCGCCGAGTGGGAGGTGCGCAAGGCCTTGGCGGGCCACAGTTCCAAGAAGGTGGAGGAGATCCAGAAGATGATGCCGGAGGACTTCAACAGGAAACTCAAGGAGTGGGAGATCATCAAGGGCGCCAAGCCTCAGGGGGCTCAGGCAGGAGGGAGCAGGTTAATTGCTTACTCATTACAGTAATACAGTCAAATCCGGATAAGCGTAATCCTGATGAGTGAGGAAGTCGGACAAGCGATTTTTTTTTCCAGAAAGTCGACTTCTTACATCTCAAATTACTTCTCTGAAGCAAAACTTTTGGCAAATCGTCCTCCGAAAAAGCATATTTCTGGTAAAAAAGAAAAACCCATTGTAAAAGGCCGATTTCTAATTATGTAAAGAGGTTCAATGACACTTTTCTCTTGCAAATTACGAGAGAAAAATGTCTTCGAACCTCTCTTTATGCGCGTTCTTAGTGCATTTTCAAGTGCATCAAATTGGCTTTTTCTGCGGATAAGTCAACAACACAGTGGTCTCCTTCAGTGTTTTATTGAAAAGAAAAGATTGAAGAGACTTTTATTCGGTACAAAAATTGTTCCACGTCTAGCTCTTTTCTCTCCAGTGATTGGCTATTCTGGATTTTCAATGAACTCATGGTTTTCATATAGTTTCCCGTGAACGATCCGAGCAATTACGCTTATCAGGGTTTTACTGTCCTTGGAACAAAATCATCTCGAGAAACTTTCCACTATGTAAGCATGAGAGAGTACAAAGGTCGCGGGATTAATGGGAATGACAGTCCTCTGCGCAAATGAAAGTGCTCCTCATGACCTGTGAGACACAACATGATAAACGTATAGCTGCATTACACTCGACTGTTGTTTCTTGGTCCTCAGGGCCGAGCGCAAGTCCTCGAAGGTCCAGGGCCCCAACAAGAAGAAGAAGGTCAGCTCAGCCAGGGAGAGGCAGAGAGCGTATGGAGGGGGAGACGGCGGAGGAGCAGCCGGAGGAGGAGGAGGGGGCAGCGAAAAAGTGGTACTGTCTTCGTTGAGCCAAACATTTAGCGTTCAAGTTGCTGATATTTAGAAACGTAGTGAGTATTTTTCTAAGGAGTGACACTGCTACAAAGACTTTGTAGACTTAAACTTCGATTTCTGGTTAGCTTAAAGACAAAGTCTTTTCAGTCGCTTTTCACCAGGTAAGTGTTTCAACACTGACTAAACTGAAAGTTTTGCGCAAAGGCTTCATCATATTCGGACGGTGACTCAAGGGCAGTCATTTTTACAAGATAGTTAGACTTCGAGAACCCAGAATGGAGGTTTTCTTTGCTGACCTTCTTGTAGTTGGAGTTCATGATGGCCCTGATGACAGAGTTGACACTGGTCTTCTCACAAAGACATTGCTACTGACTGTGACTCAACTAAGGGGTTGAGCAGTGCGAAGACGAAGCAGTAGGAACTCAGTTTTACAGATGAATCTGAATTTGGTTCTAAGCTAATGCATGTAACATTTCTTGCACACAACAGATCATTTTGACCCATCTGACCCAATGAAACGCTGACAATGTTGGCATGAGCAAAGCAACTGGGAATCGATACTTACGGCAAAGCAGAGCTTCACGTAATCCAAGGTTGCCATTCTTGTTGTTCTCATTGAGGTCAGAGGCTTTTCACACCTCTGGGCAGTGACCACTGGTCCCGTGCAGGTCACGAATACATGATTTTTGTCTGAGACTCGTCCTATCATTGTCTCCTCTCATGCGTCGTAAACTCAGGGTTGCCAAGTTTCAATCGATTCAGGGCTGGCACTCCAAAAACTAGGAAATATAACATTACACTGCAGGGTCGGTCGGACAACCCTCCCCCTCCACAAACAAAACCTGAGCTCCATTTTTCAGAGCTTGTACCACCCCCAGTTCGTCGGGTCAGGCCAAGAGAGGGATTCCGCCTGGTTGGAGAAGGAGTTGCTCAAGACCCAGAGGCACAAGCAGAAGTTGGAGAGAGAACGAGAGAAATTTCAGCAGAGGGAGCAAAAGTGATGAGCTCGAAGTTGTTGATGTTCTCCACGAGTGTTACAACCAAGAAATATATGCATTGCAGGCTTCAAAGGATGCTGAAGCAGAGGCAACAAGTGACAGGATCGACTGATCAAACGTCCAAGGGCGCCTCCACCGCCTCCGGAGGCACGAGGTCGTCGAAGGCATCGTCAGCATTGGTAACAGCTTCGTCACCGCCAAGAAGCATCTAGGAAATTGGCATTTTGTCCATCTTGTGCGTACGTGTAGGTGACGGTGAAGACATCTAAGGGTGAGGAGTTCCGCTTCGCCGGGATCTCGGACACGTTCACGAGGAAACTGTACGAGTGGGAGGAAAGCAGGGGGATCGCGCCGGAGTCATCGACGTTGGCCTTGCTAAGCGCCAACGACGAGGAACAGGAGGACAACGAACAAAAAGGTTTGGTCTCGCGTAATGACCTCACCAATACTCACATACTTCAATACAAGTATCGGTCGGTCTGCACATTGAGTACTGGACTATATGAGGGACTCATGTTCTTAGCCACTAGAAGCCAGTCAGAGAGTAACTTGATGGAGATTTCGCCTTCTTCTTCGGCTGCGGCCGCCGCCTCCGCCACCGCCGCCACCGCCGCCACCGCCCCTGGGGTACCCAACTCTGCCTCCTCCTCCTCGGGCAGTGTGAGCAGAACGTCAACGCGATCCAGGACGAACTTGACCGTAGGAAAAGCCAAAGGTTGTTATCTGAATAATACTTGTAATGCAATGGAACTAAGGTCATGCGCATGACATAAGTGACTTCAAAGGTCTTCCTGCACGTAGATAAAACTATTGAGGCTGATGGAGGCGCCTCGAGAAACTCAGCAGATTCCCCACATGGGTAAGCACACAAAAATTTCCTACCTTAACATCACTACCTTCAACCCTCACAGGGTCGACACCTCCTCCGTGGGGCCCAAGGTCCGTCTGTCGCGCACGGACAGCGTGCGCACGCACGAGAGCATAAAGATATTAGAAGAGAACCTCTCCCTCCTGGACTGCATCAACGAGAAGGAACACAGATGCAGGTTTGCTTGTTTTTAATTTTTCCCTTGCATTTTCGGGTTTTTCTGTCAATACAGCTTTCTTTAAATCCTGCATCAGGGAATTGGAGTCCGCACTGGAGACTTTGGACTGCCAGCTGGACAGCGTGGCGAGGTCGAAGATGAGGCTAGAGGAGACCCAGAGGCCGGAGCTCATTGAGGACTTAAACAGAGAACAAAGTCTGATAGAGCGTGAGCAGATAAACCTTCAGGTATCCCTAGTTGAATGGTGGACAACTTCATCAACTTCAACTACCTTACTTTTTTGCCAGAGTCGTCTGGCCGAGGAGTGTGAGTACCACAAGCAGATGACCAAGGCCCTCATAAGGCGCATAGGGACATTCAGACGGGCAAACCCACTCAAGAACAAGGGAAAGGTGAACAAATTCCCCACTTGCTGGACGGGAATGGAAGTTTTTTCTCTATCAGGTAGCTCCCATGGCCACTCTTGACCCCGGGTGTTCCCAGGATCTGGTGCTGCTGAAGAGAATCCACAAGCTGTCTGAGCTCCTGGCTGAAGAGGTATAAGATGAGGATGATTGTAGAACCCCCCCTCGCTGTGAAGTTTGGAAGGGGATCCCAACAACTAATAAATTCAGTAAAACTTACTCATTTACAGCTTGCAAGTGAGTGTGCATTGGTGATGATGATGTTAGTGATGATAGAAGCCCCAAGTCATGGCTCGAGAGCCTTTCGCCTTTTTTGAGGCTTGGAGGAACGTTGATAGAAGGAGCTAGAGGGCCCTTTTGTAAGGGTTCGGGGTGGGGGTGGGGGGCTTCTTGTTATGAAATAGGCCTGTGAAATTTTTGCAACAATTCTGGCAAGTTGACAGTCCATTATCACAGTTCTTTTCTCTTCGTCCACTCCTGCATTGTCATTTTCCATCAGCTTTAAAAATTGTTACCTTACGCCTCTTTGCCCTTAAAGCTTAATTGAGGCTTATTACATTGATTGGCTCACGAGTCCGGAAAATTTGGGCTCACGTCATCACTACTATGAATGGTGACTCTTGCAGACCAAGGAGCTAGAGACATTCTTCAGGCAACCGGCTCGAGACAATGACGAAGCTGCTCAGGTAAGTCTACCCGTTGTGTCTGGCCTGCCTGGACGAGTGCACCGCGATGACCTCGTTCAACTTCAGCCCTCAAGCGCTCCTGTTTTGTCCGAAGACCTTCTGGAAATCATGCAACAGCTCAGAAACCACATGGTCCAAGTTCTAAAAAAGCAAGGTATTCGCATGCAAATTTACATCAACAGATCTTGTGTACGTTATAACGGTAGGAGATATCAGTCCTGGGGGACGTCCTTCCTCAGCTGACCGTCAGGACCAAGATGATCACCGCACGATCGACAAGAAGTTGATCTCCGATCTGGAAACGGCCTCGTCTGAGGCCAGGTTCTCCATGAGCAGGTCGGAGTCAGACATCAGCTGTGGGGAACTCTCAGCTAGGTCGGTTACGAATTAGATGAGCTGCGTTGATGATGACACACAATAAAGCATTCTACCTATGAAGGTACATGGACAGTGACGAGGAGTCCAACAACATCAGCTCCACCAACAGCATGAGTCGCTATGGATCGGAGTCGCCGATGCAGTCCATGCTCTTCTCAGAGTACCAGGTAGAGTCAGCTTTGACATTTCTTCATTGATCTCTCTCGACATGGGCATTTATACTGTCTGTGAGCCACTGGCAGCCCTTGGTGAATAGTAGGGATGTAACCGAGTCAGACCTGATCTGAATCGAACCCGGGTCGGGCTACACTTTTCCTGGCTCGTGACGGACTCAAGCCCAGAAAAAACACTCAACTCGGCTGGATCCGTGACCCGATCTGATCAATCCGGGTTGGCGCTCAGATAACGTACTCCGACATATCTGGAGTCGAAGGCCTTTAAACACTTTTGTCACACAGTTTCTTGTGGTCAACACAATTAACGTAATAGTATTGTCAGTAATGACTATGTATAATTTCATTAAATTCCTATTTTATGGCCTGACCCGACCCGACCCGACCCATAGCTTTCAATATCCGACCCGATTCAACCTTTCCAAATCTCCGAATGACCCGACTCGAGTCACACCAGCTTTTGCTGACTCGGACTCGAGTCGGACCCAAAAATGATTCATGCGTTACCTCCGTAGCGGTATCATGACATTCTTGTACTGTACACTGACCTCTGAAACATTTGTCATTGTGAACTTTTGTCAGGAGAGCGCGTCGCTCCTCCATCGGTTGTCCTCGTCCTCGGAGCTCCTGATGAAGGATGAGGACGATGAGATGACGACGACGACGACGACCACGACGAGCAAGCCCGGATCGTTGTTGTTGTTGTTGTCCTCGTCGTCGACGGTGTCTTCGCTCATGGACCATGCAAACTTTCCTATCCTGGAGAGCGACGAGGACGAACTTGCCCAGGCCGAAGGGGCTTCCCCCGCTGTTGACGGCGCAGCCTCGACCGGCTGTGCCAAGGCGCGAATCGTCGCCAACAGCGCCGAAAGCGGCTTTAGGATTGGTGACTCGTCGTCCAGGAGGCAGTTCAGGGTCCTGGGAGGGCCCAAACCTCACCACAAAAGGCATGACAATTTTGGGTGAGTCTTCTTGGCTAAGCTTTTGGTCGAGATTTTATACACGATGGCCGAAATTTCAGCCGGAAGCTTCATCGGACGTCCTCGGACAACTTGTCCACCCCGACGTCCGGGCGGTCGCGCTCGCCAAGCATCCTGTCTTCAGACTGCATAGCCGAAGAGCAGAACCTCGCGACCAACGAAGACCCCATCAAGGAGGACGACGATAAAGTGACGGAGGAAAAGAATACTAAGGAGGTGTCGATGACCAACATCGACATGGTGTGCAAGCTCATCCACGAGCTCAAGGAGCAGGATCTCAGCTACCACAAGAGGAGGATCGAGGAGCAGGTATGGCCCATATACGTAAAAATACGTTTTTAGAGGAGGTGCCCGATGTTGTGTTCGGGTTATTATCAGACTAAACTAAAGTATAAAACATTGGCCGAGCGCAATTGCATCCACACACGCACGCACGCACGCGCGCAAACACAATGCAATTGTGGATTGTGAACTTAAATGCAATATAATGCATTACGTATGCAATATAAATGCTATATTTAATAGGAAATCAGACGCCAGCGCAGTAGAAGCAGCGCTCAGCTTTCTTCTGACGACTCAGGAGGCATAAAAAAGCCACCGAATCCAAGGTACTGTAACTACAGGTTTCTGCACGTGGCAAAAAGGTCGCGCTGCGTTTTCCATATGTTACTGTTGCAATGATGAAGCGTTTATGAGCAAAAAAGGACGGCGCTTTCCCATATCTTCACTGTCGTTGTCATGCTTATTCGCAAATCTTTTTGCGTGTGGCAAAAAAGTTGAAATTTTCGAAGCTCTGACTTTTTTTTCCAGTATTGGTTGCATTCCATGCATTGCTTATGATAAATGCCGATGGTTCAGTCATCTCCTCATCAGCGTGCGTTCCACAAACTTTTCAGCGAGCATGAAGGTGGCAACAACGTCAGCGTTCCTGAGCCCTCGTCCTCATCTGTGATGGCCTCGACCAGACTCATCCTCGAGGCTGATGCGCACATCAAAGAGCTGGAGAGCGAAGGGAAGCGAGAAACAGTCATGGATGCCGATCATGGAGTCCAAGAGGATCACGAAGAAACAGGAGTTCAAGAGGAAGACAGACGTGGCCGGGAAGAAGACCCCGCTCAAACCCAGGTTTTACATGAAAATGATCTTCACATCGCTCGTAGTTTCCACGTGAAATACGACTTTCATTCATTTGTCTTTCTTTCTTTTGCCTCGACCTGCCAGCCGAATGAGATTTTTCCGTCCAACATCTTCGTCCCTACCGTGCGAACCCGGATTTGTGCCGCGGACGACCCGGACCTCCCGATCAGACAGCGGACTTTCGTCACTCTGGACAACGACTTTCACCGACACCTCCGACAGCCTTTGCTGCTCGAAAGTATCAGACCGGACAATGAAGAAAACCAAGAAGATCATTCGAGGTAAAAAAGTATTACACTTTTTTCCATTATCTAATATGTGTACACATGTATAAAAGTATGTTCGTGTGCGTGAAAACGTCGAACGTGAAGTGTGGGGATACATCAGGGATGTCGGTGCAGAGAGCGGGGACAGCGCGAATACCCCAGAGCCAACTGGGGATATTTGTGTGGAGCATGAGGGTATTACCACGCTCCGCAGGCAGTGCAGAGTGGACAGCTACCTGGAGATATTAGTGCAAGGCGATGGGTACACAGACGCGACAAGCGTAAGGGCGGAGCATGGGGATATTAGCGCGGAGTGCATGAGCTCATAATTTACATTTTAGTGTAGTCTTTAGCCCGGTCAAAGCCGAATCCTTCGGCCAGTGTACATAATTTATATTGACATATAACTATTTCTTCTGAAGAAAAATAAGTTGTGCACATTCGTGTGCACATTCGAATAACTTATAAATAGCCCTTTGATCTTTTCTAATCTTTTAAAGGCTAAAGCAAGATAGTGAGGATCCCAGCCAGGAAGCTGTGGGATTTTCCTCAAAACCCGTTCAGCCGTCCACATTCAGCTGGAGCCAAGCCCAGTCCTTGCCAACGACTCCCGCTGTGGCCAAAGCGCCTTCCGAGAGTCTCTTGGTCGCCAATAACGACAGCTACGCCAACGACAGCCCCATGAGTCCCTGCTCCGCGCACGTGGACGAGCTGATCATGACCGAGGCCATGGCCAACGCGCACAAGAGACTCGTCCAGAATCAGAGGGCCAGAGAGGAGTTTCTTTTTGGCAGACGACTGGAGCAGCAACAGCCACAACAATCCCCGAGAGAAGAAAAGGAGCAAGACGTGGACAATGAGGAAGAAGAACCAGACGAAGGAGGAAGAGATGATGAAGGTGAAGAAGAAGAATCGGTCAATGACGACAACCGAGGTCTGAAAGTGAAAATATTGCACATGTTTATCACTGCAAATTTGCTCGTTTAGGCAATTCTTCGCCATCAGCTGAGGAGGACTCGACAAGGCACGACGTGAGCAAAGCTTACAGCCCGTTTATCACATTACTTTAGCTCTCTGCATACTCAGCGTCCGGATTTCTCTAAGTCGGGTTTCAAAGATGTGGCCAGCAACAAGCAACAAACAGCTATTGCCAAAGAGGGCAGAGGAAAAAGCGGCAAGATTTCCCGCATTTTCTTGTTCTCCCGCGGCGTGTGCTGGCCCACGGTGGCCAGGGGGCCGACGGGACTCAGGAGAGTCAGCTGGATGCCGGACGGGTCCGCTCAACAAGAACGACGACGACAGGAGGAAGAAGAGGAAGAAACAGGTCGCTCACATTACGATAACGTCTCCTTTGACCATGTTCGTCATAATACATGCTTATGTGAACTCACTTTGCAGTAGGCAGTGCAACCAGCTCCAAGTCCTGCCCCGTCACCCCAGTCCTCAGTCCAAAGAAGCACAAAAGGACAGCAAAGTAAATAACAGTATAGAATGCAAGATGTATCCACATGCACTATGGCTCCTACATGAATACACGAAGGGGGCATCTCTTATGCTGCGTACACACAGGAAGCTGAGCAAAAAATGCTCATATGTTTGTCTTCAAGCCAGGGTGTGCGTACAGTGTGTAAGGCTGTTGATGCTACCTTTGCCTGCTAAATGCCACTGGAAGTCGGCTCTCAGAACCAGAGCAGGACAAATGACAGCGAGCGAAGGCAGCATCAATTCGTTGACACACTTTACAGAAGTGCCAACTTACCCCGTTCCGGTAAAGTTGCACTTTATTGCACGGTTCGTACTTTGCAGCCTCGAGGTGCCCTGGCAACCCGAGTGCCCTAGCCCGGAAGCCCGAGCCCGGTCCGGTTGAAGTTGTGGCAATAGTCAAAGTAGACTTTAGAGAAAGAAATCGCATATCAAATCACAAATTGCGTCACTGCTCGTGGAGTGATGCAATATGAACCGTAAAGTCTGGAATGCGCACCAGCTCCACTCCAGTAGGAGCCTCCCTCATCGAGAAGCCAAGGGAAAAATGTCAAAAGTAGAACAGAAGTCTTGCTCGGTCAAAAGCGTGTAGTCCATAGATGTGCAAGCATGCAGGCATTGTATGTCTACTGAAGGTTCCACATGAAAATGTCCCCTCAGACCAGGAATCAGTACGGAACTCTGACCAAGTTGACGCCAAAAGTGACCAGCAATAAACGTTAAAGCTTTTCACCGTCAATGGCAACACTTGAAACCATCCGATGCTTCCTCACAACTGTACAACGTGGACCGAAAATAACAAAATTTGAATTGGACCCCCCCCCCAGTATCGGTGTATCGACAGTGTGACGACATGCAGTAAGCTGACAAGGAGTGCAGATTCAGTGTTCACTTTCTCAAGTGTAAATGGAGACGTCGGACGTCATAATGAACATGGGATAAACCCAATTGTATGAAGCTTACCCAAAATTCCGCTATCATTCTTTAACCGAGAAATATTTTCAGTGACCTCTGTTAATTAGGTGCAGCATAACATTGTTTCATCGCATGCTTGCAAGGTGTTATGTTCCAATTGTCAATAGAAACATAAGGTAAAATAACACTACATTGCCGTCCTTCACAAAAAATACTCACCCACTCCCGGCTGTATCTGTCGAGGAGATTAGCACAAGCGGAGTTGCCACACTTGGTTCACTTGGTTTCACTGAATTGTCTTACGTTCTACTCCTAAGAAAGTGGTCACACACGAGAAATTCGAAGTTGTGCCTCATGGTGATGCAGCTTGAAGCCATGCGACGTTGAACAGTTTGGCAAAAACGTTGAGATGCTGCTGGAAATGCACGGAAACTTCTGCACCTTTTCTTAACATATCTGATGGTGAACAATGGTACGCAAAAATGAGCCCTTTTCACGCGTCCTTGTCTGAAGAGTAGAGCTCGTTGGTGGACGACTTTTTGCCAGCCTTGGAGGTCACGTACCTGTTTCCCATTGATGACATAAGGCAAAATGTTAGCGAAATGAATGGACTCTGAGGAAAGGGATCACCTGTTGTAAAGGTAGATTCCAGCAACAGCAGCGGCCATCATGACCAATGCCACGGCGGCGTTGGTCTTCCAGGCTTCTGAGAAAGCCAGTTTATAGCCAGAGGGCCAGCGTCTGTGCAGCTTAATCTCTAAGGGGCAGTCCTTGTGACTGGTGTAGCACTCCTCCTCGTTCTCGTCCACGTAGTCGTCATAGTCCTTGTCAACGTTCTCTTCCACTTGCTGCACCGCATTCGCACTACCCACCGAGGGACAGGTGATGTAAAGAATACACCTCCTCGAGTCAGGGTAGAAGGTCACCCACTGACATTCTGCACATGTGCAAATTTGCAAGCAAATTCCAGAGCCTATCCAAACTTCTAGTGAGGCCAATTCTTACTTACTGAGCCTATTGCGGCATTTCATGAGACAGACGTCGTACGAGGAGGTCTTGAACGAGAGCGACATCTGACCCCCCAGACATCTACAGAGAATGAAAAGGAGGTGAAGTTGAGTTGTCAATGAATATTTTGCCGTATTAAAAGTAACCGCACAGAATACACTTTTTGGAAATATTCAAAAGAACCGGCCACTTTTTTTCTAAATATTCGGCTACTTTGAATCGCAAAACAAAGTATTTCCTGAGAATGCCTTCAACAGCGAAAATGTGAGACTGGTGTGATCCATGTTGCTTAGTATGTTTAATGCCCCATAGCTGGTTTGCAAATTGGAGAGATTCTTTTGCGGTTACTTTTTCAATATTCATATTTATCCGGCTACTTCCTTGTAATATTCGTATTCACTTGCATACAAAAAAGTAGTAACTCTAAGGGAAATAACAACAAAGGGTGAGGATTGACAGCAACATATGTCTCTGCGCCCGACAGGTTCGTCTATTAACCCCGTATCGATTAGTGCAAATTTGCATGCAAATCCGCTTACCTGCCCTCCATCTCACACTTCTGCTTGTTTCCCAGAGTGTAGGCCTCGCCCAACAGGCCCCAGTGGCCGAGGACGCCGAAGACGACGCCAACCAGAAGGACCAACCTGTTGTCGGACGTGATCCCGATTCTCATAATGGGATTTGCTTTCTTTCTCGTCTGCCTTTGCCCCGTAAAACGACCTCTGTCACGTATTTGTTCGAACTTGCCCGTTCATTTTCGGTCACAAACAAGGGTACAAATGGAATATATGATATGTTTATAAGTTGCTTCTGCACATGTGCATACTCACTCTTCTCCACCTCACACATGCACAGTCCCCACATGTGTCCTCAGCAGTGGAGTGCAGTGCAGCGGCAGTAACAAGTGTTGATGCAGCGCATGACTGTTTTATCGACCTCAGACCAAAAAGCGACTGATGCTTTCTTCACTAGGCCTTTTTGCATTTTTCTTTTTTTCAATTCCCAAAGATCATGTAGATTTTCGCACTCTTCTGCAACCGTTATAGCAACTTCAGTGGTCCGCGCTTCATCGAGCAAAAATGCTGCAGTCCCATCCCCATTTTGCATTTATGAAGGAAAAAGGCTGTGATCATCATGAAACCTTCACACCAACATTAAGCCATAGTTAGTGCACAGATTGATGACGGAATCTGCCTTTTCGGCCCCCAAAAGTGTAGTAAGCCCACGGCAATGCCACCAAAACCGCCCTAGAGGATGGAACCATGAGCGCAAAAGACGCTGGCCTGCCACAGGTTCATGGACAAGCAACAGAAAGGATTTAAAGTCTCGAATGTTGCACCATTTTTGCCAGAAAACTCTTCAGCAGCCGTGCAAAAGTTCACTTTGTGTCTCCCCGCTGGAGCGTGCGTTAACACTCTCTGGTCCTGAGGCTGCTCGATCAAGTGTAGACCTTGGTACCGCAGTGTACTTAAAAAAATGAGTCATTAGGTCAGTGTAATAGTGACTTGATGAGGGGCAAGTTACAAGTTTATCTCTTTTGTGGTTCGCAAGGGCACAGTTTAGAGCCACAGATCAGGAGCCACAAATCAGGAGCCACAAATCAGGAGCCACAAATCAGGAGCCACAAATCTGACGCCACAAATCTGGTGCCACAAATCTGGAGCCACATTTGGCAAGGTACATTCTTTTAAGGAGATGTGAACTCACTTGAAATCAGTACTTTGGCACTGAGTGATGTACAGTCCTTGCCGTAAGTAAATGTGTCAAGCATGACGAGACCTGAAACACTGTACTGAAGCATGTTCAGGTGGAATTTTGATGTGGGACACGTAGATGTGATACTGGGACACAATGTTGAGTACATTGGTCAATATCAAGGCTGCCCATTTTGGTGCTTGAATGCTCAAAAGGAGGCCACCTGGAGAGGGGCCATGCCAAACAGAAGAGAAATTTGACTGTTTTAGGAGGTAAAAGTGGATGAAATGGCCTGAATTTTTTATGGGGGAATCCGGATCCCCTGGCCCACCATTTCCACATGGTTGCATCCCCAGGGTCCTCCGGCGCCATGCACAGGCATGCAAAAACCCGTGTCTGGGCTGAGAGGTTGCTAGGCTCGGTGAAGCAATGAAAAGAGAGTGACAGGGTGACAACTTGACAGGTAAATAAAACGTGTCAACGACAATCGGGACATCTCGCTTCGTGTTGGTGATGGTGCGGAGTGCCGATCATCAGTGCGGTCACCCACAGCTGGTCAGTCCAGATCAGGAGTAGAGAGAGAATGGGGTCCAGAGCTTGTCAGTCCGGATC
>JAAUXU010010821.1_pt1 | contig 18273 bp, 15 predicted proteins | sample 7278151 | NCBI WGS metagenome assembly JAAUXU01 (sample SAMN14350113, study PRJNA611818) | marine sediment metagenome | isolation source: surface marine sediment (1.8m) | place: French Polynesia: Moorea | collected 2018-08 | reverse complement strand
GGTGTTGCAACAACAGCTCCGGCGGCGACGGAGGTGGCTTCGAGCGAGTATTAGTTCTCTGATCATTGCTGAATTGACTCGACGACAACTGCACACTTAAAGTTTGAGACCCTCCTGCAGGCGGACTAGTTGTAATACTGGAAATGGGAGAAGTAGTTGTTGCAGTGGTCGTGGATGCCACCAGGGCCCCCACGTCGATAGGCCCAGGCTGCAGGCCCTTTTGGGAGCGGTACCAGCTTTCCAGGTAATTGTAATAGTCTTCTGGAACTGAGCTGGTCTCCAGAGCAGTCATGCTGCCGCTGTAGAGGTGGGAGAAGAAGTCTCTCTGGCCCTCTGTCACAGGCACCAGGGGCTCCTCCGGGAGCGTTATGGACAGCTTCCTCGGGGGAGAGCCGACCACAGAGTCCGAGAAATCACTAACTGCTTGAGAGAGCTTCCTCACTGAGCTGATGGTGTCTGGAGTTGGGTCAATGGGGGTTTCACAGCGCTTTAAGAGGTACACGAGAGAATCACCGACTTGTATTTCTTCATTCTTTATGCCTTTAATAAGATCCTCCGAGTGAAAGTACTTGGACTTGATATTTCTCAGCGTTGGATCGTAGTTCATGGACCTAAATCGATCTGCCTTTTTGTGATCTGCAGACTTTGAATTCCTCCTTACCATTTTGAGGTAACGCATCACAGAGTCGCCCATTATGGCTGCCTCCATCTCTTCGTGCTCTTTCCTGGCCTTCTCCTCGGCCTCCAAGGCCAGCCTCTCCTCCTCCAACTTTCTCTTCTCCTCTTCCTCTTGAAGCCGATAGAACTCTTCTGGAATAGGCTCTGTCTGGACAGTGACACTAATCTTGCGATCCTTGAACGAGGACGAGGCAGCAGAGTCTGCTCCGGATCCAACGCCAGACTCGCTGTGCTGTTGCTGTCGCCTCCCCTCCCTGGCCTTCTTTTGGGCAGCGACCAGAAATCGGTGCGCGTCCACGCTGGCCATCCCAGCGGCGTCGTCCAATTCGTCGGGACTCGTGGGACTGAGCACTCCGGAGTCAGTCGCGGACGAGTTGCGTCGAGAGTACCAATCGAGATCTTCTTCAGTAGCATATGAGGCAGGGAGTTCCTCGAGAAGAATGTCAGTGCCGGGTAAGTGGAGGTAGGAATCACTAGAAGGTGGAATGTATCCGGGAAGATCACCCATTGGCAGCCTACGTTTGCCCACAGACTGGTAACCTGGAGGCGGCTTCTGACCAACTGGTAGCATAACTCGAAGCTTCGAGCATTGCTGCTGTTGTTGTTGCTGTTGCTGGGGCGGCTGTTGTTGCTGATTCTGCTGCGGCTGCTGCGCTCCGCCTGGACTGGACGTCAGGCTATCAAGGGAGCTGGTAGGAAACTGATCGCTGGGCAGCGGCAGCATTCCCGTTCCATATGGACTGGGAAAGAACCCATGCCTACCTCCGTCCTGCTTGCCTAGCCTGGAATCAAAGCCACTGTTGTACGCTCCAGACCTGCTGGAGCTTACACTGGGTCCGAATCCGCTTAGTGACGGCATCCTGGCAGTTGAAGACCTCCGACTCCGTGATGATCCTTGTCGCCGAGGGAAGCCTTTCAGGCCCTTCATCATCTGCGCACCAGTTGGCGAGACATTGTTGGACGAAGACCTCCGGCCTCTTGCACTAGCCTTCTTGGCCTTTCCTTCAGCAGGCTTTGTGCCCTCGGTATCACTGGACCCTTGCTGCAGGGAGGTGGTCGATCGAGAAAGTCTCTGTTTCCCAGGTGTTCCTGGCGCTGAAAGGAGTGAATTGTCCTGCGACTGTTGCTTGGCTTCTCCTTCCTCCATTTCTTCCTCCTCTTCCTCATACATCTCATCTTCTTCGATGCTAGGAGCGATCCCTGTACCGCCAAAGCCCCCTCCAAAAGCTGCAGCAAAGATCTCTGCTCCAGTAGCCATACGATTTCTAGCCAGAAGGATTCGTGGGTCTTCCACAGGTCCTTCCCACAGGACGAATTCCTGTTCCTGTTCACAAGCCTTCTGGTAGTGCTCGTCCAGTTGCACCATGTCATCTTGGGAGTAGTCCCTTAGATCCTTTCCCTTTCGCAAGACCTCGGGGATGAGCAGACGACCGGCATCGGCCATGTAGCGCCAGGTCTTGCGAGTCACTAGCCATCGCTCCCTCCTCTTGGCCTTGCCACCTCCGGCACCGCCCCCGACGCCAGATCCGGTGACGCCGTGTCCACCTCCTCCAGTGCCCCCGTGAGAAGAACTGGCACTGGCTGCCATCATGCCCGAGGCAGAAATCGGCACTCCTCGTTGCTGCCGCTGATGGTCATGCCGAGCTTCGGCGGATGTGTTCTCCACCGCGGCTGGCGTCCCCCCACCTGACCCCGGTGCTGCCGCAGCCGCCACCGGTCTCTGGCCTGACGGCGTCCACGCAGCCAGCGAGTTGGGTGTGGGGATGGGTGGAGGGGGTGGCGGCGGGCTCGTACTTTGTTGCTGTAGTTGCTGGAGCGCCCTTGTGGCTGCAGCGGCCGGCGATAACGCGGCGCTGGAGCTGGCAGCTCCTCCGGTTCCTCCGGCTCCTCCGGCTCCTCCGACTCCGGCTCCGCCGCCGCAGTCGCCTCCGCTAGAGCCGCGTCTATTCGTCATGGCTTCGTCTTTAGCTCTGTTGACTTCCTCTCCATCGGCGGGCAATGAGACCGCCGAGACCCCAGGACCGGCGGTCGTCGCGACTCTTCATGGCTTCTTCATTGCACAATATCTTCATCAATGAAGCAAGATAACTGCAGCCACTACGTCAATCGCTAGCAAGGCGTCATTGGCGAGCGCGCAACGAGAAGGTGTGCGCGGCGGACGACGGCAACAGCTCATGTTTCTTTCTCTCCGGAATTTGCGTCGTCTTCTCCCCTCTCCCCAGGTGCCTGTTCTTCATCACGCGGGCCCCGCTGGCAGCTCTCTCGCCGAGGATGAAAGAGAAGAAGAAGAAGCGTTCTCTTTTCTCACCATTTGCTGCTAGAAGCAATGCAAGTCAACATTTTCTCTCCCCTACTCCGTCCTCCTCCTCCTCGAGCTCTCTCTCGTGGCTTCCGCGCGATCACATTGTGAATTTTGGGCCCCGCTTTCCTCGTTTCTTCGCCGCTCACTTTCCTCAACCTTCTCCTTTTCCTCCCTCGCTCGGACAGGATTGACGTCACTTTTCGGCCGCCAACGCCGAGGCCGCGGACGGTTGCGTGTATCCGCTCGCGTTCGTCCTCGCAGCCGAGCGAAGGTCCCACTTGGGTGTCCTTCTTTGCTGCGGGGGATTTCCCCCTCCCCCTCTCCTCTCTCTCCTCGTTGGGCGCAAACTCGAGCGTTTACTTAAACGGGCGATGGCGCCGCCGGCAGCCGTTGAGCATGTGAGGAGTAACAACACGAGAAGTCTCGCCGCCGCATGTGTTTTAAGTATGTGTACAGAGGAAAGAGTAAAGAGCAATCAATTTTTCCTTCCCCCACGCTCTCCTCTTCGTTCAGTGGTAACAAAAAACGATCCTGACTGCGTCTAATTGTAAAGAATGTTTCTGAGAAGAGCTGCTGCTGGTCAGAGAAAGATTTCTTCTCTCGCAAGACTTTCTTCCATAACTGTGTGCGGTGAAAGCTGTGCTGGGTATGTGGCACTTTCCATCCAAGTCTCCTCTGCTGTGCCACAGTCGAGGGTTCAGGTGGGATTATGAAAGATGATCCACGACAGATGAAGAAAAGTTTTTGCCCTTCTGGCCACAAAAATCGTGTCTTCTTAATCTCCCCTCGGAGCGATGTATTTACAAATGCGGGCCCTGCCCAGAAAAGAGAGCTAGAGATGATTGATGAGAGAGAAGTGGCGAGCATCTGTTCCAGCCTTCACTTTCACTGACGGAGACTTTTAAAAACACACGATTTAGCACACATAAGTACGTCGGAAGGAGGGAACTTGGCAGGCTGGCGCAGTCAGAGTTGGTGGAGGTGTCGTCGCCTCTGCAGTCGTTCACTGCCACCATGACGGAGACCACAGCAGCGGCCGCCGCTCACTTGTTCGCGCACACGCTCGCTCTTCACCTATTTGGTGGTAGCAGCACGTGAAGGGAGGGCACGAAGCCAGGATCCGCTGCAGCCTCTTCTGCTCCTTTACCACCTTCACCTCCTCGTTGACGTCTTACACCTTCTTCTTCTTCTTCTTCTTCTCGTCCTCCTTCTGCGTCCTCGTCCAGTCCTCCAGTTCTTCTGGTTTTGGTTCTGCTTCAGCTTCTTCTTCACCTTCCCCTCTGCCTTCTCTCTCTTCTTCTCTTGCCTTGAGAGAGTCTCTCCTGAGTCTGTTCTGAGTCTCTCCTTCCTCTTTCTTTCTTTCCTTTGCACAATCGGCGGCCAAAGAACGAAGAGAGGGGCAAAAATGAAAGTCCTGATGTGTCTGTAGTCAGCCATGAGGAGGATGAGGACGGAGGAATCAGCTTGTGCTTTCCCAAAGTTGACAAACGTCCAGAAGATGACACAGTGCAGCGATATCATGTCCTCCTCCTCTCTCTCCTCTTCGGCCTCTTTCTCAGTCCGTCCGTCCGTCCGTCCGTCCGTCCGTCCGTCCGTCCGTCCGTCGGTCCGTCCCTCCCCTGCCAGGGACACTATGAATATGGAGTGTACAACATTCTACTACTCCATGTGCGCCCGTGGGTGTTCGGACCGACGTATACGTGTGGAGAGAGCGTAAAAAATCAAAATGAAAGACATCTGCTCGTACGTCCAAGCAGGCGCCAACGCCGCATTTTTGGGTCTTTTCCATCACGCATCATCATACGTACTTCTGCGCGTACTATTGCTACTACTACGACTCCTGCTACGTCAATTGACGTAGTACGAGCGGCTGCGTGCGCGCGTGCGTGTTTTCTCGCACATACCGTGTCACTTACCATACGTACGTGCAGTCAGTGCTGCATCAGGCTTCCGCCACATGCGGGTGGCTGCTCGTCTGACGCGCATGGACAGCACGCAACGCACGTCGGCTGCGTGATTGACTCCGCCGTCCACGACGACGACGACGACGGTAACGCCGGCACGGAGTGCGAATCGTTCACCCTCCTACCGAACCCAGCGCGAATTAGATATTTCGCCTGCCGATTTTCTGTCGCGGGATAAGATTGATGTGGGTGGACAGGACCTCCGACCTTGTATATGCATGATTGCCTTCTTGATTCGGGCGAGAACGAGAAGCGCGCAAGGATAGAAATAACTGAAGAGAAAAAAAAACTCCTACTCCATCTTTTTGAACTATTTATATAGCACGATTTACCTATTTACTGTTACTGTCAGTGGAAGCCCTTGACGGTGATTCTCTGTGTGTAGAAGGATCTTCATCGGTCCTTCTATTTTGACTTTGATATCTCTATTTTTTCCTGCTGGACTCTGCGTGCGTGTCTGGTTGATATTAGTCGTACCACTTTTTTGCCATGTGTGCGTGCTCTAGGTACGTAGTCGAAACACAGAAAAGGAAACAAGAAATAAGAAGAGGCGGTGAAAGCAGACTTTGCATAACACACGCTCACCCCCGTCCTGTCCGCTGCCAAGGTGTCGCAGCAACGCCGCAAGCAGTGTTTTCTGTCCCAGCCAAATGATTAATTTTCCCCTGGGTTAAAAAACCTTCATGAACCCTCGCCCACAACGTCAGCTCATCGCTCAATACTACGTGTAGTTACGACACCATGAATGTAAGCCCGTGTGCACGAACACCTTCGTCGTCGACGAGCATGGCATGTTCTGCTGGACCTCCCTGGCTCGCACCTGTACGTACTCAAAGCTGCGCTTCTCCGTCAGTGGACAAGGTTTGATCGGAATTTGCGCAGCTTGTCTTGTACTGGTCCACCCGCCACTCCTGCTCCAGGTACTGACAGAGCACACAATGACGCCGACGGACGTCCTTGGTACACCCACACAGTGTTCGGTACAGGTAACACACACACAGCAGTGAGGTAAGAATGTGGGCGCGCGTTCTTTCCCAAGCGATGATCGAGCGAAGAGCCAAGTCTGCAAAGAACTCTGCCGGCAACTGGAATTTGCGAATTTTTTGCGCTTCTGTCTTTCTCGCAAATGAACGTTTGACAGCGACGTGGGGGGAGATAGAGAGACTTGCGAAAGTGCGTGCATGAGGCGATGATAAACGCAAGTGGTATTGGGTCGCACAGGAATGTCGCCAGACAGGAAAGGACCGGCTTTTTTTCATATCTCCACGCGGCCCTGAGCAAGCAGGGGATGTCTGACAACTTGCTTTAATGGGCGTGCCATTAGTAACTGCATTGCACTACAGATTCTGCAGGAATTTCTTCTGGGCAGAGAAAGCTTCAAACTTTACGTACCTATAGACGTACGTGCAATGAGCCGGGAGCGTTCAGGACTAGCTCATAAGACAATCTCTTCGTTTATTGCATTCCCACCTTACCATGCTGAGAGTGCATGGTATGTTAAGCAAAGGAACAAAGTGCATAGTGCATCAACTACTGCATGTTTGGTAGGCTGATCATATGTATAAGATATCTGCGCAGAATGTAAACTCAAGCTAAAATGTGCGAGAAAGAACAGTAGACACCGTAAGGCCAGCAATCACGTGAGTACCGCCCCGCTGCCCTCTCCATGCACTTGTGCCTGTTGCTCTGGCTGGCCTGCCAGTAGATTTCTTCTCTCCTCCTCTTCTCTGACAATGTTCTGGTTGACCATCTCACTGTTGCCGTTGATGTCACCATTGTTGTTGAACTCGCGCTCTTCGTCGTCCTCTTCCCCCTCCTCTGGCGGGGGTGTCGGAGGCGCTGGCGGCGGAGGTGTCGGATGACGCTCCGGCTCGGACGCAGCAGCAGCACCCGTGGCGGCCGCGGCGTACGGCGGTGGAGGGTCGGCGACGACCGCAGCAGCGTACGACGGCGGCTCAGACGCCGCTGCCACGAACTGCACGCCGTTATTGATGTTGTAGGTGATGCCGCCGTTACCTCCATTGCCGCTCGACGATTGCCGGCCTCCACGGTAGAGAGAGGCAAAGTAGAGATCCAACTCGTGCATTGTAAGCGGCGGTCGGCTGCCAAGTCGGCTACCACCCTCACCCCCGTGAAAGCGGGTACGATGACACAGCAAAGAGTAGATTATGACGACCACGCCGAGGCATCCCAAGACACCACCTAGGGGAAAGTAGAGACACACGTTTAACGCCATCTCATCATCGATGCCACTCAACTCTTACCCAAAACATTAAACACAGGGGTGTATTGATGTCCTCCTAAGGATTGTCTTTCCCTCTCCAAAAGCCTCCTGTTGGCTTCGATGAACGGTTTGCAACACTCGTGAACGATGCAGAAAGGATCGACCGACGGAGAGCAACACTGGGAAGGGTCCAAACAACGCTGGTCACTGTGGATCAGTTCACGTGATGATATCATTGGCAGTGCTTTCTTCGTACATGCATCTATCCATGTCTCTCTTTATATGCACAGTACTCACTCGCATCGAAGCTTTGCCCTGCACGGGTCTGCACCGCAAATCTTCCTGTCCTCGTCCTCCCCATTGGTGCAGTCCATGACTCCGTCGCAAACATACCGACGGAAGATGCAGTAAGGTTTGCTCTTACAGTGAAATGAAGACGGACCACACGCGCCGCGGTTTCCTGCAAGGACAGCGTCATCGCATCACGTCACAGCTCGCTCTCCGGGTGCGATCCGCACGGAAGATCCACACAATACATTGCCACTGGTCAGTCCTGACCCAGACCCCACCCCGCCCTTACCTTCTACACAGAAACACTTACTCGGGACGACCTTTACGGTGACCGTGGCGGCATTTTCGACGGCGTTGAGCCTCTCCACATCCTCTACGTACTCGCTGTGATAGCCATAGTCGGGGCGGCCTGTGCACTTGTATTGGCCGTAGTCGTCAGGCTCCGCGTTCAACACCTCCACGGAGAAGAAGTTTCCGTGCTTGTCTTTGTCGTGATGCAACCTGCCCTCTACCGCTGCATTTGGCAAGAACCAGTTTAGCTCGAACCGTCGTTGCTCGTCAACGTCGCCGACCACGCTGCAATTCAGTCTCAGCGTTTCCCCCTCGTTTATGACAGCGAAGTAATCCTGGTGCACGTCCCGCCAAGTGAGGTGAGCAGGCGGGGATCCTGTCACCAGGAGATCAGGAGGAGGAACCGAGGAACATACTGGAGAATGCGAAGGAGTAAGAGGTCACTAACCCATCGGGACCGGGTCCAAAAATACCAAGTCCACACTTACTCGCTGCGTCAATGACGAAGAGGAGAAGCCAGCACAGGATGAGATTCCACAGTGTGTCGCCGGCTAATGCCCGGCCAGACATGATGCCCGGAGGATCCGGGATCCCGGATCCTGGTCGTCAGAGTTGAGTTCTCCTCAGTAAGCTTGCTATTTGCTTTGCTTGCTGTGCCTAGCGAGGATGCGCTTGCTCTCCAGCGGCCCCAGCAGCAGACGCTCAGTGCTCTCCTCCAGTCCAGGGTTGCCAGTTGTTGTCGGACGACAGAACTCAGACTTCAATGGAGCGTTCGATTTGTGGGTCTGGCTGAACAGTGGTTGAAATAATTGTGGTAATCCTGATCGAGAAGCACATCCACAGTCAGTGTCTAAACAAGTGTGACATTGACACCGCCTAAACTTGTCATGCTCGGTTCGGTCTGCGATCATGATGTTGAGCTCGAGACAGCTCATACGTAAGAACTGCCAGAAAAGTGAATTCAAGCATCGGTGACTGTGTTTTGCTTAGTTTTCTAAAGTACTTCTGCACCGACAAGAGCAGTGTCCTAGTCCATTGAGCCGATTATCAGACATAACTTCAGAAGTAGAGTAGAACGTGACATAGTGAACTCATTCGTTGCCGCGAAAAATGTCCCCCATATCAAAGGTATTTCAGTGTAGGCAGATCTCCAGCGAAACCGCTTAAGTAGCGTTTTTCGCTGATGTCTTACATGCAAATTTGCAAAAAAAAAAAAAAAAAACATTACCGGTGGTCCGGTTTATCAGCATCCCTGGTCTCATAACCCAACATGATTAGGATATGAAGCGATGAGAAGTTCTCTGACTCATCTTTGACTGCAGACAACTTGTATTCCTTCCATTGAGAACTTATATAGCAGAGAAATTTCACAACTTGCTGCTATCTTGTCATAACTCCTGTCAGGGAGGTACGAAAAGGGTGAACAGACTGACAGTTGTTCTCTCATCAGAATCTGCATACGTCCCAGACTGTGTTGCTTTCAATAGTGTTCTGAGCAAGGGCCTAATGAAAATACTAAAATACGAGCTTTCGAGCTCGAGCCGGGCTCGTTTCTTTGACCACTACCAAAGAGTCGAAGCTCAAAACAAACATTTGTGTTTTCCCGCCTAAGATGGGAGCAAAGTAGATCATCTGCTTCATCGTCTTCAGGAGCGGTCATAGTATACGACATCCCCCGTTTCTGGTCAGTGGTCAAAATGTCTGACGAGGAGCTGTTCGAAGACGACGGCATGGACGCTCTGATGGCGGCAGTCGTGGACGACATGGAGCCGTCGCCGGACATGCTCAGGGTTCTCAGAGACTCTTTTGGCCACACCAGATTCAAGGGGGACGGACAGTGGAAGATCATCGACGGGATCATCCGGGAGAAGGTCGACCAGTGTGTCGTCATGGCCACTGGTTACGGCAAATCTCTCTGCTACCAGGTACGACATACACACGTACGTGTTCGGGATTGTTGTCTTCTTTAAATCTCCCTCTTTAGTTTCCTCCTGTTTTCCTCGGACAGACGGCTTTAGTCATCTCTCCACTCATTGCTTTAATGGAGGATCAGGTGTCGGCCATGCGTGTCGTCAATATACCGGCCTGTCTACTCGGCAGTGCCCAGGCCAACAAGTCCGACGTCTATGACCAGATTAGCGACGGCTCCGTTCGTATCGTTTACGCTACTCCGGAGTTCGTGGACTCCTCTCTCGACATGCTTAGTAATGTCCTGCCTGCATCCAAACTGTGTCTGGTCGCAATCGACGAGGCCCACTGCGTGTCACAATGGGGTCATGACTTCAGGAAAAGCTACAGGAATCTGAGCAAGCTTAGAGAAAAATACTCCAAGACGCCGTTTCTGGCTCTGACGGCCACTGCCACTGATCAAGTCATCGAAGACATGTGCACTTCCTTGAAGCTACAACGGCCACAGGTCACAAAGGGAACATTCAATCGGCCAAATCTGGTGAGACTTTAATCATTGATGGTGTGATGCGAGGAAGACTCACATTTTCTTGTAGTACATAGAGGTGTCGAGTAAAAAAGGGATCTGGAAAGATCTGTCCAGTCTGATGAGCGGAAGTTCCTTTGGCACTGGAAAACACTTCCCCGGACCTACCATCATTTACTGTCCCACCCGGAAAGACGTGGAAAATGTCGCGGAGATCCTGGATTCCCATGGCATTAAGGTACCACCAAGTCCTCCACATGTGTTTCAGTAAGATCCCTGTGGTTGCTCTTCCAGGTGTGCAAATATCACGCTGGTCTCACCCCATCCATGCGCACAAACAACCAGAGAGCCTTTGTTCGTGACCAAGTTGAGGCAATTGTGTGCACCATTGCGTTCGGGATGGGCATTAACAAGCCTGATGTGCGCCAAGTCATCCACTATGGAGCTCCAAGGGACATGGAGTCATATTATCAGGTGCGAGGGTATTTGTTAGGAGTATATTCGAGTTCAGTGAGAAGGATCCCTTGACTTACAGGAAATCGGTCGCGCAGGACGAGATGGACAGAAGGCGCTGGCAAAAGTGTTCTTCTCCTCTGGAGACTTCCAGACTCATCGTTTCTTCTTAAACGACATCTCTGACGGTTGGAATGGAATAGAAAATCACAGGCTCGTGTGTGAGGAGTTATGATCTTTTTTTTCTCCAGATGCTCGCCGAAGTCATCGAGAATCTGTTTTACACAAGATGGAGGTATTCCTGGGCATGGCGAAGAGCTGCAGGAGAAAAAGTGTCTTGAGCCATTTTGGGGAGTCCTTGGACAATTCCAAGATTGGCGGCAACGAGTGTTGTGACAACTGTTCTTCATCCATCTTGAACGCGTCCCCGAACAAAACCGAGGACGAAGCAGTGGACTTTTCCAGTGATGCTCGGCTTTTGTTGGAAGCAGTTCTCGATTGCAATGGGTGAGTACACATTCTCCGTAGTCATGCCGCACATTTTAAGGTCCATTGCCATGGGACCTTGGAGGAATGAGCCTACCTTGTGCTGTTACCTACAGATTTTTTGCACCCAAGAGTGCAGCGAAAGCCCAAGGCTAATATTTCTGCAACTCCGACAACCTAATCTTGTCTTATGTGTTGACTGTGTAGGCTGCAATCGTAGGCTGTAAGACTTGGTCGTCAAATTGTAGACTTGTAGGTCAAATCTCCTTCAAGCAGGATCTGCTGAGAGAGCCTTGAGGACCATTCAAACAAGTGCCATTTTGCATCTTTTGATTTGTCCTTCAGGTACTTCGGCTTAGGTGTGCCAGTGTCTGTGCTAAAGGGGTCAGTGAGCAAGAATCGCGACCACCTGACGAAGACGCAGTCGTTCGGAAAAGGCAAGCACCGCTCCAAGGCGTACTGGATGTCCCTAGGACGCAGCCTGGTCACAGAGAAATTGATCGGCCAAAAAGTCTGCAAGAGTAGTAACCCTAGCATGAGTTTCAATTCCTACACTACTGTCTACCTCAGCGATCTTGGTCAAGAGTTCTTACACCAAGTCGATCAAGTGATCAAGTTGATTCCGACCAAGGAAATGCGACAAGAAAGAGTGGAAGGAGTGAGGTCAAAGGACGTCATTTCCTTAGCTCCTTTCAAAGATCCTGGCCGTATGGATCTCTTCAAGCAACTGCTGGATCTCAGAAGTACAATCGCTGCTGAGGAGAACTTGGCGCCTTATATGATATTCACAGAGGACTCACTGTTGCAGCTTTCGGTATTGTTTCAAGTAATCAATTGGTTCTCTCTTTATCCCTTTGTCATGTTTGTGTTCCTGTCTCTTTTTAGGCAGTTCGTCCGTCTACTCCTACGGCCATGAAGAAGATGACTATTGTTCAAGCTAAGATCGACAAGTTCGGACTCCGCGTAAGTTAACTCAGTGCTTCTTATCCCAAGTTCATTAAAAATAAATCCTTGTGGTTTACAGTTCTGCTCCCTCATTTCTTCCTGGAGCAGCAAGCACAATCTTCCCATCGATTGCTTCTCTGAGTCGAATGTCCTGACTCTAAGCGACTGCAACTTAACTGAGACTCAACAGACTTCATACCAGCTCTTCTGCGAACTGTCCAGCCCCGCTGAAGTAGCGGACAAACGGGGACTGAAGGAAGGCACCATTATGAGTCACTTGAGCGAGGCTGTCAAGCAGGGCCTTCCAGTTGACAAGGCCAAGACGGGTCTCTCTGAGGAGATAGAGGCAGCTGTAGCACGTGCTATTGCCTCGGATGCCGTCTCCTCTGACGTCTTACGCCTCGCTCCTATCAAAGGACAGTATGATGCTAAAGAGGGAACAGAGATTGAATGGGGAATCCTGCGCTTGGCTGTGTCCTTTCTTATGTTGAGATTTGGTGTCCAGGAAAACAAGTTGCAGTGGTCTGATGAAGAACGTAGAAAGGCTCTCCACTCAACTAGTGATCTCCAGCCTTCTGGAGAAGGCACGATTGCAGATGAGGAAGAAACAAAGGACGAGAAACTGTCACGTCTTGAAGGAGAGGCACGGGGATCCTTGAAGAGAATGTTGTCATCAACTAGCCGACAATCTCCTCAGGCAAGAGAAGATATTAAAAAAAAAATGAAAAAAAATTCACTCTTTAGATAAGTCGAAAAGACATTCGCATTTGTAATAGGATTATGAATGTAAGATGCTTGACTTTTCTCGGAGTAAAAACTTGCCACCATGTCGTTGAACAGGTCATGACTGTAAGTTACGTACGTGCAAGCTGCAAAGAGGTCACAACCCGGTATCTCTGGACAGCTGCCCTACTATGAGTCCGTTCGCAGCGTTAGGTTCGCGATCACTTGCACTTTAAACTTTGACAAAGTACTGGCCTGCAATTGTGCGTCAAAGTCCAATACTATTTCAAACTGGCAGTGACTAGATATTGAACTAGAGTTTTTTGAGCGATCGTAGCTTCTCCCGCTCGTGGCGAGGTGTTGAGACAAGCTACAGCTTTGAGCAAAACTACAAGAGCAGATGCAAAGTTGCCAAAGGCATTAAAGCACCTTTCATCGAAAACGGTCGAGTACTTTTCGAGATGTGGCTCAAAAGGATTGAGGTGGCTGCGCTCGTCTGCGCAAAGATGACGGCTGAAGTAACGGACAGGACGACCGTGACGAACTTCTACTACTAATATCTTCCTAAAAGAATGTGTCTTGACCCGTTCACAAGCGGTTTGTGATGACGAATTATGTCTGCATACAGGATCATGCATCAATTCTGCGGCCATCTTTCTTAACTACACTGGCTGATGGTTCATCTGTGCCAGGTTCATGCCCCTGTCCCAGCCCCCTTCTGTTAGTGTGAACCTTCCGGAACTATATCAGACCGAGTCAGATGGTCCCCCCCCGACCACAGTGGGACCACTATACTTTTTCAAGCTTTCAAGTCACAAAAACCACTCCACTTCTTACATCCTGGGCCTGTGACCAGGCAAAGGTAGTGCTTATTTTTGTTTTTCTGTTTTGTGTTTTATAATTTTTGTGGCAGGGTTTTTAAAGTTTTTTATTCTAACAACTTCTTGGCAAACCTGACTAGCCTGTTGTACCGGGATCAGACATGAGCACAGGAGGATACAAAAGGCTCATTTTTAGGGGGTATAGCTGTCCCTGTCCACTGCACAGAAATGTTTACTAGACAAAAGTGTCATTTCTCCTGCTGAATGCCAATCTGAGTGCACATTTGACTCACCATTATTTATAAGGTTATGAATTGTTGTTATAGGTTATATATATAACTCACCTAAAATCAGTACCTAGACAGGTGAAAGCAAGACAAAGTTGTGTCAGTTTTACTGATGAATGCAAGTCTGATGGTACATTTGTCCAAACACTTTTCAATAGGTGATGAAATGTTGTTAAAGGTTGTAAACTCACTTAAAATCAGTACCTAGGCACCTAGAGTGGTAGAAACAAGGCAAAGTTGTCTCTTTTACTAGTGAGTGCTAGTCTGAGTGCATATTTGACTTATCATTATTTGTAAGGTAATAGATTGTTGTTAAACATGACAAACTCACTTAAAATCAGTCCCCTGGCACCTAGAGAGGTGAAAACAGGACAAAGTTGTGTCATTTCTCCTGCTGAGTGCCAATCTGGGTGCATATTTGACTCACCACTATTTGTTAGGTTTCAAATTGTGCTCAAAGGTTATAAACTCACGTAAAATCAGTTCCTTGGCACCTACAGCAGTGGAAACAAAATGAAGTTGTGTCATTGCTCCTGGTGAGTGCCAGTCTGGCTGCATGTTACATAAATGACTATTTCTTGGGTTACTATAGGTTTAAACTTGCTCAAAATCAGTTCCAAGGCTCCTGGACGGACAGTTGGAAGCAAAACTGAACTAATCTACTATTGAATACAAGTCTGAGGCATGCTCTCAGAAAAATACTTGAAAGATTTCTTTAGGATTCAACTAAATGGCCCCAAGAAGCTAGAACAATTTTCTGCTAATAACTATAGGAAATTGCAGTTTCAAAAAGGTAGCACAAAAACAGATGATGCTACAAAGGTTAGAAAGAAGCCTAGGTTAAGTCTGTCAGACAATGATGATTAGCCAACAGGAAAATTTCTTGATGGGAGCACTTTATTTTAATCTGAAAATAAGTCATTTAATAAAGCTGATCCCAACTGCTTACAGTTCCTTGAATCAGTCTTTCCTGTGTTTTTCAAGCAATCACTTCATTCCAACACAAGAACACCATTGAGACCACTTTGAAGCATTAGTGCCCTGTTAAAGTGGTCACATGAATAAGTCCTCCTCAGCAATACATCTCACACTTTTTTCTGCAAATTCAATCTCTCCAAGTCCAGAGAAGCTGATTTTAAGTGAGTTTATAACCTTTAAGAACAATCACAACTTACAAAATTATGAAATATCTAATGTACATTTAATCTGCCATTCTGCAATAGAAAATATCCCAACTTTGCATTGTTTCCACCTCTCTAGGTGCCAAGGAACTGATTTTAAGTGAGTTTATCATGTTTAACAACCTATTATCTCAAAAATAATGGTAAGTCAAATATGCACTTAGATTAGCACTCACTAGTAAAAGAGACTCAACCTTGGGCCTTGTTTCCATCTCTCTTGGTGCCAAGGAGTTGATGAGTTTATAACCTTTAAGCACAATTTATAACAACAAATGATGGTGAGTCAAATGTGCAATCAGACTTCCATTCACCAGTAAAACTGACACAACTTTGTCTTGCTTTCACCTGTCTAGGTACTGATTTTGGGTGAGTTTATAACCTATAACAACAATTTATAACCTTATAAACAATGGTGAGTCAAATGTGCACTCAGATTGGCATTCAGCAAGAGAAATGACAACAATTTTGTCTTGTTTCCATCGCTTGAGGTGCCCAGGTATTGATTTGAAGTGAGTTTATAACCTTTACTCATGATATTTCCCTAGCAGAATGTATTTGGGCCAAGTGAGGCCCCAGATTTGGACATGACTGTATGTGCATTGTTGGTGGTTTTAGGTGAGCCAATAACCTTCCATATTCAAATGTCCATAACTCATCTAATAATAGTCATGTTACTAAGCCACACACATACCTGCATTCAGCATCTAAAGGACTACAACTTTGGTGTAAAAATTTTTTTACAAGCCTGAGACCCCAGTAAATATAGTATTAATTATATATTTCATTTCATTGTGTTATAAAACTTTTTAAGTATTAGTGATATTTAAAGGTGGACTCCAGAGAACTTCCTCATTTTAAAAAATACGTCACTTTTGCATAATAAACATCTCTGTGCAGTGGACAAGGATAGCTGTACCCCCCTAAAAATGAGCATTTTGTATCCCCCTGTGCTCATGTCTGACGGGGATTACTCTGAGTCTTCTGACACAAAACTATTACCAGCTGTTTTGATTCGAAAAGATGAAATGCAACAAGATATTCTTTTCTAAAACTATTCTGAAACTATTGCACGAAATGACTGCTTGCAAGAGCTTTGCTGGAAACTGAGGATGTTGCTCTGGAACCCTGTAGTTCACCCAGTGTTGAGAAAAGTCACAGTGGGCTGATTCACTGGCCTGCTCAAAGAAATAACCCAGGCCTTTGGCATGCTTTTGGCAGAATTGCAGTTCATGCTCAAACACAGCATGTTCTTTAGGTGTCACAGGAATTCCCAGATCTAGATATGACTCTTTGAAGGGAGCAATTTGGGTCTCATAACCTCAGGAAAGCTTCATGCCAAAGCATGCTCCTCTGAGTTGGTCAAACTGCTGTGGGCGGTCAGGCAGGATCTCAATGCAACAAGTGGAGGCAATGTTCTCTTGATGAGTCTTTTTATTTGGCATTTCTGAAAAGCTTACTGCTCAATAGGGTCTCACCTGAAAAATTGCTAGTCTATTCTAATTCCCAATACCCAGCACTTTGGATGACAAAGATGCTGGCCAAGTTTTCTTCTCCTCTCCAAACCTTTGCAGGGCCAGTTATGAAATACCAAGCCAAGTCAATAATTCCCTCTAACCCTCCCCCCAAATGTTATGGGTGATTGAACGTTGGCTACACAGATGTTGATAAGCCTCCAAATTGTTCACATCAGTGCATGATGCAGATGAAAATATTTGTGACAATTAAGGAAACTAGTGCATAGCATGTTTTTGAACTTTTTCGCAACGCAAAAGGTTTTTTCTCAACTTCTCATTTTGTTCCGTGAGCTCACTTTTCTCTACAGGTTCTGCAGGTAAACAAAAATGAGTGAGGAAAAGTGGACTTTTCCCCATGCATTTACTGTGAGCTACAATTATTCTGTCTGCTTCCTCATACCTGTGACCTTATACATGCACACATGGCACGCTACAGTCTCCTTGGATCGCTACTTTCTTTTGAAGTTGAGGAAAAAACCCTTGCATTGCAAAAAAAAATCGTGTGCTTGCCATGGTTCTGAATTTGGCAAGTGATAAGCAGTTAATTCAACTCAGCAATCCTAAAACATGCTATGATGTCCAGAGATGAACACCTTTACTCATGAACAGGAGGCAACTTGTGCTTCGCACTCATTGCCTCCTGTTCACTCATAAAGCTGCTCATCTCTGGACATCACAGCATCTTTTCTCTTGCCTTGTGGAAAACTGCCTATGACACGCCAAATTCAGAACCATGGCAAGCACAAAATTCTACTCTTAACCTTCCCTAATAGCAGAATTTTGGGGCATACCTCATTTGAAAGCTTTTGATGTCTAATTTCAGGAAATGGTGGAGTTTTTTATGGACATTTTTTCTGTTAATAGATCCACTGTGACCCCTTCACCGAATGTCATGGGCATGACCTTCAACACCTCCCTCGGGATGTCTTACGCGGTCCTTTCCTCTGTCTCGTATCCCTAGAAGGTGTACGTACCCATGCGCTTCGTCTTGAGTGATAACTCCTTAATCGTCCTGGTCGAACAGCAACAAGGATAACATCCTGATGCAAATGGGGAAAGGCTTCTCTTCGGCCATGGTGACGGAGTAAATGAACGGTTTCTCTTTGGCCATGGTGATGGAGTGAATGGGATGTTCCTGACCTTAGTTCCTGACCAGCCACTGTGCTTTTTTTCCCGATCTATCCGGACTTCCGCTTTGAATCGTTTCTGTGCCCCTTTTCTTTTCCTGGAGTGACCAGCGGAAGTTCACTTGAATAGGCCAAATCTGCCAATTCTGTCCCTTCTTCTGTACATGTGTTGGATGCCTCGTTTGGTCCTTATCAATTGTCGGATCAGTACATTAGCTGTGAGTACAATATGCAGAGTCGACAGTACAGCATTCAGCCAGTGTAGTAAAGAAAGAATGTTGTGCAGCACGCTGTAGGTTTAGGGCCATAACTGTAATTTCACTTTTGATAAATACCTGGTCTTACTTTCTCCCTTGGGCCTTTGCATGAGGGTGTTTTAGTACACCACACTCTAGGCCAACTTTGCAAGGGTGTGGCCCTTATTTAAAGAGACTAGCCTCAAAATTGTTGCTTGATCCTGTACAGTGGGGGCCACAAGTGAGCGTACAGCGGCGGGAAAGACGGAAAAGTTGATTTTTAGGGCCTTCTTTAGTTCTAAAATGTGACCTTTTT